>JAABUY010002511.1_pt1 | contig 21604 bp, 41 predicted proteins | sample 5560271 | NCBI WGS metagenome assembly JAABUY01 (sample SAMN10711886, study PRJNA513374) | rock metagenome | isolation source: Antarctica rocks | place: Antarctica: Victoria Land, University Valley | reverse complement strand
GGGGCGCGTCCAAGGTGTGCCGGACGCAGTAGGGCTGCCGCAGGTCCGGGAACCACAGGGCGCCGCCGCTGGCAAAGCCCGGCCAGCCGGCGCGCGCCATACGGCCCACGGCTGTCACGCACGTCGCCCACACCCCCACCTGCGCAGTTCCATCCCCGCTGCTCGGTCGCTGCCACGCCTGCGGCTGCCGGAAGGGCATAGCGCCCGGGGCGCGCCCCCCAGCATGCCGCCTGGCCGTCGCGCGGCATGCATGCGTGCGCGCACACGATGGCACGCCAAAGCCCTGAGCACAGTGGTGCACGGTACATGAGTCTGGTGCTCGCACAGACTCCGCACGCCACATTTTCATGGTCATGCATGCACGACCTGCGGCCGCTGCTCTTGCCCCTGCATCGAGCGTTCACTCACTCGCAGGACCCTTTCCTCAGCGCAGCTGGCCAGACTCTAGAGCTACACTGCGGCGCTGCGACTCGGCATGAGCCATCCGCGTGACAGGGCAGGGCGCGCCTGCGCAAGCACGCCGGCCGCGAGGCGGGCGAGCGTGGGATTGGGCGACACGTGGAGCTCGCGCTGCAACCGTTGGAACTCATCGTATGTCTGCGTCAGCCGGCCCTGCAGCGTGGCCATGACCGGCGCAGGGCCGGCCGGCGCCCGCACTCGCTGCTCGGCCAGCCCCCAGAGGTAGCCGCGGAGCGCGGACGTGCGCGCGGTGTCCGCCATCAGCGGCAGCATCGCGACGCGCACGCCTGCGGCGGCGCTGCGTCAGCGCGCGCTCGCGCGGCAGCACCCAACAGAGCACCTCACCCGCTTGCAGGCTTCAAGTGCGTGCAACGCGCCGCCAGCAGGGGCGGAGCACTGCGGGGCGCCAGCGCAGCGCAGCCAGTGCAGGCAGCGCGCCCTCACCGCAAGCTGCCAGGCTCAACGTGGCCCACCAGGGCAGCCCGGCGGCGGCGTGCAGCGCATCCACTGCCTGCATCACGCCTGCCACGTGCGGCCAGGCGCCCTGCAGCGCCGCAGCGGCGGGGTCCAGCGCGGCGCCGGCCGGCTCGAGCGCCTGGCTCGCCACAGGGGCTGCGCCGGCAGCTGGCGCCGCCGCGGCGCCCGCAGGCGCGAGGCTGTGCACGCCGTGCCGGCTGGGCACGCCGTGGGCGAAGGCGCGCTGATGTGCGCTCTGTGTGGTGCCCGGTAGCAAGCTTTCCGCATAGCCTGGCGAAGCGAGCCTGCATGCCGCACAGCCGTCAGCCGCTGCTGGTACTGGACAGCAAGCACGTGGCCGACCGCCACACTTCCCGGACGGGGCGCACATGCTGAGTGCGCGGACATTCCAGGCTCGCCGCAGCCGCGCGACCCTCTGCAGCATAGCGCATAGAATGTGATGGTCCACTGAGTGTCGCTCGAGGTTCAATGAGCTCTGTCGATGGAGCACACTTCCATGGTGGGGTGTCTGAGCAGGTGTACACCCTTAACTAGTACAGCAGCTCCGCCTTTCCAGTGTTGTTCAAGGCCTCCGCTTTCCCCCCTTGGCATCGCATGGGCAGCGTTGCTGCTGCAGCACTGGCCCTCTCAGCAGCTGTTGAGCAGAGCACCATCTAAGATGGTGGGCGTTGCCCACCAGCAGCTGTCTGGGTGCTCCAGCAGCCGGCTGCTTCTTCAAAGACGTGCAGCACTGCCGCCTGCCTCCTGCCACAGCTGGAGGGCCAGGAAACGGCCCAGGAGAGAGATGCACGTCTCTGCGCTGGCCACGTGCGCCCTCTGTGTATCTCCTGTGTGCCTGGACCTGTGCTGCAAGCCTGCATGCTGCGTAGGTATGAGGCTAAATTGAGTTGTGCAGGTCAGGTGCGGCGGCTGGCGTGGAAGCGGTGGCGGGCGTGCGGCCAGAGGTCGAGGATGCAATCAGAGCCTCCCTGCAGACATGCTTGACGGAGACTGACCTGCACCTGGGGCCGCGCACAGTGGTGTGGACCAGCTCCATAGCGTGGCGCAGCACACCTTGCTAGTCCTTGTGCATCATCGTGTTATGTTCCTCAATGAATGTACTATTGGCATTTGTATCCGTGGCGCAAGCACAGAAATGTTGTGGTGCTCACAGTGCGTGGTGTGCGTCAGGGCAAAGTGCGTGACACATATGAAGTCGGCGACAAGCTGGTTATTGTCACAACGGACCGGCAGTCTGCCTTTGACCGCATCCTGGCGTCTATACCATACAAGGTGTGCACTCACAGCTTGCTTTGTACGCTGATGAATGACGTATGACGAAGGGTGAGGACAGTGGACAAAAACGAGCGTGCGAATCAATTCCACGCCTGCAATAAGCGCCTCAACCGCATGCAGGGTCAGGTGCTAAACCAGACCAGCGCATGGTGGATGCACAGCACACAGCACATTGCGCCCAACGCGCTGCTGGCAGTGCCCGACCCCAACGTCTCCATCATGCGGCGCTGCCGCGTGTTTCCTGTGGAGTTTGTTGTGAGGGGTTACTTGACAGGTAATGCTCCCCAAGTTGGTTTGGTTTGATCTTGGTTTGGTTTGATCTACAACATAAACTCATGCTGGTCCACACAATTCACTGGCACTTCCATGCCGCACTTACATGTGCATGATGGTGTTGATATTGCATGGTGCGCAAAGGCTGCGCAATCATGCGGCATGCAGGTAGCATGCATGCTTGGCAACCGCACTGTGCTCCATCTTGCAGGCAGCACAGACACCTCGCTCTGGACGCACTACAGCGCGGGGGCGCGCGACTACTGCGGCAACTCGTTTCCGGATGGGATGCGAAAAAATGAGAGGTACGTGCGCACCCATTCGCAGTTCAGCAACACTGTGGCGCGCACAAGTCTCTCATGGTGATGTCAAGACATACCAATCACACATGCACCACAGAATGCAGCTCCTAGCAGCTCTTACAGCTCTTTCCTCTAAATAGGTGCTCGAGGCCCGTTAATGGCGGACATGGGCTCGCATCAGAGCGCGCGCCTAACAGGCCCAGCCGCTGCAGGTTGGCTGCAAACGTTGTGACTCCGACCACTAAGGCGGCAGATCACGACGAGCCAATCGCGCCGCGCGATATTGTGGCGCGCGGCTTGATGTCGCAGGCGGAGTGGGACCAGGTGCGTGCCGCATGCTTGAACGCTTGTGCAGTGCACATGCTAGACATATAAATACGGTCACTGCAGCAGTGCTGACATGACTGCAGTGCGTGCGTTGTCTCTCCGCCTCGTGCTTGCTAGAGCAGACCTTCCAAGACTAATCCCTCTTGCCTCGCTGATGTGGCGCGACTGCCTACTCTTAGACGGAGCATGTGCTGAAGAGTCCCCTTGCGGCGAGCTACACTGTGTAGCGCGCTCCCCCCGGGGGACAGCGCCGTGCTCGCGCCAGCTCGCGCGGTGGACGACCTCTGCGCGAGCTGGACACGGTGCGCGCGCGCGCAGGCGAGCGCGGCGGCGCTGGCGCTGTTCGAGCACGGCCAGCGCGCGGCCGCGCAGCGCGGCCTGCTGCTGGTGGACACCAAGTACGAGTTTGGCGTCGCCGCGGACGGCCGCATCCTGCTCGTCGACGAGATCCACACCCCCGACTCCAGCAGGCGCGCCGCCGCGCTGGATGCGCAGATGCTGCTGAACTTGTGCAGGCAGGCGTGCGGGGCCCTGCGCGCATGTTTACGAGCAGCATGACACGCCAAGCATGCTCGCACGTTTCGTTCGAGTGCGCACTGCGTGCAAACAAATACAAGACATACACATACGTAGTGAGCGTACTGCGTCTCTGAGGGTGTTGCACAGCACTCATGCCCTGAGGGTCCGGCCATCCAGGCCGCGGGCGCAGCGGCAGCTGTTACCACTACGTCAGCTCTGGCTGCCCGCAAAGCGGCTTCTCGGCGCGTGGTGACGTCGGGCGGTTGCTCCAAGCAGTTGCGCCTGTGTTGGGTGCATGCTCGCGAGGCTGCTGAGCGGCCTGTAGCGTGAGCTGCTCGGCAAAGAGGCAAGCCTGCTCATGAGACCTGCGGTGCGGCTGGGCAGGTACTGGCTGGCGGACAGCTATGCCGCGCGCCACGCGGCCGGCCAGGAGCCGCAGAGCATCGACAAGGAGTTCCTGCGCCTGTGGTTCCGCGCCAACTGCGACCCCTACGCAGACGCGGTGCCCCCCCCTCAGGGTTCATGGCCATGGGCCGCCACCATGTGCCTGTACCAGACTGTCTGTCGGGGTCCAGTCGCACCGCCTGGTTCAGGGCCGCACCTGTTTCAGCCATCCGTGCCGCTGAAGCTCACGTTCCCCCAAGCGCGAGTGGTATTGTTGGCGCGGCTCTGCTGCTGCCCCGGGAGATTGCTGAGCGGTTTTACTGCTGCATGGAGGCTGGCTGGCCCTTGCAGGATAAGGCTGCTTGGGGCTGGTGCACTGCGGCATGCCAATGTGCACAGACTTGTGCACATCCGCATGCTGTCATTAAGAACAGTCGCCTATGAGTTGACCAGCCGCGGCAGGAGCTGCCGGCGGCGCCAGAGGCACTGGTGGTCGAGCTGGCGCGGCGCTACGTGCTGCTGTATGAGACCATCACGGGGCAGCGCTTTGAGCCGGCGCCTGGCGGCCTGGAGCGGGAGGAGTGCATGGCGGCCAGCACGCGCGCCGCCTTGAGCGAGATGAGCTGAAGAACAAAGCTCTCGTAGTGCATGCATTGGTCGCAGCATACGCGGGAGGCTTGCGTGTGGCCAACTCAGAAGCGCATGGCATCTTCCACATGCAACTGCACCAGACACAGAGAGAAGCGCACTAGAGCTAGGGTCACTGAGGCCGCCTGGCGGCTGTAGGCAATGCAGGACGGGCCACAGCTGCAGCCATGTGGCTGCAGCCGACGCTGCCTATCACCTCCGCATTACTTCGCACACCACCTCATCTGAGCATGCACCACGTGCAGGATGCTGGGCACCCAGCATGTAAACCTGCCAGAGGCATGCTTGCAGGCATCCCCTGCAACCCTACTCGCCCAGCAAGTGGTCAGCACAGGGCCTTGGTTGAAGGGCAGCAATGGCGCGGCGCTCAGGCACAGCAACACCGGACACGCTCCCGCGGCTAGACCCGCCGCCAGTGGCCCCCCCTCCCCTCCCAATGCAGCGCCACAGAGCAGACCGGCGTTAATGCTCACCAGCCCGCCACTCCTTGATACAAAGACAACAGGCAGTCAGCGGAGTCTTGGCCGGCCGCAGGTGAGCGCGAGCCTGGCCGCGCACAGTGCGTGCGGCCTACAACGCGGCGAAGTACTCCTTGGAGCCCTTGGGGTCGGGCTTCATGGTGCTCTCCCCGGGCTTCCAGCCGGCCGGGCAGACCTCGTCCGGGTTCTCCTGCACGTACTGGATGGCCTGCAGGATGCGCAGCGTCTCCTCCACGTTGCGCCCGAACGCCAGGTTGTTGATCGTCGCGTGCTGGATCACGCCCTGCGCGCCGCAGCGCGCGCCTTGTCAGCGTGACTCCTTCAGAGTGACTTCAAAGTGACTGCTGAGTGGCTGGCCCGAACGCCAGGTTGTTTGTCGTCGCGTGCTGGGTACGCCCTGCGCGGCGCGCGGCGCCGCACATCAGAGTGGCCGCCGAGCGGCTGGCCCGTACACAAGGCTGTCGGTCGTCTTCGTATGCTGGACGACGCCCTGCCTGGGAGAGCGGCGCGCAGCGCAGTTACCTACTATGACCGCTGAGCAGCTGGGAGCGGCGCCCGCTGTGCTGCGAGCTCAGCACGCGTGATCCAGTCCTGCCCTGGCCCGTAAATGATGGCCCACGCCCGAGCGAAGGAGGGGGCATGTCATGGAATGCCGGTGCAACATGAGCACAGCGCTTGCGCAGCATCAGCCCTAAGCCAAGCTGGGCTGGGGGATGCGGCGGGGGAGGGGGGGGGGCGCACCTCCTTGTCGATGATAAACAGGCCGCGCAGCGCGACGCCGTCGGGCGTGAGCACGTTGTAGCGCGTCGTGATCTCGCGTTTCAGGTCCGAGACCAGCGGGTACGCCAGGTCGCCCACGCCGCCCTGGTTCCGGTCTGGCGCGCGCGGCGGGCGCTCGTTTCAGAGATCTGTCAACACGACGCTTGCAGGTACGCTGAGCCACACCCGCCCTGGCGCCAGTCTAGCATCAGCCCCGCTTTCTCTTGTGGCACAGGCATCTTCTGGCACAGGCAGGCGCGCGCATAGCGCGGTGACAAACAACCAAGTCTGCAGCGTGCATAGGGCCACAGCACGAATCAGAGCTGCGGCCCTCTGGGCTGCGTGCACCAGCAAAAGAGGTGTTTCTGCAACAGACTGAAGGTGCGCCCAAGGCACACATAACTTTCGTGCGGGGACCTGAGCAACTTGCCAATGCCAGACAACCAAACTTCATTCCCTGCAGTGTGTGCAGCTACAAGGGATGCTGTGCTGTTGAGGTTGCTCGCAGTGGTGATACATGAGAGGCACTGCGTAGCACCTTTGCCAGTGAAAAGAGCAGGAGCATAGGGGGGGCACACCGGTCTGGCACCAGGCCAGGTGCGAGAACTGAGAGTCCACGGACACACCCAGGATCTGCGCCGGCCGCAAAACAGCTTCAGCGAGCATGCGCCTGCGGCTGCAAGTCACTTACTAGAGCTTGGACGCTTACACTTGAGTCTGACCAGCAACATGACCCGAACACGCAGGCAGGTGCTCATGACGCAGGTCACCATTACTTGCAGTGAGTAGCAGTACAGCCTATGCAGGTCCCCTGTCCACTCCACGACCAGCCACAAGACTGGCGCACCTCGGTGTTAATCTTTGCAAACTCAGCGTGTTTGTCTGAGAAGGCAGTAATCTCAGTGGGACACACAAAGGTGAAGTCCAGCGGGTAGAAAAACAGGATGACATACTTTCCCTGCGCGCCAGCTCTCAAGCTCAGACTGTGCACTTCTTCCAATAGCCGGCAGGCGGAGAGCCCCAATGCATGTATTGTGCTTCAGGCATCGCACACCCACAGGCAGGCACAGACGCCGCAACAACGATATGTTCTCTGTATACCGCTTACAATAGGTGCAACTGTTGCGCCGGACAGGTGCAATGGCAGTTTGTGGCGCATGCGCACCCGGTACTGCGAGAGCGACAGCGTCACAAACTCCTGGTCAAACACAGCCTCCGCGGTGAACTCGGGCGCCTCGCTGCCCACGAGCGGCGTCTGTGCGCGCTCGCGCGCCATGGTGAGGCTCGCGTAAACTAGCCACGCAATGGAAACCTCTAGGTCGCATGCCGCCGCACCGATGCCTGTGCACGGCACGCCAGCCGGGACGCGTTGCGCTGTGCGCGCGGCGCGCGTGTGCGCAGGCCTGCGCTGCGGAAGCAGGCGGAGCGCGCAACGTGGACCGCTGGCGCTGCTGCCCGCGCCGGCTGGCGCGAGGCGGTGGGAGAACGCGCGACCGTGGTCGCCAGGTTGATCGAGCTCGCCATAGCCTGCGCCATCTTACCTGTGCTTTAGAGGGAGACTAGTGCCTCGGCCTGTGCTCATCCGAGCTCGGACCCTACCCTGCCTAGCAGCGCACTCTGCAGGGAAGCAGTGGCTGAGAGCTCATCCTCAGCACATTGATTCTCCTTGCCCACCGAGCACCTCACCCATTCGATTGCAACAATGATGGCCGTTGCGTCCTCGCTGCAGGCCCGCCCCGTGACCTTCAAGGGTCCGGGCGCCAAGCGCATCTTTAGCGCAAAGCCGTCGACGGTGGTCTCGCGCAGCGCGTTTGTCGTGCGCGCGTACACCGTCACGCTGAAGACGCCGGAGGGCGAGCAGAAGATCGAGTGTGCGGGTGCGGTGCCCGCGCTGTCCGCGAATGCACACCTGTCCGGGCGCCGCGCTGGTGCATTGTCGCCGCGGCGCACGCTGGTCAGCGCTGCAGCCACCGCAGGGGGTGAAGCCGCCTGTGCAGCTGGGTGGTGACATGCAGCTGTACCGAGTGCTGCCTTGGCCTGGACGCCACATTTGAGACAGCAAGCCATTTTCCATGGTCCAACCCACTGGGTGCTCGCAGACGACGTCTACATCCTGGACGCCGCCGAGGAGGCCGGCCTGGACCTGCCCTACTCCTGCCGCGCGGGCGCCTGCTCGTCCTGCGCCGGCAAGGTTGTGGACGGCACCGTGGACCAGTCCGACCAGTCCTTCCTGGACGACTCGCAGCAGCAGAAGGGCTTCGTGCTCACCTGCGTCGCGTACCCCACCTCCGACCTGACCATCGAGACCCACCAGGAGGAGGAGCTATACTAGGCGCGGGGGCGGGGGCCATCGGCCCGTGCGGTGGTCCGCTCCGCCTGAGGCATCCGTCAGGGGCGGCTGGGCGGCCATGGCAGGCCGAGCCTTGGCTTTGAGCTGTTCGAGATAAGGTTCGGGTTTTTCAGGCTGGTGCCCATGTTGGCCCCTCCTATGCTAGTGCCTCCAGCTGAGGGGAGAGTCGCTGCATGTCCCTAGGTGCGCCCGCGTGTGCCGCGGCGTTGCGGCGCGTGCGCTGATGCAGCAGTTACGCGCCTGGAACGCGAGTGTGCAAACAAGCTGTAAGCCGCCTGCAGGCTCTGGAACGCCCGTGCACCCGGAGCTCGGCAGGAGCTTGTGCACGAAAGCAAAGCCTGCTGTCTCCGCCCGGCTCAGCCTGCGACACTCTGCAGCTGCGCGTGCGCTCGTTGCGGGCCCACCGCGCGCGGCAGGTAGGCCCTTGAGCGCTAGGGGCATACGCGAGTTGCACAAGCCGCCGGCACCGCGTCGGGGGCCAGCAGGAGGCGCAGGGAGCGCCCAGCAGCAGGCGCAGGGACCGCCCAGCAGGAGGCGCATTGAGCGCCCAGCAGGAGGCGCAGGGAGCGCCAGCAGGGCCGCTGCGTGCCGTGTGCAAGCGGGCGAGCTCAGGGAAGGCTGGCTGGAGAGCGCTTGTTGGCAGGTGCCAGCTTTCACTTCGAGATGCAGGCCAATGCCGTGGCATTTTGAGTTGCTGAGCGATCACGCATGTCCAGGTGCAGCCACAGGAAAGGCCCTGCAGTATTTAAGCGCCCTGAAGGCCCAACCCTCTCCTGCTCCTACACAGCAGTACTGAATTCCAGACATCCCAGATGCATGGGCGAACTGGCGCAAGCAGCGCTGCAGCCTGCACTGCCAAGGCAGACTGTTGAACTTTGACATACTGACATGGACCTAGCTCAACTGACCTACACATGTAGACACAATAGAGCACACTGGGCTGGAAAGGAACGATGCTCTCGCTCAAGCAGCCACCTCGCACAAGCAGCCACCGGCGATGCTGATGAGTGACGGGGTGCAGGCTATGCCTGTATTCTGATTGAGTTGACAGTCACGGGACATGCATGGTTGACGCCATGCGTGTGCCCTGAGGCTGTGCGCCCACATGCTTTGGAGCACCACGGCGCGCGCCAACGAGCACAGGCCGCTGGACCTTCATGTTGCTGAGCTAAGCAAAGCTGGTGACCCTGCTTGGGCTGTGAGGCCCGGGGCTGGCGTCTCCGGTGCCTACCCGCCCTGGTCCATGGGCCCGCCTCTGGCAGCCGCACCCAGGCGGCGCCGCCCAGCGTGCGCCGCTGTCAGCACGGGAGGGCAGGGCAGGGTTAGTGCACGGGCGCCAGCAGCTGCGCGCCGGCGCGCTCCGCCGCCAGGCGCCGCCCCCCCGCGGCGCCGGCGCCGGTGCCGGCGCCGGCGGGGCCTGCGGCCGGCGCGGCCGCCGCGCTCGCCGACGCGCTGACGCTGAAGGGCTGGAAGGCTGGCGAGAGCGGGTCGGGCGCCTGCGCGCGCGCGGCTTGGCGCCTGGCCCAATGCGCACACTACATGCCAGCCTTTGTCCAGCCTCTACACCCCACACTCCGCGCGCGCCTTCCTGTGCGAATTCGGGGCACTGTAGCAGGGTTGCCAACGGCTCAAGCAAGCAGGCTCCCACACGCTGCAAAACCCAAAGTTGCGGTCACTTATGGCTCGAAATTGAAGAGGCCCGCCAAGGTCATAGCAGGCGACAGGACGCTTGCGGCGCGCGCATACCTCAAAGGCTGCGGAGATGTCCAGCGGGTCGGGGGCGAGGAAGGTGCCGGCCGCGGGCGTGCCCAGGACAGCCGCAGACGAGCATGACGCGTCCTGCGCGCGCAGCAACCTGACCTCCGCCGCACGGCCAACAGGCGGCGCCGCCGAGCCAGTCAGCAGACCAAGCTGTGCAGGCGCTAAGCAGTGGGTTCAGCCGCATGGCTGACAAGGGGAGCCATTGAGCTTATCAGCAGACCAAGCCATGCAGGCGCTGAGCACTCCGTTCCAGCGCTGTGCTCATGCAGGTGCGGCTGCCTGGCTGAGCAGCATGCTTGGCGCCGGCGGGCTGCAGCATGCAGGCCAGGGCTGAACGGGGATGCAGTGAATGAAGGTGATGCAAAAGCATGCAAGAGGCATGCAGTGCAGACGCAGGAGGATGGTTGCGCTGGCGGCTGATTCGCCTGCTGGGCACATGGGCACATGGGAGTTACATGTGGCAAGCGCACAGGGCGGGCGGTGCATGGCGCGCAGCCACATGCGCGAGGCTCCCTCACCGCACCCACCTCCCGGAGGCCTGCTGCTGAGGTAAGGAGCCGGGCCGCGCCTGCACGACGGTTGGACCGGTGTAGGGCAGATTGCAGCCGCCCGCGGTCTTGATGAGCGCCACGCGCGGCTGGCTGCAGGTCACGCGCCCGCTGCGCGCGTCCTCCGTGCACGCGCCCCCGCTCACCTCCAGCACGTACACGGGCCCCTGCGACGCCGCGCTGCGCCCCTGGCAAAGGCTGCGAAGGATGCCCCTAGGCTGGTGTAAAGTGTAATACAGGCTGCCAGGCTCTGAGGCCGCTGACGAGTGTCATTTTCGACCTCTGAGCAAGCATGTGCGTGGCCACACATACATACGGCGCCGGCGCGTGCCGGCGCTGCGCTCTGGGTGTGCCGGAGCGTTGCGCGGGAGCTGCCGCGTGGGGCGGGGCTGGGCGCCGCCGTGGCGGGCGCACCGCGCACTGCAGCGGCACTGCCGCGCCGGGCAGCATGGCGGCGGCGGCGCAGCTGGTGGCCGCAGGCCACCGCGCGCCGCCCAGGCTGGCGGACACCGCGGCCTGCGGCTGCACGCCGCTGAGCTGCGTCGTCGTGGCTGCAGCGCACGCGCAGCCGCGGGCTCAGTGCCACGGTGTGAAGCGAGGACCTCTGCGGGAGCCTTGGTGAGGCCGGGATGCCAGGCCGACGCCGTCTGCTTGGAGTGACCTCAACATGGAATGGCAGAGCGAGAGGGTGGGGCAGTCGGCCATGGGCTGACAGCGTGGTGTCTTGTCACAAATGCTCATCAGGCTCGGGCGCAGCCCAAGAGGACAGCACTGGCTCCCACTCAGGGAGCAGCGGATGCAGACAGTCTGCACAAGGCCGAGAAAGCGCTCCGGTGTACCCGGCCCCTCCGACGTGCAGCCGGAAGCTCGCAATCAGCCTTGCTGGCAAGACACCGCGGGGAGCGCGCACGTGCGCTTGCTGGCGGGCTTGGAAGCTGCCCGCCCCCGCCCTGCGCCGCCGCGCGCGCCACGCCGGCCGCCGCCCGCGTCACCGCCGCCTCTGCAGCGCCCGCCGCCTCGGCCGCCCCTGCAGCCGCCGCTGCCCCCCGTCCGCGTTTCGCGCCAGCTTGCATGCATCAAGCCCCAATGCTTGCTTGCCTGATGACGTGGGGCCCATTCGTACGCTTGTCAGCAGCTCCGCAGAGGCAGGTGCGTCTGCGCAGCTCAGAGCCCATGCCTGGGCGTAAAGGAAAGCTACCATTTTGTGGGCTGGTGTGGGGCACCAGAGCCTGCACTAATGAGCTGAATAATCCAGACAGTAGCGCCGCACCAGCGGCGAGCGCGCTCGTCGCGACCGTCCCCAGCGCCCCCGCGCGCGCCGCGCCCGCGCCCGCCACGGCCGCCAGCGCGCGCGCAGCGGCCGCGAGCGCGGCCGCGGCCACGCCGCCGACCGCGGACGCCGCGCCGGCCTCGCGCTGCAGGTACGCGCCCGCCGCGGCCGCGTCCGCGGGCAGGCCCGCCACGAACTGCTGCACCACGTCGGTCACGCCTGCGCGCCCGCCGCGCGGCGCGTTGCTTCGCGCCGGAAAGCATCGGCGAGGCTGGGCGCAGCCGCGCGGAACGGGGGCTGCCGTCGCGAGTGCTGACGCACGCGTCATCTCCTGCAGCGCGGTCCATCCCAGCATGCAGCAGGGCTGTGGAATTGGCTGACTGTAAGTGGTGGCTGCGTGCTTGTGCCCCGCATCATGATCCGCAGACACGATGTGCTGCACGTCCTGCATGACGCAAAGAGAGCAGGCGCGCGCATAACCCCGCCACGCCACAGCCAGAGGCTGGAGGCCATAGCAGCGCGGATATTCGCACCGCAGAAAAGTACCATCTCTCGCACCAAAATTCATGAGACCTGCATGTGGGCGGGTTGCGAGGCTGGCAGCGCTGCCAGCCACGCTCGGCGGCAGGGTCGCACTGCAGCTGGTGGTCAGGCGCTCGTTCGTGGCAGCATCCACGGCGCTGGCTGCGGCGGTGCGGCGCAACGGCGTGCACAGCACGCTCGCGGAGGCGGCGCCTGCGCGCCGGCCCCGCCGTAGCCTCACAGGCGGGTTGCGGCCGCAGGCCCTGGCGCGCGGCTGCGCAGCAGAGCAGCAGCTCGGCTGTGTCATCCCCGCATGCTGCAGCCCGAAAGCGGCGGCCCGGGTCGGGGCGTGCAGGGCCGCGCACGCAGGGCCCGCCACGTGCAGCGCCTGATCGCTGGCTACGCAGCAAACCGGACTGCGAGCGCCCGTGCAAGCCTGCCTGTGCTCATTACAGCGTATGTGTGCCGCGTGCCCGGAGCGCAGCGGCCGTGGACAGCATCCCCGGTAGGCGGAGACTTCAGTGCCAGCATGCTAGTGCCTATCCTGCCACACGCGGCAGCCGCTCGCTTTGCTTGACAAGCGCGGCGCAGCACTGTCAATGTACCCACGCCCCTGTCATAAACGCGCCTGCGCTCACGCTGGCAAAAGCGACGCCCGGCCACAGAGCAGTGGTTGTGTTGACCGCGGCATCCGCGGCTACCGGCACCGCAGCCGATGTACCACTGCCTGCAGCACCGGACTGCGACGTCGACGGAGGCGCAATGGTGGCGGCGGCAGCGGCTGTACCGCCAAAGATGCTGAAGCCGGGCGAGAGCGGGTCGGGGGCCTGCGCCGAGCCACCATGCAAATAAACCTGTAGCGTGCTCAGCAGCCACGTGGTGCAGCTGTGAACACATGCGGTGCATGTGATGGTTGTGCTGACAGGCCCAAATGTGACCATGTCAAAAAAAGTCTGGTGATTAAGTGTGCGATGCCGTCTGATCACGCACGCGCCTCGAACAGGGCTCGGACGTCCAGCGGCCTGGCCTTGAGCAGCGTGCCGGAGGCCGGCGCGCCCAGCGCGTTGCTGGAGGCGCATGAGGCGTCCTGCACCGATGCATCTCGAGTGTGCGCAGATGCGCGAGCGAGCTTCGAGCACATCAGAGGCAAATCCGCCACACACAGGAAAGCAGTTCACTGCAAGGTCAGGTGGTGCTTTCAGATGCCGAGCAAGGGTCAGGAGGCCCTACACAGCTAGCACATGCGCCTTGTACTTGCAAGAGCATCAACAGCCGCACAGGCAAATTGCATGCGACCGCGCCTGCACGACAGCGGGCCCGGTGTAGGGCAGGTTGCAGCCGCCCGCGGTCTTGGTCAGCGCCACGCGCGGCTGGCTGCAGGTCACGCGCCCGCTGCGCGTGTCCTCCGTGCACGCGCCCCCGCTCACCTCCAGCGCGTACACGGGCCCCTGCGCTGCGATGAGCACGGTGAGGCACTGCACGCATTCTGTCATGAGTGCACAGGCTGCAATGAGCGCGCGCAGCCATGTCGCTTGGACGACGGCGCGCAAGCCATGCATCTCGTGCCAGACGCGACCAGCCCGGCATGACCCTTACCTGCTGCGGGTTGCCAACCAGCTAGGGCACTGGCAACGCGCCCTTGTGCGCAACGATAGTGGGTGCTAGATTCAGTGCCAAGAGCTTAGGAGTACACCGGAGGGGAAGTGTGATGTCACCGCATGCATCCACACGCCCGCCCGACCAGAGTGCGCCGGGCGCACCACGCACTGCGCAGGGACGTCTGCACCCGGAGTGACGCCGGCGGGCGCGCAGCTGCCCTGCAGCGCAGGCAGGCCGATGCTGACGGTCAGCGGCTCGGCCGCGGCCACCCCCGCCGCGGGCCCCGCCGTGGCGGAGGTCCCTCCCGGGCTGTACGCCTGCGCAGGCGCGCCGCTGCTGGCCTGCTCCAGCCCCTGTGCGAGGCCCGCAAGCCCCGCCTGCGCGCCCGTCGCCACCGCCGCTGCCCCGGCTGCCAGCTGCTGGCCAAGGCCCGCGCGCCGCGCCTCCAGGCCAGCGGCCAGCACGCCCAGGGAGCGCAGTGCGGTGGCCGCGGCGGCGGCCGCTTCGCTCGCAAGGGCGGAGGCGACGGCGCGCTGGCGCGTCAGGTAGCTGCCAAGCGCGGCCGCGTCGCCTGGCAGGCCCGCCACAAACTCCTGCACGACGCTGGTGACGTCTGCGCATCGCACGCGCGCGGCAGTCAGACGCGACAGGAACAACAGCCGTGCCCAGGACACGCCGCCCTGTAGTGAGTGCAGGAGCTTTGTGCGTCACCGTGGGTGCACTTGCAGGCCTGAGTCGCGCGGGGCATGGGCATATATACATTTATGAAGTTGTCAAAGGCCACCCACGGCGGTATAGTATATGACTGTACATCATACAAAAATAGACCGCAATGAGGGCTGGGTGCCCACCGCAGGTCGTGGTGAGCGTCTGTGCGGACGATGCGTCGACCAAGGTTGCGCTCTGCCTGGGATCCAGCACAGTGCAGAGGACGCTCTTTGTCTTGTTGCCTGCCAGCACGAAGTCTTTAAGCTCTAGTCTCGTAAGATGAAGCAGCACACTCCTTTGCACTCGCTTGCTTTTAAGAAGTGCACCTGCACTCCCTGTTGCAAAGCCGACGCCCGGCCACACCGCCGTGCTGGTGCTTGCTGAGCCTGTCGCCGGAGTGCCCCGCAGCACACTGCCTAGAAGGAGGGCGAGGGCGAGGCCGGGCCAGCCAAGCATTGCCGTGTCATGCTTGCGCACATGGCTGCCTGCCAGGCCTTCCGGTGCATGCTATGCACACCTCCTGGGCCTGCAGGTCTCGCACGCGGCAAGCAGGGATGCGCTCGTGAGCAAGGCTCTGGTGGGAGAAGGGCTTGCGGCTGCCCTAGCTGGTGGCCTGAGTGCACCGAACTCGGCCAGATTCAAGCCCCGCGCAAAGCTGCGCCATCTGCCCAATCGCGTGCGCCTCTGCAGCCTCTGACCTTCCTGCGTGTGCACTGGCGCAAGCAGCGATGGGTCCGGTGCAGCACCACTGTTTTTGAGGCTTCTATGAGCAGGCCGCAAACATGGGGTACATCAACGGGGCAGCCTCCGATCCTCTGCGGGTGCTGGACACACAGCTATCCGGCTACCTCCTGGCCATAGCCATCGCAGCAGTCCTGCCTGCATTGCGCCTGGCACTCGACAGGGCGGTGCTCACGGTGCGCCTCCCTGTTGTGTGTGCAATGTTACGGATAAGCGAAGCGTGTGCAGGCGATGCGATGCAAGCATGTCACGCCTGGTGCAGCTGTTTTAAACAGGGCATGGGCAGCCTGCAAGCCTGCCGCCGCAAGGCTGTATAGTGTACATGTTGCTGTTTTTTAACTGGCATATCAGCCAACATATTTACCAAACCCGCAGCCACTTGGGCGGTGGACGCTGTTTCCGCCGCATAAGAAGAGCGATGACGCGCCAACCAAGGAGGAGTTGGCCAGGCTATACAAATGGAAAGGCGCGGCCGCCCTGGGTGCAGCGGGCAAGCAGGCAGCGCCGCCATAGGACTTTGTGGCCAGCAAAAGCACGGCCAAGCATATGCTCTTGCAAGTTCCAGCAGCTTTGCTATATCAGCACGCTCTTTGGTGCTTGCGGGACGTGCTCGATTATTGGTGGCTGCTGCTGACGTTTGCTTTGTATGTGGGCTCCAGCCTGCCCTTCTAGCTACCGTGCGTCCTGACAGAGACCAGCCACGGGTGCCGGCAGAGTCGGCGTGGAAGGCTTTTGTCTACTGTGGCCTGGTCGCGCTGGAGCTTCAGGTCAGCGTCAATGAGAAGTGCGCACGCTGCTTCCCCCTCCATGCTGGGCTTGGTGGAGGGTATGCACGCGTGCTGAACAAAGAGGTGGTAGACACCTCTGAGCGCGTCTTTCACCGCATGAGCGACTGGAAATGTTGTCTCACGAGACCTGTGTGAGTCGGACCTGGCGCACTTGACCGCCGGGTGGTCAGGGCTAAGCAGCAGCTGCATGCGCCTCCATGTCAACGTCTGAACAGCCCAGCTACGGCGCGCTCCGGCGGGCAGAAACACCTGTGATATCTGGGTGCAAGTGCGCAGGTTTTTCACCGACACGCGCTACTTCTGGCTGGGCTGCACGCGCTTCCCGCCGTGCAACTACCCGGTGTCGCGCAGCCTGCGCCTGCTGTACTGCCTGCAGCTGGGCTTCTACCTGCAGGCATGGGCGCCTGCTGGCAAAGTGTGGTGGATCTCACCACCTGCAAGCGCTGCCCACGTGTCACCGCTGTGTCACACCAGCGCATGGAGCGAACCCTGCCGAGTCGAGCAGATCGTACCCCCCCTGTATGCAGCACGTTCAAAGAATATAGCTAGGGTGCGTGCCAAGCTCTGCTGCATGTGGCATGTCTGCCAGGGCCGCTCTCTTGTCTTCAGGTGCTCCTGGACACGTGCAAAGTCAAGAGCAGCTGATGGGGGTCTGCATGGGATGGTGTAATTTTTAGATACGATTAAGTACATGCGTATGAACTGCACATGCCACAGCACATGTCCAGCGGCCAAACATCAAGCCACTGTCGTGCAGGCGGTCCCCTCGTTGGTTTTCTGGGAGGTGCGGCGGAAAGACTTCTGGGAGTCGATGGCGCACCACTTTGCCACGCTTGGACTGATTGTGTATTCGTACCAGCTCAAGTGCGCACCCCCTCTGGCATTGGTGGCACTGCGCTCGTACATCTGTGCGCGTCCGTCATGGGTGCTGTGCTGCCGGGCCGCAGCTTTGTCAAGGTGGGGTCGATGGTGTTCCTGTGCCACGACATCAACGACATCTTCCTGGAGGCGGCGAAGATGGCGCGCTACGCACAGCAGAAGCATGCGCCGAACGTGCTCTTCGTAGTTTTCATGCTGTCCTGGTTTGCATCCCGCATCTACTACTTTCCTGCCTACGTCATCCGCTCCGTCATCTATGAGCCGATCGAGGTGCGTCACAAGGTCCTGGGCGCGTGTGCAGCCATGTAGTTGTGTTGACCCTGCACTGGCATTGTGCACGGCCAGTGCTGACATGCACGCCTCTGTTTTGCTGTTCAGCTGGTGGCCAAGGTCTACAACATCAACCCGCACCCGCACTGGGAGATCTTCCTGGGGCTGCTCTGCTTCCTCTTCGCGTTGCATCTGTACTGGTGCGACTTGCGCTGCTCGCTCCCCGGCCACTCCAACCTGTTATGCATGGATGATACTGGCCTGCCTTGCCTGCACTGCCCCTTATTGATGTCATGTACGGGGTGAGCGACCAGGATGAGCAGCAAGTCCTAGCTATGCTCATGCTTGCTGTGCCTGACGTGTGCATGCTGTGCAGGTCGTACCTGATCATCAGGGTAGTGGCGAAGCAGATACGGAACGGTGCGCCAGACGATGTGCGGGAAGATGACGACGATTGACCACGCTGCTCAGGTATGTGTCGGTGCTGTTGCGCTTCAAGGCACCTTGCGTTCATGTCCAATGACGTGTTAAGTGTGCGTGCTCATCTGCTCGGCAGGCCATGCACCAGGGACTGCTGAAGGGCAAAGCGCCGTTGCTTTTCCAGCTCGCGCCATTCGCCATAGGGCATGGCTGCTCAGTGTGCTGACCTTGTCCTGGCGTGCTGCTCTGCATTCCTTGCGCGTGTGCCTGCGTCCGGGCCCTGCAACGCTTTGCAACAGCATGCAGTCTGTTGCCTGCAGAGGCTGTTTTCTGCTTGACCACATAGCTGCTCACTTGTTGGTATGGGCAGATAGTGAGTCCAGTAGCACGTTCAGCAGCTTTGCTTTCTCACAGCTTCTGTTTGTAAGCACAAGCATTTGCAGAGATGCTGGAGTCCTCTTTCAAGATCTCGAGCATCGCATACAACCAGAGCAGGGCTGATAAGGTATACACAATCAGGGTCCCTGACCACATATAAACAATTTTGGCAGCGCTGGCTCAGCATGCAAGGTGTCTTGGATGTGGCCAGCCCCGCCAAAGATGAACCATTACAAGAGAGCAGGCAGCAAGCGCTGGCTACAGGACCAACCAGAGCTGGCGCAATGAATTCCCGACAGCTACGTAGACGAACACCACGCTCACCAGCAGCAAATCCATCGCAGGTTCTGTGGCGCGCGCACCATGACAATGAGCCATGCTGGGTGTTTTTAGGCTCTTAGTGCATGCCAGGTGGACGTTTTCATGACACTGTGTTTGCTGTGTGCATGGACAAAGGTCAATGAAGGAGTGACCGGCGTCGTGTCTGAACGCTCGGCAGCCCTGCGCACGATGCTGCGACGCAGAAGCGCAGCTAATTGCTGCAGTGAGCGGCTGAAGGCGCCGTGGTCATCTAACATGTACTTGTACACCAGCAGCCAGCTGCGCTTCAACAATGCGGTGTGCATATGCTGCAGACCTTGCAGACTGTGCAAGCATGCAGTCGCCTGACATGATGCTTGAATCAGGACGCCGAACCAATGCCAAGGCGGTACCCAAGCTGCATCGGCACTCTGGTGAGCCAGGCAGCAAGTGCTGTGGTCCAGATGATCAAGGGAAGGCATGCCCTGCTGCTGACCCGCCGCTGCGTGCAGCTGCACTACCCAGGTGATCCGCTGCCGCTGTACACATACCACATCACCGGCCGCCAGGCGCATGGAGCTGCGCCTGTGCTAGCGCCGCGCATGAACCTGCGCCATGCACTCCCTGCGCCACGAAGGGGCAAGGCGCCAAAGCAGCACTCGGACCCTTGCTGGCTGGCTGACATGGAGGCGCTTGGCCCAGCAGCGCATGCAGATGCTGGCGCCTGCCCGCAGCAGCCTGAGCCAATTGCACACCCCTGAGCAGCAGGCGTCAAGCTCCAACACCACAGCAAATGAGTGCCCCTCATGCAATGTGCTTCGTGTGTCTACTGCATGCCACCTTCAGATTCATCACTACAGAGCATGCGTTCATACCATGCATTTCTACCCTGCACATCGTTCTGGAGCGCACCAGTGCAAGCCATGGCAGGCTGAGCACTGCCCGAGCTTGTTAGCTAGCTAGATACACCCCGAGACTGCTAAGATGCATCTGCCTGAGTCCCAGCCTTGAGCTCCACAGCACTATCAGTATGGCCCTGTAAACCATTTGTACTGCCAGCTTTTCTCCTGCCTGAGTCATGGACCTCCCGTCCTGCACCAGACAGGACCAGCGCGCCCTTCCAGAACCAGTGGCGCCGCCACAGCTCACGCATGGCCTGCATGCGTTGATGAGCCTCAAGCACATTCATTCACAGATGGCTTGTGACTGCATTCTACGCAGTGGCAATCACTGTTACATGCGAGAGAGGGCGCAGGAGAGCACTCTTGTATTATCTCGCAAGCAGACGGGACATTGCGTTGATCACCCAGCAATGCACATGCAAAGGATCATCAAGCTCGCTTTTCCCGCATTTGGGCAAAAACATAACTTGTGGCTTCTCCTCGCAGCCATAAGCCAGCCAATGCGGTGCTTATTCACAAAATGTGCATGGCGCATATTTGGTGCTCACCTCCAGCGGCACGCCGCGTGTCTCAGCCATGCAGGCACCAGCAAAAATAGTCATCAGTGCTACAAATGCCCCTGCAAGCGTGATTGCAGCCTTGGCGCGCTATACAAAGAGCAGTCGTGATAATTGTGTGTCAAATTTGCCAGACACGCTTGGTAACGGAGCAAGCAGGCACGCACGCTCTCTTCAACTAGGCAGAACAGCAACCTGCACACAGCATTAGAACGGACTTCTATTGCAAGTTACAGGTGTGCTTGGGCAGGGCAGGGGCTCACCGTAAAACAGGAAAGTACCCCAGCGCATCGCGCAAAGCGTGGCCAGAAATGACTGCCCAATCGCAAAGGCAACCATGAAGTTGACTGCTGTGGCAAAGCTCTGCAGCCCAGCAGCACAGGTCACCTGCCTGCAACGAGCCTTTGCCTGCAATTCTGCTATGCCGCTAGCCATGCAGCACAGTCTTGACCATACTGGCAAAGGTAGCACACATGGGGTCTCGACGGGGCATGCAAAAAATATTAATGAACGAGCAAGCATATCGCGCGTGCGAAAGGCGGTCGCAATGGCAATGCGGATGCTGCGAAATGTAAGGTGCTCACCTGGCCGGCTGAGCGCGTTTCCAAGGGCTGGATCTCGCTGGGTATGAGCCATCCCAGCGGCCCCTGGACGCCACCGGCCGGTCCGTTGGAGCATGGCATCAAGCACTCACACTTGCAAGCCTAGTAGCGGGGTGCGCAATACCGCTCAGTGTGCACTCACAGGAGAGTGGAGTTGCAGGGCCCAGTTCGCAATAATCTGACTACCAACTTTGGAGATGGACGTCTTGCGAGAACTCAACAAGCCCTCTGACAGTTGACGATGCAAGAAGCGCATGGCCCGTGGGGCTGGAAGCGCACCCAGGACCAGGCGAAGGCGGCCGCGAAGATGCAGAACATGGCGAGCAGCGCCGCCGCGCGCGCCTGGCTCAGGCCCCCGCCGCTGCTGGCCAGCAGGCCCGCGACCGTCACCTCTGCGGCCAGCATCTGCGCGCGCCGTGCAGCACCTTAAACTGGTCTGCGGCCAGCATCTGCGCGCGCCGTGCAGCACCTTAAACTGGTCCCGTCGCTCTCAGCACAACAGCGTGATGATGCAGGGTCAGGCATGGCCCCGCTTGCCTGCAATGACTACAGCTCGGCCGAGCGACACTGTTGCGACGCATGCGAGCAGCACAGAGCAGCCGCTTGTAAGAACACAGGATGGCGGCAGATATGCTCTACGTCTGGCTCTACAGTCCATGTGTCGTGCCTGGAGGCCGCCCTCAATCAGCAGCGGCCGGCGGCCCACCCTGTCCACGAACAGTAAGGAGACACATGTCCCAATCACCATCGTGCCGCCCACCTGCACGCAGGCACGCTTGCTTCCTGATCAGTGCTCTACCACACGAACCATGGCCGGCTATGGGCCCTTGAATCAAACACGTTGTCTGTCTGCATGCATGGTGAGCAAATGCTGCAACACCGGATCACGCATGAAATCAAGAATTTGTCTCTCAGTACGCTTGCCTACTGCAAGCACGGTGAAAATAATCTATGGAAGCGCTGCAGCACTGGGGCAACCTCCAGACCCCGCACACTGGGCAGGGGCTGACGCAGGAGAAGGCCATGGCCGCATTTGGGGCGCACAGCCACGGCGGAGAGCAGCGCCGCCTGCTGGCTGGAGCCCAGCGTGGTGAAGATGACGGGGCT
>JAABUY010002510.1_pt1 | contig 21617 bp, 23 predicted proteins | sample 5560271 | NCBI WGS metagenome assembly JAABUY01 (sample SAMN10711886, study PRJNA513374) | rock metagenome | isolation source: Antarctica rocks | place: Antarctica: Victoria Land, University Valley | reverse complement strand
GCCGATGTCGGCGAACCGCCCGGCCATCGGGCTCATGTCAGACAGCGTCTCGTTGACGTCGAAGACGATCACGGACGCGCTGGGGCTCATCGGGGCTCCTGGGGATCGTCGGTACTGGGCGCAGGCCACGAGGACGAGGACCCGGGGCAGCGTCGTCAGGTAGGCGTCGAGGATGCTGGCCATGCCGGTCGCGGCGTCGCCCAGGCCGGCCTCCTCCAGCCCGCGTGGCGTGGCCGCGACCGCCGCCCGGTACCCCGCCTGTGCGTCGAATCCGGTCCGTGACGTGTCGTCGGTGAGGATCACGAAGAAAGCGTCTCGGGCGTTAACAGTGGACGACGTGGCGGCCATCCTGCGTGGGATGACGATGAGCACCAAGGAGCTTCCACCGCTGGCGCACGCGAAGCGCCAGACCGCCCGAACCACCATCGCCAACTACCGCGACGAAGCGGACCTGGTGGACGTGGTAACCATGTTCGCCACGACGGGCTGCCGTATCTCCGAGGTGCTAGGCCTGCGCTGGTCCGACGTCAACCTGGACACGAAGACTGCCAGCATCACAGGCAAGGTGATTGGTGTGAAGGGCCCGGGTTGGTCCGCGACAACTGCACCAAGACCGAGGCGGGCAGGCGGGTGCTCCCGCTGCCATCGTTCGCGGTGTCCATGTTGCTGGCGCGCCAGGTGAGCGCCCAGACCAACCTGCACAACGTGGTGTTCCCCAGCGCGGTCGGCACTCTGCGTGATCCGGATGGTGTCAGTAAGCAGTGGCGACGGGTCCGGGACGCACTCGGGTACGAGTGGGTGACGAGCCACACCTTTCGCCGGACCTTGGCCACCATCATCGACGCCGAGGGCATGACGGCGCGTATCGACGCCGACCAGCTCGGGCACCGACACGTGTCCATGACGCAGGATGTGTACATGGGTCGCGGGAAGGTGCACACCGAGGTAGCCGAGGCGCTTGATCGGACCATCGGCAGGGGCTCAGGCTTTGGCCAAAGCGTTGGGTAAACGTTGGATTTGAACCGGAATTGCAACCGCCAGTTACCCCAAAAATAGCAACTGACCTGCAGTGATGGTGGCCAGGGCCGGGATCGAACCGGCGACCCTTCGCTTTTCAGGCGAATGCTCATACCGACTGAGCTACCTGGCCGAACCCGTTCGATGCCCCCGCGCCGACGCACGATCGCACCAAAACGGACGCCCAAACGGCGACCCTGACGGGACTCGAACCCGCGACCTCCGCCGTGACAGGGCGGCGCGCTAACCAACTGCGCTACAGGGCCATGCTGCCGAACACTTGAATCGACTGCACAAGCCTATCGTGCCATCGAATCTGTACTGCCGTACCCCCTACGGGATTCGAACCCGCGCTGCCGCCTTGAAAGGGCGGTGTCCTAGGCCGCTAAACGAAGGGGGCGCACCGGTTTCCCGCTGGACGGCCCCCACCGTCGGCCGGGGCTTTCTGTGGGAGCGCTGGAAGCATAGGACACCTGGTCGCCCGCACTCAAACCGGCCGGTCAGCTCCGCCCATGTTGACGGCCTGGCGTAACGGTGCCAGCGTGAGCCAATGACAGAACTGCGGATTCCGCCGCGGGGCGAGGAGACCATCTTCACTTGGGGCGCACCGCCGTTGAAGTTCGGCGCCGGGGCTTCCGACGAGATCGGCTTCGAGTTGAGCCAGTACGACGTGCACCGCGTGCTGGTGCTCACCGATCCGGGGGTCATGGCCAGCGGGGTACCGCACCGTATCGCCGACTCACTCGCCCATTACGGCATGAGTTACGAGATCTTTGACGGCGTGCACGTCGAGCCCACCGACGACAGCTTCGCCAAGGCCGTCGGCTACGCCCGCGAGCAGGGACCTTGGGATGCGTTCATCGCCGTCGGCGGGGGTTCGAGCATCGACACCGCCAAAGCCGTGAACCTGCTCACCAGCCACCCCGGCGAGCTGATGGACTACGTGAACAAGCCGGTCGGGGCAGCAAAAGCGCCGCCGGGTCCGCTGAAGCCGCTTATCGCCGTGCCCACCACGGCAGGCACCGGTTCGGAATCCACGGCCATGTGCGTGCTGGACATTCTGTCCATGCGGGTGAAGACCGGCATCAGCCACTGGCGGTTGCGGCCCACCATGGCCGTGGTCGACCCGCTGCTCACCATGACGCTGCCCCCCGAGGTCACCGCCGCCTCGGGGATGGACATCGTCTGCCACGCACTGGAGAGCTACACCGCTCGCGACTACCGCGCCAGCGCGCGCAAGGCACCGGAAGACCGGGTGACCTACTGCGGGTCCAACCCGGTCAGTGATCTCTGGTCGGAGAAGGCGCTGACGTTGTTGGCCAAGGCGTTCCGCAATGCAGTGCACCGCGGAGCGGCCGACGTCCAGGCCAGGACCGACATGATGATGGCCGCCACTTTCGCCGGCATGGGCTTTGGCAACGCGGGCGTGCACATCCCACACGCGAACGGCTACCCCATCGCCGGTCAGGTCAGCGGCTACCGGCCTGCCGGGTACCCGCAGGACGAGGCGATGGTGCCGCACGGGCAGGCCGTCTCGCTCACGGCGCCTGCCGCCTTTCGGTTCACCTTCGACGCCGCCCCGCAGCGTCACCTGCACGCCGCCGCGTTATTGGCGCCGGGGCTGGACCCGCTCAACGACCCGTCCGAACAACTCCCGCGTGCGCTGACCGAGCTGATGCGCGACATCGACATGCCCAACGGGCTGCACGCCTGCGGGTTCGGCGCCGGCGACATCGACGAGTTGGTCGAGGGCACCATGAAGCAGCAACGGCTGTTGTCCACCTGCCCGAAAGACGTTGCCGAGCACAATATCGCAGACATCTTCCACGAATCATTGGAGAATTGGTGAACGATACTTTCGACGTCATTGTGGTCGGCGGCGGCGCCATCGGCGAGAACGCGGCCGCCCGCGCGGTGGCCGGCGGCCTCAGCGTGGCCATGGTCGAGGCCGAGCTGATCGGCGGTGAGTGCTCCTACTGGGCGTGCATGCCCAGCAAGGCGTTGATCCGCACCCCGCAGGCCGTGCGTGCGGCCACCCGCCTGGATGGCGTCAGCGCGTCCTTCGACCCCAAGGCGGTGCTCACCCGGCGCAACTCCTTCACCTCGAACTGGAAGGACGACAGCCAGCAGAAATGGGCCGAGGGGGCAGGCATCACCGTCATCCGTGGGCACGCCCGTCTCAGCGGTGTCAAGGCGCTCCGGCTGGATGACGGCACCACGCTGACGGCCACCCACGCTGTGGTGCTCGCCACCGGCAGCGTGCCCAAGGAGCCGCCGATCGAGGGCCTAGCCGAGATTGAGCATTGGGGCTCGCGCGAGGCCACCTCCACCCAAAGCATCCCGGCACGGCTGGCGGTGCTCGGCAGCGGCGTGGTCGGCTGCGAGCTGGCGCAGGCGTTCGCTCGACTCGGCTCGGACGTCACGATGATCAACCGGGGCGACACGGTGCTCGCCTCGATGGAACCCTCGGCCAGCTCACTGGTCCGTAAGGGCCTGGAAGACGACGGCGTGCGCCTGCGGTTCGGGGTGAGCCCCACCCGGGTCACCCGCGACGACAGTGGCGTGCATCTGCAGCTGGACGACGCCACCGTGGTAGTGGTCGACGAGCTGCTGGTGGCCACCGGACGCCGACCGGCTACCGACGACGTGGGCGTGGAGGCCGTCGGGCTCACCCCCGGCGACACGCTCGAGGTGGACGACAGCGGTGTGGTGTCCAGTGTGGACGGGGGGTGGCTGTACGCGTGCGGCGACGTGACCGGCCGTGCCCCGCTGACGCACCAAGGCAAGTATGACGCCCGGGTGGTCGGCGACGTCATCGTGGCGCGGGCCAAGGGCGCCGTGGATGCTGGCCCCTGGACCAAGTTCGCCGCCACGGCCGATCACAGCGCGGTACCCCAGGTGGTGTTCACCGACCCCGAGGTCGCCTTCGTCGGCCGCACGGCCCAGCAGGTCGACGATGCCGGGATCGCCAATGACGTAGTGGAGATCGACATCGCCGTTGGTGGTTCCGCGCTGCACGCCGACGGCTACGAAGGCAAGGCGATCATGGTGATCGACCGCGAACGGCGCGTGCTGCTGGGCGTCACCTTCGTCGGGTCCGACGTGGCCGAGCTACTCCATGCGGGGACGGTGGCCATCGTCGGCGAGGTCCCGCTGGAGCGGCTGTGGCACGCGGTGCCTGCGTACCCGACGATCAGCGAGGTGTGGCTGCGGCTGTTGGAGGCGGCCGGGCTGTAGCGCTACAAGGTGAAGTTGAAGCTGTGCCAGCCGGTCGCACCGTCGGGGTCCGGCCGCGACATCTGCTCCGTCTGCTGCACACCGTCCGCTCCGGTGGCGCGGCACTCGACGGTGTGGCTGCCCCCGGAAACACCGGCCGCGTCCGCCCGCCACATGCGCCACGCGTCCGCCCCCCCGTCCGTGCCCAGGCGAGCGTCCTGCCAGGCTCCGCCATCGACGCGGATCTGCACCCCGGCGATGCCGAGGTGTTGCGCCCAGGCTGCGCCGGTGACGGTGACTGTGTTGTTCGACGGGCCGACGGAGCGGCGGGCGGCGGTGACCTTCGAAGCGATCTTCACCGGACCGTGGTCCGACCACCCCCGCGGCGTCCAGTACGCCTGCTTTGCGGCGTAGGTGGTGAGCTCGATGTCGGTAATCCACTTGGTGGCCGAGACGAAACCGTACAGACCGGGCACCAGCATCCGGACCGGAAACCCGTGCTCCACGGGAAGCGGTTCGCCGTTCATGTTGACGGCGAGCATCGCGCCGCGGTCCGGCTGCAGCACCACGTCGACCGGCGTGCTGGCGGTGAAGCCGTCTTGGCTGCTGGAGAAGACCTGATCGGCGCCGGGGCGGACACCGGCCTCGAGCAGCAGGTCCCGCAAGGAGACACCGACCCAGTCGGCGTTACCCACCAGGTCTCCCCCGACCTCATAGGACACGCAGGTGAAGGTCACACGTTGGGCGAGCTGCGGCCGGGCCATCAGCTGCGCGAAGTTGATGCTGATCTCCTTGTCCACCATGCCGTGGATGCGCAAGGACCAGTCCTCCGCCCGGATCCGCGGCGGATCGAAAGCGGTGTCGATGCGGTAGAAGTCGGCATTGGGGGTGATGAATGGCAGCCCACCATCGGCGAGGAAGTCGGCACCGCCCGGCGCCGGCGCCAGTGCGTTGACCGGCGTCACGGTGCCCACTGTCGCCCGCGAGGCCGCGACGTCGGTCGAGTTCCTGGCGCGCTGGCCGACCACTGCACCCAGGCCTGCGGCGGCGGCCAGTGCGGCCGCGGTGCCGAGGAACGAGCGACGAGACAGCGGGCCGCCGATCGCGTCCGGCGTCGCCTGACGCACGAGCAGCAGCAGCACCGCGACGCCCACCACAACAGCGGCGAGCGGAGCGAGGGCGCCGAGGGCCTTGGTGTCCGGGCGGCCCAGTGCCGCCAGGGTTCCGACGATGCCGAGCAGCACGATGAAGCCGGTTCCCGCAGCCCGGTTGCGGCGGCACAGCAGTCCCGCTGCCGCACCGACCAAGAGCATCACGGCGCCCATGCCCAGGAGCAGGGCGAGCTTGTCATTGGTGCCGAAGGTGCTGATCGCGAAGTTCTTCAGCCAGGCCGGCGTGCGGTCGATGAAGCTGTTGCCCACCGCGAGGTAGGGCGAGGACTGCGGGTCGAGGTATCCGGCAACGAGGTGCCCAGCGCCCAGTGCGGCCAGTACCGCCACCACTCCGCACAGCGCCGCGGCCGGCTTCGTCATGAGCCGCTGCGGACGTGGCTGGGCCTCGGGGCTGCTCAGCATGGCGGTGCTCACGACAATGACTCCCGACCGGTGTAGGTGGTCGAGCGCGGCGTGTCCGACCACCACCGAGTATGGCGCGCACCGGCATTGATCGCTCTTGCGTCGCCGATCCTCAGCGTGTCTGCGTCAGGGCCGACGCCACGGCCGGGGGCAGGACCTCCCCGGCGCGGCCCCGGACCACCAGGTCCGCCACCGAGTCCAGCGGCGTCGGCTCGTCGTTGATGATCACCAAGGTCGCACCGGACTTGACCGCACGGACCGGTAGATCCGCCGCTGGAAACACCTGCAGCGACGAGCCGATCGCCAGCACGAGGTCGGCCGACTCCACCAGCGCCACGGCCGCCTCGATCACGCCCGGAAACAGCATCTGGCCGAAGGACACCGTCGCAGATTTGACCAGACCGCTGCAGTGCGGGCAGTGCGGATCGACGTCACCCGCGTCGACTCGATCCAGCGCCCAGGTGTGAGCGGCACGAAATCCGCAGCCGTCTGGGGTCCCCGCCGTCGGTGCCACCCCGATGCACATCAGCCGGCGCGCGGTCCCATGGATTTCGAGCACCTTGCGGGAACCGGCAAGCTGATGCAGCCCGTCGATGTTCTGGGTGATCACCCCGGCACCGCGCCCCGCCCGCTCCAACGCTGCCAGCGCACGGTGGGCCGGATTGGGCTCGGCCGCCCCCGCCAGGAACTCGCGTCGCATCGCCCACGCATGTGCCCGTACCTCCGCCGACCCGACGTACTTCTCGAAGGTGAAGTCCATCGGGTCATATCGCGTCCATACCCCGCCAGGGGAACGAAAGTCGGGTATCCCCGATTCCGTCGACACGCCTGCGCCGGTGAACGCGACGGTGCGGGTGCTGCGCTGCAGCAATGCGGCCAGCGGTGACGACTGCGAACTCATCCGTCCTCCCTACCAGGCAGCGATGCTGTGCAACCGCTGAGGGAGGCCCACGCTTGCCCGCGCGAGTGTGCACAGTGGTACCCCATGGACTCCCTCATTGTCGCCGTCGCCGAATACCTGCTGTACGTCATGGTCATCGCCGTCGCGTTGGTCTGGGTGTTCAAGGAAGACCGCCGGGGCAAGCTGCAGTTCGCCGGCGCGGCGGTGCTCGGTCTGATCCTGGTGGGGATCTTCATGGTCATCGCGGGCCACGTCTACGACGATCCGCGGCCGTTCATGCAGGACCTTTCCCTCAACAACATGCTGCACCACTCTCCGGGCAACGGCTTCCCTTCTGACCACAGCTTCGCCGCCGGCCTGATGACAGGAATCGTGGCGCTGCGCCATCGTCTCTACGGCGCCATCCTCGCCGTCGCCGCCATCCTCATCGCCGCCGCCCGTGTGGCCGCCCATGCCCACCACGTCCAGGACGTCGTCGCAGGGTTGCTGCTCGGCGGGCTCGCGGCCTGGCTCGGCACCCTGCTCGCGACCTGGCTCATCACTCGCTTCGACCTCGCTACCCGGCTTGGGATCAACCGGGGCACCTCGGCGCCGCGGGCCTAGCTGCTGCCGCGACAAACGGCTGTTCATAGCGATCAAGGCCCCTGAGGGTGTAAGTGTATGCAGGTGAGCGTGTCGACGCTCACAGTCGCCGGGAGGAGCTTTCTCTGTGTCGTGGCTCCGTCCCGAGCGGCTGGCCCGTGTCGTCATCACCGTCTCGGCCGCCGTCGCCGTCTTGGTGGGCACGCCGGGTGGTGCTGCCGCAGTTCCCGCCCCGCCACCTCCCGATCCTGGTGATTCCCAGCTGAACAGCGCGGCGGTCGACGCCAACCGCAAGGCTGCGGCGGTGGACGACCTGGCTGCGAAGCTGGCGAAGGCACAAACGCAGCTGGACCAGTTGCACCAGCAGTTGGAGCTCACCCAGGAGCAGGCGAACAAGGCAACGGTGGACCTCGCCTCCGCGCAGGACGCGGTCACGGCCGCGGACGCCGCAGAGGCCGACGCCCAGCACACAGTCGCCGCCGCCGACGCCGACGCCGACGCGGCCGGCCAGCAGGCCACCCGGTTCGCCGTCGGCAGCTTCCAGCAGGGCAGCACCATCGGAAACTTCAGTGCGTACATGGCGGCGGGCAGTCCGGAGGATCTGCTGGACCGGGTCGCTCTGCTCAACGCGGTGGGCGGCAGCAAGCTGGACGTGCTGAGCACCGTGGCCCAAGCCCAGTCGCGCACTACCGGAGCCCACTCAGTTGCGCAAGCGAGCAAGGCGAAGGCGGACACTGCCGCTGCCGACGCCGGCGCGGCGAAGCAAACCGCGGACACGGCAACGAAGGCCGCGGCGCAGGCCCAGCAGACCCAGTTCACGCAGGCGAAGCAGGTCGAGAACCAACGCGATCGCGCACTCTACGACTACGACACGGCGCGGCAGAACGTCACCGGGCTGCAGGTGCAGCGCGTCGCCTTCGACCAATGGGTGGCGCAGCGCCGCGCCGCCCAAGCCGCCGAGGCCAAAGCCGCCGCGGACGCCGCCCGCACCCAGGTTGTCGCAGTCGGCAGCCTGATGAGCCCGGACAGCACAGGCAGCACAGGCAGCACAGGCAGCACGGTCCCGACATCGGCCAACGCCCAAGCAGCGATCCGGCGGGCCGTCTCCCAGCTCGGCGTGTCGTACGCGTGGGGCGGGGGCAACACCGCGGGCCCCACCCTCGGGGTCCGGGATGGCGGCGTCGCCGACAGCTATGGCGACTTCGCCAAGGTCGGCTTTGACTGCTCCGGGCTGATGATGTACGCATTCGCCGCAGTGGGAGTCTCCTTGCCGCACTACGCCGGCTACCAGTACCTCGCCGGCAAACAGGTTCCGCTCGCCCAGATCCAGCCCGGCGACATGGTGTTCTACGGCTTGAGCGGCATCCATCACGTCGCGCTCTACATCGGCGCCGGCAAGATGATCGAGGCGCCGGAGTCGGGCTCCTACGTGACGGTCAGCCCGCTGCGCCTGGGCGACATCATGCCCAACGCCGTCCGCCTGACCTGAGTGGTCCGAGACCGCAACCCAGCGCGGCGCGGGGATGTGGGTGTTCGCTAGGCTGCCAATCGCATCAACCGGCCGCGCCGGCGAATGCCTTGGGGCCTCTAGCTCAGTTGGTAGAGCTACGGACTTTTAATCCGCAGGTCGTCGGTTCGAGCCCGACGGGGCCCACGAGTGAAAGTCGCAGGTCAGGCGGTACTTCTACTGCTCAACTTGAATACTCCGCGGCTTGAAAACGGCGGCTCGGTCCGTAACTGGTCCGCATTTGCTTCCGCAGCGGCACGGCCGAGCACGTCGAGCCGGCCGACAACCGTGTCGAGATCATCGGCGAACAGGCCCGCATACACGTCCAGGGTCATCGCCGCACTGGCGTGTCCCCATCATCCGCTGCACAACCTTTACCGAGGCACCCGCGGCTATGGCGAGGGACGCTGCCGTGTGCCGCAGTTCGTGAGGTGTGAAGCCCAACAGTCCGACCGCTTCCGCCGCACGGTCGAAATAGAATCTCCGGAACACTGTGTTCCGCAAGTAGCCGCCGCGGGGAGCTGGAAAACGCGAGCTCGTCCGGTCGTCGTCCGGCGAGCTCAACGGCGAGACGCTCCACCAGGAATGCTGGCAGAGGAACCTCCCGTTGCTGGTGGGATTTCGGCGTACCCACCACCAACCGCCCGGCCACATCGGTCACGGCTTGGCGGATCAGGGCACGCCGTCGCACCAGGTCAATATCCGAGATCCGAAGCGCCGTCAGCTCACCGAACCGCAGACCCGCGTATCCCATCATCAGTACGGCACACCCGTAAGGACCACACTCGTTGGAGAGCACATGTACTTGCTGATGGCGCACAAACCGCTTCTCAACCGTTGCCGCCTTTGGTAGACGAACCCCGTCGGGCGTGCGGTGATGGCGCTACCCCAGTTGCCCGCCGCTGCCCGCGCCGCTGAGATCTCGCGGCCCGGTCCTGAGCACCCGCTGATCAGAGGGCCGTGTTACTCCTTCGCTGCCCGGTTGAGGGCTGCGAGGTGTCGGTGCCACCCGCTAGCGTCCCAATCAACGAGCAACACAGTGGGGAGACCAAGGCGATGGGCAACGACGACCAGCAGGCCAAGCAGCAGCAGCCGCGGCTGGTGTCCCGAGCCAATCTGGAATGGGAAGCCACCAGGACGCCTACCAGCACCGGGTCGCCGTGCCCAGGGGCATCGCTGCGTGCCCGCATCGCCGGGGAAATCGGGCGGGCTCGGTCCCGTCCACTGCGCCTCGCCGTCCTCCGAGCGCTTACCTGCAGCGTCGTCGCCGCGATCCTCGGGGCACTCGCTTCACCCAACCCGGCATCCGTTCTGGCCGCTGCCAGTGCCGGCGCCGTGGTGGGCTGCATACTCAGTGGGCACGCAGATGACCGCTCGGTTCGAGTATGACCCCGCTACCCGGGATCTGCGTCACCAAGCGCGACAGGAAACCCGAGTCGCAGCAGGACTGCAGGCGCTGGAATCCGCCGGCTGGGTGCTGCATGACCGCCTGGTCGCCGCCCACTGAGTGCCGCACGTCCTCGTTGGTCCACCCAGGGTGGTGCTGGTCTACCCCTACTACGCCGGGGTCCACCCCACCCTGCGCTACCAGCTTCGCCGCACCCGAGCTTGCGCACACAGCTTGCTGGCCTTCACCCTGGCACTGCCGCTGGTGGTGCTGCGGGCCCGCCCCTTGCCGCACCTCAGTGCCGCGCCACCCGTCACACAGATCTAGCCCACCGCGCCCGCGCAGGACACCGCAGCCTGGGCACGCCAGGAACTCGCGACACGACTGGAGCATCGCCCCGCCCTGGACTCGTGGTCGGTCATCGTCTACGCCTACTACGCCGTCCTGAACCGGGCGCCCGACCGTCGCTTCACCGCGGGACGCCGCCTCGGCCACGGCGACACCGGCACCACCCTGCGGGCCACCCTCGACACCGGGTTACCCGCCGGACTCCACCGCGCTGCTATCGCCTTCCTCGCCACCGAAGTCGACGCAACCTGCCCGCCCGCCAAACTGCGCACGAACCGACGATCACCGCGCTGCCGGTGATAGTGCGTGGCATTGGGACACGGCCCGACGGTCGAACGGCACCCTCCGTGAACTGCTACCCCGGCAGTCGGCGGGCCTGCTCGTCGGTGATTGCCGTCGCGCCACTGACGCTTTTCGGTGGCCACCAAGCTCGCAGAAACCTGTTAACCGCCGTGGAGGTCACAGGCCGGCCGCCGGCGCATCGGTGCCCAGCGTCAATGCGCCCGGCTGCTCGGCTAACCACTGCTGTTCTAGCTGGACGAGCACATCCGCGAAACTGTCGGCGTCGTACCGGCCGGCGACAGTGCGGCCAGGCCGGATGAGGATCGCCTCCTCCTCGGCGAGGTCAAGGACGCCAACGGCATCAGCCCGTCCTCCGGGAGTGCACCGACGTGTTCGAGGGTGTCGTAGCGCCGTTGGGCCGCTGCGAGCCCGTCGCGGAGCGCTGAGTGTCGGCTGTCTTGCGCGCCGGTGTCGGTGCCGTCGGCGCAGGTGAGTTTCCAGGTGATCATGGCTTTGCCTTTCGCGGAAGCATGCGGTTGGTCTGGTGATCAACGATGCCGCGTCGTGGTCGTCCGCGCGACCTTCTCCGCTCACACTGTGGACAACCCCAAAGCTGGGGACAGAGAGCCTTCAGCGACCGCGCACTACCGAGCGTGGCTCCCCTGGCGGGGAAGCAAGGTGGCCGCACCTACCTGCTCGAGGTCGTTCATCGAGGCGAGAATGCTGGCATGGGCATCCTGGTCCAGTAGCCGCCACAAGCATCCGGCGATGGTGACATCCACCCACCGTGAGCGATGCGCCCATCCCCCACGCCCATCCTCGGATTCCCCCAGCCGGACGGTGACGGCCGGAGTGTCGGTGAACACCACGGACACCGCGGGCATGAACGTCGTGAAGTCCGCCAACTCGGTCAGGGTTGCCGAGGCGACCCGCCTCGGCAGCCGGCGGGCCGCCCCGTGCCATCACGGAAACCCTGAACCACAGCCTCGACCTGGCCGGTACCGCTGAAGGTCAGCATCACCATGGGCCAGGCCGGTGCAACCCGCGCCTCGGCGGTGCGCCCGTGGTGCGCACTGATACTCAAACTCTGCGGGCCGCCCATCACGAAGGACGCGCGGGTCACGATGCTCGCTGCTGTTGCCTGACGAGTGCTCATCGGCATTACCTTTCCCTTGATCGACACCCCTAATAGTACTATTGATGCAACCATACGGCAAGCGTTCACCAACTAATTCCTCGACCACATCAACGCTTCGTGGTATAATCTGCGGCTGACTGAAGGCCCGGCTACCCACTGTCGGCCTGCATAGTCATTGGCGCCTAACTGTCCAGGGGGCGCCCCTGCGGGATTCCCCGCGCATCAACTCCGCTCCACGGTTGGCCATCGTTGTATTTCCGCTCGAGGCGCCGGGTCTCTTTCATCACCGCGGCATGAATGAAGGCTGAAAGACTGCGACCGCCTTCACTGCCCTGGGTATGCAGGAGTGCGGCACGGACCCGGGCGGTGTCCTCTGGATCCTGATAGAAGCTGACCTTGTGCGGAAACTTTCTCGTTCGCGCAGGTGACTCCGGACGGGCAATGGATTGCGAGCGATGCCCCGCTCCTACGTCCCGCTGATCCGCGGCCAGCACAGCTCGGCGGGACTCCGCTGCGGACAGCTGGCTGCCTTCACCGCGGTCGGTCCTCCTACGTGCCATGCGACACACCTCCTCTCACAGGACCCATTCCAGGCCAACTATGCGCGCTGGGGCTGTTGCGCGCGGCACGCTCCGACGAATGTGGACGATACTAATAGTACTTTTAGGGCTTCAGTAGGCGGCCCCTTGCGGTGGCGGTGGCGGTTGCGGTTGCGGTTGCGGTTGCGGTTGAGATTGAGGGCCTCGCTCCGGGCATTCTTGGCGCGGTCGCTCCGCAGCGTCCACTTGCACGACACTGAAGCTGTGGACTGTTCTGTCAGCCCGGCGTGGCGGCGAGGAACGGGACGTCGTTGGCGCGGACGGTGTCTCTGGTACCTCGGCCAGGCCGTTGCGGCGCACCCGATCAGTCGGTGAGACAAGGACGCAATGCAGGACCGTGAGTCGAACAACTACTATTTGCATTAGTCGGCCGCCGGGTAGTCGCACGACGTGAGTGTCGTCAAGTAAGGAGCGCAGCAGGTGAGTACCCAGGCGCGGTGGACCATCGTAGGTTTCGCAGTGTTCGCGGCCCTGATCGTCGCCCTATGGCCACACCCTTCGACCGTCGCCACCGGCCGCTCCCCTGACACCGGGGCACAGTTCTCAGCACCTGGGACCGAAACGACAAACGTTGACCAGACCGACCCCGCACTGGCGGATGCTCGCACCAAGGCGGCACTGCAGCCGTGCCCGGTGGCCGGAGCGGACCGAACGACCGCGGGCGCAGTGGTGGCGGCACAGCTAGCGGGGGTGTTCGTCGATTGTCTGGGATCACCAGACCGCCTCGACCTGGGCAGCGCCTCCAATGGAAAACCCACACTTCTGAATTTCTGGGCCTCCTGGTGTGGGCCATGTCGGCAGGAAATGCCCATCCTCGCGGCATACGCCACGGAACCAGGCGCGATCAACGTCCTGGGTGTCAACGTGCAGGACACACCCAGTTCAGCGCTGGCACTGATGACCAGCCTCGGCGTGCATTACCCCTCCGTAATCGACAGCAGCGGTGCAGCTCAGCGGGCCCTGAAGGGGCCGCCCGTGCTTCCACTCAGCTTCCTCGTTCATCCCGACGGCACGATCGAGCGGGTACGCAACCCAGCTGTCTTTTCCAGCGTCGAACAAGTACGAAGCGTGGTACACGACTATCTACACCAACCTTGAGGTGTGGCGCACCTCGCGGGTGCACCCCATCCGTCTGAAGTGCCACCACGGCATCGTGCCTACAGGGCGCGTTGTCGGTCACAGGTCGTTTGTGACGAGCCGCAAAGCCCGGCTGATAAGGGAACCCCAGCGCGAACACCACGTCGACGTGCGCTGCGGCGGTCGAGACGAGCAACGAACAAAGCTCAGGCGCACCAGGAGGTGGGTAGCTGCTCGCCCGGTTCGAAGAGTTTCGCCGCCAACCGCAGGCTTTCCGCCATGGTCAGGTACGGCGCCCAGGTGTCGGCCATGTCCTGCACCGTCATCGGAGATTTGATGACGTAGGTGGCGGCGAGCACCAACTCCCCAGCCCCTCAGCGGCGGCGAACACCCGCGGGTTCAAGGTGCGCTGGCTTTATCCACAACGATGAAGCCGCGCTCGTCGGTCTTGACTCCGGCCGCGGGCAGGTTCAGGACGGCGGTGCGGGGCCGCGCCCGGTCGCAACATGTACCCGGCCGGCGGTGATGCACATACCCGTGTCGGTCACCTCATGATGATCCTGTCGCCCGCCCAGGCCGATGTGCACGGGCGACACGGCTCAAGCCTTGGGCGGGGGAGGTGTGGTACGGCTGGAAACGCGGCCGCTGTCCAACGCGTCCTGAGCCCGCAGGACCCTCAGCTCCTCCCGCAACTCGCCGACCTGCCGATCCATCTCCGCGTCACTCTTGCTGGCCCCGGCCATCCCGCAGCTACTTGATCCCCGCAAATGTGGGCGAATGCAGAACAGGTACGTCACGGTGATCGCCGCGAGCAGCAGCAACCCTGCCCCCCACACCGACATCAGCGACCTCGCTGAGTGACTCGGTCAGCTTTAAGCTGATCGATCTCCGCGCGCAGCTGGTCAACCTGCTGCTGGGACCCGCTGCCCTGAGCGGAGGAATCCCCACCATCGGGATTCTTCTTCTGCCCACGCATCATCATCCACATCATCAAGCCCATTCCCACCGGGCACGCCAACACTGCCAAACCATAAAACACCGCCTGCATGCGAACTCTCCTTCACTCGAGGGTAGGCAAGCACCTACTAATATTTATAGTAGACTGATACAACGGGATACGCACGCACCGGACGCAGTTCCCCACGCAGCCGACCTCACTGGAGGGGGCATCCCGTGTGGGGCAGGGGACGCGACAACGCCGTGGGTGGACTCTACGATCTGGTCTCGTTGGAGCCGCTGCGCTACCGTCGGCCACGACGGGACTTGCTTCATCAGCTGGACCTTCCACCCGGGGACACCGTCCTTGACCTTGGCTGTGGCAACGGCCTGAATTTTCCAGACGTCTCTGCTGCGGTCGGGCCGTGCGGACGCATCGTCGGGGTCGACGCCAGCACGAGCATGGTCGCCGCCGCGCAGCGACGCACTCAGAATGCAGGCTTGCGCAACGTCTCTCTGATGAGCGGTGATCTGCTCACGCTGGCAGAGGTCCTCCACCGCGCGCAGATCGACACCGCCCAGGTCGACGCCATTATCGCCACCTTCGCCCTGTCTCTGTTAGAACGCACGGACGAGGTGTAGGCGGTGATCGATCAACGCAGCGCTGTCCGCCCTGTGCAGATCGGTATCGCCGACATCGGGGACCCCACCGGGGCCGTAGCGCCCTTGCGCCCGGCATACCGGGCCCTCGCCGCACTCGGTGGCGCCGACCCACACCGCGTGCCGTGGGACGGCCTGATTTTACGGGACGCCAGCACTACCCACCTGACCTACTTCGGGGGACATGTGCACACGGCCACAGCCACCCTGGCACCCCTCTCACAACGACCCGGTGAATGACCACAAACCCCCGGATGTGGCCGCCCTCCCCGGGCGACCGCGGTGCCGCTGAGCTCATGCGGACGCGGTCGAGGTGAACCGCCGTAGTCGCAGGCTGTTGGAGACCACGAAGATGGAGCTGAAGGCCATCGCCGCGCCCGCGATCAACGGATTCAGCAGGCCCAGCGCGGCCAGCGGGAGCGCGGCCATGTTGTAGGCGAAGGCCCAGAACAAGTTGCCCTTGATCGTTTTGAGCGTCGAGCGGGACAGTCGGATGGCATCCGCCGCGGCCCGCAGGTCACCGCGCACCAAGGTGATGTCGGAGGCCTCGATGGCGACATCGCTGCCGGTGCCCATGGCCAGCCCGAGATCGGCCTGGGCCAAGGCGGCAGCATCGTTGACCCCGTCGCCGACCATGGCCACCGTGGCGCCCTGCGCCTGAAGGTCAGCAATGGCGGTGACCTTGCCCGCGGGCAGGACCTCAGCGATCACGTCGCCGGGGTCGATCCCAACCTGCGCGGCGACTGCACTCGCCGCCCTGCGGTTGTCTCCGGTCAGCAGCACCGGGCGCAGCCCGAGTTGGCGGAACTGGGCGATGGCCGCGGCCGAGGTGTCTCTGATCGTGTCGGCCACGACGATCACCCCGCGCACTGCCCCGTCCCACGCCACCCACACCGGGGTGGTGCCCTGGGCTTCGGCCTCCTCAGCGACCGCCGCCAGCGCCGGTGGCGCAGGCAGCGACCATTGCTGGGCGAGCCAGCTGCGCCGCCCGACCAGCACCGCATGCCCCTCGACGACACCGCTGACCCCGCGTCCGTCGTGGTTGGCGAACTCCTCGACACCGGCCACCCCGGAGGTGTCTTTCTTGGCTGCCGTCGCGATGGCTTGGGCGATCGGGTGTTCGGAGGCGTCCTCCAAGGCCCCGGCCAGCCGCAACACCTCATCGCGGGTCTCGCCCGGGCCGGGGTGCACCGCCGCCATGCTCATCCGACCGGTGGTGACGGTGCCCGTTTTATCGAGCACGATCGTGTCCACAGCTCGGGTGGACTCCAGCACCTGCGGGCCTTTGATGAGGACGCCGAGCTGGGCGCCGCGGCCGGTGCCGACCATCAGGGCAGTCGGAGTGGCCAACCCGAGGGCGCAGGGGCACGCGATGATCAACACCGCGACCGCCGCGGTGAACGCCGCGGTCACCGGGTTGCCGGTGAGCAACCAGATCGCGAGCGTCGCCACCGCCAAACCGATGACAATGGGCACAAAAACGGCCGAGACCCGGTCGGCCAACCGCTGAACTTGGGCCTTACCGTTCTGGGCGTCCGCGACGAGGCGCGCCATTTGCGCCAGCTGGGTGTCCGCACCGATCCTGCTGGCCCGCACCAGCAGTCGGCCGCCGGCGTTGACGGTGGCGCCGATGACCTCGTCGCCGGGTCGAACCTCCACGGGCACCGATTCACCGGTGAGCATCGAGGCGTCCACCGCGGAGCTGCCCTCGACGACGACACCGTCGGTGGCGAGCTTCTCCCCCGGACGGACCACGAACACGTCGCCGACCACGAGACGGTCGGTGGGCACGCGTGTCTCGATACCGTCGCGGAGTACGGCAACGTCCTTGGCGCCCATGTCCAACAAGGCTCGCAGCGCGGCGCCGGAGCGCTTTTTGGCGCGGGCCTCGAAGTAGCGGCCGGTCAGGATGAACACGGTGAGCGCGGAGGCAACTTCCAGATAAATGTGGTTGGCCCCTACTCCCGCCTCGGGCAGCAGGCTGAAGCTCATCCGCATACCCGCCATGCCGGCGTCACCGACGAACAACGCCCACAGCGACCACAGGTAGGCGGCGGACACTCCGACGGAGATGAGGGTGTCCATGGTGGCTGCGCCGTGGCGGGCGTTCGCCCATGCCGCCCGGTGAAACGGCCACGCCCCCCACACCACCACCGGGGAGGCCAACGTCAGGGCCAGCCACTGCCAGTTCGTGAACTGCAACGCCGGAATCATTGACAGCACCACCACCGGGACCGCCAAGAAGAGCGAGACCAGCAGCCTTTGCCGCAACAGCGCAGCCGCATCTGCTTCCGCGGGCTGCTCGTCCGCGCCGTCGGCCTCTCTCGCCGCCGGCAGCGCAGCGGTGTACCCGGTCGCCTCCACGACACCAACCAGATCGGCCGTTACCACGGATCCGCCGTAGGTAACTTTGGCCTTCTCTGTGGCGTAGTTGACGCTCGCGATGACCCCGTCCAGCTTGTTCAGCTTCTTCTCGATCCGCGCGGCGCAGGAGGCACACGTCATGCCACCGATCGCAAGCTCGATGCTGCTGGTAGGGCCGATCCCGGCTCCCTGATCAAGCCCGGCGCTCTGATCGATGGTGCTCATGTCCTGTCCTCTCCGTGGGTCGTCCGTGCATCGCGCTCAGGCTGTCGCCAGGTGGTAGTCACCCGCCTCGTCGAGTGCGCCCACGATCTGCTCGCTGTTCAGCGGAGCGTCACTGGTGACCGTGACCGTGGAGGTTCCCCCCGCGGCCAGGTCCACGCTCACCTCGCTCACGCCAGGCAGCGCCGTGAGCTCCTCGGTGACAGCGGCAGCGCAGTGACCGCACGTCATCCCGGTCACGGGGTAATTGGTCGTCATGCACATGGGGTGTCCTTCACGGTTGCGTTGTGGGTGGAGTGTTCAGGAGCGGACGAGGCGGGCGATGGCATCGGAGGCCTCGCGGATCTTGGTCTCCGATTCCTGGCCACCGGCTTCGGCGGCGTCGACCATGCAGCTGGCCATGTGCTCGTCGAGCAGTCTCAAGGCAACCGACTGCAGCGCTTTGGTCGCGGCGGAGATCTGGGTGAGAACGTCGATGCAGTACTTGTCGTCCTCGATCATCTTCTGCAGTCCGCGAGTCTGGCCCTCAATACGGCGCAGCCGCTTGAGGTAGTCGTCCTTGTTGGCTGTGTAACCGTTCACGTGCCGCCTCCCGATCTCCGCTGCTGCGTCAGCCAACCCGCCGACACCCAATTGGTACCATACCCCCCTAGTGTACACCGCCGAGGGTGGAGGCGAAGACGGCACAGTGTGCCGGTCACTGGGTACCTGCGGGGTTGGCCGCGGCGTCGCGTTCTTCCGGTAACCATCCACACCTGACAGCGCACCGTCAGCGTGTGCCGCCACGGTGGGTCATCCACTCATAGGTCCATGCCCGCACCAACAAGGTTCAGCTGCCCCTGCTGGCAGGGGTCGACTTAGACAGCAACCTCGACACCGTGAAGGTGGGAGGCGGCCCCATACGTAGCCGGCGAGAACGCCCGGCACCAACGTCGGATAGTCCCGCCACCGCCCCGGCGTCATGCGAGTGCAAGAGGTTCTCGATCACCGCGGTGGGGTGGCGGCCGCGACCGCAGTAATCGCCGCCGCGGGGTGGGCGGGCAGCCAGCTCCAGGCGCCGCGATCGATCCGGCTACTCCACATAAGACGTCACGGTCATCATTCCTGATTCGCCGTGGTAAAGGTTGTGGCAGTGGGTCAGCCACTGGCCGGGGTTGTCGGCGTCGAAGTCGACCTCGACGGTCTGCATCGGCAGGACCAGCACCGTGTCTTTGCGTGGTCCCGCACCGCCTTGGCCGCGGACCTGACACCGGACTGGGCATCGCCCGCCTCGTGGTTTTGGCCGCGACGGCACTGACCCTGCTGCTGGCCGGGGACGCGATCGCCGGGGCGCGCCGGGAGACCGAGTTCGTGGTGCTGGTGTTACTCACCAGCCTCGGAGTGATCGTCCTGGCCGGGGCCAACGACCTGCTCCTGCTGGTTGGCGGTTACCTGCTGACCAGCATTCCGCTCTACGCGCTCACCGCCTTCGGAAAAACCTCGGGCGGTACGGAGGCGGCGCTGAAGCAGTACCTGCTGGGTGCCTTCTCCGGGGTGCTGCTCCTCGTCGGGGTGACCGTGCTGTTCGGGGCCGGGGGCGCCACCGACTACCCCAGCCTGGCCGCGTCGCTGCCTGGCGCGTCCCGGGTGGCGTTGGTGGTGGGGGTCGTCGCAATTCTGGCCGGGTTGCTGTTCGAGCTCGGAGGAGTGCCACTGCACTTCTGGGTGCCCGACGTGGTGCAGGCCGCGCCCGCGCCCGTCGCGGCATTCGTCAGCACCGTGCCCAAGATCGGTGCCGCCCTCGCGCTGTACCGGTTGTTGGACATCCCCCTCGGGCACACCGCGCCCGACTGGGCACTGCTCGTCGCCGTGGTCGCGGCCGCGAGCATGACCCTGGGCAACCTTGCCGCCTTCGCCCAGGACGACGTGCGGAGGCTGCTCGGCTACTCCACCGTCAGCCAGGTCGGCTACCTGCTGATGGCCGTCGTCGCCGCCGGACGGGTCGACTTCGCGTTGGGCTCCCTGGCGCTGTACCTCGCGGCCTACGCGGTCACCAACCTCGGGGCGTTCGCCGTCGTCTGCGCCTTCCCCCACGCCCGCACCATCGCCGACTACCGGGGACTGCTCCGCCAGCACCGCTGGCTCGCCCTCGCGCTGGTGGTCTGCCTGCTGGGCCTGGTCGGCACCCCACCGACCGCGGTGTTCGCCGGCAAGGTTCCGTGTTCACTGCCGCCGGCCAAGCCGGCCTCGGCTGGCTCGTCGTGGTCGCCGCGATCAACACCGTGGCCAGCCTGTTCTACTACCTCCGCTGGATCGCCCCCGCCCTACGCCGACCCGAACCCGACACAGCCACCAGCCCGCTGGCCACCGCCCAACCCTGGGCCGCCACCGCCGCACTCGTCGCTGCCCCGGTGTCGGTGGTGCTCGGACCACTCGCCGGACTCGTGCTCGCCGCCGCGCACAACCCGTTACTCGTGCGATAGGCGGTACGTTGCGGCGACGTGACGGATGATCAGGCGGCCAATTTGGGGCGACTCTCCGGGTGATCCCCGATGTGCCGCAGATGTGCACCGTGTTGGCTTGTTCGCATCCTCAACCGACGAAGGGGTACACAGAATGTCCGTAACACGAGATCGCAGTGATCGATGGAATCATTACTCGGACAAGCACTCCGACACCTACGACCGAGCCCCCGAGCGGTTTTTCGTAGGACCAGGCAAGGTCGTCCAGGGTGGGCGTGGACCAATAGGACGCGGTGCCCACCGATCAGTCAGAAGAGCCGGATTTATTTTCGGTGTCTTATGTGGCGCACTACGCCGCCAATAATCATGACTACCAGCATGATACTCATGATTGTGATGGCAACAACCATCAGCGAGGACATGCCCTGCACCGGGTTGGGCATCATGTCAGCAGTGTAACCGCACGGCCTTCAACACCAAGGCGTCGGCGGCCACGAACGTGTACGGCCCGGCATCCAACGGGCGGGACCGGAAGTCGGCCACGTGCTCATCGGGCTCCCTGGCCATCACCGACACCTGGGACTTGGACAGCCCGGTGATGCCCAACGTCTCAACGAGCTTCTCCATCCGGCGGGTGGACACCCCGAGCAGGTAGCAGGTCGCCACCACCGTGGTCAGTGCCCGCTCGGCCCGCCGGCGACGCTCCAACAGCCAGTCCGGGAAGTACGACCCGGCACGCAGCTTGGGGATCACCACGTCCATGGTCCCGGCCCGGGTGTCCCACTCCCGGGACCGGTAGCCGTTGCGGGAGTTCACCCGGTCATCAGAGCGCGCACCATAAGGGGCGCCACACAGAGCGTCGGCCTCGGCGCTCATCAGGGTGTCGATGAACGTCCTGAGCATGGAACGCAACAAATCGGGCTCGGCCCGCTCGAGGTGCTCGGACAGAAACTGGGCAGCGTCAATACTGTGGTTTGCGGTCATCGCGTGGTGCTCCTTCCTCGACTTTGAGCGGTCTTCTGAAGGATCACGCGGTGGCCGCCTCACATCACAACGCCACGCTCAACAACGCGGCCTCGTCGTACACCACGTCCGTGGACTCAACTCTGTGCCCCCGGTGAATCACCCTTCGCCACCCATCCTTCGGTGGGCGAAGGGAGCGCTCACGCGGGACCGCCAAGGGGAACTGGATGTCGAGACCTCCGGGCAGAGAACTCGATCGCTCTGTGCAGCTACTGCAGATCTTCGCGGAGCAGGACGGCGTTGATCGCCGAGGCGGCCTGCGCTCCTTCGGCCGCGGCGACGATGGCGAGTTGGGCTCGGCGGGATGCGTCGCCCGCGACGAACAGTCGCGCGACGTTGGTGG
>JAABUY010002509.1_pt1 | contig 21623 bp, 19 predicted proteins | sample 5560271 | NCBI WGS metagenome assembly JAABUY01 (sample SAMN10711886, study PRJNA513374) | rock metagenome | isolation source: Antarctica rocks | place: Antarctica: Victoria Land, University Valley | reverse complement strand
TGGAGCCATGGCACGAAGCCCAGCGTGGTCGTGAGTTCCGGGGTGAGCAGCACGTGCTGCGTGGCCCATAGCGACGTGAAGAAGCCGCCCGCCACGACCCGAACCACAACCTCGGTGTAACGGCGCAACAGGCTCGTCGCCCGGTCCAGGGAGCGCAGGATGGCGCGGCCAAGCGGCAGGCCCTCAATGATGCCGCCCAGGACGAGCAGGCCGATGGAAAGGGCAACCAGTTGCTCGAAGTCCTGGCATAGAACATTCAATAGCAGGACTGGCGATCCCGCGACATCGAAGGCGCAGAACCATTTCACATGCGCCTGCGCCGCTGCGGGAGTCAGGACGAGCGCAGCGGGCACTAGACGGCGTAGTAACGAATAATTAACTGTTTGGAATGACATTGTTTAGTTTCCCGACTAGCTGGTAAGAGGTGAAACAAGGCGGTACGGCGCAGGCACGCCATGGCGGACGTGCTAACGCCAAGGTTGAAAAAGGACTATTGATGTATATCATTGCGATTGTCACGTTAGTTTGCAGCGGCGCGGCCGTGTCTTGGGCTGCCACGTCCCGACCTGCGGTTGCGGCGCAACTCGAAAAGGCAAGCGGAGCTTTGCTTATCGCCGGATTATCGCTGATCGGATTTGCTTTGCCGGTGGCGCAACATCTCGGCCACGGGTAGAAAATATTTGTCGCAACGGGAGATTTCGTTTGTTTAACGTAACAATATGACCGTGCGGCTGGTATCCTGGCCCGGTGTCCCGGTGAACTAGGCTCGGCTTGGAATCAGCCCGGAGTCAGCGTGGACTCAGTGCGGGGATGACCTGTTGGGTGTCGCCGGTCAGCGTTGCCAGAAACTCGATCAGCTCCGCCTTGTCGGACGGCGTCAGCGCGAGCGGCTGTATCTGAGGCGAGCGGCTGCGACGGGCGATGCCGCCGCGGTCGTAAAGCTCGATCACCGACGGGAGCGTCGCGATCGAACCATCGTGCATGTACGGCGCCCGCAGGGCGACGTCACGCAGGGTTGGAACCTTGAAAGCGTAGAGTAGCGACCGGGACGACGGGAACAGCGCCGCCCGGCCAATGTCGTCACCGCTCGCGCTGCCGATATCTTGGAACGAGTAGTTCGTGAACGCCCAGCCCGTGTGGCATCCGCTGCAGCCAGCCTTGCCTTCGAACAGGGCAAACCCGCGCTTTGCCGCCTCGCTCACCGCGTGCTCGTCGCCCTCCACCCAGCGGTCGAACGGCGCCGGGGCTGACCGGATGCCGCGCTGGTAGGTCGCGAGCGCCTGTTGAATTTGCCCCGGTGTGATGAGGCCGGGTCCGAAGGCCGCGTGGAACCGCCGTACATACGCCGGGCTGGCCGATAACCGCTCGAGCGCCTCTTGCAGCGGGAGGTCCATGTTGGTCTCGCTGAAGATCGCCGGGAATGTCACGGCCTCGATGTCCGGGAACTTCCCATCCCAACCGAGGAGCGGAAGCCAAGCGACGTCGAGCAGGGTTGGCGACCGCAGAGCCATCGGCTGCTGCCGGTCCCCAACCGACCTGGCGAGGCCGTCGCCCCACGCCAGGCTGGGCTGGTGGCAGGTCACGCAGGCGCTGCTTCGGCTGCCGGAAAGCACCGGGTCGAAGAATAGGGCGGCGCCGAGCGCGGCCTTCTCGGCCGAATAGGGATTGTCGGCCGGATACGGAACTACGAGGGGGCGGCGATAGTCGTCGCGCCATCCGGGCCGCAGCTGCGGTTCGTCGCTGCCAAGCGCGACGCCAGCAACGGCCGATACCATAAGGAGACTTCCAGCCAGCAAGGCAGCAAACAAACGCAGGGACAGAGACTCCACTATGACGGATGTGGAACAACCTTACATCCGCTTGCTGCCCTAACCAAGCTGAATGGATATTCCTGAAGGTTTATCCCCGGCTTTCCCCGGCCCCGGCATTGGCCCCAGTCCCGGCACTGGCCGCGGCGTAGGCCAGGCAAAGCGCCGGAGGCAGCGTGATTGCCACCGTGTCGCCCACGGCGAACCGAGGCGCCGTGCCCAGCTCAACCACCGCGATCCCCGCGTTCAGCGCCGATAGTTCATAGACCGTCTGCACGCCCTGATAGTGCACCGCCAGCACACGGCCTGACACCTGGTTCGCGCCGTCCGGCCCACCAAGCGCGATGTTCTCCGGACGGATGGCGATCTGCACGTCGGCGCCCACCGCGACGCCCGCCGGCAGCTTGGCGCGCAGTGTCCGGCCGGAGCCGGCCTCGATGGTGCCGAACCCGCCGTCGCGCGCCAGCAGCCGGCCCGGGATCAGGTTGGACGAGCCGGTGAACCCCGCCACAAACAGATCGGCCGGGCTGTTATACACCTCGGTCGCCGTATCCATCTGCAGCAGGCGGCCATCGCGCATGACGCCGATGCGGTCGCCGATCACGACCGCCTCCGCCTGGTCGTGCGTCACATACAGCGCCGTGACGCCCGACCGCTTAATGATCCGGCGCAGGTCGTCGCGCAGGCGGAGGCGCAACTGTGCGTCGAGGTTGCTCAGCGGCTCGTCCAGCAGCAGCAGGCGCGGCTCATAGACCATGCTGCGGGCGAGTGCCACGCGCTGCATTTGGCCGCCCGACAGCGCCGTGACCGGGCGGTCCACGTAGGCGGCGAGGTCAACCAGCTCAAGCACCTCGGCCACGCGGCGGCCGATCTCCGCGCGGCCGAGCCGGCGGGTTTTGAGCGGGTAGGCGACGTTCTGCCGCACCGTCATATGCGGCCAAACGGCGTAGGACTGGAACACCATGCCGAAGTTTCGGTCCCGCGGCGGCAGCAGCACGCTGGCATGCGGGTCCGAGATCACGTCGCCGCCGCTGCGGATCACGCCGCTTGTCGGATGCTCGAGCCCGGCCACGCAGCGCAGCGTGGTGGTCTTGCCGCAGCCGGAGGGACCCAGCAGCACGACGATCTCGCCGGCCGCGATGGTGAAGCTCACGTCGTCCACCGCTGCGTGCCGGGCGCCAAAACGCTTTTCGAGGTGGTCGACTTGGAGTTCGGCGGACATTTTCGCCCCGCTTACTGCCGGTAGCCGTAGATCTTGTTCCATTCCTCGATCCAGCCGTTGCGGAGCGAGGCGAACTGCGCGCCGTCGGGAACCCAGACCTTGTTGACCCTGGGGTCGTAGCCGTCGAGCGTGATGGGCAGGACCTTGAGCGAGGTCAGGTTGCCCTGCTCGCGCATGGTGAACGCTTGGCCCTCGGTGGACAGGCACCAGTCCAGGAACAGCCGGGCGGCGTTTGGATTGGCGGAGCTCTTAGGAATGCCCGAGGCGTAGGGCACCAGGGGCAGGCCCTCGGGCGGAAACACCAGCTCCACCGGGGCGCCGTCGCGTTTCTTCGAGAAGATCGCATTGCGGATCAGCGGTGCGATCGTGATCTCGCCGCGGATCAGCGCGTCCGACGCCGGTGCCCCGGATGGATACAGCGCCGGCTTGGTCGCGGCCTGCTTCACCCAGTAGTCCTCGCCCAGGACCTGGCGCTCGAACATGATGCGGGTCCAGGTCGTGCCGCCGGAGGGCCCGATCACCTGGCCGATCTGGCCGTCGCCATAGACCGGGTTGGTCAGATCCATCCAGGTCTTCGGCGGCACCTTGGTGAGTTCGGTGTGATAGGCGATGCACCAGACGGCGGTGATGCGCGGCCATAGCTTCGGCGAAACGCGCGACGCCGCCAGGTAGTCGGCGGCGTTCGGCGGCGCATAGTCGATGAACAGCCCCTCGATCTCCTGCATCAGCGCGCGGTCGGAATGGTCGACGACGTCGGCCAGCAGCTTGCCGGCGGCGGCCTCGGTCTTGACGCGGGTGATCAGCTGGCCGCCCGAAGCGCGCAGCATCTCGACCCGGACGAACGGGAAACGCTTGTTGAAGGCGCCGATCGTCTCCTGTTCCGGCTCGCTGAAGCTTGCGGTATAGAACACGACGCGCCCTTCCTTGCGCGCCGCGGCGACAAGATCGGCCGGGGGATTGTATGCTTGGGCACGGGCGGTCCCGGCGGTTGCAGCAGCGGCGGCGGCGAGCACGGCCTGGCGTCTGGTCAGCATGGCGCGTTCCTTCTTATGTTCAGCCGGCGCGTCCGACGCTGCCGGTCGTCGCACCCCGGGACAGCCGGCCGGCGACGCCGATCAGCGCCGCCAGCAGCGCCATCTGCACCAGGCTGTAGGCGGCGGTGACGCTCATGTTGCCGCCCTCGTAATAGCCCAGCAGCTGCACCGACATCACCATCGATCCGCTGGTGTAGAGGAACAGCGACGACCCGAGCTCGCGGGTGGACAGGATGAACAGCAGGGTCATGGCGGCGACCACGCCGGGCCGGGCGAGCGGCAGGACGATGGTGGCGATGGTGCCGCCCAGGCTGCGGCCGCAGACCCAGGCGGCCTCCTCCAGCTCCTTATGGATCTGCATCAGCGACGTGCTCAACGCCTTGACCGTGTCGGGGATGAAGCGGGCGACGAAGGCCAGCGCCAGTATCCAGAGCGTGCCATAGAGCCCGCCGGGCAGGCCGATCCAGGCCCACAGGTAGGCGACGCCGATCACCAGGCCGGGGATGGCGACCGGGACGGTGGCGATCGTATCGATGCTGCGGCGGAACGGCGCCCGGCTGCGCACCACCGTGTAGCCGATGGCGAAGGCCAGCACGCCGCCCACACCCGCAGTGATGAACCCGACCTTCACGGTATTCACGATGGCGTCGAAGGTCATCGGATTCGCGAACAGCCGCTCGAAGTGCAGCAGGCTGTATTGCTTGGGATCGATGAGGCTCGCGAGGTCGCGCACGAACAGGAACTTGCGGAACGCGGCCACGATCAGCGCGAGGCTCGGCAGCACGACGACGACCAGCAGGTATGCAATGGCCAATCCGAGCGTGAGGAACCGCCACGGCCCCAGCCGAAGCGCGCGCGGGCGGAACGCCTTGCCCGCCACGGTCGTGTAGCTGCGGCCGGACAGCGCCTTGTTCTGCAGCACGACGAGCACGCCGGTGACGACCATCAGGATGACCGCCACCGAGGCGGCGGAGCTGTAAAGCGGCGGCGACCAGGCCGTGAGGGTATAAATGTAGGTCGTGAGCACCGGGATATTGGCCGGGGCGCCCAGCACCGCTGGGATGCCGTAGATGCCCAGCATGACGACGAACGACAGCAGCATGCCGGAGACGATGGCCGGCGCGATCAGTGGGAAGGTGACGGTCAGGATGGTGCGCAGCGCGCTGGCGCCCGACATCTCCGCCGCCTCCTCCAGGGAAGGGTCCATGTTCCGTAGGGCAGCCGAGGTGAACATATAAACGTAGGGCGCGTAGTATATGCCGAAGACGAAGACGATGCCGGCCATCGAATACAGGTTGAACCGGTAGTCGATGCCGGCACGGGCCAGGACGATGTTGAGCAGCCCGGTCTTCGGCGACCCGAGGATGGCCCAGGCGACCCCGCCCACCAGCGGCGGCACGAACAGCGGCAGCATGCCGGCAGCGGCGATCAGCCCCTTCCACGGCGTATCCGTCCGCACCACGATCCAGGCGAACGACAGCCCGATCGCCACCGCAATCGCGGTGCCCCCGGTGCAGGCGATCATGGAGTTCGCGAGAGCCAAATGGACGTTGGGATTGCCGAGGACCTGGATGAAATTGTTGAGCGACAGGCCATCCAGCCGAATGCCTTCCACCACCGGATCGGCGTTGGTCAGGGCGCCCAGCAGCAATGTGGCGACGGGATACAGCACCAGGAACAGCAGGATAAGCAGCAGCCCCACCGACCAGGCATAGCTGGCGATCCCACGCGACGCGCGCGGAGCAGCCGTGACGGCCCGCGCCGCGATCACGCCAACCTGCGTGTCCATCCGTTTCTCCCGATGAGCCGGCGCTGAAAGCCAGAGCTTTGACGGAACGGTAACACCGGCAATGCGACTTCGCCAGCTTCGGGCGTTATGGCAACGTCAATAGCGGGAAGGCGCTGTGGGTATGCGGGGCCGCAACCGCCTCCGCCGGGCGCAGATAGGAGGCATCGAGGCCGGCAAAGCCGGTCAGGCCCAGCAGGCCCAGGCACTCCGCGACCTCAATGTCCAACAATTCGATCACCCGCGCGATTCCGGCGGCTCCGGCGGCGGCGAAGCCGTAGCAATAAAGCCGGCCGACGCCGACCAGGTCCGCGCCGAGCGCCATTGCCTTCACGATGTCCGTGCCCCGGCTGAACCCGCCATCGATCATCACCCGCGCCCGGCCGGCGACGGCGGCCACGACCTCGGGCAGTACCTCGATGGCGCCAACTCCGTGGTCCAACTGCCGGCCGCCGTGGTTCGATACATAGACGACCTCGACCCCGATTTCGCAGGCGGCGGCGGCGTCCTCGGCCGTGGCGATGCCCTTGAGGATCAACGGGATGGCGTGCCTGTCCTTGAACCGGCGGATGTCGTCCCAGTTCAGCGCGGCCTGATATTCCATGCCGCCGGCCTCGGCCCGCCAAGGTTTCGCGAAGCGGTTGGCGATGTCCCGCTCCCGCCGGCTATACAGCGCGCTGTCCACCGTGATGCAGAACGCGTCATACCCGGCGTCCACCGCCCGGCGCACGTGGTCGTCCACCCAGGCGCCGTCGCCGCGCACGTAAAGTTGGAAGATGCGCGGGCCGGCTGACGCGGCTGCAACTGCTTCCATGCCGCACTCGGATACCGAGCTCAGCATGAACGGCACGCCGGACGCCCCGGCACCCTCGGCCACGGTGACGCCGCCGCCCTCGCCCATGTAGTCCAGGCCGCCGACCGGGGCGAGGCAGACCGGCAGCCGGATGCGCTGGCCGAAGAACTGCCCGGACGTGTCGATGGACGAAACGTCCCGCAGCACGCGCGGTCGGAAGCCGATGCGGTCCAGCGCGAGACGGTTGCGGTGCTGCGTAGTCTCGGTTCCGGCGCCGCCGGCCAGGTAGTCCCACATGTTGCGGTCGAGCCGCGCATGAGCCGCCGCCACGACCTCATGCAGGGTTTGCAGTTGGTCGGCTGCGATCGTGATTCCGGTGTCCATGCGCTGGTTCCTCCCTGGTGCGATCATGGACCAGGCGAAAGGGCCCGTCATCCTAAAGCGGCCAGAACAGCAGCGCCAACGCATTTGGCAAGAGCAAACGCTACTGAAGCCCTCTCCCTCCGGGAAAGGGAGCAGGATGCTTGCCCTGGCTGGAATGGTATTTGACCAGAGCCCGGTCACGCCTTCAGCGCGGTGCCTGGCGACGCCCTGCCGCCCCAGATCGCAGGGACAACCGCCGCCAGCAGCCCGCCCACGAGGATTGTCGCCGCAAGCCCCACATCCGCCCAGCTCGCTGCCACGCCTACCGATAAACTAGCCGCCCGGCCCAGCATCGACCCGGCCACGCTGGCAACCGCCCAGCCCAACACCGTGCCAACCACAACGCCCGCCGTAAGCACCATGCCAAGCTCCAGCCACAGCGCCGCCAGCACGAAGCCCGGCGAGGCGCCGATCGCCCGCAACACGGCGTGCTCCCGGGCGCGCGCCGCGACTATGGCGGTGAACGCCAGGAACACCGCCGCCACCACCAGAACCGCTGTCGCCGCCGCCATCGCGGACAGCACGACCCGCACGTCGCCCATGGTGCGGAACAGCCCGGCCAGCACCTCGCCGGGGAACACCGCCGTGCTGCCGGCGGCCCGGTAACGGGCGCGAAGCTGATAGGCGCCGGCGACGCTGCGCGGTTTTACCACCACGGCGGGGACGGCGGGAGCGCCGGCCTCCCAGGGCGGGCCGATCCGCTCGACCTCGGGCGAGTGGCCGTTTCCGAGGCCGTGGATTTCCCACACGCTTTCGATCGGCACCAGGATCGCGGAGTCCCACGGCGTGCCGGTGGGCGGCAGCCGGCCGACGACCGCATAGGCGACCTCGATGTGCGTATGCCCGCCGTCCGGCAGCTCGACCCGGCCGTGCTGCGGCGTGATCTTGCCGCCCGGCGGCAAGGCGACGGCAGCACCGATCACCGCTTCTTCTTCGGCGGCGAACACCCGGCCCTCCGACGGCGCCCGCCGGCCGCCCAGCGTCACGAACCCCGCGGTGACGCCGACGACGGGATGCCCGCGCCACTGGTCGCCGAAGCCGATCGGGGAGGCCCAGGCTGCCTCCGGCTCAGCCATGACGCGGGCCAGGATCGCGCCGTCCATCAGCGGCACAGTATCCGGCTGCAGATAAACGGAGGTCAGCACGAGCTGCGTGGCGCTGCCGGGCGCGCCGACGACGAGGTCGAACGCGTCGGCCGCCTGCGCCGCCGCCCGCCGCAGGCCACGCTCCAGCGCGCCCACCCCGGTGCCGAGTGCGGTCGCCAGCGCAACCAGCAGCGTCATCGCCAGCGCCGTGCGCCAGCCGCGGCGCAATGCGGCGCGGGCGATGGGCCAGGGGTTCATGCGGCGGTCTCCAACTGTCCCGCGTGCAGGCGAATCCGCCGGGGCAGGCGGGCCAGCAGCGCCGTGTCGTGGGTGGCGACGATGAGGGTCGCGCCGGCCTCGGCCGCGGCGCGCAGCAGCAATTCGCCGACGCGAGCGGCCGCCGGCGCGTCGAGGCTCGCGGTGGGTTCGTCCGCCAGCAGCACGGCCGGACCGCGCAGCAGGGCGCGGGCCAGGGCCACGCGTTGGCGTTCCCCACGGCTCATGACTGCCGCCCTGCGGTCGACCGCGGGCACGCCTAGCCCATCCAACAGCGCCGCAGCGCGATCCCGGAGCATTGCAGGCGCGCGGAGATGGTCGAACAGCAGGGGCAGCAGCACGTTGTCGAGCGCCGACAGCCCGTCCAGCAGGTGCATGTCTTGGAACACCAGGCCGAGCCGCTCCCGCCGCCAGCGGTCGCGGGCGGGATTGGCCAGAGTCCAAAGGTCGGTCCAAAGGTCGTCGGCGCCCCAACGGACGCTGCCCTGGGCCGGGCGCTCGATGCCGGCCAGCGCGTGCAGCAGGCTGCTTTTGCCGGCGCCGGATGCGCCCTCGATGGCGGTGGCGCTGCCGCCGGGCAACGACAGGCTGGGCACCGTCAGCACCGGGCCAACGCCAGGGTAGGCGATCACCAGGTTGCACACTTCCAGCGCCGGCCCCCTCAGCGCTGTATCGGGCCGGGACGTCAGTTCAGCTTCGGCGGAAGCTGGCATCGCGCAGCCGGGCCTGGCTGACGAAGCCGGTCGCCGGGTCGGTCCAGGAGCCGAGCTCGAGCTGGCCCGTCACCTCGATGACCTCGTTCGGCGCCGTCGGCTGCGCGTCGTGCTTCAAATACGCAACGACGATGTCCGGCGGCCACTCGGCGTCCGACGAGCAAAACGGGCACATGCTGAGCGGCTCGCGCGTGAGGACGAAGAAATCCGCCTCGGCCTTCAGCGGCGGCGCCATGAAGCCGGCCATGGTGGCCGAGTGCCCGGCCAGCGCCTTGGCGCGGTCGGAGAAGCTTAGCCCCTGCACGCTCCATCCGGAGTAGAGGTCATCGAACCGCAGCCGTTCCGCCGCGCGGGCTCGGCTGGCCGCCAGCAATGGGGCGGCGAGCAGGGTGCGGCGGAGGACGCTACGGCCTGCCAAGGCCCAGGGCCTCCGCCATGGCGCGGAACACGAAGGTGTTGTCGACGAAACCGTGCAGCCGGTCCGATCCCGGCCCGATCGCGCGCAGCAGGGCATCATCCGCCGAATGCACCCCTTGTTCGGCGTCGTGCGGCAGGTTGCCGACGCGGAGCTGCGCGCCCGGCGTGTTCAGCTTCTCGTTGGCGACGTAGGGTCCGCCGGGTCCGCTGCGCACAGCGGGGACACGGGCACCGTCGAGGTTGGGCTTATAGCTCTCGTAATAGTCGGGGAAGGACGCGTAGAACATCGCGAGCCGCCGCGACACGTCCACGCTGGGCGGATAGCCGCGGGCGTCCGGCGGCGGATAGTTCGGAAAGCCGGCGTCGGCATAGACGCTGACCTTGTCGCGCATCTGCTCGGCCTGCACCTCGTCCCGCACGGTGCCGACGATGCCCACGCCGTGGGTGTGGTCCGGCACCACGATCACCAGCGTGTCGTCGCGCGTGCCGGCCCAATCCAGCACCAGCTTCAGCGTGTGGTCGAGCATGATCGTGTCATACACTGACCGTTCCCAGTCGAGCGGGTGGTTGAACTTGTCGATCAGGCCGCTCTCGATCATCAGATAGAAGCCTTGCGGGTTGCGTTCCAGCATCTGCAGCGCGGCGGCGACCTGCTGCGTCAGGTCCGGCTGGTTGGGAAAGCGCCCAACGTTGCCTTTTTTCAGGTAGAACCGGTCGAGCGCGCCGTCCATGTTGCCCAGGTTGAACAGGCCCAGCAGCTTCTTGGTCGATGGATCGGCGGCGGCGGACAGGGCGTCGGCCGTATCGGCGAACGCGTAGCCTTTGTCGCGGAACGCCGCGATCATGTCCTTGTCGGCGCGCCGGCGCGACCCGGGGACGGTGCGCGGCAGGAAGCTCGCGGAGCCGCCGCCCATCACCACCTCGGCGCCGAACGCCAGCATCTGGTCGGTGATCGGCACGTAGTCGCTGCGGCGCCTGGTGTGGGCGAACACGCCGGCCGGGGTCGCGTCCTGGATTTCGGTGTTGGTTACGATGCCGACCGCCATGCCCAGGCGGCGCTTCACGATTTCTCCCAGCGTCTCGACCCACGGGTGCGCCAGCGTATCGGCGGCCCGGCTGGCATAAACGCCGAGCGCGTTCGCGGCACTCTTGTGCCCGGTGTTGTAGGCACTGGCGCTGTTGGCGCTGTCGGTCACGATGCTGTCGGTGCCGGACGTGCCGACGGTCGCCATCTGCGGCAGGCCGTCCATGGCCAGCGGATGGCGATACTTCCCCTGGTCGATCCCGCCGACCAGGATGCGCGCGGCGGTGACGTTCGCCATCGCCATCCCGTCGCCGATCATCAGGATTACGTTCTTCGCCCGGCGCGGCGTCGCGGCGGCATACACCTCCCACGTGACGGTCGCGGTCCGGTCGCCGTCGGTCGCCGTTACAGCGTAGGTGCCGGGCTCGTCGATGGCGACGCCGCGCAGCATGAGGGCGGAAAGGTCCTTGCCGTCCTCCTTGGCGATGAACTCGGCGGCGCGGCCCAGGGCGGCGGCGTGGTCGCGGCCGTTCACCGTGACGTGGACCCGGGACGCGTCGGCGAGGCCAGGGAACTCGACCTTGAGGTCGAAGCGGCTGCCGGCCAGGATGGCAGCGCGGTCGATGGGATAGATCACCTGCGCGCCCGCCGCGCTGGACGCCAGCAGCCCCGCCATCAAACCGATCATCGCCGTTCGCATCAAGGCCTCCATTATTCGCGGGCGGACCCTAGCCCGGGTGGTAGGGCAATGTCAGGCCATCCTCAAAATGTAATACGGCTTCATGGGCAGATATAGCCGGTGCCGCCCGGCGCCTTGAAGCAGCCGACGGATTCTGGGAACAGCGTCTTGGGCAAGTAAAGGATCGCGCTGGGGACGAAGATGGTGAAGGCGATCGTGGCAAAGAAAATAATATAGATCGGCAGCGACGCCCGCAGCGCCGAGGAGAACCGCACGCCGACGAACTTGCTCGCCATCAGCAGCGCCAGCCCGTAGGGCGGGGTGATAAGCCCGAACGCCAAGGTCACGATCAGCACGACGCCCATGTGGACGGAGTTGATGCCGGCACTCTCGGTCAGTTGGTTCACCACCGGCATGAAGATGATGATCGCCGGGATCGGCTCGATGAAGTCGCCGACGATCACGAACACCGCGACCAGCAGGAACATGATCGCCATCGGGTCGGTGCCGGCGACGTCGCCGATCCAGCCGGCGACGACGATGGGGCCGCGCAGATAGGCCACCAGCCAGCCGAACGCAGACGCCGCGGCGATGGTGATCAGCGGCAGGCTGAACACCAGCCCGGCCTCGATGAAGTCGCGCGGCAGCCGGCGGAAATGGCCGGGCTTTAGCAGCGGCAGCACCACCAGCAGGATGTAGGCAATGGCGACGACCCCGGCCTCCGTCGGAGTGAACCAGCCGGTCATGATGCCGCCGAGCAGGATGATGGGGATCATCATCGGCAGCGCAGCGCCGCGCCCGGCCTGGCCGAGCTGCAGCAGGTTGGCGCGGGGCCGTCGGAAGCCGACGGGTCCGAAGAAGTAGCAGTAGATCATCAGCCCGACGCCGATCATCAGCCCCGGCACGATCCCGCCCAGGAACAGCCCGGCGATCGACACGTTGCCGATCGCGCCATACACCACCGCCATGATCGACGGCGGCACCAACGCCGCGATCGTGCTGGCCGCCGCGATCAGCGCCGCGACGAACTCGGGCCGGTAGCCCTCTCGCGCCATCGGCTGCGCCATGGTGCGGGACAGCACGGCGACGTCGGCCGAGCTCGATCCCGACATGCCGGAGAAGAACATGCTGAACACCGTCGTGACCTGTGCCAAGCCGCCGCGCACGTGGCCGACCAGGGCCTGCGACAGGTCGGCGATGCGGATCACGACGTTGGCCGAGGTCATCAGCTCCCCCACCAGCAGGAAGAACGGGATGGCCATCAGGCTCTCGCTGTCGATGCCGTTGAACAGCTGGCCCACCATGGACTGCAGGCTGACCGGGGTCATGGCGGTGCCGACCAGCACACCGGCGATCAGGCTGAACGCGACGGGGACGCCGAGGTAGCCCAAGGTGAGGAACAGCGCCGTCATCAGCCCCAGGATCAGGGCGTTCTCAGGCACCATTCAGATGATTGCCCCATGCGCCGGGGCTGCGGCTCCCGTGGCGCCCGGCTGCACGAAGCCGTTGCGCAGGCCGTTCACGATCTGCTCGAGGCTGAACAGCGCGACCAGTGCGCCGCACACCGGAATGGGCCAGTATAGATAGGCGATCGGCGTCATCGACGGCATGCGGAAGCTGTTGAAGCCGCTCAGGAAATTCTGCCAGCCATAGCCGACCATCGCGAGGCCCACGGCTAGCACCACGCCACGGTTGAACACCTCGAACACCGTACGCATAGGTCCGTGCATGGCCTCGGTGAGCGCCGAGAGCTGCAGGTGGTCCTGCCGCCGGGTCGCGACGGCGGTGCCGCAGAAGATGCCGTAGGTGAAGAAGGCCATCGTGACCTCCTGCAGCCACAGCCAGGGCCGGCCCAGCTCGCGGGTCAGCACATCCATGAACACGGCGGCGGAGAAGCAGGCGAGGCAGACGCCGCAGGCGACCATCATCGCATGCTCCAGCCAGTCAAGGTTTCGCCACTTTAGGTGGCGGTCCCGCTCCAGGACGATTGGGGTCGACGGGTCGGCGGTCATTTCACCGCCCGGATCAGCGCGAGGATTTTGACCGCGTGCGGCCCGAGCTCGCCCGCCAGCTTGTCCTGGAACGGCGTGGCGGCGGTGATGAAACCCGACTTGTCCACGTCGGTGACGAACTTCACGCCCAGCTTGGTGAGCCGCGCCTGGCTCTCGGTTTCCAGCGCCAAGGCACGGGCGGGCTGGGTGCGAGACACCTCGTCGGCGGCGGCCTGCACCCAGCCGCGCTGCTCCTCGGTAAGGCTCGACCACAGCTTGTCGGACACCCAAACCAGCGAGTTGTTGGCCTCGTGCTGGGTTATCGACATGATCGGCGCGGTCTCGTAGTGCTTGTTGGCCATGTAAACGTTGACGCCGTTCTCGGCCATGTCGACGACCCCGGTCTGCAGGCTGGTATAAACGCTGCCGAACGGCATGTGCACCGTTTGTGCGCCATAGCCGGGAAAGATCGCGTCCTCAGTCGCGGTCGCCTGCACGCGGATTTTCAGGCCCTTCAGGTCCTCGACCCGGTGGACTTCCCTCTTGCCATACAGGTCGCGCAGCCCGAGCGTCGCTAGGCCGAGCACATGGGCGCCGGTCACGGTCTCGTCGAACATCGCCCGCATAGCCGCGACTATGGCGGGGTCGGCGAGGGCCTTGGCGAGCTGTGCCTCGGAGGTGAAGATATAGTGCAGGCTCATGACGCCGGATTGCGGCGACAGCGTCGCGGCGTTGGCGGTGCTGGTGATCAGGAAGTCGATGTCGCCGGTCCTGATCTTCTGCAGCGCCTGCGGCTCCTGGCCCAATTGCGCGCCGGGGAACTGGTCGATGAGCATCGCGCCCTTGCTCGATTTGTCGAGCGATGCGGCGAAGGTATCGGCCGCAATGCCGTAGCCCGTCGTGTGCGGCTGGTCATAGCCGAAGCTGAAGTGGCGCGGTTGGGCCGTGGCGGGCCCGTTCAACGCGAGCGCGCCCAGGGCTACGACAATCAGGAACCAGGACCGCATTCTATATCCCCCAGCCGTCGCCCGGTTCTCCGGCGCGTGCTGCGCAGGGTCGGCGATCGGCATTAAAACAGCGTAAACATCCAAAGTGCCTCAAGTCACGCACTGTTTCGGGCATGGCCGGCCGCTGCTATGTTTTTGACCAAGGGAGACACTGGACATGACCGAACCCGCCTACCGCCATACCGACCTGCTTCATTTCGCGCAGCGTTTGCTGGAGGCCTCGGGGCTTGCCGCCGACCGCGCGGCGACCGTGGCGGAGGTGCTGGTGGAGGGCGACCTGCTCGGCCATACGACGCATGGGCTGGCGCTGCTGCCGGGCTATTTGAACGCGATCGCCCAGGGTGTCGCAAGTGTTGGCGGCATGGCGGTGTCCGGCATGTGGGAGACGATCAGCGACCGCGGCGCCAGCGTGCTGTGGGACGGGCGGCGGCTGCCGGGTCCGTGGCTGGTCGTGCAGGCGATCGACCTCGCTTTGCAGCGTGCGGCGGTGCACGGGACGGCGACCGTCGTGATCCGCCGCAGCCATCATATCGCCTGCCTGGCGGCATATCTCGCCCGGGTCACGGCGCGGGGGATGGTGGTGGTGCTGCAAAGCTCCGATCCCTCGGTCGCCAGCGTGGCACCGTTCGGCGGCACCCGGGCGTTCATCACGCCGAACCCGATCGCCGCCGGGTTCCCGACATATGGCGACCCCGTGCTGATGGATATCAGCACGAGCACCACGACCAACGGCCTGACCGGCCGGCTGCGGACCGAGAACCGGACGCTGGATCATCCGTGGCTGCTGGACGCGGACGGGCAGCCCACGCCCGACCCGGCCGCGCTGTTCACCGACCCGCCCGGCAGCATCTTGCCGCTTGGCGGCATGGATAGCGGGCACAAGGGCTACGCGCTGGGCCTGCTGGTCGAGGCGATGACGGCGGCGCTGGGCGGTTTTGGCCGCGCCGATGCTTCCGAGGGCTGGGGTGCTGCGGTGTTCCTGCAGGTGATCGACCCGGCCGCGTTCGGCGGGTTGGATGCTTTCTTGCGCGAAAGCACATGGCTTGCGGACGCTGCCCGCACTTCGCCGCCGGCACCGGGCGTAGATGCCGTCCGGCTTCCGGGCGCCCGAGGGCTGGCGCTGCGGCGGCGACAGATCGCGGAGGGTGTGCAGCTTTACCCTTCCATCTTGCCCGCGTTGATGCCTTGGGCAGAGCGGTTAGGGGTTGCCGGGCCGAGCGAGGCTACTTAGCAGGCGGAGCATCCTCCCGGGCCGGCGCCGGACGCTGATTCTCATCGAGTTGCCCTTTGTTCAGGCGATCGACCTGTTCATTGCCCGTGGCGCCTCCGGCGTCGTCGCTGTCATTCGCTTAAGGAATACGCGCCGTGAACGCGCCACCGAGCAATTCGGCCGGGCTACGACCGATATTCGGCGGGCACCTGCAGGTTGTTCGCCGGGTTCGTATCGTGCTTGGACATGCGCGTGACCAGTGCGCCGCCGACGAGGGGCTGCAGGTCGGTCTCGAGCGCGTCCGCTGCCGCCTTCGCATACACTTCGTCGCCGGAGACATGCAGCGCGAAGGTCCTGATGTGCTTCGCGCGCTTGGCGGGGTCGTCCACAGTAGCTTTCGTCCACTTGTAAAGCGAAAACCCTTCGGGGCCGTTTTCCTCGGCTTCCGCGACATAGTTCTCGAAGGCGTCGAACTGGCTTACCAGCGTCGCTTGATGCTTGTTCAAGACATCGGTCAACGGCTTGAGCGCCGTGCTGTCGCGATCGCGCCGCGCTACCTCCGCCATTTCGTCGCTCAGGTAGACCCGAAGCTGATGCTGCCATTGTTCGTTCATTATGCATCTCCATTGGCTATGGCAGGGACTTCCGAGCCGTCGACAATTTCAAATGGCGATTGCTCGGCGTTCCTCCAGTGGTCGAACGCCTGCCTACCGATAGGGCGGCCGATCTACTTATAAAGGCGCGCAACCAAGGCCGGCGGCACGCCCGCGCGCCACAAGGCCAAGCACATCAGGTTGCGAGCCGAGCGGCGACGCCAGCCGTCGCGCTCCCACCGGCCGGCGCAGGTCAGGGCGTCGACCGCTAGCGACGTCAGCCGGCGGCGGCCCAGGCGGCGGATTAGATCGACATCCTCCATCAATGGCATTGGGCGGACGCCTCCTGCAGCATCCAGAACGTCGCGGGCGATCAGCAAACCCTGGTCACCATAGGGCATTGCCAACCTTTGGCAGCGCCAAGCCACCGCACGCTCCAACCGGCGCGCACGCGGATCGGGACTATCCAATGCAAAGCGGAAATACCCGGCCCGCTCCGGCGCGGTCCGCATATGCGCCGCCGCCGCCGCCGCCCAGCCCGGCGCCAGCCGCGTATCGGCGTGCAGCAGCAACAGCCAAGGCGACCGCGCCGTCTCGATCCCCGCCGCAATCTGCATGCCCCGCCCACGCGGACCCATAACGACCATCGCCCCACAAGCCCGCGCAACATCCGGCGTGCCGTCCGTGCTGCCCCCGTCGGAAACCACCACCGTCGGCCATTCACCCAATGCCGCCAGCGTCCCCGGCAGCAGCGATGCGGCGTTCAGAGTGGGAATCACCACCGTCAAAGTTCCCGCCGGCCAAGGTCGCACCTAGATACCTTCCATGCTCCAGCACGCCCCCACCCTCGACCCGGCCAAGTTCCGCCATCCCCACACCACCGCCAAGGGCGAGCCCCGCGCCCACGTGGCGCTGCACGCCCTCGACACGCTGTGGTTCAACACCGGCACATTGTGCAATCTTACCTGCCGCAACTGCTACATCGAGAGCTCGCCGCGCAACGACCGCCTGGCCTATCTGAGCCATGCCGACGTCCGCGCCTACCTCGACGAGATTGCCCGCGACGCGCTGCCGGTCCGCACCGCCGGGTTCACCGGGGGCGAGCCGTTCATGTGCCCGGACCTGCTGCCCATGCTGGACGACGCGCTGTCCCGCGGCCTGGAGGCGCTCGTGCTGACCAACGCCATGCGGCCCATGATGAAGGTCGCGGACGGCCTTGATGCGCTGCGGGCCCGATACGGCGACCGGCTGCGGCTGCGCGTGTCGATCGACCACTACGGCCCCGTCCAGCACGAGGCCGAACGCGGGCCGCGCAGCTGGGAGCCGACGCTCGACGGCCTGCGCTGGCTCGCCGGCCGCGGCTTCGCGCTGGACGTCGCCGGCCGGCTGTTCTCCGGCGAGCCCGAGGCTGCCATCCGCGCCGGCTTCGCCCGGCTGTTCGCCGCCCACGCCATCCCGATCGACGCCGCCGACCCCGTGCGCCTCATGCTGTTCCCGGAGATGGACGCCGCCGTCGACGTGCCGGAGATCACCGAGGCCTGCTGGGGCATCCTCGGCAAGTCCCCGGCCTCGGTCATGTGCGCGTCCTCCCGCATGGTCGTGAAGCGGCGCGAGGCCGCGCGCCCGGCGGTGATCGCCTGCACCCTGCTGCCCTACGAACCCGAATTCGAGCTGGGGGCCACGCTCGCCGAGGCGTCCCGCCCGGTATCGCTGAACCACCCGCATTGCGCGCGCTTCTGCGTCCTGGGCGGAGCGGCCTGCAGCCGGTGAAAGACTGGCGTTGAAGAATTGGCGTTGAAAAATTGGCTGGGCCTCGCGCTGCTGCTGGTCCTCCTGCTCGCGGCTTGGTTCCTGCTGCCGGTGCAGGCGTGGATGCAGGCGTTCATCGCCGGAATCGCGGGCTTGGGCGCCTGGGGCGTGCTGGTCTATGGCGCGGCCTATGCGGCGGCGCTGGTGGTGATGGCCCCGGCGGCGCCGTTCACGATCGGCGCCGGGCTGATCTACGGGTTCTGGGGCTTTCCGCTGGCGTTGGTGTCGGCCACGGTTGGCGCGTCGCTCGCCTTCCTCGTGTCGCGTCATTTGGTGCGCGGCCGGGTTGCGGGCGTGGTCGCGAGCCGGCCGTCGTTGCGGGCCGTCGACCGGGCGGTGGCCGAAGAGGGCTGGCGGGTGGTGGGCCTGCTGCGGCTCAGCCCGCTGGTGCCGTTCAACCTGCAGAACTACGCGCTCGGCGCAACCAGCGTCGGGTTCTGGCCCTATGTGGCGGCAACGGGTGTCGGCATCGCACCGGGCTGTCTGCTGTATGTTTACTTGGGCGTGATCGGCAAATCGTCCGGCGGCGGCGCGCTGAAATGGGCGTTCGTGGCCCTGGGCCTGGCCGCCACCATCGCGGTTGCGGTCCTGGTCGGACGCAAGGCACGGGCCGTGCTGGAGCGTAAGGGCGTCGACGCCGGAGCCTGAGGCGTTTACAGCAAGATTGTCATAGGAGGCGAACCGGCGATGATCGCCCTGCTCGAAGCGTCCCGGGCCGGCCTGTTCCAACGCCGGCAATGGGCGCCGAACATCGTCGCCGGCCTGATTGTCGGAGTGGTCGCCTTACCCCTTGCGCTGGCCTTCGCCATCGCGTCCGGGGTGCGGCCCGAGCAGGGCATCTACACCTCGATCATCGCCGGCCTGATCGTCTCGGCGTTTGGCGGCAGCCGGACGCAGATCGCCGGGCCGACCGGCGCCTTCATCGTCATCCTGGCCGGGGTCGTCGCTGGATTCGGCGTCGACGGGCTGCTGCTCGCGACCATCATGGCCGGCGTCATCCTGACGGCGCTCGGGCTGGCCCGGTTCGGCGCGGTGATCCGCTTCATCCCCGCCCCGGTCATCGTCGGCTTCACCGCTGGGATCGGCGTGATCATCTGGGTCGGCGAGTGGCGCGACTTCTTCGGCCTGCCCAAAACTGGCGGGAGCCGGTTCTACGATAAACTTTGGCATCTGCTGCAGGTGCTGCCGCATTTTGACCCGACCACCACCGGCCTGGCGCTGCTCAGCCTGCTGCTCGTCGTGGCCGGCCCACGCGTGCCGGGGCTGCGCCGAGTGCCGGGACCGGTGATCGCGCTGATCGCCGCGACCGCCATCCAGGCCACGTTCGCCTTCCCGACCGTCGCCACCATCGGCAGCACATTCGGAGAAATTCCCGTAGGCCTGCCGCGCTTCGTGCTGCCGGAGGTCAGCGTCGACCGGCTGATCGCCCTGCTGCCTTCGGCCTTCACCATCGCCATGCTGGGCGCCATCGAATCGCTGCTGTCCGCCGTGGTCGCCGACGGCATGGCGGGCACCAAGCACAATTCGAACCAGGAGCTGATCGGCCAGGGCATCGCCAACGTCATAGCCCCGTTCTTCGGCGGCATCGCGGCGACCGGCGCCATCGCGCGCACCGCGACCAACGTGCGCAACGGGGCGACGGGTCCGCTCGCCGGCATCATGCATTCACTGACACTGGTTGTCGTGCTGCTGGTGGCGGCGCCGCTGGCCGGGCGCATCCCGCTGGCGGCACTGGCGGCGATCCTGTTCGTGGTGGCGTGGAACATGAGCGACGCCCGCGGCTTCGTCCGCATGGCCCGGACCGCGCCCGCGGCGGACACCGTCATCCTGCTCATCACCTTCGCGCTCACCGTGCTGACCGACCTGGTGATCGCGGTCAATGTCGGCGTCATCCTGGCGATGCTGCAGTTCCTGCGCCGCATGGCGAGCTCGGTGGAGGTGCGCGAGAGCGTCGCTGCGGGCATGCCGGACGGCGTACTGGTGTTCAGCATCGAGGGGCCGTTCTTCTTCGGCGCGGTCGACAGCCTCGAGCGCGCCCTGGTGCATGCCCACGCCGGGACACGCGCCGTCGTGCTCCGGCTGGGCCACGTGCCGTTCATCGACGTGACGGGCTTGGAGTCTTTGGCCCAGGCGATGCGCGGCCTGGAGCGGCACGGCGTCCCGGTCATGATCTGCGAGGCGAACGGGCGCGTGCTGCGCAAGCTGGTGCGCGCGGGCCTGGTGCGGATGGGGCCGAAACGGCGGTATTACAGCACCCTGGCGCTCGCGGTCGCGCATTGCGGGGCCGCATGAGGGATTTCGACCTGGCGGTGATCGGCGCCGGCGCGGCCGGGCTGTCCACGGCGTATGTCGCGGCGCAGCTCGGCCTGCGGGTGGCGCTGATCGAGCGCGGGCGCATGGGCGGCGAGTGCCTGAATGTCGGCTGCGTGCCCAGCAAGGCGCTGCTGGCGGCGGCGCACGCGGTCCGCCACGCCGGCCGCTATGGCGTCCAGGCGCCGGAGCACAGCGTCGACTGGCGCGGCGTGCAGGCCCACGTCCGCGGCGCAATTGCAGCCTTGGCGCCGGCCGATTCCGTCGAACGCTACACCAGCCTGGGCGCCACGGTCCTGCAGGGCACGGCGCGCTTCGTGGCGCGGGACGCCCTCATCGTAACCGGCGCCGATACACGACGCATCGCCGCCCGGCGGATCGTGATCGCCACCGGCAGCCGTCCCGTGGTGCCAGACCTGCCCGGCCTGAACACCGTACCGTATCTCACCAACGACACCCTGTTCGACCTGGACGCGGCGCCGGAGCACCTGCTGATCCTCGGCGGCGGGCCGATCGGGCTGGAGATGGCGCAGGCGCACGCCCGCCTCGGCTGCCGCGTGACGCTCGTGCAATCGGGCGCAATCGGGGCGAGGGACGATCCCGACCTGGTCGCGGGACTGCGCAGCGCGTTGCAGGCCGATGGTGTCGCGATCCTGGAACACGCCGCCGTCACCGCCGTGCGTCCAGGCCCCGTACTGGTGCTGGCGGATGGACGCACGGTCGCGGGCAGCCACCTGCTGATCGCCGTGGGCCGGCGGCCGACCCTCGAACGCCTGGATTTGGAGGTCGGCCGGGTGGCGGCGAGCCCTCGCGGCATCATCACCGACCAAGGGCTGCGCAGCCGGACCAACCGCTTCGTCTATGCCGCCGGCGACGTCGCCGACCCTGAGGGCATCGGGCCGCGCTACTTCACCCACGTCGGCAGCTACCACGCCGGGATCATCGTGCGCCGCGCCATGTTCCGCCTGCCGGCCCGGGTCGACTACGCGGGCCTGCCCCGCGTCACCTACACCGACCCCGAGCTGGCCCAGGTCGGCCTGACCGAGGCGGAGGCCCGCGCCGCCGGCCATGCGGTCGAGACGCTCTGCTGGCCGCTGCGCGAGAACGACCGCGCCGTCGCGGAGGGCGATACCGCTGGGCTGGTGAAACTGGTCGTTGCGAGAAACCGGGTGCTGGGTGCCGGCATCCTGGCGCCGCACGCGGGGGAGATGATCGGCGTATGGACCCTGGCGATCACGCAGGGGATCAAGCTCTCGGCGTTGGCGGGCATGATCGTGCCGTATCCGACGCGGGCCGAGGCCGCGAAGCGCGCCGCCGGAACCCGGTTCACGCCGCGCCTGTTCGCCCCGAAGCCACGGCTCGCGGCCCGGCTGTTGGCCCGCTTGCCCTAGACCCAAGTCGCCCTGACTGTGTCAGGACGCCTTGGGTCTAGGTCTATCTGGC
>JAABUY010002507.1_pt1 | contig 21629 bp, 21 predicted proteins | sample 5560271 | NCBI WGS metagenome assembly JAABUY01 (sample SAMN10711886, study PRJNA513374) | rock metagenome | isolation source: Antarctica rocks | place: Antarctica: Victoria Land, University Valley | reverse complement strand
TGGGACTACCTGGGCGCCAGGCTTGGTGTCTCCGCCGCTCCAGCCGTCCCGTCTCTATCCCACCTTATCCGATGCCGCGGCCAGCCCGCCTGACGCCGTCCCGCCCGGGGTTCTGCCCCGATTACGAGAAAAGCTCTAAACCCTTTGTTTACGCGAGCATCTTTGTCCAATCGAAAGAGCAGATCGATTGGATGACGCTCTAATGTGCCGGCTCGGCCGAGTGCCATAACGCGCCGCCCACGACCACGCTGTCCAGCGCCAACCGGCGGTCGCCCTGCATCGTCTCGCCCAGCACGTCGGTAAAGCTGCACGCGCCCTCCGCGATGCGCAGCACCGTGGCGTCGCCCGTCGTGCCGGGGGCGAGGCAACCGAGCTCCGGCATTCCCAGCAGCCCAGCCGGCGTCGCGGTCACGGCACGGACGATGTCGGGCAGCGCCATGCCTAGGTTTAGGAACTTCGAGATGGTCTCCAGATTGTCGAACGCTGGGCCGTCGATGCAGAGCACATGGACGTCCGAACTGATGACGTCGGGCGGAAAACCGCCGGCGAGCATCGCGCGGGCGACACGGAAGGCGAACGCGCCCTTGCCATGGCCGATGTCGAACAGCACGCCCCGTTCGCGGGCCTGCCAGCACATCTCGCGGACCCGGCCATCGGCGTGAACCGGCGCGTTCGGAAACGGGCGGTAACAATGGGTCAGGATGTCACCTGGCCGCAGCGTCGCCAGCACGTCAGCGTAACGCGGCGGCGGCTGATCGATGTGGCACATTACCGGCAGCCCGGCCTGCTCGGCCGCCTCGATCGCATAATGCAGCGGCGTGATGCCGTTGGCGCCGCTGGTATTGAGGCCGATACGCACCTTGATGCCGCGGATCACGTCCGGATTGTCGCGCGCCACGCTGACGCAGGTTGCCGGGTCCATCAGCCGCAAATCCTGGCTTTCTCCAACCATGACGGTTGGGGAGAATGCGAAGATACCGGCGTGCGACACGTGGAGGTAGGCGAGAATGCGCGTATCGCTGCGCTCGATCACGTGCTTACGGAACCCGGCGAAGTTACCCGGCCCGGCCGAGCCGACATCCACCCAGGTCGTCGTGCCCGAGCGTCGGGCCAACTGATCGGCATCGACGCTGAGCGACGTGCCGCCCCAGTAAACATGAGTATGGAAGTCGATCATCCCGGGCATGACGATGAGGCCTGTGGCATCCCGCTCCGTCCGCCCGCTTTCCGTCGCTAGAACAGGACCGACCGCGGCGACCCGGCCGTCGGAGAAAGCAATGTCGGCAACCTCGTCCCGCCCAGACGCGGGATCGAGGATGCGCCCCTGCCGCAGGATCAGGTCGTAGGTCATGGGCATATCCTTTGCTGGGATGGCATGTTCGCCAAACCGCACGTCCCTGACAACCAAAGCGATTTTATCTGGGGAAAGAAATTGGCGTCCCGTAGGGGATTCGAACCCCTGTTACCGCCGTGAGAGGGCGGTGTCCTAGGCCTCTAGACGAACAGGACGTGGCCGAGGCGCTAACTAAGGCAGCCGTCTCAAGGAATCAAGCGCCTGATTTCGTCGCCAGCTTCTGCCGCGCCGCGTCGCGCCGTCCGGTGCGGCAGGCGTCGGAGCAGAAACGCACCTCGTCCCATGACGACGCCCACTTCCTTCGCCACGAAAAAGGGCGCCCGCAGGCGGCGCAGACCTTGGTCGGCAGGTTGGGTTTCTTATGCGCCATCGCCTGTTGCCCTCCTCAGCGCGCCAATGCCACGCGCCCCAGCACCCGGCCGGATTTTGTATCCACCCAGACGACGCGGTCTGGGCCGCCGCCCCTCAGCTGCAGCGCAATCCGATCTGCGGCGACCGAGGCGCCCGCGATCACCGTGCCCGGCGGCTCGTCGAGCACGACACTGGCATTCCCGGCGGATCCGGCCGACATACGCTGCGCCAGCACGACGAACAGGCCCACCGTGCCCGCCACGATCAGGACCCCCATGACCACCACCGCGACCTTCAATCCACCCAACGCTGCATCCCTTTTGACCCGGCTTAGGCCCGATCCACCCATGCCGCATCCGATTGAGGTGGTTGCCGGACCAGACGCACTGGGCCAGCGCACGGACCGTTTCCTGGCAGACGCTATCGGCACGTTGTCACGCTCCCGCGTCAAGTCCCTCATGCAGGAGGGTGCCGTGCTGCGCGACGACGTGGCCCTGCACGATCCAGCCGAGCTGGTACGGCCCGGCGCTCGATTCGTCGTGCGGCCCCCTGCCCCGGTGGCAGCTCGCCCGGAGGCGCAGAGTATCCCGTTCGACATTCTATTTGAGGATGCGGACCTGATTGTGCTCGATAAGCCGGCCGGGTTGGTGGTCCATCCGGCGCCGGGCAACGAGGACGGCACACTGGTCAACGCTCTGTTGTCGCATTGCGGCGACAGCCTGCCAGGCATCGGCGGTGAGCGCCGGCCCGGGATCGTGCATCGGCTCGACAAGGACACCTCGGGGGTGATGGTCGTCGCGAAAACCGAGCAGGCGCTAGCCGCGCTGTCGGCCGCCTTCGCCGCCCACGATATCGACCGCGCCTACCATGCCCTAGTCTGGGGCAGCCCAACACCGACAAGCGGCGCGATCGAAGGCGCGATCGGACGCGACCCGCGGGAGCGCAAGCGTATGGCCGTCGTGACACGGGGCGGCAAGCACGCCCTCACCCATTACCGCGCGCTGCGGGCCTGGGCCCCCGCTGTCACCCTGATTGAGTGCGTGCTGGCAACGGGACGGACGCATCAAATTCGCGTCCATCTGGCCAGCGCCGGGCATCCGGTGGTCGGCGATCCTGTGTATATGCGTCGTGTTCCAGCGGCAGCGAAGGCGCTATCCGGCGCCGTCCGCACCGCTATGCTGGATTTTCCGCGGCAAGCTTTGCACGCCGCCAGGCTCGGCTTCGCACATCCCCGCACGGGTGGGGCCTTGTGCTTCGATCGGCCCATGCCGGCCGACATGGCAGCCCTGATCGCGACACTGGGCGGATAACCCACGCAATACCGCAATGTTGTTGACAGGACCGGTGGAGTCCTGTATTCAACGGCTCAATCGGCGTGGCGGGCGTGCTACGCTGAACTCAGTCCAGCAGACTGTTGCTTCGGGATAGTCTCTGGGACGTGATGTCGATCCTCGCGCCTGTATTTAATTTCCGTCGCAACTGATCGTATCCGTTCGCCGTATAGGGTTAAGAACGATCAACAGAGACGAAAGAGGCCTCCACATGGCTGCTGCCGTCGTTAATGTCGCCCCTGAGGGCAACCTGTCGCGGTATCTTCAAGAGATCCGCAAATTTCCGATGCTCGCCCCTGAGGAGGAGCTTGAGCTGTCGCGTCGGTGGCGCGACCACGAGGACATGGGCGCCGCGCACCAACTCGTAACGTCCCACCTGCGCCTCGTGGCCAAGATCGCCATGGGCTATCGCGGATACGGTTTGCCAGTGGGCGAGCTGATCAGCGAGGGCAATGTCGGCATGATGCAGGCCGTCAAGCGGTTCGATCCGGACCGTGGCTTCCGCCTCGCTACCTACGCGATGTGGTGGATCCGTGCCGCCATCCAGGAGTATATCCTGCATAGCTGGTCGCTCGTGAAGATGGGCACCACGGCCGCGCAGAAGAAGCTGTTCTTCAACCTGCGCCGGCTCAAGGGCCAGATGCAGGCCATCGAGGACGGTGACCTGCAGCCCGAGCAGGTGGCCAAGATCGCCCGCATGTTGGCCGTGCCGGAGCAGGACGTGGTGAGCATGAACCGCCGGCTTGCCGCGCCCGACAACAGCCTGAACGCCCCGGTTCGCGCCGATAGCGAGGGCGAGTGGCAGGACTGGCTGGTGGACGAGAGCGACAGCCAGGAGAGCATGCTGGCAGATCGTGAGGAGTTGACTGGCCGTAAGGCTCTGCTCAGCGGCGCGTTGAAGACGCTGAACGAGCGTGAGCGTCATATCCTGATCGAGCGCCGCCTCAAGGATAATCCGACGACGCTCGAAGACCTTTCGCAGCAATATGGCATCTCGCGCGAGCGGGTGCGGCAGATCGAGGTGCGCGCGTTTGAGAAGCTGCAGAAGGCCATGAAGACCCAAGTGGCCGAGCGCCGCATGGCGACGCAACAGGCTGCCTAAGCCGCGACGCCCCGCTTTAAACGGCGGGGCGGCCTATCCCTCGAATGGGTCGCGCATCAGGATGGTGTCGTCCCGCTCCGGGCTGGTCGAGAGTAACGTAACCGGCGTTTCGACCAATTCCTCAACCCGGCGCACGTATTTGATCGCCTGAGCGGGCAAGTCCGCCCAAGATCGAGCGCCGCGCGTCGAACCCGACCAGCCCTCGATCGTCTCGTAAATTGGTTTCGCCATAGCCTGCGCGCCTTGGGCAGCGGGGAGATGGTTCATACGGCGACCGGCGATCTCGTATCCCACGCCAATTTTTAGCTCTGGCATCCCGTCCAGCACGTCGAGCTTAGTCAACGCCAGGCCCTGGATGCCGCCTACCTTGATCGCTTGCCGAACTAGGGCGGCGTCGAACCAGCCGCACCGGCGCGGGCGACCGGTAACCGTGCCAAACTCGTGCCCTCGGGTGCCAAGCTGGCGGCCGATGTCGTCGTGCAGCTCCGTCGGAAACGGCCCGGCGCCGACCCGGGTCGTATAGGCCTTGGCGATGCCTAGTACGAAACCCACCACCGCCGGACCGACGCCCGACCCCGCCGCCGCGGTCGCCGCGATGGTGTTGCTGCTCGTCACGTAGGGATAGGTGCCGTGGTCGACATCCAGCATCACCGCCTGCGCACCTTCGAACAGGATGCGGCGGCCAGCGCGGCGCGCCTCGTCCAGCCGCTCCCAAACTGCCTCGACATGCGGCAGGATGCGCGGCGCGAAACCCAGCAGCAAATCCAGCAATTCCTGCTTCTGCGCGGGTTCAGCGCCGAGGCCGGTCAGCAACGTGTTGTGGTGCAGCAAAAGCTCGTCGAGCTTTTCGGACAGCACCTCGGGCTCGCCGAGGTCGCAGACGCGGATGGCGCGGCGGGCGACCTTGTCCTCATAGGCCGGACCGATGCCGCGCCCCGTGGTGCCGATCTTGCGATCGCCTCGGGCTGCCTCGCGCGCGCGGTCCAGCGCGCCGTGCACCGGCAAGATCAAGACGGCATTCTCGGCGATGCGCAGGTTCTCCGGCCCCACATTCAGACCTTGGGAGCGCACACGGTCCATCTCGGCCAGCAACGCCACCGGGTCGATAACGACGCCAGTGCCGATCACGCCGAGCTTGCCGCGCACCAACCCGCTGGGCAGCAAAGACAACCGGTAGGTTTGATTGCCAACCACCAACGTATGCCCCGCGTTGTGCCCGCCCTGGAAGCGCACCACGATGTCGGCGCGGCTGGCGAGCCAGTCCACGACCTTGCCCTTCCCTTCATCACCCCATTGGGCGCCGATGACGGCAACATTGGGCATTCAGCTCTCCGCGTTCAGGGGAACGGCAGCGCCGTCCCGCAGGATATGGGTGCAGCCAAGCCGGGCGGCCTCTTGGGCGGGATCGCGACCTCTGAGCGCCGGAACGGTCGCATAACCACCATCCCGCAACGCTGCCGCCTCACCGCGCGGTGTGCCCAAAGGCACATAGACGCGCAGCCGGGCGGGCCGGGGCGGCAAGGCGCGCAGCATGGCGTCGGGATACAAGGTGAGACCGGTCGCCGGCTCCGCGTCGCCTGACAGGTAGCGGCCGCCACGGCCGAGTTCCTCATGCCGGCCCGGCGCAAACACCGTGACGCATACGCCGGTGTGGTAACGAAAGCCGCGAAACTCGATGGGGTCCAGCGTGAGCCGCAAATCCGGCGCTTGATCCAGCACGGTCTGCACCACCTGCCGCAACCGGGCGCAGAGGGCGGCCGACAAAGGCGGAAGCCGCGCTGCCTCCAGCATTTCCAGGGCGGGACCGACGGGCCCGGCGACAAGGAGCAAGTCCGTTAGCAACCGGGCCAGCGTGCCGCCATGCTGCGATACGGCCGCCGCGTCCTTGCGATCGAGCGCCCGGACCAGGGCAGCACGGTGTGCGCTGGCGATCCCCACCTCGTCCAGCAGCGTCGGCGCCAGTTGCGGCAGGGTCAGGTCGAAGCTCACCCGGGCCATTCCGACCGCGGCGAGGGCCTCGGCCCCGACGAGCACGATTTCGGCGTCGGCCGCCGGGTCGTCGACGCCGACCAACTCGATCCCGGCCTGCGCGACCTGGCGCTCCGGCGCGATTTGGCTGCCGCGCACCCGGAGGCATTGCCCGGCATAGGACAGGCGCAGCGGACGCGGGCTGCCGGCCAGCCGGGTGGCGGCGATGCGGGCAACCTGTGGCGTCATGTCCGCCCGCACCCCCATCATGCGATGGGTATCCGGGTCCATCACGCGAAAGGTCTGGTCCGTCGTGGCTGCACCGGAGCCGGCCAGCAGCCCGTCCTCAAACTCGATCAGCGGCGGCTTCACGCGCTGATAGCCGTGGGCGGAGAACGTGTCCATCAACGCCGCCACCGTAGCCGCCTCCGCCTCCGCCTCAGGCGGCAGCAGGTCGCGCAAGCCAGACGGCAGCAGCGCAGCGTTTGGGAGAGTGTCTTCGGTCATGGCCCTGCGGCTATAACCTAGAATTTCAGCGACGTCGCCTGCATGACGAGCGGCAGCGCCCGCACCGTGGCCAGCACCGCCTCCGGCACGGGTTCATCGACGCTTACCAGGCAGATCGCATCCCCCCCGGCGGCAGCGCGGCCGAGATGGAACGTCGCTATGTTGATGCCAGCCTCGGCGAGCGTCGCGCCGAAACGGCCGATGAAGCCGGGGCGGTCCTGGTTCGTGACATAAAGCATGTAACGGCCAAAATCGGCCTCGACCTTGATGCCTTTGATCTCGACCAGCCGCGGCCGGGCACCGGCGAACAGGGTGCCGGCAACCGACCGGGTCTGCCGATCGGTCGCGACCGTGACGCGCACCAGGGTCTGATACTCGCTCGGCCGGTCGTGCACGGTCTCGGCCACATCGAGCCCGCGTTCCCGGGCGATAACCGGAGCGTTCACCATGTTCACGCCCGCCATCAGCGGCATCAGCAGCCCCGAAAGCAGCGCCGCCGTTAGCGGCCGGTGGTTCAGCGGCGCCGCCAGACCTTCATACTCGACGATGACGCTGCGCAGCACGCCCTCCCCTGCCTGGGTCATTTGCCCAGCAAACAAGCCCAGCGAGCGGCAAAGCTCCATGTATGGCTTCAGCCGCGGCGCGTCCTCGGCCGAGACGGAGGCCATGTTGATCGCGTTGGATACGGCGCCGGTCAGCAGGAAGTCGCTCATCTGCTCAGCGACTTGCAGCGCGACGTTCTCCTGCGCCTCCGACGTCGCTGCGCCGAGGTGCGGGGTGCAGACGACATTGTCCAGGGCAAACAGCGGGCTGCTGGTGGCGGGCTCGGTCTCGAATACATCGAGCGCCGCGCCCGCTACCTGGCCGGTCGCGAGCGCATCGGCGAGCGCTGCCTCGTCGATCAGCCCGCCGCGCGCGCAGTTCACGATCCGCACGCCACGCTTGCAGGCGGCGATCGCCTCGCGTGACAGAATGTTGCGGGTCGCGTCGGTGAGCGGCGTGTGCAGGGTGATCACGTCGGCGCGGGCCAGCAATTCCGCCAGTTCGACCTTCTCCACCCCCAATGCCAGCGCCCGCTTTTCGGTCAAGTAAGGGTCATAGGCGACGACACGCATACGCAGCCCGAGTGCACGCTCCGCCACGATCGATCCGATGTTGCCGCAGCCGATCAGCCCAAGCGTCTTGGCCGTCAGCTCCACGCCCATGAACCGGTTCTTCTCCCACTTGCCCGCCCGAGTGCTGGCCGTCGCTTCGGGGATCTGGCGCGCGAGGGCGAACATCATGGCGATCGCGTGCTCGGCGGTCGTGATGGCATTGCCGTTGGGCGTGTTCATCACCACCACCCCGCGCGCGGTGGCAGACTTCACGTCCACGTTGTCCACCCCGATACCGGCCCGGCCCACCACGCGCAGGCGCGGTGCGGCGTCGAGCAGCTCGCGGGTCACCTTAGTGGCCGACCGGATCGCCAGGCCGTCATAGTCTCCGATGATGGCGCGCAGCTCGCCAGGAGACAGGCCTGGCTTCAAGTCGACTTCCAGGCCACGCGCCCGGAAAATTTCGACGGCCGCTGGCGAGAGCTTGTCGCTGATCAGGACGCGCGCGGTCATGCCGGCTGCACCTGCGCGTGTGCCCAGTCAAGCCAGGGCAGCAATGCTTTGATATCAGCAGTCTCGACCGTGGCGCCGCCCCAAATCCGCAAGCCCGGCGGCGCATCCCGGTAGGACGCGATATCGAATGCCACACCCTCCTTGTCCAGCAACGACGCCAGGCGCTTGGCCGCCTTGGCCTGCTCGTCGGACGGAAGTGCCGTGAACCACGGCGCAATAAGGCGAAGGCAGATAGACGTGCAGGACCGGGTCGCCGGATCAGCGGCGAGGAAGTCGACCCACGGCGTGCGGTCGACCCAGGCGGCGACGGCCGCGAGATTGGCCTCGCTGCGCGCGATTAAGGCGGGCAGGCCGCCGATGCTCTCGGCCCAGCGCAGTCCGTCCAGCGCGTCCTCGACACAAAGCATGCTGGGCGTGTTGATTGTTTCACCGCGGAAGATGCCGGCGCTGAGCTTGCCGCCGCTGGTCAGGCGAAACACTTTTGGCAATGGCCAGGCAGGCTTATAGCTTTCCAGTCGCGCGACCGCCCGGGGGGACAGGGCCAGCATGCCGTGCGCCGCCTCGCCGCCCAAAACCTTTTGCCAGGACCAGGTGACGACATCGAGTTTTTCATAGGGCAACGTCATGGCAAAGGCGGCGGAGGTGGCATCGCATATCACTAAGCCCTCGCGGTTCCCGCTGATCCAGTCGACGTGGGGCAGCCGCACTCCGGAGGTCGTGCCATTCCAGGCTAGGACGAGATCGCGCGACGGGTCGGCCTGGGTGGGGTCCGGCAGGCTGCCGTAGGGCGCCGACAGCACCCGCGCGTCGGCCAGCCTCAACTGCTTCACGACGTCGGTCGCCCAAGCCTCGGAGAAGCTTTCAAACGCTAGGATGTCGACACCGCGCGCGCCGAGCATGGACCACATCGCCATCTCGACCGCGCCGGTGTCGGATCCGGGGACAATGCCAAGCACCCAGTTGCTCGGTAGGCCAAGCACGGCGCGGGATCGGTCGATGACCTCGGCCAAGCGCGCTTTTGGTCCCGTTGCACGATGGCTGCGGCCCAGCAGCGCGCCGGATAATGCGCTCAGGGTCCAGCCGGGGCGCTTGGCACAGGGACCGGATGAGAAATCGGGATTGGCTGGCCGCAACTGTGGCTTTGCCACCGCCAACGCGGCGTCGTGTGTCAGTGTCATCTTAGCTCTCCCTTTCAGAAGAGAAGCGTCCCGGTGGGGGGACGTGGCCCGCCCGAAGGCTTAGCCGCGAGCCGGGCTCCAGGCAAGCCGGGTGATGTCGACAGTGACGCCGTGCCCAAGCGGCCCGTGCCCGCCGCCGAACCCGGGTGCTGCCAGGATCGCTGCGTGAACATAGGCAACGCCGCGCCGGACAGCGTCCGATAGCGACATGCCCTGGCCCAACCCGGTCGCGACCGCACTGGCCAGGGTGCAACCCGTGCCGTGAGTGTGGCGTGTGTCAATCCGCGGGCTCTCAAACACCTCGACACCGGCCGCGGTTGCCAGCAGGTCCTGCACGATCGCACCTGGGAGATGGCCGCCTTTCAGCAATACCGCCTCAGCACCAAGCTCAAGCAGCACCCGCACTGCCCGCTGCGCCGCCACGTGATCGGGAATGGCCAAGCCGGTCAACGCCTCCGCCTCGGGGATATTGGGGGTGAGCAGGGTTGCACGCGGCAGTAGCTCCTGTCGCATAGCATCCATGGCTGCATCATCGAGCAGCCGGGCACCGCCCTTGGCGACCATAACAGGGTCGACCACCAGCGGTATGCCGACGGCATGCTGCCGTAACACCTTAGCAACCGCCCGCACCACCTCGGCGCTGCCGAGCATGCCGGTCTTGATCGCATCGGCGCCGATGTCGCTGAGCACGACCGCCATTTGCAGGCGCACGAACTCCGGCGAAACTGGAAACACCCCATGCACGCCCTGGGTGTTCTGCGCCGTCAGTGCCGTGATTGCCGTGCCGGCATAGCCGCCCAGCGCCATTACCGCCTTCATGTCCGCCTGTATGCCAGCGCCGCCGCCAGAGTCGGAGCCAGCGACGACGAGGACGCGGCCGCCGTTAGAACCGATCAAGCGACCTCGTGGGTCGCGGCCAGGATCGTATTGCAGAGTTCGGCCACGATCCGGTCCACCATGGCCTCGTCCTCGCCCTCCGCCATCACGCGCAAGACCGGTTCGGTGCCGCTCATACGCAGCAACAACCGGCCGGACGTGCCCAGTTCGGCCTCCGCCGCCGAGATGGCCGCGAGCACGTGCGGGTCCTTCAATGGCGAGCCGCCGACGAAGCGCACGTTCTGCAGCCGCTGCGGCAACGGGTCAAACAGCCTGCAAGCCTCACTCGCCGGACGGTTCTGCCCAACCAGCACAGCCAGAACCTGCAACGCCGCCACCAAGCCGTCACCGGTGGTGGCGTAATCCGATAGGATCACGTGGCCGGACTGCTCGCCGCCCACGTTGATGCCGCTGGCGCGCATCCGCTCCGCGACATAACGGTCGCCGACCTGCGTGCGGTGCAGTGCCAGGCCCTCGTTGGCCAGGAAGCGCTCAAGCCCGAGGTTCGACATCACCGTCGCCACGATCCCATTCCCGGTGAGCCGCCCGGCCTGGCCCCAGTATTGCCCGATCAGGCCAAGGATCTGATCGCCGTCGACGATCTCGCCGCGTTCGTCGGACAGCAGCAGGCGGTCCGCGTCGCCGTCAAGCGCCAGGCCCAGGTCTGCGCCGTGCTCCAACACTTTCGAGCACAGGAACGACGGCACTGTGGAGCCACAGCCCTTGTTGATGTTGAAACCATCAGGTTCCACCCCCACAGGGATGATGGTGGCGCCGAGTTCCCACAGCACTGTGGGTGCCACGTTGTAGGCAGCACCGTTTGCGCAATCCACGACGATCTTGAGCCCGGTCAGCGTCCGCCCGCGCGGAAAGGTCCCTTTTGCGGCCTCGATATAGCGGCCGCCTGCGTCATTCAGCCGGGCCGCCCGGCCGAGCTTCGACGACGCAGCCAGCTTATTGGACCGGTCGGCGGCCATGAGCTGCTCGATCTCCAGCTCGGTCTGATCCGATAATTTGAAGCCATCGGGGCCGAACAGCTTGATGCCGTTGTCCTCGAAGTGGTTGTGCGAAGCCGAGATCATCACCCCGAGGTCAGCGCGCAGGCTGCGGGTCAGCATGGCGATCGCCGGCGTCGGCAGCGGGCCGACCAGGATGACATCCATTCCGGCGCCGATGAACCCAGCAACCAATGCGGGCTCGATCATGTAACCCGATAGCCGCGTATCCTTGCCGATGACGACTTGGTGCCGATGATTACCGCGGACGAATATCAGTCCGGCAGCTTGGCCCAATTGCAGGGCCGTCTCCGCCGTCATTGGGGCGATGTTGGCTTTGCCGCGAATACCGTCGGTGCCGAACAGACGTCTGCTGGTGGTCATGCGGTCCTCAAACTTATGCAACGAACCTAGCCTACCCCGTCAGTTTCCGCCAGATGTGAACTGCCTGGACCGTGGCGGCGACGTCGTGCACCCGCAGGATGGTCGCGCCCTGTGCTAAGGCGAACAGCCCGGCGGCCAAGGATCCGCTCGTCCGCTGCTTCGGATCGGTCACGCCAGCAAGCCTGCCAATAAAGCTTTTGCGAGATACCCCGACCAAAATTCGGCAACCTAACCCAAGTAAAACTGGCATCCGCCGCAGCAGCTCGACACTCTGCTCGCCTGTTTTTGCGAAACCAATACCGGGATCGATGGCGATGTTGGACCGATCGACGCCGGCTGTCTCGGCGGTAGCGACCATGCCGGCCAGCTCTGCGAAGACCTCCGACGCGACGTCGTCATAGGTCGCGTGGCTTTGCATGGTGGCCGGCGTTCCCCGCATGTGCATCAGGACGACCGGACACCGGCGAGCGACGACCAGCGGTGCGGCACCGGGATCATGCGTGAGGGCGGAAACATCGTTGATGATGCTGGCGCCGGCGTCGAGCGCTGCGGCCATGGTAACGGCATTTCGGGTGTCGACGGAGAGCAGCGGACCTTGGCTGGCGAGACCCGCAATGACCGGCAGGATGCGGCGTTGCTCCTCTGCTGGGGACACCGGTACAGCGCCGGGCCGAGTGGACTCGCCGCCGACATCGAGTATCTCCGCGCCGTCGGCGATCATCTGGCGGCCAACTTGGATCGCCTTGGTCGCGGCAAGGGCGTCGCCACCATCACTGAAGCTATCCGGCGTGACATTGAGGATGCCCATTACTACGGGGCTACGGTCCAATCCGGCCCAAGGCATCCGAGCGGACACTAGGTTGTGGACCGGCCAGTCTGCCGGTAAGGCGGTAACAGGCCGCACAACGCCGTCCCTGCGCACCAACATGAAAGCGGACGGTCCACCCGCCAGCGGAAGCGCCACGCCCGAGGCGACCGCCGCGTAGGCCGCGGCGCCATGCACGATGCCGAGTGGTTCTATTGCATTCCTCATAGAAATGGCCGGCGCCACATCGTGACGCCGGCCATTCTAAAAGCTGCCTACCCTAACCCGGCTGCGGCGCCGGACCAAGCCCACCGGTGGGCGGCGGAGCAGCGGGCCGGCCGGCCGAGGGAACCGATGCACGCCGGTTCTCGGGAGCCGGCTCGTCCACGACCTTCTTGATCACCGGCTCGCCCCGCAGCACAGTCCGGATATCCTCGCCAGACAGCGTCTCGTACTCCAGGAGCCCGCGCGCCAGACGATGCAGCTCGTCAAGCCGCTCGGTCAGCAGACGCTTCGCCCCGCCATAAGCATTGTCGATGATCGACTTGATCTCGCCATCGATCTCGCAGGCGGTCACCTCCGACACATTCTTGTTCTGCGTCACCGAGTGGCCGAGGAAAACCTCCTGGCTGTTGTCGCCGTAGGCGATCATGCCGAGCTTGTCGCTCATACCCCACTCAGTGACCATCACGCGGGCGATATTGGTCGCCTGCTTAATGTCCCCGGCGGCGCCGTTCGACACCTTATCCGGCCCAAAAACCAACTCCTCTGCGACACGGCCGCCCATGGCCATCTTCATGCGAGCCAGCAGGCGCGCCTTGCTTTCGGACAAACGGTCGCCCTCAGGCAAGCTCATAACCAGCCCCAGCGCACGGCCGCGTGGGATGATCGTCGCCTTGTGCACCGGGTCGCATTCCGGGTCATTGATGGCGCAAAGGGCATGACCAGCCTCGTGATAGGCAGTCATACGCTTCTCATCCTCGCTCATGACCAGCGAACGACGCTCGGCGCCCATCATTACCTTGTCCTTGGCATGCTCGAACTCGGACATCGCCACCACGCGCTTGCCTAGCCGTGCTGCTAACAGCGCCGCCTCGTTCACAAGGTTGGCCAAGTCCGCGCCGGAGAAGCCCGGCGTGCCGCGAGCAATTACCTTCGGGTCGACGTCGCTGGCCAACGGAACCTTGCGCATATGAACCCGCAGGATCTTCTCCCGGCCGTTCACGTCGGGGTTCGGCACGACCACCTGGCGGTCGAACCGGCCCGGGCGCAGCAGCGCAGGGTCCAACACGTCCGGACGGTTGGTCGCCGCAATCAGGATGACGCCCTCATTGCTCTCGAAACCATCCATCTCGACGAGCATCTGGTTCAGCGTCTGCTCGCGCTCGTCGTTGCCGCCGCCCAAACCGGCGCCGCGGTGCCGGCCCACGGCGTCGATCTCGTCGATGAAGATGATGCACGGCGCGTTCTTCTTGCCCTGCTCGAACATGTCGCGCACGCGGCTCGCGCCCACGCCCACGAACATCTCGACGAAATCGGAGCCCGAGATAGTAAAGAACGGCACGTTCGCCTCGCCAGCGATGGCGCGGGCCAGCAAGGTTTTACCCGTGCCCGGCGGTCCCACCAGCAGCACGCCCTTCGGGATCTTGCCGCCCAAGCGTTGGAACTTCTGCGGATCCTTCAGGAACTCGACGATCTCCTGCAGCTCGGACTTCGCCTCGTCGATGCCGGCGACGTCGTCGAACGTCACGCGGCCCTGCTTCTCGGTCAGCAGCCGGGCGCGGGACTTGCCGAAGCCCATGGCCCGACCGCCGCCCGACTGCATCTGCCGCATGAAGAACACCCAGACGCCGATCAGCAGCAGCATGGGGAACCAGCTCAGCAGGTAGTGCAGCAGCGGGTTGTCGCTCTCCTCGGGCTTCGCGATCACGCGGACGCCCTTGTCGGTCAGGCGGCTGACCAGCGCCGGGTCTTCCGGCGTGTAGGTTTGGAAGGTGCGCCCATCCGTCAGTTGGCCCGAAACCGTGCGGCCCTGAATCAGCACATCCCGCACACGGCCGCCATTTACGTCGCCGATGAAATCGGAATAGGCTACTTGTGTCGCAGCGCGCTGCGTGTTGCCGGGCTGGAATAGATTGAACAGCACCACGAGCAGCAGAGCTATTATCACCCAGAGCGCTAAGTTGCGGCCGAAATTGCTCATCATTTGATCCTGGCGATCCAGTCATCTCACCCGGGGCTGGGCGCAATCGGAGCGTCCCGGTAGTTTTGTTCCCAACCCAATATAGGCTGGCGCCGCTTAACGTAACCTCAACATAGGGAGCCTATGCCGCCTGCACATCCCCACCCAATCGATCCACGGCAAATGGCGCAGGAACAACGGGACGGGACGGGCAGAACAGGAGCGGCAGGGACTTGCACGTTTCGCAGTCAGGATAGGCCAGATGCGGCACGGCGAACAATACATGATTGCACCGGATCACGGGCAACGTCCGCAGCAGCGCCGCCGGAAGGTCGGACCAACGCCGCAGCCGCCCGGCATCAGCGCCGAGCGGCCCGATGGTGCTGCCCTCCGGCGCCGGCGCTAGCAGCCGAAAACGCCCGTCCCATCTTGTTCCAGCTTGAGCCGGCTCGTCGCGCGCCTGCGCTGCTGCTTCCCGTCCGATCAGCCAGCCGCCTCGCCTTGGCAGAATCGCCGCGCCGTGCAGGGTCGCCGGCCGCAGTTGCCCATCCAGACGAGCAATCGACGCTCGGGCCGGCGGATGCCGGGCGCCTGAAACGGTCCAGATGAGCGCAGACAAAGCCGCGGCGCTGATCTTCGGCCCGGCAACGACTGCGACGCCATTGGGCAACAGCTCCGCATTTTGCGCCAACTCAGCCGCGACCGCCGCCTCGCGCGCATGGCGCTCCATGCCGAAGCGGCGTGCCTCGCCGTACAACTCCGGTATAGTCGGGACCGTGCCATCCCGGAACGCAGCCCGAAGCCGTGCGCGTGGAGTGGCCAGGTTGCTGTTGCTCGGATCCTCCACCCATTCGACCCCGGCCTCGCGCAGGGTCGCGCGCAACCGGGCCGGCATGATGGACAGCAAGGGGCGCAGCAGGCGGACCGCATCCGCGTGGGTCACCGCCGCAATACCCGCCAGGCCGCCTGGCCCGCTGCCGGCTTGACGGCGGATTAGCAAGGTCTCGGCCTGGTCCTGCGCGTGATGCGCCACCAGCAAGTCGATAAGGCCAGCGTCTCGGCATGCGTCGCCCAAGGCGATATAACGGGCGGCACGGGCGCGCTCGGCCAGCGCGGGTCCACGCGTCAGGCCCAAATCCAGCACGCGCGCTGCAATCCCCAGGGCGGCAAGGCGGCCCGCGGTTGCGGCCGCCTCGGCTTTCGACTCAGGACGAAGCCCATGATCGACGATCAGCGCAGTCGGCTGCCCCCAACCAGTGAGCAGGACCGCGAGCGCCATGCTGTCGGCCCCGCCAGAAACCGCGACAGCCACCCGGTTGCCGACGCCGAACGGCCCCAGCGCCGCCATCAGCGCTGCGAACTCCGGCGCGGATACCGGCGTGTGCGTCAGCGGCAGCCCGAGCGGCCGCGCGCCGCGGCAGCGGCCTCCCGCACGTCGGAGCGCGGCGAGGGGAACTCGGCACGCAGCCGGTCCAGGGCGGCGCAGGCGTTGGCGCGATCGTTCAGCCCGGCAAACGCGTTCGCCAGCCCGAGCAGCGCGTCCGGCGCCCGCGAGCCGTTGCGCGAACGGCTATAAGCATCGTCATACGCGACCGCAGCGCCAGCGTAGTCCCGCTTGCCCATGAGCGCCTGAGCCAGCAGGAATTGCGCGTCGCCGGCGCGCGGAGTTCTACGGCCGCCGGCCAGCACCTCACGCGCGGCAGTCTCGGCGACGGGGTAGTCCCGCCGAGCCAGCGCGGCGTTGCCCTCCTGCATCGCGAGCTCGGCTGGGCGGCGGCCGGGTATCGCCGAGCCAGCAGGCGGGGCCGACGCGGCGGACGAGCCGGCCGAGTCGGACGCCGCAGCAGAATTCTGCAGGCGAAAGTTGAGGTCGCCGATCTGCTTCGCCAGGTCATCGGCCTGCCGGCGGGACGCATTGGCCTGCTCATCCAGCTGCCCACGCAGGCGGCGAACGTCGTCCTCGAGCTGCGTCACGCGATCGAGCAACTGAGCCGCGAGCTCGTTGCCGCCGCTGCTGTCCCCACCCCTTCGCACCGGCGGCGCCAGCGCCCCACGCTGGCCTTGCAGCCCCTGCATGTCGCGCCGCAGCTCCAATATCTGGTTTTGCAGCGCAATCGCCTCGCGGCTGTCCATCTGCGCCCAAACCGGCCCGGCAGACGCTAGACCAGCCGCGACCACGATCGCAATCAGCGAAAGGCGCATGAGCCTAGCGGACCGAGGTGGTGGCATTCCGATTCTGTGAATACGCCTGTTCGTCCGAGCCGAGCGCCGTCGGACGCTCCTTGCCAAAGCTTACGGCCGTGATGCGGGCCGAGGACACTCCGCGGGCGACCAGGTAGTCACGCGCGGCGTTGGCCCGGCGCTGACCGAGGGCAAGATTATACTCCGTCGTGCCGCGCTCGTCGCAGTTGCCGGCCATCTGCACACTGGCCTGGGGATAGCGCCCCATCCAACCCGCCTGCCGATCGAGCGTCGAACGCGCATCCCCGCTCAGCGATGAGCTGTCGAGCGTGTAGAACACCCGGTCGCCCACATTGGCCACCAGATCCTCCTGGCTGCCCGCGGTGACCCCCGCCGTGCTGGCCGTGGCGCCCGATCCGGAGGCGGCGCCAGTCGTGGTGGCCTTGTCCGCGCAGGCGCTGAGCGTGGCAAGGGCTGCCAGCACGCCGATGATCTTGAAGTTCATGATGCCACCTTCCTTGCATGCCCGGCGCCGTGTCAACGGTTCCGGGCCGTGTTCATTCCGCTTCAATGCGCGTTACGCTGCCGTCCCAACCGGGTCAAGCGCGTTGACGCGCGCAATTACGCCAGCAGCGGCGACCATGCTGGGTCCGAGGCATCGGTCGCGGTGTTAACCACCCGTTCATTGAAACCGGTTATATCGATCGAGACGAGACGCGAGGAATAGCCGGCACCGTTGCGGTCCCGCGCCGGGCTCTCGCGATAGAACATCAGCACGCGGCCATTGGGGGCGAAGGTTGGCCCCTCGACGGAGAAGCTTTCGGACAGGATGCGCTCGCCCGACCCATCCGGCCGCATCACGCCGATCGCGAAGGTGCCGCCCGTCAGCCGTGTGAAGGCGATCAGGTCGCCGCGCGGCGACCAGACGGGGGTTGCGTAGCGGCCACGGCCGAAGCTGATGCGCCGTGCGCCGCCGCCGCCCGCGTCCATGACATAGAGCTGCTGGTCCCCACCCCGGTCCGAGTTGAAGACGATCTGCGTGCCGTCCGAGCTGTAGCATGGGCTGGTGTCGATCGCGCCGCCGCTGGTCAGCCGCCGCTCCCGCCCGCCGCCCATGCCGACGGTGATGATCTCCGACCCGCTGCCGCGGGCGACCGACATGATGATGGTGTTGCCATCCGGGCTGAAGCGGGGGGCGAAGGTCATGCCCTCATACTCGCCCAGGATCTTCTGCGCGCCACTGCCGAGGTCGAAGGTGTAAACCCGCGGCCGGTTGTTCTGATACGACATGAACACGATCTGGTCGCGTGTCGGATGGAACCGGGGAGTCAGCGCCAGCCAAGTCCCATCGGTCAGCATGCGGTTGCCCTCGCCGTCCTGGTCCATGATCGCCAGGCGCTTGATCCGGCGGTCGCGCGGCCCGGTTCCGGCGATATAAACCACGCGAGTGTCGAAATAGCCTTTCTCGCCAAGCAGGCGCTCGTAGATAACATCGCTGATGATGTGGGCGATGCGGCGCCAGTTCGCGGCGGTGGTGGTGTAGGCGGTACCCTGGATCTGCTGGCCCGGCAGCACGTCCCACAGCCGGAACTCGACCCGGACGTTGCTGCCGCCGCCCTCGACGCGGCCCGTCACCAGCGCCTGCGCGCCGACCGCCTTCCAGTTCTGGAAATTCGGGGTGTCGCCCGCGTCGCCGCTGCCGATCTGCGCCGCTTGGCTGATCGGGCGGAACAGGCCGGAGCGGCCGAGGTTGTTGGCGATCACTCCCGTCATCTCGACGCCGAGCTGCGTGCCGGTGAAGTTCGGGATTGCGATCGGGATCGGCGCCGTGCGGGCGCGGTCGACGGTGATCTCTGGCTGCTGGTTGCCCTGGCCGACGCCTTGGGCCTGCGCAAGCAGCGGCATGGCCGAAACGGCGACGCCGGCCAGGAGAGCGCGGCGGTCCATAAGCGTGCGAAGTGGGTTCATGCTGCGTTTCTCCCATACGGGCGATCAATTAAGGGCGGAATGTTATCTCGAACGAGCGGTTCTGCCCCTTCAATGTGCCGGGTAGGGGAAGTTGGGCGCATTGCGGGTCGAGCGCCGCCCGCTTGGCGCGCTCGGCGAAGGCGCGGGCGATGCCGTTGCCGGTGCGGGACGCGTCGGTCGGCGCAATGTCGGCAATGCGGATCGTGCCGGTTGCGTCGGTCGTCACCACCAACCGCACGAATTGCTTGTCATAGTCCAGTGCGTTCTTGTCGCCGGTCCAGCACTCCCGCAGCCGGTCGCCGATCGCCCGGCGCACGCCGGCGGTGAGCAGCGCGTTGTCCATGCCGGTCGGGCTGCCGCCGCCAGGCGCGCCGCCGCGGGGCGGACTGGGCGTCGCCCGCGGCGGGTCCTTGGCGGCGAGTTGGGCGCGGAGCTGGGCCAATCTATCGTCCAGCGGCTTGGTGTCAGGCGCCGGGCTGCGCACCGGATTTGGTTGGCTGGCAGCGCTATTGGCCGGTGGCCCAGGAGTTTGGGGCGGCGGCGCGGGGCGCGGCGCAGGCGGGGCGGGCAGCACTGGCTGAGGCGGCGCAGCTTGCGGCGGCGGGCGCGGAGTCGGCGGCACCGGCGGGGGAGGCAGCGGCGCTGGGGCGAGCTGTTCCGGCGCAGGCGGCGTTGGCGCGGGCGGGCGCGGCGCTGGAGGTGTCGGCGCAGGCGGCACTGGAGCGGGTGGGATGATCACGGGCGGCGCCGGCGCGGGTGGCGGAGGCGGCGGCGAGGGTGTGGGCGCCGGCAGTGCAGGGCGCGGCGGCTCCGGTGCCGGCGGCTCCGGCGTGGCTGTCGGGGCAGGAGCCGGCGCCGGATTGGGTGCGGGCGCAGGCGCACGCTGAACCGGCGTAGGCGCGGCCTCGAACTCCACGGTCACAGCCATCTCCTCGACCGGCTGCTCAGGCAGCTTTGGTCGCGGCAGGACCACAACCAGGGCCAGCAGCACGACAATATGGGCGACAAACGAAAGCGCGCCGCCGCGACGCAGATAGGGGGTCATCGCGGCGGCGAACGCCCTACCCGCGGCTTTGGCGGCGGGTCGTGGCGGCGGCTGGCTGCGGCGCGGCGTTGGGCTGCGGCGCCGTCGCAGGCTGCGCAGCCGGAGCACCCGTCTGTTCCGCCAGCAGCGCCACCTTGGTAAAGCCGCCCTGCGTGATGGTCGCCATCACCTCCAGCACGCGCCCATAGGCAATGCCCTTGTCGCCGCGCACGAAGATGCGGCGGTCCGACTTGTTGTCCGAGATCGCCTGCAGCTTGCTCACCAGCTCCGGCAGGGTCGCCTCGGTGTCCTGCAGATAGATCTTGCCCTCGGAGTTCACCGACACCGTCAGCGGCTCGCTGTCCTGGCTCAGCGGCGCGGCGCTCGTCTTCGGCAGGTCCACCGGCACGCCCGACGTCATCAAGGGCGCCGCGACCATGAACACGATCAGCAGCACGAGCATCACGTCGACTAGCGGCGTCACGTTGATCTCGGCGAGCGGCCGGTAGCGGCCCCTGCCCTTCCCGGACATCGGCGCTGCCATCGTCAGACCCTTTCTTCCGATTGGCGCGACAGGATGGCGGCGAACTCCGACCCGAAGCCCTCCATGCGGGAGGCGAAGCGGGATAGGTCGTTGCTGAGCTTGTTGTAGGCCAGCACCGCCGGGATCGCGGCGACCAGGCCGATCGCGGTGGCGAACAGCGCCTCGGCGATGCCGGGCGCCACGACGGACAGGTTGGTGTTGCGGCTGGTCGCAATGGCCGAGAAGCTGCGCATGATGCCCCAAACGGTGCCGAACAGCCCGATGAACGGCGCGGTGGAGCCGACGGACGCCAGGAACACCATCCAGCGCTCCATGCGGTCCATCTCGCGCTGGATGGTGACCGTCACGGTGCGGTCGACGCGGTCCCGCACGCTGCCGCGGCTCATGTCCGCGCCGGCGACCCTGGCGCTGCGCCGCCACTCGCCCATCGCGGCGCCGAACACGGCGGCCAGCGGGTGCGACGGCTTGGCGCCTTCGCTGTCATACATCTCGTCGAGGCTGCCGCCGGACCAGAACCGGTCTTCGAACCCATCCGCCGCGCGGTTGGCCCGGCGCAGCGTCGTGACCTTCTCGAACACGATCGCCCATACCCAAACGCTGGCCAGCAGCAGCAGGACCAGGACAACCTTGACCACCAGGTCCGCCTGCAGGAACAGCCCGACAATCGACATGTCGCCGCCCGCCACCAGGTTCGCCGCATCCACCACACGATCCAACTCAAAACCCCTTTGTTGCTCCGCCGCGCGCCAGCTCACCGCTCAGTGCCTGGCGCCAGCGGTCCGGTATCCGCACCGGGCGGCCATCCGCCTGCCGCACGCACGCCAGCCTGACCAGAAGGTCCGCGACCGGACGCCCCGCGACCTCGAACCGCTGCCGCACCTTTACGGACGCCGCACCCACCGCCCACGGGCCCGTGACCACGACGATTTCCTCGTCCAGCCGGACGGGCCGCAGATAGTCCATTTCCGCGCGCCGCACCACGAAGAATAAGCCATGGTCCGCAACAAGTTCGGCATGCGGTGCCCCGGCCTGCCGCAGCGCCTCGGTCCGGGCACGCTCTGCGAAGGCCAAATAGCGCGCGTGATAAACGAGGCCGCCAGCGTCCGTGTCCTCGAAATAGACCCGCAGCCTCAGTCGATAATCGGTCAATCCGGAGCTCGACTTTCCGCATTTTACGTAGCATGGCAGAGGGTGTCCGTAAGTCTTTGCAGGAGGGTGGCAGGGATTTGTACGGTCTCTGTGCTGGACCGGGACCTGGATAAACCCGGTGGG
>JAABUY010002506.1_pt1 | contig 21636 bp, 18 predicted proteins | sample 5560271 | NCBI WGS metagenome assembly JAABUY01 (sample SAMN10711886, study PRJNA513374) | rock metagenome | isolation source: Antarctica rocks | place: Antarctica: Victoria Land, University Valley | reverse complement strand
CGAGCCGGCCCTGGGTCTCCACGGCGAGGGCGCGGGTGAAGCCGACCACCCCGAACTTCGAGGCGCAGTATGCCGTCGCGTCGCTGAGCACGCGCAGGCCGAGGGTCGAGGCCACAGTGACCACTCGGCCGTGGCGCTGGAGCAGGTCGGGCAGCGCAGCACGCACCACCGCAACGGTGCCGAGCAGGTTGACCATGACCACCCGGTCCCAGTCCTCGCCGGGGGTGTCGGCCAGCTGGCCGCAGGCGTCGGTGCCGGCGCAGGTGACGACGGCGTCGAGGCCGCCGACCCGCTCGGACACCTCCCACACCGCCCGCTCGGCCGCCCGCGCGTCGACGAGGTCGACGCAGACCTCCTCATGGCCGGAGCCGCTGGGAAAGCGGTCCAGCACGACGGGTCGGCCGCCCTCACGGGCCACGGCGTCGACGACCGCGGCCCCCAGGCCGGAGGCCCCCCCGGTCACGAGCACGGTTCCAAGAGTCATGAGCTGTTCCTTCCTGTGGCGGGCGCCCGGAGCGCCTGCGTTGCGACCGCTGTCCGCACCAGGTCGGTGGTCGAGCGGCCCTGGAGATAGGGGAGCACGACGGCCTGGCCGCCCCACTCCTCGAGGACGAGAGCCTCTGGCACCTCCCGGCCGCCATAGTCACCGCCCTTGGCCCACACCTGCGGCCGGATGGCCCGCAGCACGTCCACCGGCGTGTCCTCGTCGAAGACGACGACGGCGTCGACGCAGTCCAGCGCCTCGAGGACCCTGGCGCGGTCCGCCGCGGGCACGAGCGGGCGCGTCGGACCCTTGAGCCGGCGCACGGAGGCGTCGGAGTTCAGGCACACGACGAGGCAGTCACCGAGGCCGCGGGCGGCCTGCAGCGTGGCGACGTGACCGGCGTGCAGGAGGTCGAAGCAGCCGCCCGTGGCGACGACGACGCCGCCCTGACGCCTCACCCGCTCGAGCACACCCTCCGTCCGGGTCAGGCCCGGCGCGACGGGCCCAGGGTTCAGCGCGGCCGGCCCACCTGCAGCGACGTATGCCGCGGCGGCGGCCACCGCGTCCTGCACCGCCTCGAGCGTGACCCGGCCGGCGCCGAGGCTGAGTGCCGCGCTCACCGCGAACCGGTCACCGGCGCCACACGGGTCGGGGCACGGCACCGACGGGGCAGGCATCATGACAGGCGTGCCTTGGCCGTAGGAGAGCAGTGCTCCCCGCTCGCCCATCGTGACGGCCACGGCACGGGCGCGCCACGCGTCGACGAGCAGGTCGGCATGCCGCCGCACCCCGGCGAGGTCGGCGAGGTCGGCGCGGTCCGACTGCGGCTCGTGAGGGCTCTGGGCGTGGCCGGCCCCAACCACACGTCCGGCGAAGAGCGCGGCCTCGGAACGGTTCGGGGTGACGAGGCGGGCATCGGGGACGGGCCGTCCGCCGCGCGGATGCGGGTCCCAGACGACCGGGACCCGGCTCGTCAGCTCGCCGAGCGCCGCCCGCACTCCCGGCGCGCCGACCGTGCCCCGTCCGTAGTCGGCCACGAGCACCACGGCCGCCGAGAGCAGGGCCTGCTGCGCGGCAGCGGTCAGCCCGCCGGTCCGTCCCGGGGCGCCGCCGCTGTCGAGGCGAAGGAGGCACTGTCCGGCGACCCGGACCCGCTGCTTGACCGGCGTCTCTCCGTCATGGGGCAGCCGCACGACCCGGACACCGTCCAGGAGGCTCTCTACCTGGGCACCGGCCTCGTCGTCACCCAGAGCGGTGATGAGCACCACCTCGTGCCCGTCCCTCGCGGCCATCGAGGCGGCCAGGCCGGCGCCTCCCGGCCGGTGGCGCGTGACCAGGTCCTCGACCACCGGCACCGGCGCGTCGGGGCTGAGCCGGCTGGCCCGTCCTTCGAGGTCGACGTCGAGCAGGGCGTCGCCGAGGATGACGAGCGGGCCCTTCATGCCGACCTCCGGGAGCCCTCGAGCGGGACGCCGGCCCGGGCGGGGGCGACCCCGAGCGCGCGGTCCAGCGCGGCACAGAGGATGTGCAGCCCGACGAGGTGCAGCTCCTGCACCGTGGCGGTGTACTCGGCGTCGACGCAGAGGCTCTCATCGGCCACCTGCGCCAGGGGGTTGGGACGGCGACCCGTGAAGGCCCAGACCGTCAGTCCGAGCTGCCGGCCGCGCCGGGCGGCCTCCACGATGTTGGGGCTGGCGCCGCTGGTGGACATCAGGACGAGGACGTCACCCGGGCTGCCGTGGGCCTCCACCTGCCGCGCGAACAGCTCCGACGGTGGGTAGTCGTTGCCGATGGCGGTCAGGCTCGAGGTCTCGGCGCACAGGCTGATGCCGGAGAACGGCCGCCGGTCCTCGCGGTAGCGGCCGACGAGCTCGGCGGTGAGGTGCTGCGCCTGTGCGGCGCTGCCTCCGTTGCCGGCGGCGAGCAGCCGCGCGCCGCCCACGAGGAGGTCGGCGAGCGTGGAACCCCACCGGTCCGCGACGTCGACGCAGGGGCCGAACGACCGGGCCGCCGCGACGAGCTCGGCGAGGTGCTCGTGACCGCAGGGCGTGGACGTCGTCATCGCGCCAGCTCGCTCGTCAGGCGCTGCGCGCCCAGCCCGGCATACACAGCTTCGGTCTCGGCGGCCACCTGGCTCCACTGGTACTTCTCGACCGCCCGGTGCCGCCCGGCCAAGCCGTAGGCATCGCGCCGGAACGGGTCGGCCAGCAGGTCGCGCAGCACCGGTGCCAGCAGGTCGGGCCGCCGGGGCGGCACGAGCTCGCCCGTCACTCCGGGGACCACGGTGTCGAGGAGCCCGCCGACCGCCGAGCCGACCACCGGACGGGCACACGCCATGGCCTCGACGGGCACGATCCCGAACGGCTCGTACCAGGGGACGGCGACGACGATGTCGGCCGAGCACATGAGGGCCGCCACGTCCCCGCGCGCGACGCTCCCGACGAAGGTGACCCGGTCCGCCACCCCCTGCGCCGTGGCCAGGTCCCGCAGCCGTTCGACCTCCGGGTCGCCGCCCAGCCGGCGCGGGTCAGGGCCACCGGCGACGACGAGGTCGACGCCCGGGAGGAGAGCCAGCGCCTCGATGAGGTTGCCGATGCCCTTGCGCTCGACGAGGCGTCCGAGGAACAGCAGCCGCGGCCGTTCGCCTCGTGGCGTCTCCCGCGGCGTGAAGGTGGCGGGGTCGACCCCGCAGGGGATCACGCTGGCGCGTCCGGGCGGCAGGCCCATGGCGCGCAGCTCCGCCACCTCGTCGGTGCAGGTGGCGATGACGTGGTCGACGGTGCGGCACAGCTGCCGCTCGAAGCCGATCCGCTCGGGTGGGCTCGTGTCGTGGTCGCCCTGTTGGCGTCGCTTGACGGTGCCGAGGGCGTGGAAGGTCTGCACGACGGGGATCTGGACGCGCCTGGCCGCGCGGGTGCCCGCCACCCCGCTCATCCAGAAGTGGGTGTGGACGAGGTCCACCGGCGCGTCGCGCCAGCGCTGCTCGAGGTGGCCGGCGAAGGCGCGCATGTACTGGAGCAGGTCGTCCTTGGGCACGTCGCACGGCGGGCCGGCGGGCACGTGCTCGACGACGTAGCCCTCGGGTGCGACCACCTGTTCCGGCGCCGACGTGTCGTCGCGCCGGCTGTATACCGTCACCTCGTGGCCGCGGGCGACGAGCTCGCCCGCCAGCGCCGCGACGTGGACGTTCTGACCGCCCGCATCCACGCTGCCGACGGCGGCCAGCGGGTTGGCGTGCTCGGAGACCATGGCGACCCTCATGTCACACCTCCTGGGCCACGAGGCCCTCGGGGATCGGGAGATGCCGGCCGGAGAGCCGCTCCACGGCCTGCACGACGCGCTCGGCCGTCACCGTGGCCAGACAGGGATGGCCCTCGAAGGGGCACGACGTGACCCGGGTGTCCCGGCATGCCGACTCCTGGTCGCCCAGCAGCACGGACGGGACGCCGTAGGGCCCCCACCGCACTGCCGGTACGGTCGGCGCGAAGAGGGAGACCACGGGTGTGCCGACGGCGGCAGCGAGGTGGGCGGGTCCGGTGTTGCCGACGACGACGACCGCCGCCCGCTCCAGCACCGCTGCGAGGCGGCCCAGGGTGGTGTGTCCGGCGAGGTCCACCGCGTCGGTCCCATCCACGACGCGGGCGGTGAGTGCGCTCTCGGCGGCGGTCCCCGTGACGAGCACCCGGTGGCCCCGGCGGGTCAGCAGCCGGGCGGCCTCGGCATACCGCTCCACCGGCCAGGCGCGCGCCGGAACCGACGTCCCCGGGTGGAGGACGACGAAGTCTCCCTCCGCCTCGGGCGGAGGCTGCGGCAGCCGTCGGTGGACCGCGAGCCGACCCCCGTCACCGGGCGGCAGGTCGAATCCGGCTGCGGCGCCGAGGGACAGCGCCCGCTCCACCTCGTGGACCTCGTCCACGATGCGGTGGCGCAGGTCGAGCAGGGAGCCGGGGTAGTCGTCGCTGGTCGCTCCGACCCAGGGGACACCCGCCAGCCGCAGCAGCAGCGCCGTCGGCAGCGGCGACTGGTGGAAGGAGGTGAGCACCAGCGCCCGGTCCACCTGGCGCTCGCGCACAGCGGCGACGAGCGCGGCGACGTCCGGCGCGCTGACCGCCTCGGGGGGGGCGTCGATCCACGGGCACCGCCAGACGAGGACGTCGTCGACACCGGGCAGCAGCCGTGCGGCATCCGCACCGACCGGACCGACGAGCATCGTCACCCGGTCGCTGCCGGCCGCGACCGCTCGGACGACCGGACCGGCCAGGAGCACGTCACCGGCACCGTCCAGTCGCACGACGAGCGAGTGCCTCACCATCGGCCGGCCAGGATGTCGCCGACCGCGCTGCCCAGGTCCGCGCAGACGTGGTCGGCCGCGGCCACCTCTGCCGGCCTCGTCGCGGCGTTCGGCACGAGGATCGCGGCAGCGCCTGCAGCCTCGGCCGCCGCGACGTCGCTGCCGATGTCCCCGACGACGACGCACCGGGAGGCCTCGACGTCGAGGGCGGAGCAGGCCTGCTTGACCATTCCCGGCGCGGGTTTGCGGCAGCTGCAACCGTCCTCGGCCGCGTGAGGGCAATGCTGCCAGACGGCGAACGGCCCGAGAAGCTCCTCGACCCGGGCGTTGACCGCGTGCATCTCCTCGAGGCTCAGCCGCCCCGTCGCGACCCCGGACTGGTTGGTGACCACGCCGAGCCGCACGCCGGCGTCGCGCAGCCGGTCCAGGGCCGCACTGGCGCCGTCGACGGGTGCGACCTTCGCGGGGTCGCCGTTGTAGGGGACGTCGTGGACCAGGGTGCCGTCCCGGTCGAAGAGCACTGCCTCCGGTATGCCGTGCCAAGCCGTCGCGTGGCGGTGGCGCCACCAGCCGCGGGCCGAGTGCCACGCTGCGGCAAAGGGGATCGCGGTGCTGCTCAGCACCATGCGACGCACCTCCGCGCGGTCGAGCGGTCCGGGCGCCAGCCTGCGCCAAGTGAACTCGGCCGTGCCGGCGGCCCAGCCCAGAGCCGCGAGCGCCGCGACTCGCCGGTGTGCCAGGCCGAGGGAGAGCAGGGCCGTGATGCCGGCACCGGCCGTGAGCAGGTGTGTCGTGCGGCGGCCACGGGATGCCTGCGCCCGGCTGCGCCAGTCGGGTCCGTGCAGCCGCGCCATGAGGAGGTCGTCGGCGTTGCCCGCCTGCTGGCGGACGCTGACCCAGTCGTCGGTGGGCCGGACCGGGTGCGTGATCAGGCGTCTCCCGCGGGTGATCCGGCCCGAGGACGCGCTCACCCGCAGGCCGAGGTCGGCGTCCTCCCGGAAGGCGCGGGGGAAGCGCTCGTCGAAGCCCCCCACGACGGCCAGCGCCGCGCGGCGATAGCTCATGTCGGCGGTGATCCACGTGGCCTGCTCCAGGCCAGCCGTCGAGCGCTCCCAGTCGGTCGGACGCCGGTGGCCGGGAAGCGGCACCCGGACCCGGCCCTGGCTTCCGGACACGTCGTCGGCGGCCTCGGTGAGGTCGCCGAGCAACAACGCATACCAGTCTCTTTCGGGCACGACATCGTCGTCGAGGAAGGACACCCAGGGGGTGCGGGACCGGCGCCAACCGAGGTTCCGCGCGGCCGCGGGGCCGCAGCCCCCGGAGCGGACCACGGTCAGGTGCGGCAGCGCCAGGTCGGCCAGAGCGGCCGCGAGGTCGTCGCCCCCCGGGCGGTCGTCCACCACCACCACGGGGGCCCGGATGGGCTGCGTGCCGTCGACGAGGGCCTCGAGCAGCACTCGCAGGCTCGGCCTCCCGATGGTCGGGATGACGAGCGTTGTCAGTGCCATCGCCGGCTGCTGCATCAGTCGGCCTTAGGCCGACGCACGACGAACGGACCGATGGCGAGCAGGTCGACCGGGGCGGACCCGAAGCACTCGAGGGCATCCCGTGGGCTGTCCACCATGGGGCGCCCGGCGGTGTTGAGGCTGGTGTTGACGACGACCGGCAGGCCGGTGCGGGCGGCGAACAGCTCGAGCATCCGCGCGAGCAGCGGGTTGTCCTCGGCGTGAACGGTCTGGACCCGCGCCGTGCCGTCGACGTGGACGACGGCGCGGATCCGGTCACGCCACTGCGGCGCGACGTCGTGCACGAAGAGCATGTAGGGCGACGGCAGGGGCCCGTGCGAGAAGATCTCCGCGGCGCGGTCGTGCAGCACCATGGGGGCGACCGGCCGGAACTGCTCGCGGCCCTTGACGTCGTTGAGCCGTTCGAGGTTCTCCGCGCGACCCGGGTGGGCCAGGAGCGAGCGATGCCCCAGCGCGCGAGGACCGAACTCGCTGCGGCCCTGGAACCACGCGACGATCCCGTCGTCCGCCAGGCACTCCGCCACGCTCTGCGCGACGTCCCGGGGCCGCTCGAACGGCAGGCGTGCCGTGCGGAGGGTGGCCTCGATCTCCGCGTCGCTCCAGCCGCGCCCGAGGTCGGCCCCGGTCATCGGCACGTAGGGGTCACCGTCGTCGCGGGCCACCGACAGCGCGGCGCCTAGGGCCGTGCCGGCATCACCGGCTGCCGGTTGCACCCAGACGTCGTCGTAGGGTCCCTCGGCGACAATCCTTGAGTTGGCAACACAGTTCAGGGCCACGCCCCCCGCCAGGGCCAACCGGCGGCTGCCGGTGCGGTCGTGCAGCCACGACGCCAGCTCGAGGAGCACCTCCTCGAGCCGCTGCTGGACGCTGGCCGCGAGGTCGGCGTGGTCCTCGGTCCAGGGCTCGTCCGCCCGACGCGGCTTGACGAGCGCTCCCCAGTCGATCCGCTCGGTCCGGAAGCCGCCGTCACCCGTCGTGTGGACGGCGCGGCGCAGCTCGTCGGCGAACCGCGGGCTGCCGTAGGACGCCAGCGCCATGACCTTGAACTCGTCGCTGCTGCGCAGGAAGCCGAGGTGCTCGGTGACGTCCTCGTAGAGCAGGCCGAGCGAGTGCGGCAGCGACTGGGCGGCGAGTGGCTGGAGCGTGCCGCCGACGTATCGACCGGCGAGATGGCTCGCCGACTCACCGCGGCCGTCGAGGACGAGCACGTCGGTGTCGCCCCCGGGCGCGGCCAGTCCGGCCGATGCGGCGTGGGCGACGTGGTGCGCGACGAAGCGGACCGCCGCGGGGTCGAGGCCCGGGAGTGCGGTGGCGAGGAACCCCGGAGCACGCCGGGCGTAGTCCTGGCGGAGGTGGTCCCAGGGGTCGTCCAACCCCATCTCGTGGGCCGGGCGGGCCAGGTCGGGGTCGTAGGAGTAGGCGACGGCGTCGAGGTCCGACACGTCGAGCCCCGCCTCCTCGAGGCACCAGCGGGCGGCCAGCTCGGGCAGCTCCCACGCGGCGAACGGCACGGGGCGGTGCCCGTGCTTGCGTCGGGAGAACCGCTCCTCCTCGGCGGCGGCCACGGTGACGCCGTCGACCACGAGTGCCGCGGCCGGGTCGTGGAACAGCGCGTTGATCCCCAGAACCTTCACCCCGAGCTCCCGTCTGGTCGAAAGAACGACTGACGGAGAAACGGTTCCCTGTTCTCGCCCCGACAAACGGTTATCGCGGGAGAAGTATTCTTGGCCCAACCGTGCCGCATGAGTATGCCGGGGCGGGGCAGGGTGTGCCCGTGCGCATCTCCGTCGTCGGCACCGGATACCTCGGCGCCACCCACGCCGCCTGCCTGGCCGCCTGTGGCCACGAGGTGCTCGGGATCGACACCGACGCCGCCCGGGTCGAGCAGCTGTCCCGGGGCATCGCCCCGTTCCACGAGCCGCGGCTCGACGATCTGCTCGGCGAGGGGGTGCGTCGCGGCACGCTCTGCTTCGACGTCGACCTGGCGCGGGCGGCGCAGTTCGCCGACGTCCACTTCCTCTGTGTGGGAACCCCGGGGCGCGCCGGGAGCCACGCGGCCGACCTCTCGGCGCTTTGGGGGGCGGTCCACGCGCTCGCCCCCCTGCTGACCCGCCCCTGCCTCGTCGTCGGCAAGTCGACGGTCCCGGTCGGCACGGCCGCCACGGTGCGTGACGCCCTCGTCGAGAGGGCTCCGGCCGGGGCGGCGGTCGCCCTGGCCTGGAACCCGGAGTTCCTGCGTGAGGGCCATGCCGTCGAGGACTCGCTCCGACCCGACCGGTTGGTCTTCGGGGTGGAGAGCGACGCCGCGCACGAGGTGCTCCGGGAGGTGTACGCGCCCGTCCTGGCTGCCGGTGTGCCCGCCGTCCGGACCGACCTGTCGACGGCCGAGCTGGCCAAGGTGTCGGCGAACATGATGCTGGCGGCTCGGATCTCGTTGGTGAACCTGCTCGCCGAGGTCTGCGAGGTGACGAATGCCGACGTGGGCGACCTGACCCGGATCCTCGGCCACGACCCTCGTATCGGCAGCCTCTTCCTCACCCCCGGGGTGGGCTTCGGAGGGGGCTGCCTCCCCAAGGACACCCGGGCGTTCGTGGCCCGGGCCGAGGAGCTCGGCCTCGGGGACGCCGTGAGCGTGCTTCGGGAGGTGGACCTGCTCAACATGCGCCAACGCGCCCGGACCGTCGACCTCGCGGTCTCGCTCCTCGGCGGCCACGCGCAGGGCCACCGGGTTGCCGTGCTGGGCGCGGCGTTCAAGGCCGACTCCGACGACGTGCGCGACTCCCCCGCGCTCGACGTCGCCACGACCCTGCAGGCGCGGGGGGCGCAGGTGCAGGTCTACGACCCCAAGGCGGGGGCCAACGCGCACCGGGCCAGCCCCGAGCTTACCGTCGTCGACAGCGTGGAGCAGGCGTGTCGCGGCGCAGCGATCACCCTGGTGCTCACCGACTGGCCCGAGTTCCGCGGCATCGACCCGGTCGCCCTGCTGGACCTCGTCGGGCAGCCGAGGGTGATCGACGGCCGGCTGACCCTCGACCCGGACAAGTGGCGGGCCGCCGGCTGGGACTTCCACGCGCTGGGCCGGGGAGGTGGCTGACGCATGCGCATCCTGCTGTGGCACGTGCACGGCTCCTGGACGACCGCCTTCGTCCAGGGACGCCACGACTACCTGCTTCCGGTGCTGCCCGACCGCGGGCCGGACGGGCTGGGCCGTGCCCGCACCTGGGACTGGCCCCCCAACGTCGCCGAGCTGTCCCCGGAGCAGCTGCGGTCGGCCGACATCGACCTCGTCGTCCTGCAGCGGCCGCACGAGCTCGGTCTCGCCGAGGAGTGGACGCGGCGGCGCCCCGGCCGCGACGTCCCCGCGGTCTATGTCGAGCACAACACGCCGGGCGGTGAGGTGCCCTTCACCCGGCACCCGCTCGCCAGCCAGCCGGAGATCCCCGTCGTCCACGTCACCCACTTCAACCGCCTCTTCTGGGACTGCGGCAGCGCGCGCACCGAGGTGGTCGAGCACGGCGTCGTGGACCCGGGTCACCTCTACTCCGGCGAGTGGGCACGGGCCGCGGTGGTCATCAACGACCCGGTGCGCCGGGGCCGTGCCGTCGGCACCGACCTGCTGCCCGAGCTGGCCCGCGCCGCTCCCCTGGACGTCTTCGGCATGAACGTCCACCGGCTCGCCGAGGCGGTCGACATCCCGGCCGGGCGCCTCTGGACCTTCGAGGACCTGCCGCAGCACCGGCTGCACCGCGAGATGGCCCGCCGCCGGGTCTACGTCCACACCTCCCGCTGGACCTCCCTCGGGCTGTCCCTCATCGAGGCCATGCACCTCGGTATGCCGGTCGTCGCACTGGCCACGACCGAGGCGGTCGCCGCCGTGCCGGCTGCGGCGGGGGTCCTCACGACCCGTCCCGAGGAGATGGCGTCGGCGCTGTGGCGGTACGTGCACGACCCCGTCGCGGCCCAGCTTGCAGGCGCCTGCGCGCGCGAGGCGGCCCTGGCGCACTACGGCCTCGGCCGGTTCCTCTCCGACTGGGACAGCCTCCTCGCGACGTCCGTGCCGGCCGCCGCATGACGGACGAGAGCGAGCGCTCGGACGGCGAAAGGAGCCGCGGCATGACGGCCGGGAGCGAGGGGGCCGACGGCGAAGGTCCCCCCCGCGACAGGGCCGAGCCGCCGCCGCGGGGCGTGACCGTGGTCGTGATCACTCGGGACCGGTGGCCGGACCTGCAGACCTCCCTCCCGCGGCACGACATGCCGGTGATCCTGGTCGACAATGGATCCGCTGACGGCACACCGGACCTCGTGCGCCGAAGCTTCCCGCACGTCACCGTGGTGGAGCTCGGGGAGAACCGGGGGGCAGTGGCCCGCAACGTCGGCGTGGATCTGGCCGACACGGCATACGTCGCCTTCGCGGACGACGACTCCTGGTGGGCGCCGGGCAGCCTCACGTGTGCGGTCCAGCTCCTCGACGCGCACCCGCGTCTTGCCGTGCTCGCGGGCCGGATGCTGGTCGGTGAGGCCGCCGGCCTCGACCCGGTCTGCACGCTGATGGCCGAGTCACCGCTGGGACGCGAAGTCGACCTGCCCGGGCCGTCCGTCCTGGGGTTCGTCGCCTGCGGCGCGGTCGTCCGGCGAACGGCATACCTGCAGGCCGGTGGCTTCGACCCGGTGATCTTCTTCATGGGAGAGGAGGAGCGGCTGGCGCTCGACCTGGCTGCTCTGGGTTGGGGCCTCGCCTACGTCGACCAGGTGGTGGCGCACCACCACCCCTCCCCGGCCCGCAACCCGCGCGAGAGAACGGTGCGCTCGGCGCGCAACCGGCTGCTCACCACGGTGCTGCGCCGGCCGGTGTCCGTCGTGGCCGCGACGGCGGGAAGGACAATCCGCTCCGGGGCCAGCGGTCGTGCCGGAGTCCTGGCGGCCATCCCCCGACTTCCCGCCGCCCTGCGGGGGAGGCGGTCCCTGCCGGCCCACGTCGAGGCGGCGCGGCGCCGGCTCGACTGAGCCCCAGCGTCAGCGCTCGACGATGGGGTTCTGGGCCCGACGACCGAGCAGCATCCCGAGCGCGATCATGCCGATACACAGTCCCAGGTGCAGCCAGTTGTCCGCCGCGTTGAGCGGCACGAAGTTGGCCGACGACTGCTTGTCGATGACGAGACCGTAGATCCACAGGACGAGGTAGATCACTCCTCCGCCGATGAGGTAGGAGGTGGCCGTGCGGGCCTGGTGGCTCAGGGCCAGACCTGCGACCCCGAAGAGGAGGTGGACGAATGTTGTGCAGTACCGAGACCTGGAAGAGCCCGAGCAACATCGCCCCGGACGTCTGGCCGGCGAAGCCGAGCTGGCTGTAGTTGGTCGTGATCCCGGCACGACCCCGAGGATGCCGACGAGCAGGAACACGTCACCGACGACGGCGGCCGCCGTGCGCACCGGCGAGCGGTTCCCGTGGGCCCGGTCCTCCCCGTCTTCATCCGTTCTTGCGTCGTGTCATGCCCTTTCGCTGGCTTGTTCGATGAAAGGGACATGCCCGCTCACCGGGTCTGCGACACCTGCTGAGCGTCACTGTCGCCCCGGCGGCGCGCCGGACGACGTTCGAACTAGTAGGCTGGTGAGGGCGTCAGTCACGCCGTAGGTCGGGGTCGGACTCCTCGGTGAGGTAGGGGCGCTGTTGCTCCTCCTCGCGAGCCCATCGCTCGCGGCGGCCCCGCGAGATGGAGGCGCGCAGCTTCTTGTAGAGCGGCCACACGACCAGGGCCACGACCACAAAGATGGCCAGGTTCACCCAGCTGAAGCCGCCCTGGGGCGCCGCAGCGTCGACGACGAGGCTCCTAGGCATACCCCCAGTCTACGAGAGGCGCCGGCCGGGCGAGGTCAACGGCCGCGGCCCGGGCACGGTACTGAGCACTCCACCGGCGCTTCCGGATCGGAACGGATGGAGGGCCGTTCGGTAGGGTCGAGGTGGCGCAGCGAGCAGCCGCGCGCGGCCCGCAGGTCCGGGCGGGTCATGTCAAACACGAGAGGAGCCCCGAATGAGCAGCTACGGCGGTGTGTTCGGCAAGGTCAAGGACTTCATCCAGGGCCATCCCGAGAAGTCCCAGCAAGGTCTCGACAAGCTCCGAGGCGTCATCGACGAGAAGACCGGCGGCAGGTACTCCGAACAGATCGAGCGAGCGAGAAACACCGTGGGTGGCACCCTCGGCATTCCGGGCGAGCAGACCGAGCCGGCTCCGGGACAGCCCGGACCCGTCCAGGGTGAACCGGCTCCGGGACAGCCCGTACCCGTCCCGGGTGAACCGGCGCCGGGACAGCCCGCGCCCGTCCCGGGTGAACCGGCTCCAGGACACCCCGACCCGGGTCAGCCGACTCGTCCGGCTCCGAGCGAGCCTCCTCCGGCCCCCGCTCCCGGGCAGCCTGGACCCCCAGCGCCCGGTCCGTTCCCGAACCCGGTGCCCGGGCCGCCCCCGACCCCGGCACCGCCGGGTCCACCGCCCACGCCGACGCCGGGCCCTTCGGTCGGTTCGACTTCCGCCTGATCCCGGTCGGGGGGTTCAGGCCTGGGCGTCCTTGATCTCGGCCAGGACGGTCCCACTCGTGACGGTCTCCCCGACCGCTGCTCGCAGCCCGCTGATCACGCCACCCTTGTGGGCGTTGATCGGCTGCTCCATCTTCATCGCCTCGAGGACGATGACCGTCTGACCGGCCTCCACCGTCTGACCGTCGTCCACGACGATCTTGACGATGGTGCCCTGCATGGGAGCGGTGAGCGCGTCACCGGACGCGGCCACTCCGGACGACGCCGACCCGGAGCGGCGCGGTGCCTTCTTCCTCTGGGCGGGGCCACCGCCTCCGACCGGGAAGCCGCCCGGCAGGACGACCTCCAGGCGCCGGCCGTCGACCTCGACGACGATGGCCTGACGCTCGGGCGGTGCCGCGGACGCCTCAGCCGGCCCACCGGCATACGGCTCGATGGTGTTGTCGAACTCGGTCTCGATCCATGTGGTGTGGATCGTGAACGGCGTCTCGGCATCGGCGGGAGCGAAGGCGGGGTCACTGACGACGGCGCGATGGAAGGGCAGGACGGTCGGCATGCCGTCGACCTCGAACTCGGAGAGCGCCCGGCGCGCGCGCTCCAGGGCCTGCTGCCTGGTGCGGCCGGTGACGATGAGCTTGGCGAGCATGGAGTCGAACGCCCCACCGATGACGTCGCCCTCGACGACGCCGGAGTCGACGCGCACCCCGGGGCCGGACGGCTGGTTGTAGCGGACCAAGGTGCCGGGCGCCGGCAGGAAGCCGCGGCCCGCGTCCTCGCCGTTGATCCGGAACTCGAAGGCGTGCGCGTGCGGCTCCGGGTCGTCGTAGCCGAGCGCCTCACCGGCCGCGATGCGGAACTGCTCGCGGACGAGGTCGATGCCGGTGACCTCCTCGGTGACCGGATGCTCGACCTGGAGGCGGGTGTTGACCTCGAGGAAGGAGATCCGGCCGTCCTGCCCGATGAGGAACTCGCAGGTCCCCGCCCCGGTGTAACCGGTTTCCGTGAGGATCGCCTTGGACGCCCGGACGAGCTCGGCGTGCTGCTTCAGGGTGAGGAACGGTGCCGGAGCCTCCTCGACGAGCTTCTGGTTGCGCCGCTGCAGCGAGCAGTCGCGGGTCGAGACGACGACGACGGTGCCGTGCTCGTCCGCGAGGCACTGGGTCTCGACGTGGCGCGGCTTGTCGAGGAAGCGCTCGACGAAGCACTCCCCGCGCCCGAACGCCGTCACCGCCTCGCGCACGGCCGACTCGAACAGCCCGGGGATCTCCTCCATCGTCCGGGCCACCTTGAGGCCCCGCCCGCCCCCGCCGTAGGCCGCCTTGATGGCCACGGGCAGCCCGTGCTCGCGGGCGAAGGCGATGACCTCGTCGGGTCCGTCGACCGGGTCCTTGGTCCCTGGCACGAGCGGCGCGTTCGCGTTGGCCGCGATGTGGCGGGCCCGGACCTTGTCACCGAGCGCGTCGATGGCCGCCGGTTTGGGACCGACCCAGATCAGGCCGGCGTCGAGGACGGCCCGGGCAAAGCTGGCGTTCTCGGCGAGGAACCCGTACCCGGGGTGGACTGCGTCGGCGCCCGAGCGCCGGGCGACCTCGAGGAGCTTGTCCTGGACGAGGTAGCTCTCACCCGGTGTCGACCCGCCCAGGGCATACGCCTCGTCGGCCACCTTCACGTGCAGCGCGTCCCGGTCGGGGTCGGCGTAGACGGCGACCGAGCCGATCCCGGCGTCCGTGCAGGCCCGGGCGATGCGGACGGCGATCTCGCCCCGGTTGGCGATCAGCACCTTCGAGATCTGCGGCATGTGCCGGAGCCTAACGGGTGCCCCTCGAGGGCCCGGATCGGCTGTGACCGCGGGGTGAACGTCAGGTGCCTGCCGGTTGTTCCCACCCGTCCCGGGTGCTGAGCGCCGGTGTGGAGCCGGCTCGCGGCGGCATACCGTCTGGGCATGACTTCAGTCCCGAACCTTTCCCTGTCCACCGGCTCAGGTGCCATCGACATCCCCCAGCTCGGCTTCGGCGTCTGGCAGGTGCCTGACGACGAGGTGGCTCCCGCCATCCTGACCGCCCTGGAGAGCGGCTACCGGAGCATCGACACCGCGCGCGCCTACGACAACGAGGCCGGCGTCGGTCGGGCGCTCGCCGCCACCGACGTCAGCCGCGACGACATCTTCGTCACGACGAAGCTGGCCAACGGCGACCAGGGCTACGACTCGACCCTGGCGGCCTTCGAGGGCTCGATGGAGCGTCTGGGCCTCGACGTGCTCGACCTCTACCTCATCCACTGGCCGGTGCCGGCCAAGGATGCCTACGTCGAGACGTTCAAGGCGTTCCAGAAGCTGCGCGACGACGGCCGGGTCAGAGCCATCGGGGTATGCAACTTCCAGGTCGACCACCTGGAGCGGCTGCGTGAGGAGACCGGCGAGCTCCCCGCCATCAACCAGATCGAGCTGCACCCCTACCTCGTCCAGGCGGAGCTGCGCGCCTTCGACGCGCAGAACGGGATCCTCACCGAGGCGTGGAGCCCCCTCGCGTCCGGCGGTGACGTCCTGACCGACGACGTCATCACGGCGACGGCCGAGCAGCACGGGGTGACGCCGGCCCAGGCGATCCTGCGCTGGCACCTCCAGCTGGGCAACGTCGTCATCCCTAAGTCGGTGACGCCCAGCCGCATCCGCGAGAACCTCGACGTCTTCGGCTTCGAGCTCACCGACGAGGAGATGACCTCGGTCACCGCCCTCGACCGCTCCCACCGGACGGGTCCGGACCCGGACGAGTTCGGCGGCGCCTGACCCACACGCCGGCGCCGGACCCTTCACGCCGGCGCGCAGGGTCCGGCGCCGGCGCGTCTGACCTCCAGCAAGCCGTGGTGCCGGGTGTGGACTCGCACCCGACACATCCCGTGTGCCGCCGGACTACCGTGGGCGCATGCCCACCAACCAGCGCGCCCTCGAGCCCGAGTTCCAGCGCGACTTCACCCGCAGCATGTCCTACGGCGACTACCTCGCCCTCGACCAGCTGCTCAGCGCCCAGCACCCGCGCAGCCAGCCAGCCCAGCACGACGAGCTCCTCTTCATCATCCAGCACCAGACCTCAAAGCTGTGGCTCAAGCTCATGGTGCACGAGCTTCGTTCAGCCACAAGCCTGCTGGCGAGCGATGACTTGCCCCCCGGCACTCAAGCGGCTGGCGCGGATCAAGCGGGTCCAGGAGGTGCTCACCGACCAGTGGTCGGTCCTGGCGACCCTGACGCCGAGCGAGTACGCCGAGATCCGGCCGTTCCTGGCGACGAGCTCCGGCTTCCAGTCCTGGCAGTACCGCGCCGTCGAGTTCCTCCTCGGCAACAAGGACGCCGACATGGTCACGGTGTTCGACCACGACCCCGCGGCACGAGCGGTGCTCTGAGCTGCTCGCCCAGCCCAGCCTCTACGACGAGTTTCTCCGCTACCTGGGGCGTCGGGGCTACGCCGTGGCCGCCGAGCTCCTCGAGCGGGACTGGACCATGCCGCATAAGCTCGACGAGCGGCTCGTCAGGGTCTTCGGTGAGGTGTATGCCGCGCCGGCGGAGCACTGGGGCGTCTACGAGACCTGCGAGGAGCTCGTTGACCTCGAGGACCACTTCCAGCTCTGGCGCTTTCGGCACCTGCGGGTCGTCGAGCGGACCATCGGTCACAAGCGGGGCACGGGCGGCTCGAGCGGCGTCGACTTCCTGCGACGCGCGCTCGACCTCACCTTCTTTCCCGAGCTGTATGCCGTGCGCGCCGAGATCGGCGGCTGACCTGCTGGGCTTGCCTCTTGCGTCCGGCACGTCGGTGGTCAGAGCCGCCGACCTGCCGGACACAGGCACGTGGTGGCGCGCGCCGAGACGACGATCCTGCTGAGATACGGTTCTGCCAACATGACGGAGGATGGACGTGACAGCTTTCGCGGATTCCAGACTCTCTGACGGTGAGATCCGCTTCATGGTGGCTGTCCAGGCAAGAGCGAATCGGCCATCAGTCGTCCGGGCCGCTCGGACGCTCGGTGCCGTTGGCGAGCATGCGGCCCTGTGGCAAGTCGTCGCCATTGCCGGAGCAGCCCTCGACCACCGGCGTCGCGGCCGGTGGCTGCAGGCGCTGGTGGGGATTGTCGGCGCGCACGCCACGGCCGTGGTGGTCAAACGGCTGGTCCGCAGACCACGTCCGACAGCCGCCGGTCTGGAGCTGCTCGTGCCGACGATGAGTGGTCTGAGCTTCCCCAGCTCGCACAGCGCCTCCACGACCGCCGCCGCCCTCTCGCTGGGGCGGCTCTCCGGCCTACCGTTGATGCCGGTGCTTCCCGCGGCCATGGGCGCCGCCCGCGTGCTGGTCGGAGCGCACTACCCCAGTGATGTCATCGGCGGCGCACTGGTCGGGTGGTTGGTGGATCTCTTCGTGCGATGCTGGAGAAAATGACCATGGGGAAGCAGATGTGAGTGATGCGGACATGCGAGGAGAGGCCTTGGCCTCGGTCGGGAGCCCACGTCGCGCTCCGCTGACGGTCGCCGTCGGCCTGGCTCATGGGATCCGGCCGCGACAGTGGGTGAAGAACGGGCTGGTTATCGCTGCACCGTTCGTCGCTGGCCGACTTCTCGAGCCAAGGGTCGTCTGGCTCGTCTTCCTTGCCTTCGTGGCCTTCTGCCTTGCTGCGTCGGCGATCTATCTCATCAACGACGTCCTCGACGCCGAAGCTGATCGCGCTCATCCCACCAAGCGCACCCGGCCGATCGCGTCAGGACTCGTCCCTCCACGGGTCGCGGTCGTGGTGGCCGTTGTCCTGCTGATCGGCGCCTTGCTGACCGCGTGGCTCGTCACGCCAGCTCTGTTCGTGGTGCTGGCGGTCTACGAGGTGATGCAGGTCGCCTACTGCATCCGGCTCAAGCACGAGGCTGTCGTGGACCTCGTCATCGTAGCCATGGGCTTCCTGTTGCGAGCCATCGCTGGGGGAGCAGCCATCGGTATCGACCTGTCACAGTGGTTCCTGCTGGCGGCGGCCTTTGGATCACTGTTCATCGTCGCTGGAAAGAGGTACTCGGAACATCGCCTGGCTGAAGCATCTGGAAAGGACATCAGGCGCTCCTTGCAGCGTTACTCGGACTCGTACCTGCGCTTCGTGTGGAGCCTGTCGGCCGCGGTCCTCATCATGACCTATGGGCTGTGGGCCTTCGAGCTCCGATCGAAGACGGGCTCCATCTGGCCCGCCATCTCCATGGCACCTTTCGTCCTGACCATCCTGCGGTATGCCGTCGACGTCGACGGCGCCAGGGCGGGGGCTCCGGAGGAGATCGCTCTACGAGACCGAATTCTTCAGGTCGTCGGTTTTGCATGGATTGCCACGCTCGCCATCGGCCTCTACCTCTGAGGCCAGAGTCACACCATCTCGAGGAGCTCTTCGTAGGAGTCGAGGACGGCATCGAGGGAGAAGAGCTCTCGGGCAAGCTTCGCACCTCGCGCGTGATCGGGTGGGTCATCGCGCAGCCGCGCGAGAGCGGCGGCAATCGCTGCCGGGTCTCGGGGGGGCACTACGACGCCATACCCCGTCCTGAGGACAGGCTGACGCACTCCCGGGAGATCGGTGGTCAGGGCCGGCACGCCAACCATCATCGCTTCCACCTGGACGATGCCGAAGGCCTCGAACGCGTTGACCGACGGCAACGCGAAGACGTCGAGCGATGCATAGAAGTCCGCGAGGCTCTCCTCCGCGACGAATCCCAGCAAGGCGATCCGGTCGTCGGTGCCGATCTTCTGCCTGACTCGGTCCACGACACTGCCACCAGCGACATTGGTGAAGTCGCCGGCAACCAGGAGGCGGGCCTGGGGGTCGTCCAGGGCCAGGAAGCCCTCGACCAGGAACTCGACGCCCTTCTCCTCGACGATGCGTCCGAGGAAGCCCACATGGAGCCCATCGCCGTCGCGATACGTGGGCGCACCACCGTCGCGTTCGTGACACGGTGGCGGCACCACCACCTGGCGACCACGCATGCTGTCCCAGACCCTGCTGTGGCGCGCGTAGTCCTCGCTGGTGACGACCACCGAACGTGAGTGCGCCAGCGCCATCCGGGTCGAGGCATCGACCAGACGGACCTGCGCCGTGTTCGCCGCTCCAGCGGGCAAGCTGACATCGCAGTGGTATGTCGAGACCACGGGGGCTTTGACGACAGCGGCCAGTGCGCCTGCTTCCAGCATCGGCAGATGAAGGTTGACCAACCGGCTGCCGCGAGCGGCACGGTGAGCGAGCGGCATGAAGCCAGGGCTGATGGCACCTTTGCCCAGATGGGCCAACACCGGTGCCCTCAACACCTGGACGCCTTGAGTCATCTCCTCGGTGGGGAGTTCGCGGTCATGTTGAGTGGTGACCACCGTCACTATGTGCCCCCGCGCTGCGAGGCCTTCGGCCACGTCCCGGGCGTAGTTGGTGAGCCCGCTCACGTAGGGCGAGTAGTAGGTCAACACGATGACGAGGTCGCTCTGCGCAGGTCTGGGCACGCCGCGATTGTGCCTCAAGGTCATTCGACTCGACGAACCTTCGAGCGGCGGACGGCTCGCGACACGCCGATGCTGCCCGTCACGGCTCCGACCAGGGAGCCGGCCAGGAAGGCTAGCTCGGCACGCAGCAGCAATGGCTGGACCACGATGAAAACGCCTGCGGCGGCGGCCAACCCGCTCACCCATGCGACGCCGGCACGCCCGTGCATGTTGAGAGCCACCAGTGCCTGCGTCACCACGACGAGGCCCACATGGACGCATACGCCGGCAACCATGAGCGCCAGGTCGGCGCGTGGAACCGATAGCTCCGCGCCGAAGAGCAGTGCGAGCACAGGGCGTCCGAAGAGGAAAGCCGCCAGTGCGCCGACGACGGCCGCGGCCGCGGTGACGCCGGCCAGCTTGGCCACCAGTGCCACGACTCGGTCCGACCGACCTTCTCGCGCGAGCTGGGCCAGGGGAGGAACCAGAGCACTTTGAATGGGAACCGCCATGAAGAGCGGGATGCGGGCGAGGGTGAAGGCCGCCAGGAACGGTCCCGGAGCGTTCGACTCCGACGCCGAGGCGACCAGTGCCACCGCGAAGGGCGCGCCATTCTGCAGGACCTGCGCTGCGAGGCTCGCCGGGAGAAGCCGGAGCCAACCCCTGAGAGCGACCTGACTGTCGCGCGTCGGTGCTTCAGTCGTCCCAGCCGCAGGAAACTTCGGAACACGAGCAAGCACGACGATGAGAGCTACCAGGTGGGAGAGCAGGATCGCGACCACGAGTGCTGCCGAGAACGGCATTGCTCCGTGCACGCCCCACAGAAGAAGAACGGCCGCCAGACACAAGCGCAGCAGACCGTCAGCGGCGAGGGCAGCGACGTAGGGGCGTCGATGTCCCAGACCCAGCATCACCCCCCGGGTGAAGAACTGCAGGGCCGAGACTGAGGCCACGGCGAGGAGGAGCACGAACAGCGATTTTTCTTGCCTCAAGGCGGGCAATAGAACGGGCAGGCCAACTACCAGGGCGATACCTGCAGCGAGGCTCGCCAGTACGGCCACGCGCACCAGGGGGTGCAGGGAGGCACGTGACATGCCCGGCCTCAGGAGTCGGCTGCCCTCCTGCTCCAGCGGCAAGAAGAAGCCGAAGCCGACTACGAGCGCGACCGACCAGAAGACGGAGAAGTGGCTCCACTGGTCGAGTGTCATTCCGCGCTTCGCCAGCACCAGAAAGCCGTAGACACCCAGACCCGCGGCGGCAGTGGAGGTGAGCAACAGGGCCGCATAACAAGACGCGGCCCCGCGCCCGGCCGAGATCGGTGTCGGCGGATCTTCGGTCGAACGCTCCGTCATCAAATCGATGCGGGGAGGCGGTCCGCCGCGCCCCTGAACCGGATCCAAGAGCATTCCGCGTGTATCACGTGAGAAGCAGTCAGGTCTGCCACCGCACGGCTCCCTTGACGGACCATGCGCTCAGAGTACGGGACGCCATGCTGGTCGGGTAGCCGTCATGGCCGGAGCCCGCCAATGGCTTGCCCGCGAGAGTCGTTCGCACGGGCTGGACAAACGCCACTCCGGGGAGGGGCGCGTCGACCCTGTCTGCAACCGATACGATCCGGGCATGAGCCCAGCGTCGCGAGGTGGGTGTCCTCGTCCAGCAACCGTGTCAACGGCGTCGGAAGCGCACCTCCACGGCGCGGAAGCAGGCAGGGTTTACCGTGGGCTCCTGACCCGATGAGGCGACCGAGACTTCCACGCGCCGACTGGAGACCTGAGCCTCGATACCTTCTCGCGGCGGCGGTGGTGGCGGTGTTGGCCGCGATCCTTCTTCCTTTCGCTCCCGTGATCGGCGAACGACCGGTCGTCTCCTGGCCGCAGGTGCCGACCGCCCCAACGTCGACCGCTTTGCTGCTCACCAACGGCACGCCGGAAAGCATCGATTTGCGTTTCAGTTGCGCGGCAGCGTTGCGCGCCGAGACCGGCGGCGGGGTGTTGTTCAGCACGATGCGCCCCGAAGATCCGTCGTTGGAGAAGGTCGGCTTCGTCGTTCGAGTGGCCAACTCGACGATCACCTTGGTCACGAACGGCAGGCAGTTCGCACTCGGATCGGCCAATCAGGCTGGCTGTGACATCGTCGCTCGGGTCGATGGCGCCGGGCTCACCGTGACGAGGAACGGTGAGCGCGTCGTGGCGCAAGAATCGGTGACTCTACCGAACGTCGATGGTCTTATCACCGACATAGGACCAGCTCCCAACGCGACATCAGGTGACCTCTCCGTCCGAATCCGCGTCGTGGACGTGTTCGCTAGCTCGCCCACGCCCCTGAAGCTG
>JAABUY010002504.1_pt1 | contig 21659 bp, 13 predicted proteins | sample 5560271 | NCBI WGS metagenome assembly JAABUY01 (sample SAMN10711886, study PRJNA513374) | rock metagenome | isolation source: Antarctica rocks | place: Antarctica: Victoria Land, University Valley | reverse complement strand
CTTCAAGCAGCTGCTGAAGGTGGTCACCGGGCTGTAGTCGAGAGATTGCTTCAACAAAAGGCCGATGTCAATGCTCATGGATATAATGGAAGAACGGCACTTCAAGCAGCTGCTGAAGGTGGTCACCGGGCTGTAGTCGAGAGATTGCTTCAACAAAAGGCCGATGTCAATGCTCATGGATATAATGGAAGAACGGCACTTCAAGCAGCTGCTGAAGGTGGTCACCGGGCTGTAGTCGAGAGATTGCTTCAACAAAAGGCCGATGTCAATGCTCATGGATATAATGGAAGAACGGCACTTCAAGCAGCTGCTGAAGGTGGTCACCTGGCTGTAGTTGAGAGGCTGCTTCAACAAAAGGCCGATGTCAATGCTGCTGCTACTGGTGCTAGATATAAAGGCAGAACGGCACTTCAAGCAGCTGCTGAAGGTGGTCACCTGGCTGTAGTCGAGAGGTTACGCATTGCAGGTGCTAGATAGTCGCTTAAAGAGATTCGATGATCATAATTAGCCTTAACTTATTCATGACAAGTAGGAATCTGTCTATCAAGACTGATTTGAAGCTCGCCGAAGCTAGAACAACCGTTTTGTGTGCTAACACACATTTAAAGAGATTATCTCAATTTATGAAATGAGATTTAACAAAGGGTGCAGTGCTAGCAAAAGCTGAAGAACTTCTTTCGCTTCTACATTAGACTAGATCTAGGTAGTGACCTTTGTACGAATATGAACAGATCGTTGGAGTAGCAAAATAAGAACAGTCTTATATTTAGTAATGAACATTCACTAAGAGAAGTTTCATAGTAAACTGAAATACCTGTGTTTATCCGTATTCTAAATATTAAATAGTAGGCAGGCTGTACATACCTATGAAGAAGACAACTAATTCAAGAGACCGATTATAAAATGTGCAGGTTTAGTCTAGCTTCCCAATACATAGGAGACGGCCAGGCCCATTCTACAAGTGCCTTTCAAACATCATTCATGATTTTGTTCGATCAAGCAAATTCGTTCGTGCGCTTCAGATGAGGTCTGCTTTCATGAAGGCAGTAAACGAGGCACTGGGTTAGCTTGCATACCAAAGGAGGCAAGCTTTGGCTTAGAAAAAAAGGATATACGTAGATAAGAGACTTTAAGGCTCACTTCATTAGAAGAATTCAACACGCATAAAGTGGTAAATAACTCGGCTAAAAAGGACGGCTGCTCGTGGGAAGAGATCCAGGCTGCTCTCCCCAACCGGAGTAAGGCGGCGATCCAAGTGCGCTATTCGACGAAGCTTAATGGCAGTGCCTTTGCATCGAGAAAGCGGCAGCGACTCTAAGACTCTCTAGTTTTACGAGTACAGTACCCTCAAGGGATAGTAGTTCAAGTCCAGACCAGTGGAAAGTATCAGGGCTTATGGCCATCGAGCGTGGAACAACGCCACCAGTCCTCTCATCTAATGGCTCTTCGCCTCGTCCTCTTCTTCACACTTCCCCTCCATCTCCGGCCCGTACTTCCCTCAAATTGCCGCCGTTCATCTGTCTTTGCTGTCGCCACCATACCGACAACGACTCGTACCTCTGGTCATCTATCGAGGCGCTCTAATCGGTTTGCGTTTGGCTACTACAGGAGCTGCTGAAGAGGAATGCTGTTGATGTTCCGGTTAGAGGGCCTATTTGACACAGGGTATTAAACAGACCATAGGAAGTTTCAAGCTCCTCGGTAGATAACAATAGCATCCGATGTAGTATAAGGCACGATAACCATTATCAGCTAACGGTTTGGAGGTACTGTATATCGATTGTGACCCTGGCATACCGTTGAAATACCGCTCGAAAAGCCTCACAATCGTCGCACACGGGTGTACTAGCTAGAATTGTCGCCTCTTGCAAACGCCGGGACGAATGAACATCCGCGAGCTTAGCTAGATCCTCATCTTCATCCCACTCCTCCTTAGTGAATCGATGTCTGTATGCAAAGAAGGCCATTGACTGTTTCTCCGCGTGACAGGCGTTGAATCGTCCAGATTGTAATCCGTCATGTTGATGAGAAGTCAGATTGTAACCGATAGTCTTGCATGTCTTGAGGACTTCGTTTGTCCAGTCGAAGCTGTTAAAGGTAGCCCAAACCTTGCGTTGTGTTTGACCAACCGCTTTTTGCACGTATAATAGGAAATGATCCGCTACGGTTGAGGAAGGCTACGGTCTTGTATAAATTCTCAACGTGTATGTTGATGATATTCCGGATATTCCGGATTTGTAAATCCGAGCAGACTCTGCCCTACCGATAGTTACGCCCGATGTTTTGTGCGGTAGCGGGAAAGCACCACCTAGTAGAGCGACAATAATGCGACGTTGCTGCCGCTTATCTAGGTCATCCGAATACATGAAACTCCGGGAAGCCCTTTCTTCCTCATTCTGACGGCAGTCTTCTGCAAGATCGAGAGCAGTACGACCTCTACGATCCCTATCCTTGACAGAAGCCCTGGCGTCCATGAGTCGTTTGACAACAGCAGATCGGCCCCAAAGCGCGGCCTCCATCAAAGGAGTTCGTCCTTTTGCATTGGCAGTGTCCGCCTTGGCACCTTTCTTCAGCAGAAATTCGACCACCTCGTCATGTCCTTCCATAGCGGTCATGGACAGTACAGTGTCGCCGGCTCTGTTTTTCTCATTCAGGAGCTTGGATTGCTGTTGCTGCGGCGATTGCTCATAGACAATCCGGGCCCAACGAAGTTTATTCGACACGCAGAAACTGACAAAGTTGATAGCGTCCGTCGTCTTCGAGAAAGATCGGTCTCTGCTTCATTTTCTTCGTGAACTTCACTCTTCCTTCGTTTTTGTTCCCTTCATCTTCATTCTCGTCTTCTTCGTCTTCGTTGTCAGTAATAGCGGACGCCCGGAAAGCATCCTCCAAATCATTTATGGAATCTTCGGTAGCCTCTTCCGCATCAACTCCAATTGTCTTAAATCTCTTGTTCACCTTGTCGATTTCGAAACACAGACCCGCCCTGGCCGCTTCAGGGTGCTCTGAGAATGGGAATAGGATGGTGTACTGGAGAAACAGCTCGGGTTGATATCCGCAATGGGACGCTCGAGAAGTAAGATCGTGTTGGTTTGGAGGAATGCAACCGTGCCTATGAATGTGTTGGCAGTATGGACAAGCAACAGCGGCGGTATAGTCAGTCCAATAGATGACGATTACGAAAGGGTACGTATAGCCTTTGTTGAGATATCGATCAAGCGCATCTTTGGTGGTCCAATGTCTCAGATTATACTCTTTGGGAACAGCTTCAAACTCCAATACTGGGTCTTTGGAGAGGGACATATTTGCGAGTTTAAGAGTGACCATGACCAGATGATCTGATCGCCCTTATCATGATTCCGTATTAAACAACTTGTTTGTCCCAAACACAATCGGACAACCACTTCAAAGGGAATCTGGCTGGAGATATACACGGAGGCAGATGTAAATACCAATCGTCTGTTTCATTTGTCGCGAGAGTGTTCGTAATCTTTGTGCATTCAAAATCTTCGGGGTAGAATCCGCTCATCTCCCAATCAATAATACCACTGACTTGATATTTACCGTTTTCATCAGGCTGCACGATAATATTTTCTGTCCGGATATCTCCATGAGTAAAGACACAATTTTGTGCCCGAAAAGATGAGGTCAGTCGACGTAGAAACTCGAGATAAATATGGCTTCCGATAGGAGCCCCAGCATATTGGAAATCCCAGAACTCAGAACTGGTGTAGAGCGGCATTTCGCTGATTTTGGTATGCCTTCTAGTGTCTTTACATCCTTCACCTCCCACTCCACCGAGGGCCATTTTGTCAGGGTGTTGTAGCTGCCGAAGGTCCGAAAAGATGGCATCAAGCTCTTTGCTAAAAGATTCCTTTTGCGACTCTTGTAGTTGAGGCCATATCTTGTCGAGGGTGACTCCAAGCACGAAAGTCATGAAGAGATAAGCTGATTTGCCAGATGTGATAAGCCCATGTGGCCTGGGCGCTGGTATTTGGGATCTGTGGAGCTCAAGATACTGCAAGCTTGTGTATTCCGTAAAATCGGACGAGCTTTTTATTGACTTTATGATCACTTCAGGGCTGCATTTTGCAATATAGCGCTCTCTAGTGGACTGAGATTGCCATATCAAGTCGCTATTCCTCAAGATTTGGGCCAGAGCTTTTGTCAATTCAACGCTTTGTGTAGAGCCTGTCTCATCGATGTGAATATTCAGAAGGGTTTGGACTTTGTCTGACAAAGGATGGACAATTGTCGCTGGACTTGTAGGAATTGTTGTGGGCAAGAATCCGTTCGATTCTGTCGGGTCACTGTCTTCGGAAGGCACTAGTTCGTCATTCTCTGCAATATATCAGTTATGAGTAAGTTGAGGCGCACCTGAGGATGGGATAGAATATGGGATTCTACCTTTGTCCGTTTTCCTACTTATAAGACGTGAGCTGTAATTCGTGGGAAAGACTGTCGTCAAGTCGATTTCAGGATCCGTTTCAAATGCTCTCTGTAGCTGTCGCATGGTCCTTGCATTAAGTTTCGCTGCGAAGGACATTGAGAGAACGCGTTTTGGCTCTGGCATTGTTGATTGAAAACATCTGTACTGACCGTTAATCACCTGACCGACCATTGAAATTTTCATTGACCTGTTTACCTGTTTATCTGTCGTTACCTACATTCTACGCGATTTATATATCAATATTTATCTTCTTTTTCATGTCTCAACGCATCTGTACTTGCTGTGCTCATAATCGTCTCATTCATGAATTCTTCGATTCTAATTCAACGCGTGTTTTGAATCTTTGTTCATTCTGCCGTGTAAGTTCTGTATACTACATATGAAGCACTGGGTACGTCACATATGAAGCACTGGATATACTACATATGAAGTACTGGATATACTACATATGGAGCATTGGGTACGTCACATATGGAGCACTGAATATACTACATATGGAGCATTGGGTACGTCACATATGGAGCACTAGGTACGCCACATATGGAGCACTGAATATACTACATATGAAGCATTGGATATACTACATATGGAGCATTGGGTAGGCCACATATGGAGCACTGGGTAGGTCACATATGGGGCACCGGATATACTACATATGGAGCACTGGATAGGTCATATATGAAGCACTGGGTAGGCCACATAAGAGGCACCGGATATACTACATATGGAGCACTGGATAGGTCATATATGAAGCACTGGGTAGGCCACATAAGAGGCACTGGATATACTACATATGAAGCATTGAATATACTACATATGAAGCACTGAAGGGGCAGTGGGGTTGATTCTACAAATCTGGTTCTTATTTTGCACTTTTTGAAGATTCGCTAATTTTAATGAGGCTCTCGGCAAATTCAAAAAAAACGATACAGGTTTCGCATACAACGGTACATATGAAGCACTGAGGGGGGCAATGGGGTTGATTTTACAGCTCTGGTTCTTATTTTGCAGATTCGTCGGTCGGGCTCTCGGCAAATTCTAAAAAAACGGCACAGTGATGGCGGCGGCAAAGTCTTGGCAACAATATGTCATACGCATTCATTATCACGTGACTATCCGTTGGTAATTCGTTATTTAACAATAACAGCACTTGCCCTTACTCGCCCCTACTAATCAGATACACAGTCGATGCAGTGTCTCGCCACGTGTTAGAGATTGCCGCTCATATTTCCTGGAGTCTGGCTTGCGGGTCATGTCTATTAGTATGGAGAGGGGTACGAGTTGACCTTTATGTTGCCGCCAGCTTTGAAACGAGATGGTGCGTTGAGATGGTTAGGTACAGACACGAAGTCTTGGTAGAAACATGTCCTGCGAAGCAGCATCCAGCCCCCTTACGCTAGCAAATGGCTCAGATACGGGCCTTGATCTCCGATGGCAGCTTTAATCCGTACGTTGCTATCTTCTCCTACACACCCAAACCCTAGCACTCAAGGCGTCTCATTACCAAAAACATCACTTTCGCACCGGGATATTACTGTCCTCATGAACTTTCTTCCGACTCTCTTTATCCACCTGCACCATCATTCCACATTTCCTGTCCTCTAACAGCTCAAAGAGTGTAAAGGGTTAGGAGCTGAGTCCTCCCCGGAAAATTCTCCTAGGATCTGTGATGGTCCAATATTGGCTTACGATATTCTGCGTAAGCAAATATTGGATCACTAGGTAGTCCTAGGAAGTTTGGAGCGCCGATGTTGCTGTTGTACGGAGAAGGCGCAAAGAATGATGTCCGAGGGGTCGGGGCGAGACGGCAAGGGAACGTGATGGCAGATCCCAACCCTTCATATTTTTCTTCGCTCCACATCGTCAAACGCTGCAGGCAAGGAGGCTCGTTGCAAGACGGACGTGCGCAAGGCAGGATGCCGGCGGCTGGATGCAGTTGCTTGGTGCTGCTTTTTGACGGGTCAGAGAAAAGAGACGGCGTGTTGTTTGCGGAGGAGGAAGAGTGGTGAAGAAGGGATGGATGATGAGGTTTTCCTTTTGTCTGATTTGGTTTGTTGCTATGTACATGGGCCTAGGATTAGGGGGAGAGAGGTACGTACATACGTGTAGGTTTGTCGGTGGAAGGGCTTGAAGTTAGGTAGGTACTTGCCTTCTCTAATGCCTTCCTGGCGTAATCCTCGACCAGGAGGACCTCTACCGAGACATAATGCAGAAACGACCGGTCAGAACGAGTACTGCAGCACCATAGACCATCTACGCAGCCTGGAACGTTTCTTTCTTTACACGCTCCTACTCCGAACGGCCAACACTCTCCCACACACCCTTCTCACCGTATGTATATGCCGTTCCCTCCCTTTACCCACTTCCCCACACCATACCCTCTACACCTCCAACTTCCCTCTCCCCTCGCCCACCATCCCACTCAAAAACAAAACCCCCCATACCACCCATACCACCTTCCCCCCACCCCCCCCAACCATCCGCAACACAACTCCCCTTCTCCCGCTCCCGCTCCCGCTCCCTCTCCTCTCATCCAAACAAACAGCATAACGCCCACATCTTCCCCGCAGCAGAGACTATGTAAATATATCCGGCACAGAAAAGTCGTATGAACACTTTACAGCCCCTAGACAAAAAACAAAAAAACAAAAAAACCAGCCAAGATGGGGTTTTGCCAATTTGCACATCTCCATCTCCATCTCCATCTCCATCTCCATACCACAACAACAACAACAACCATCTCTTCTCTTCTCCCCACAACAACCCCATCTCTTCTCTACACAAAACTATCCCCGAAAACATGCAACAATTATCAAAACGACCATCTCCGTTATCCCAAACCACTCACTCACTGGTGAAGCGATTGCTCTTTAAAAAAAAAAAACCTAAAAAAAAAAAGATCCCCCGCAATTGTACTTTACCAATCCGGCTGGCTCGACGCGCCCTTGCTTCTACCTTGGTCTCACCCAGCTCAGCTCAGCTCAAGCATGTACAGGTACCACTTTTGAAGTCGTTTGGAGCCTCAGTTGCCGCTTCCGCCTTGGATGATTTAGTGATGAGGTGGTAGGATCCGCCCTTTTTTCCTCCTCGCTCGTTTCTCAGACGGGCAACGGTGAGATGGTCGAAATACATGCATGGTTTCTTAGCTGTATACATACGCTACACATTCCCGCTCGCCTCCGTATACATATTCCTACCCCCGTTATACATCAAATCTGCGCACTCCTATGCACATCATCCCCCAACACAAATTGCTCTCCCGCCCTTTCCACCCCCATCCCCCGCACAACCTCCACACTACTGCTCCATCGTAACCGCCAACCGCTCCCAAAACGCACATCTCCCTTTCTGGTCCTCCGGCACGTTCTCCATCCCCGCCTTTCCAGCCCCCTCAAACACCAACCTACTCTGACTCTCCGCACTGCCCACCGTCTCCCACGTCGGCGCCCCAGCTTTCTTGTACGTGTTCGGATCCAACGACCTTACAAAGCTGAGCCAGTAGTCCATCACTAGCGGGACGTCCGGCGCGTTGGTGGTTTGGTACGCGGAGCCGTCGCCGCCGCCGGCATTGCTGCTGAGGCCCCAGACGGCGGGGACCTCGAATGTGTGCGGGGTGCCGAGACCTTTGGCGGTGTTGGCGGGGTCGAGGACGGCGTAGCGGTAGGACCAGGTGGTTTTGGATGCCATGTATTGAGCGTAGCTGCGGGTGATGAGGAGGCCGGGGCAGGTGAAGGTGGTTTCGCCGTAGGCATTGGAGGCGGCGTGGAAGTATGTGTTGTGTTGTGGTACCGGGGGATTTTGGTTTAGGGGGTATTGATGGTTGATGGCGTCAGTGTTGGCGGTGGAGAGTTTGGGGTAGTTGTTTTGGAAGAATTTTGAGATGTCTTGGGGGCTGGCGGCGTTGACAGCGAAGTAGGAGCCTTCGTCGTTATCGTTGCTGCGGTATACGGTTAGAATGAGTTTTTTTGGAAGGTCATGCTGGCTTCAGAAACTTACCCAAAGATGATGGGTACTTTGATGAATCTCCCCTGCTCAAACAGCTCATAAGGATAGTCGCGTATATAGTCTCCATCAATGCAAGGACTGTACGAGAAAATTGGACCAGCCGGACGCCCTGGATACGAAAAGACATAATTGGCTTCTTGCAAGGCTGCAGAATCCTTTGACCTCAGACAAGCAAGTCGGTCTCCAGTGGAACATCCGGCAGCGTTGGCGTAGTCGGTGAATTGGAATTCAAGCTCGGATACCTTTGGTTGCGTAGGGAAGAACACGGACTCTCCTATGGCACCAACAAAAAGGTTGTCATTGCGTCCACCATAGGCAGCAAGTTGCATGGCAATGGACCCTGCTCCGGCAGAGGCACCAACAACTACGACATGTTCAGGATTACCGCCAAACTGACCGTCCTGTAAGAAATGCCATATCAAGATACAGCTGAAGAGACTTACTTTGGTGATGTACTTCTGCACCCATTGCAATGCTTTCCGCTGGTCTAGTAAACCAGCGTTCAAGTTTCCATTACTTCTGACCTTTTCACTAGCCAAGAATCCGAATGGTCCAACTCGGTAGTTGAAGGTCACAACCACAACGTTGCCTCCTGACGAGTTGATAAGGTTGGTGCCGTTATAATTTGCATTTGAATTTGCAGTGTAGCCTCCACCTTGAATCCAGAAGAATACTGGGAGCTTTGAATTTCCCGTGGCGTTCGAAGGCGCATAGACGTCGATGAACAAACAATCTTCTGATTGTCCACCATTGAGACCCGCACCTACAGAGTAACATAATGAACCATGCTGTTATACTTTGTCAGTACTCAGACCTCCTCTAACTGGGAGTAGGGTTTTACGTACTTGAAGAGCTTCTTGTGTGGTTCTATTGCGCGGAGGATCCGCTGGTGCACGGAAGCGTAGGTTACCAAGAGGAGGAGCGGCATATCGTAGGCCAAGGTATTGGTTCACTCCTGCTTGGAGTTGCACGCCCTGGTATTTGGTATATCCCAAATCCACGACCGTACCGATATCTTTACGGATTCCTCGGCTGTCGTTGTTGTCACCGCCCTGGTTGTTGAAGTCTCTGTTTGCAGGGGCAGCTGCTGCTGCGGCGATCAGGAGCGCAGAGAGAGAAAGACCACAAAAGCGCATCTTGGTTGCCGATGTTTGAGAGCTCCGCCGGATGCTCGATGGACAACTCCATCTTCTTTATAGGTTTGAGAGACGTTACTTTCGGAGACATGATGCCCTAGTGAACAGGTTCGTTCCTGTGCGGGCCATGTTTCTAGGTAATCACCGGGACTTCGCACAATGGGGAGTCCACGCGCGGCAGTTTAGTCGAGCACGCTAATGATATTTCAGGCTTAGAGTAACCAGAAAGTTACTGAGGTACGGAGTACCTACCTACCTTAGGTAGTGATGGATGTGCCACTGTGCAGTCTGAGCTACCTTAAGGTAGTCTTGATATCTTTTGTTTGAACATTCCAACTAGGAACCTCGGTTGCGCGGTTAAACCGTCTATCACATTCTTTAATCAGAGTGTCCCGTCAGCTGTGTTGATCGTGTACAGCCGAGTAAGGAAGGCATGTTGTAAAGCCCAATGTACCTAAGCAGACAGACTTGGCAAAGCTATTCAACCCCACAACGCATGTCAGTTAATAACAAGAATTCCCTTTCGATCGAACCGTTACAATGAAATTACAGTCGTGAACGGTCTGATGATAGTAGTGGGGTGCAGGAGGTGGGGCAATGGCTTCATGCATGTTGACCTTCTTTTTGGCGGGGTGCCGCGGCCGTTCTGGTAGATGCTTGAATAGGGAGGTGCTCAGTGCAAGGTCACAAGCACCATGAGGGTGCGGGGTGGGTGCGGGGGGTTGCTTGACCCTACAGCTGTGACAGCGTAAACACAACGTCTATCGAGTTCAACTTTGGACTTGCCCTAAAGGTATCAAGCAAAGAGAAAGATAACCACAACACCATTGTACCAGCGCTGCTAGGAATCGAACCTAATATAAACTAAATCACTCAACGACTTCAAGGAGTCAAGAACGCCACACTCCTTTGCCACCGCTGGGCCTGTTGTTCGTTTATAATGAAACTGAAGATCTTAGCTACTCGTAAGTTTCATAAGTGACTCTGCAAAGAGGTTAATTCTTCTATTCTGTGTATTAGTTTTGTCTGTTGACTTTCTGCCGCTCGCCACCTACGCTATCGTTGGCAAGCTCAGAGACCGAGTATGACTTGAATCCTCTACTCGATGGTTTTTATGCTGGCAGATTACTCCGTATACTAGTCAGTCTGACTAACCGCGGCAATAAGGCCGGTGGGCCGACGAGACCGGTCGATTACATCATGGACGACGATATGGAACGAAATGAACGGGAAGGGCCAGTGGTGTCCTTGGAACAGCCAGGGGTAAATGGCCTCTAGCTAGTAACAGAGGAAATAAGTTGTGGATAAGCTGGAGTTTTTGCCCGAAGAGGTTTCTTCAGCGACTAGTAGGCGGCTTCTGGGTCGTTAGATAGTAGCGGGCCAGCGGGCCTACTAGAAAGATTACTCGAGGAACTCCCTCATTATTAAAATAGTCTTACTAGAGTAGCTGTATAAATCAATCAATCGATTATACTAATCTAGACTTTTTAACCTCTCATGACCAAAACGAGCTTCCCATTTTAAATATCTCTTCTCTGTTCCGCAGTTCTTTTCTCTCGTTGGCACACAATAGATAGACGTGCGAGTCAAGCGATGAAGGCTGTAAAGCCCTTGAGCCTGGTCCGTCGGCCAGTGAGGAGAAGAAAGGCCAGTGGGACAACAAGATGGCCAAGGCAGACGACTATGGAGATGAACCGGACGGCGACAGCGACAAAAACATTACGCCTTTGCTACTTTCCGCGAAGGAAAGGTGCCTTAAAAGTGTCGTATCAAAAGCCGCTTTTCGTCGCCACTCTCTTCAGACGAGGGTATCAAGACGGGGGTGTTACAACCGTTTTCATGAGGAATTCTATCGCAGCAAAGTTCGCCGATTACACTGCTAGCAAAGCACAAAAGACACTATCAAGGCCAAACAATGCCTCCTGAGCCTCTCCAGCTCTCCAGACGGCGGCCCATCGTTTTAGCCTCCTCGGCTTTGAAGGGTTCAATGCGGTTGATAGACTAGCAAGCGAAGAAGGTTTCGAGAGGCTTTCTTCAAATCATGGGTCTGTGGACATAGTAGAAGACCCCAAAATCGTTCAGTCATCCTCCTTCATTATTGTCTAGCAGGAGCACCCCAACTTGGATCGTTCCAACGAATAAAAGCCTGCATTGATACTCGCTGAGAAATTAAGAGTCCTCCGCAGGCGCAAACAAATCCAGAATACCACGATTCCCACAAGCAGCAGCCACATCAAGCGGCGTCCTCTGTTCATTGTCTTCTGCCTTTGGATCCACGCCCAGCTCCCACAGGATCTTGAACATATCGCGGGTATCATCGCGATCTTTTGGCAGGCCAAGATTTTCTCGACTTCTCTTTGCGACAATGTGCATGAGCGTCTGTCCTTCACTATTGCGAGCGTGAACGTTGTATCCACTCAGAACACGGCGTTGCTCGTCAAGGTCGGGATAGATGTTGTATTCGGGATACTCATCATCATATGAGGGCTGAACGGCGACATAGCCAAAGATTGCAGTATTGCCTTGGCTATCGCGCTGTTCTCTATCGATGCCAGTGTCGATGAACCTCTGCACGAGTGGAATATATTCCTTTCGCCGTGTTGAGGACCCGTTTTCGGCCATGCAAGGGAGCAGGAAGTGTAGCACTGTCTTGCTTTCTCCTGGATAAGGTGCTGCAGCATCGGCATTGGAGTTGAGTAGTGTCTTAATCATACCATACGACTGCCGCTTTATCGCGTAGTGCAAAGGTGAGAAACCTACATCGTCCAGGTCATTCACGGGAGTGCCACTAGCGATAAGCTTCTTCGCGATCTCGCACTCGTCTTCGGAGTAGTAACTGGGAATCACTTGGCAAATCCAATGAAGCGCATTCATCCGCTCATGGTCGACGGCAAGAGTGTTGGCACCAGCATTTATCAACAGCCCGACGGCAGACTCTGATCGATGGGAGCATGCTGCCAGAAGTGGTGTCATTCCCCGAGGATCCGTGACCTCCCAGTCTAAGCCTAGTGACATGAATGGTCTGAGTATGCCAGAACCCTGTATGACGGCCGTAATGAGGGGTGTGCCATCTTCCAGGATCTTGGTAGGGTCGGCGCCATTCTTAAGCAAAACCCAGATAATCTCTTTTGCGCTGGCCTTCCTATCCTCTATAGACTCGTCCCACCTCACATTGCTATTGAATGGTCCGCATGCAATGTACAAAAGCAATGGCTGCTTCGGGAGATCTGTCCGCCAGGATTGGCACATAGCATTACAATCTGCATCAGCTCTGACGAGGGCCTCCACTACAGCAGCGTTGAAGCTGGTGACTGCGTAGCTTATTGGTGGTTTGTTCCCAAAGGAGATGTCAGCCCCATGAGAGAGTAGTGTCTCGACGATGTCAACGCCTTCTTTGAATGACTCAACAAGGGGCGTCGTACCCTCGGAGTTGACAAAGTTGACTCTTGCGTTGTGCTTGAGCAAGACCGCAATTGCCTCTTTTCGCCAAAAGCCAGGCTGATCGTATGAGTCAAATCTGCCTTTGATGGCTAATTGCAATGCTGTTTGGCCTCGCGATGTTGTCAGCTCCGGATCGGCTCCGACCGTCAATAAGTAGTCAAGAGCCAGCGGATTCCACCACTGCTCAGCGACCGCAAGCAGATGTATCGCTGTCTTGTTATCATCTCTGTATGAACGATCCCTTTCACCCATGTCCTGCTTGGCGTTGAGGTCAACTCCAAGATGAACCAAGAATTTGATCATCTCGGTATTTGGCCTCTCGCGACGGACCGCCTCATGGATTAGATCATGTGGCAGCGACTGTACATGCTTGCCATGAACGAGCAGCTTCATGATGGATAGAAGTCCATTTCGGGCGACGGTGTGTAATATAGTCTTCCCATCCGGCAGCACCTTTAAAGGGTCGGCGCCGACACTTAGCAATTCCTCAATCATCGCTTTGTCGCCAAGTTGCGTAGCAGAAAGCAAGAGCGATGTCGCTTCTTCAGGGTCTGATACAATTTCATGTACGGCCTGGTCCAGAATAATTCGTTCTAGATCCCAATTCCGCTGCTTAAGCCTAGCCAGGGTCCTAATCTCCGGCCATAACTGCGCTCTGGCGGTGAGAGAGGACTGTTCTGATGTTTCTCTACTGAAGGCAAGCACACACGCAATCTCCTTGCAGCCATTAGTAATAGCGGCATTGTACGGGGTTCTACCACTATTATCGGTGACGCAAGGATCAGAGCCAGCGTTCAGAAGGAGCCAAATAATATCTGCGATACGGCTAACACCTCCTAGGTCTAAGCGACTGGGTTCACTATCCTCATGTTTCTCCCTCGCCGTATGGACTGGCCTCGAGGAGTCGCCCAGTTGCAGTCCGGCGGGGTGGCATGCGTACTCCCGCTTATCTTTATCACAAGGATACATGCTATACTTTCTTGTGAATTCTTGGTGCGATGAGCGTTGCAAATCCATAAAATTTTGCTCTTCACGACACTCAGAGGCGATGTGGAGTGAGCTTTTGCCTCTGAAGTCTCGAGCATTGTGATTTGCTGAGGCATCGAGAAGGATCTGGACGGATTCAAGGACGCCAGATCGGACCGCGTCGTGCAATGCTGTCCTTCCGTTGCAATCTGAACGGTCAATGATCTTGTTCAGAGACTTCTGCTTGAGTATTTCCGTGAGTAATCCTAGAGCATTGGCGTTACCGCCTCTGGCAGCATAGTGTAGCACTGTACGCTTCTTATGGTCCACTGCGATCATGTCAGCTCCAGCGCACAGTAGTTTCGTTACACGTGAGGCGCAGCTTGTTGACGCAAGATGTAAGGCAGTAACGCCATTACGATCAGCGAGGTTGATATCGAGACTGAATCGCGGACCGAGCAAGTGATCAAGCCTTTTCTCTCCGTCGCATCCACTGTAACCTGAGTCATATCTAATTGGAAGACCTGCTGCAAGGTGCAGCACAGTTCTGCCTTCATAGTTACGTAAAGATGGGTCTGCACCCACCCCCAGAGCTGTGTGCAGTAGAAAATGCGAACTCCTGAAGAAGGGTCCCGTATTCTGAATGGCGTCGTGTAGCATGGTGTTTCCGGCGTAATCTCGTGTGTTTGGATCGAGTCCTTCGTCAAGGAAGAGTTTCATGTACTCAATACGTCTCCTTTTGTTGTATTCTGATGTATCGTGATGTGAGGTTTCCCGGCTGGCGAGAATGTGCAGTGCTGTTTTCCCTCCGTAATCTTTGGCCGTTAAATCAAACCCGTAGCTTTTTAATCGCCTGAGTTCCTCCACATCTTTTCTACCGACTGCGTTCATAGCTACATTACGACCACGGCGATCTTTGGCAACCAGATCAATGCCTGCTGTTTGGAGTACACGTATCAAGGCCTCTTCCTCCTGCACGAAGTTGTACGGCGTCTGAAGCCTGAAAAGGCAATTTTGCCCTTGGGCGTCTTCGATATTTGGATCTGCGCCTGCCTGCAACCAATGCGCGATCTTCGAGACATTCCAAGCGTCTGATGCGAGCACTTTATGAAGAACCGTCCTACCTTCTGAATCCTGGGCATTAGGATCGATGCCATACTTTTGCGTGTATGTATGCCAGTCTACTGATTTGGGCCGACTCCAATCATCAAACAGACACATCAAGGGTGTCTGACCATCTGCTTTTCGGCGGGCATTCATATCACCTCCAGCGTTGATTAGAAGTTGGATTTGGACGTCGGCATGGCGTTCCGTAAATGCATGTAGCGGAGTGTTTCCCAGATTATCAGTAGCCGTTGCATCAGCCCCATTGTCCAGAAGCACTTTGAGAAACGCCGAAGTCCACTTAGTGTCATGAAATTTTGACCAATAAAACAACGGTGTTTTTCCTTCAGAATCCTTTGCATTGATGTCACAACCTGCTCTAAGAAGTATAAGTCCGGTATCGGTCAAAGCCTGTGGTTTGGATCCCCAATGCTCACGGCTACATGCCCATGCATGCAGTGGTGTGACAAGATTGATGTCACCATGATTTCTGACGCAGTTTGTCAGACCATAATATTCATCTATACCGCACGAACGCTCATTGATGTCTGCACCGGCCTGAAGCAGTTTCTTCACCGTCGAGGGACTTCTACGACAAGCGGCCAGACAGAGCGGAGTATTTCCTCGGTCGTCTTTAAGATTTGGCTCTGTGTGTCCAGTTTGCAACAGAATTTTCACGATCTCTGTCTGGCCTCTTTCAGCGGCCCAATGTATTGGACCAAGCCGAAGGTCCTTCGGGTCAATGAACTTGAGCAGCTCTGTGAGGCTCTCGCCGTATCCATGCGTACATACATGGTTCAAAGGATTGATACCGAATCGATATCTCTTTTGCCCAATTATGTGATCCTTCCGTGACATCATGCTATGACGATCTTTAGGATTTGGTGTCTTATGGATTGGATCAGCCCCAGCTTCAAGAAGGCACTTGACAATTGCGGGCAGATTTGTGCTACATGCGTAATGAATTGGTGCTATGCCAAGGGAGCTGTGCGCGCTTACTGACGCACCATGGCTCAGAAGTAGCCGGACCGAGCTGAGATGTCCTCGTTCAGAGGCATAAGATAGCGGCGTACGTCCAGCAGAGTCGTGAAAGTCCACTTTGCAGCCTCTTTGACAGAGACGCTTCAAATATGAGGTCAGGCCAAAATGCGCCAATACATGCAACGGGTGCAGTACAGCATCTGTGACGGCGCCTTGCTTGGACATGCGCCAGATACCTTGCCAGTAGGAGAAGCCATCTTTCTCGATATTGAAGAAATCGTCCATCATCTGCGCCAGTGCTAAGTCACATTCCGCAAACTTGGAGGCGTGCACCATCCAGTTTGCCGTTGCGTACTGCAAAAGTGAATGTTCCACCATGAGATTGTCTCGGATTTTCGAATCAATTACGCGGATATAGGGGTTTTTCTGCCGGTCGTCTTGACTTCGTACCCGTATCGCTGAGCAAGAGAGAAGGTAGCGAACAGAAGTGATAGCCGCATTTCTGTGAATGCTGGGTGAGTCGAAGACGGGATAGGGTGTCTCTGCTGCGGCTACATTGCTTCTATTATCGGCCACTAAGAACTCTGTGAACGAATGGTGTATGACTTGTAGAGTCTCGTCGGGAAGTATGGTAAGGAGGGGTCCACAGGCGGTGCGAATCGTATTCTTGACTTCTTGAACATTTCCCAGATTTTTGCTTTCCACAGTTGACCTAATGATTTCTGCAACCTCGAGCAGTCGTAAGGGACGAGATGCGTGGGTGACCCATTGCAATATTAATATCTGTAGATCGCGAGGAACTCCACTGCGCATGGAGTGCTCTTTTAGCAGAGTGGTGTACATGCCGTCTACGCCGGTAGGCAACTCCGACAGCAGATGGTCGAGGGGCTGATGTTTAAGATTGTGGAGCACTTCGTCCATCATGAGCTTCGCGTAGAGGAAGAGTCCGCTCGCTTTGGTTTGAATTGTAGATTTGATTACTTCTCTGTCACCACTTGTTATACCTAATTTAGATAGATCTCTGAGAAGGTGGTCGACGTATGTGGCTATGTCTTGATTGATCAGGCGACGATTGAGGTTAAGATCAACGATAAAAGGCTCCTTGAGGACTGCTTTGATGTGGGATGACTGTCGACTTGTGGTGACCACTTTCAGGGTGGATGGCTTCTGCTGCCCCAATTCAATCAGCTTAGGTAGAAACCAGTCGTTGCCTTCCTCCATCTCGTCTAAAGCGTCGGCCACGCAATAGATCTTTTGCATGTTTGAGGTAGCCGAGCAGATGCACTCCCAAAGATAATCGAATGCTACATCCTCGTGTCTGGGGTGCTTCTCCAGTAGGTCCTTTAGCAGTGACTGCAGTAAACGGCTATGCTCCAATAGCTGTGACAGCCAGTCGCGGGTCATTTGTTGAGGAGTTCTATTGGCAAGATTTGCATGCCTGAAAAAGAAGAAAAGGACGGGAGCATTCTCCACATTAACAAAGTCTCTTATCAGCGTTGCTGCAACCACACTCTTTCCACTGCCAGGGATACCGTTGACCCACAATGCCGTGTTTCCTTGGTGATGCCATTGGGTGAATCTGTCTGAACTCCTAAGCCATTCTCCAGTCTTCGGTACATACGATCTTAAGTGCTTGTTAAAGTCGCTTGACTCAGACGAGAACTCTGTAGGAGCCAACCACTTCTGGATCTTTGCCCTCACATCCGGTGGTTCTGCGTGTCGCGCGTTAGTTGACATCGATCAGTAGGGGCTCCACAACATACGAGGAGGGAAGCTAGCTCCCTCAGAGCTGCGATAGGCATCGGCAGCGCTTACAAGCACGAATCCTTGATCTTCCTCCGCCATAACTGACTTATTTCAATGTGACTTGGAAAATGAATTCACGGTTGGGGAAGAGAGCCATTAAATTCTTAATGCTGGAGTCTCTCAGGGTGGATAAGCATACATTATTCTAATGCTGCTGCCTTCGCAGGCTGCGAGGTAATTAGGTAGCAGTGCACGAAGGATTCCTGGGACTCGTGCCAAGGCTGACTTTATCCCGCCCGCATCCTAGGGTGAAGGCACTCCATCGTGAAATTCTGCGCATGAGCTCAGCTTTTGACATAAGGCACGAAAATATGTCGCAAGAGGCTTGAAGATCTGTATGCACAAGGTGGTGATGCTTTTGAGATGGCATGAGAATACAGGGTCGAAGGGATCGCGCTGCTTGATCTTGAAGCGCGTGATTTACTCTCAGGAGAACCGCAGTGTCGGTTCCTGAACGAGAGGTGTTTTTGTCGTTAGAAGAACCGTCTTGCCTATTCAGGTGGAGCATGGATATCATCGTCAATGATGAATATTTTCCCGCGTCCACTCGGAACAATCACCACAAACGTCCCGTCCATGGACCACCCGTCCGCCTTTGCTTTCCGCGACTATTGATCTAAGACGGGCTCAGAATAAATAGCATTTGTCCATCATCGTTGTCCTTCAATCTCCGAGCATTTGTTTCGAAGCAGACTGCTCTAATGAACTTCTCCATCTTGTCGTGGCTCGCGGTCATACTTCTGTCTCCAGGTCTGGTCAGGCAAGCTGCGTGAGGTAACGAGTCCCAGCCTACGAAGTCGTCTGTGAAGCTATCTTATTATCATCTTAGGTACCTTAGCTCTGATATATTATTATTATCTGTTGGAATATGAGGTCATGTCGATAATGTTGGAAATAGGGGATGGTAATCTCCGCCTTCATGGGGCTGATAGGGCTGGGGCCCGCTAGTAGAGTTTTACCTGCTCGCTCCTACCTATTCAAGCTTCAACCCCATATACCGATATGCCTCATAGCCTTGCACCTTTATCCATCAGATTAAGATACCCTTGCAATTTCCCTTTGGTCCCCATCCATTTTCCTCTCCGCTGAATGTCTCTCTTTTACCGCTTCTTCATGCGCATCAATGAGAGGTATATGTTTCAATAGTCTCGGTATGTCACCACGAGTGCGTTCCTCTCTCAAGGCCGTGTAGGCTCTTCTATATAGCTAAAGAACGTCTCTCGTTGATCTGTGATGTAACAACTAATTCATAAAACCTTGGTGAAAATGGTGTTCCCGATATTATTTGTAAAGGCTATTGCTTTGTTGGCGATTTCTTTCGTTGCCGATGCTGCTGATGGTAAGCCATCTTTGCATACGTTCGATAATAATGCTTTCCATTAATTGCATGTCAAACAGTGACTATCAATAATGTGCCCAAGCAGAAAATTACGTCTTTTGGTGCTTCAGGAGCGTGGTGGCCAAATGACCTTATTCATTTCCCAGAGCATCAGCAGAAGCACCTAACTAGGTTGCTGTTCTCCAAACATGGGCTCCATCTCAGCTCATACCGCTATAATATGGGTGGTGACGGTGGTAGTGACAGGAAACAAGTCATGACTCCTGGATCTAGGGTCGAATCTTTCTTGAAGACCGATGGGACCTATGATTTCTCGAGAGACCATGCAGGTGTAACTTTCCTAAAGATGGCGCAGTACCACATGGTTCCTTACATCACTTTCTTTATCAATGCCGCGCCGTCTCATATTGCAGACAATGGCCAAGCATGCGGCTGGGGCTTGACAGAACCAAAGATTCCAGCCTTTGCAGACTACATCCAAAAAGTCCTTTCCTACTGGACCACCAAAGGAATCAAGATTAAGTACATTTCACCAATGAACGAACCGGACAACCTTCGTGCCGATTGCGGGCAAGAGGGCATGACAGTCAACATGACTCTACGTACCTCTGTTTTCCAAGCCATCAAATATGCCCAGCGTGGAACTGCTTCCAGCGCTGTCGATATCATTGGAGACGAGACGAGTCAGGTCACCACCCAAGCCTTCAAGGAAGATCCAGCATGGCTTGCCCCAAGTACTCCCTACCTGTCGAACATCGCCGTCCACAACTATGACTACCCGAGCGACGGGTCTCTCGCGGCCTACTATAAGCAAATCCTAACCCTGACAAAAAATAATCCCCCGCCCATCAAATTCACGGAGACCTGCTGCTCTATCAACGCAGGCTCAGGTTCCGGCGTCTTCGGCCAGCAATACGACCCCACCATGGTCAACGCCCTCATCGTTGCCCGCTACGTATGGCAATATCTAACCATCGTCAACGCCGAATCCTTCGACTGGTGGACGGCCGTCACAAACCTGCCCTGCTCCCCCAAGGACAATCCCTCCTGTGCTACGGCCGTCAACAACACCGCCGGCTACAACTCTGGCCTCTTCTATATCGACGGCGACTACAACCGAACCCAAGACTTCACCATCTACACCACCAAGCGCGCCTACGCCGTGAAGCACTTTAGCTACTTCATCCGCCCCGGCTCAGTCCGCTACCACGTTACCACGCAACTGCCCGCCGGCGTCGAGGCCCTAGCGACGGTCGACTCCGCACAGGGGAACACCAAACCGCTCTGGAATGTGCTGTTCCTAAACAACCAGACCAGCACACAGGATGTCACGGTGCACCTGCCGGGCAAGAACGGCCATGTGAGCAATGCGGTCAAGACGGATCCGGCGAATGACTGGACCAATATAACGCCTTTGCCGGGTGTGAATGCGGATGGGCGGTCTGTTGATTTGACGCTGCCGGCGCAGTCGATGTTTTCGATGCAATTTACTGCTGATACTGCTGAGGTATAGGTTGTACGTGGCTTAGCGATTGGAATGGCCGGAGGGCTGGCTGTGTATATAGGAGATGTTCGAATATATGTAGCAACTGTCTGAAGTACCTTCTTAATTGGCAGAACCTACTATTCAGATATCTCTTCTCGGTGGTTGGTGTAGAGAGTACAAAAAACCAATATTTATTCTCAACATCGACCACTTCGGCATCGAATTGAAAATGCTGCTAGTTCTATGGAAGGTTGTCCGAGAGGGTATATAACACATCTATCTGTAAGGATTCAGCACAGATTCAAAGATGTATTAGGCGGAATGCAGCTTAGTTTCTCGTCTTCTTCAATTCTTAAAAGCCGGCATATTAGATTCTGGATAAAGGAGTTGAGGTGTTGGTGGTGGTTGGGTTGGGAATGAGTTGTATCTATTTCATGCAGACTGGGGACTGTGAGAGAAGTGGTCTGGTTTGGGATGAGTGCTGGGGAATATTACAAGAGATGAATGTTTTGCTCCCAATATTTAAAACGTCTTAACCATCATCTGCATTTAAGGCAAAGATAATAAAGAGAATGAAGAGAATGAAGAATGAAATAAATGTCTATCTAAGAAGAAAAGAATAAAGTGAAGAAATTTTATAGAAGCTGCAGCATTAAGAAATATGTAATGGAGAAAGATTAAGGGAGCCAATACCCGTACACCCCCCTTTGCTTACACGTACACCCCCTCGGGGAAACCTGAAATTTCCATTGCGCATCACTCAGTTACACACCAAATTTAGTAGGCAATTCAAGGGTTTACATATGATCCTGAGTAATCTCTCCATGACCTTCCCCACAGCCTTAAATTCGGTTAATCTAGCCTAGTAAACCCACACATCAGACTTCCTTCTGACACTCATCGCCATCGCCATCGCCATCGCCATTGTCATGATCATCCTCACCG
>JAABUY010002503.1_pt1 | contig 21662 bp, 22 predicted proteins | sample 5560271 | NCBI WGS metagenome assembly JAABUY01 (sample SAMN10711886, study PRJNA513374) | rock metagenome | isolation source: Antarctica rocks | place: Antarctica: Victoria Land, University Valley | reverse complement strand
CCATGGAGGAGCTGCCGCCTGACACGTCAAGCGCACGGGATTGCCGATCCAGCATCAGGTCGTCGAGGTCTCCCATGATCCAGTCGCGGAAATCGACCGCATCCTCGGACGGTGCGCGCGAGCACCTGTCCCCGTAGAAGGCCGATAGCGTCCCCGATTTGAGATCGCCGTCCAGCCAGCGCACGGGGCGCCCCTGCGCTTCCGCGCGCTGGCCCAGCACCATCAGAGCACCAGTGCCGCCCAGGCGGCCCCGTCCCCACTTCGCCATGTAGACGGGCTTCTTCGAGGCGAGGGCAGCCACCCCGATGCCTTCCGCCGGCTGGAGGATCGCATCCCCAGAGATTACGGCCGCGTCGATTGTCTTCTTGGATGTCATCTGCTTCTCCTGTTGCTCGTTAAGCAAGGCGCCCGCTCCGCTGATTGATTTTCGCCCGCATCAGCGCCATGCGTCTCTCCACGTCTGACTGCGGAGTTTCTGGGGCCTTGGCCCCGGTGGGTGCCGCCACCGGTGGCGGCAAGGTCTGTCTCGGTGTTGGGACAAGCGGAGGGCGGCGCCTGGCTTCCCGCTCCGCCTTCTCCCGGGCGTGTAGATGGCACACGCGCTGCCAAGTCTTCTGGGCAGTGCCCGGTTTGGGGATGCTTCCTGTGTTGTCCCAAGCCTGCTGCGTTTCGGCCCATGCGCAGACTGCCTGCCAGTCTACGCGCTGCACTTTCCATCGCGGTGCCAGCACCGCGTGGTGCTGGTAGAGCAGCCAGAACAGCGGAGACCGCTCCGTGCTGCGCAGGACCGTGTCCGGAACCTCCGGAACGGCCTTTTTCTTTCTCATGCGCCCTGCACCCGCTCCCGGGCCTTCAACAAGCAGACCCGGCGCCACGTCATCTTCGCTGTGCCAGGCGAGGCAGTCTTGCCTGTCCTATCCCAAGCCTTTTCCCGCTCGGACCATTCACAGACCACGCGCCAGTCTACCCTGCGCCCATTCCAAGCTAGGGATAGGGCGCCATGATGCTTGTGAAGCAGCCAGAACAAGGCCGACCGATCATCAAGCCCCCGCAAGACAGAGTCGGGGATGGCGTCCGGCGGGGATTGGCGCTTCGGCGAGGTCGGGGGCTTGCTCATGTCGGGACCATGCCGGCGTTCGGGTGCGAACGGGAAACGGCATGACAGCGGCGACGGCAAGTTAGGGCAGACGTGTTACGGACGAATCACGGACAAGAGCCGACGACAGGCAGACGGATGCCCGACAGGGAAAGATGCTATACACCATTGCACTCATGCTGAGTGCCATCTTGGCGGTGGGGAGCATTCGCACCCGGTCGGATGACGATGCCCTCCTTGCACGAGAGGGGTAGGGCAGCATGAACAACGAGGCTTTCCAGGCGCGGGTGCTGGAGACGTTGGAGGCCCAAGGACACCTGCTGGTGTCCTTGGTGCAGGCCGTGGGTGGCCAACAGCCGCAGATCGAGATGGCCAACGCCCGGCTTGAGGAGATCGTGGAGCTGCTGACGCCGGAGGAGCAACCCAAGATCGGGCCGAGCCTTGCCGAGACGCTGATGGAGCTGGCCAACCGGATCGAGCGGCAGACTGCCCTGATCCGCGATCTGACGAAGGTGGTTGTCCAGGCGACCGACCCATGATGACGTTCCGAACGATCAGCGCCGGAGGCATGGGCAAGCTGATCCGGGCCTACCTGACCGAGAACTCCAACCTTGCGCCCGAGCCGGAGGAGGGCACCAACGCTGCGGCGCTGACCAAGTACTATGGCCGGGATGCCCGGGTGTCCTGGCGTCCGGACATGGCGCCGGAGGTGGCGGCGGCCCTGGGCATCGACATCACCAAGCCGCCGACGCCGGAGGCGCTGGACCGGCTGTTCGAGGCGAAGCGTGGCGACGATGCCGGGCCATGGTCGGCCGCCGGCCGGGACATCAGCGCCTATGACCTGACCATCAGCCCCGAGAAGTCCGTCAGCCTGGCCTTCGCCTTCGCCAAGACGGACGAGGAGCGCGCGGCGCTGCTGCAAGCCATCTGGCGGGCCAATGACCGCACCATGCGGTATGTAGCCCAGGAGATGGGGTGGGCACGCCGTGGTGCTGGAGGAAAGGACGGGGCAGAACCGGGCGAGGTGGCTTGGTCATCTTTCATGCACTTCAGCGCGCGGCCGACGCTGGCATTGCAGGACGGACCGGACGGCGAAACCTATGTCGTGGACGCTGCGGTGCCGGGTGATCCCCAGGTCCACATCCACAATGCGCTGTTCAACGCCGTGGTGACGGCTTCTGGCCACGTCGGGTCACTCGACACGAAGGAGCTGCACGGCCGGGTGAAGGAGTTTGGCGCCCACTTCCAAGCGTTCCTGGCCAATGAGCTGGACGCCATGGGCATCAGGCTGGAATACGACCAGGGCGAACAGGCGGTGGCCATCGCCAGCATTTCGCAAGCTGTTCGTGATGGGTTCTCAAAAGGTCACAAGGCCACGGTGCAAGGCCCGGCAGTTCGCCAAGGAGCAGGGCCTCGACTGGAATGTCCTCGACGTGGAGCGCAAGCTGGGCATCCTGAACACCACGGCGGCGAACACCCGGCTTCAGAAGAACGATGGCCGCCCCGACCAAGCCGTCTGGGACGAAACCGCCGCCCGGCTTGGATGGCAGCACGAGACGGCGATCACGGGCGAGCACCGCGAGAAGCTGAGCGACCAAGAGCGCATCGAGCGGGCCACGGAGTTTGCCGCCCGGCACATCGAGAAGGAGTTTACGACGGCTGCCGTCATCGACCAGAGCGTGGTGCGGGTTCACGCCACCCGCGGCCTGATCGGCGTGGGCATCAAGGGCGAGGGCGATATCGAGGCAGTGGTGCGGCGGCTGGAGCGCGACGGCGTGACCGTGAACGGGACGCGGGCGGCGCTGATCGTCGGCGAGATGGACGGCAGGCTGCGGGTGACGAACTCGGTGCAGGTCAAGCTGGAGCGCGACATGGCCGAGCTTGTCTATCAGGCATCCCGTGCGCCTGCTGGCGCCGTGCCCGAGGCGACATTCCGGCAAGCAGCGGCGGATTCCGGCATCGACTTCACGGGAGCCACGGGCAAGGGCCAGTTGGCGGCGGCGGAGAGCTTTGCGTTCGGCGGCGGGCTGGTGTTCTTGGAGGGCGTGGCCGGCGTCGGCAAGACGACGCGCGTCCTGCCGCCGGCGGTGCTGGCCTGGCAGCGCGACGGACGCAAGGTCTTCGGCATCTCGCAGGCGTGGCGCCAGGCGGACGCGCTGAGGGAGGCCGGCGTGGACGAGACGATCGCCGTGCATCCGTTCCTGGCAGGCGTGCAATCGGGCGACATTACGGTGGACCGCAACACCGTGCTGGTGATCGACGAGGCGGCGCAGCTCGGCCCACGGCAGTTCCTGGAGATGATGAAGCTCTGGCACGACACCGGCTGCATCATCCGGGGCTTGGGCGACGCCGAACAGTGCCAGGCCATCGAGGCCAGCAGCGCCATCGAGATCATGGTCCGGAACATGCCCGAGGAGGCGCTGCCGCAGCTCCTCGCCACCGTGCGGCAGAAGACGGCGCGCGCCCGGGAGATCGCGACGCTGTTCCGCGACGGCGAGGCCGCCCAGGCACTCGACATGAAGATCGCCGATGGGCACGCGCACCTGATCGGAGGCGACTACGACCAGGTGGTGGCCCGCATCGCGGCGTTCTACGTGGAGCGACGGGACGCGCTGCGGGAGAGCAACAGCAAGCGCGGCGTGACCGTCACTGCCCTGACCAACGCCGACGCAGCGGAGATCAGCCGGGCCATCCGCGGCCTCCTCCGCGACCGGGGCGAGATCGCGGGCGCAGAGACGAACTACCAGGCCATCAACAACCGCGGGGAAACCTACGACTTGCCGGTTGCGGCGGGTGACAAGTTCCGCCTCTACAAGAAGACCTTCGCCCAGATCGACGGCAAGCGGGGGTTCATCGGGGCCAACGGCGACGTGGTGACGGTCAAGTGGTGGTGGGACAAGGGGTTGGTGATGGAGGACCAGAACGGCCGGGTGGGGCACGTCGAATGGCGCCGGCTGCTCGACCCGACCACGAAGCGCCTGCTGCTGGGCTATGGGCACTGCCTGACCGTGGACGCAGCCCAAGGCATCACGTCGGCCGAGCACATCAACGCTCTGCCGCGGGGCAGCGCCGGCATCACGGCGTTCAAGGGCTACGTGGCCGAGAGCCGGCACGAGAACATGTCATGGACCATGGTCGGCAAGGCGGCCGAAATCCAAGCGGAGCAGGCCAGCCGCGCGCTTGGGGACCCAACCGAAATCACGGACGCGCTGCTTTGGGCGCGGGTGGCCAAGAACATGAGCGAGAAGCCCTACAAGGCTCTCGGCATCGACCTTGTGGACCAAGTGCGTCGCGCCTTGGATGGAGCAGTCGATGGGTGCATCCGCACCAGCCGGCGCATCCGCAAGGCCAGGGAGCCGGACAACGATGCGGGAAGCGTCGCGCGGGCCAGGGTGCAGGATAAGGCGCTGCGTAAGTCCCTGGATGGCAAGATGGCGCCGATCGGCGACGCCATGGCCCGTCAGGACGAGGCGCTTGCGGCTGCGCAGGAGGCGCTGGGCACAGCGGACGTGCGCAAGCGGCTGGCGGTGCATCTCAACCCAAAGCGCCGCCAACCGCGTGTCCAGGAACCCCGGCAGGGTGGGCCGAGGCCCTTTTAGGCCTCAACCCAACACCGATGCTGGTGGCGAAGTCGGAGTTGGCCTTTTGTTCACGTGCCCAACACCTCGCAAAGCCTGCTTTCGCCGAGGTCCTTGGCCTTACCAGTGGATGCCGCGAGCGACTTGGCGGCTGGATTGCTGACTTCACCACCAGCATCAACACCTCCGTCACCAGCCGCCACTTCGGATCAGTTGAGGTCGAGCCTGGTTCACATGATGCCATGTCCATCAAACCAACCTTGGCGGACATGGTGGATTCAAGTGGTCGTCGCAACACCTGGGCGGAGGAGGTTGCGATGGCAGGTCGGCGGCGTTCGGATCGGGCTTTGCGGGGCAAGCTGAGGTCGCCTGGTCGGCCGCCTGTGGCGCGGCAGGCGCACCGGCGGCGGTTCTGGGCGTTCATCGCCGAAGGTTTGTCGAGCGAGGACGCGGCGATGGAGGTTGGAGTATCACAGCCGGTTGGAACCCGATGGTTCCGCGAGGCGGGTGGGATGGCGTCGTCGCACCTGTCGCGGTCGTTGGGGCCGCTCTCCGGGCGCTACCTCTCCTTTGCGGAGCGGGAGGAGATCGCGCTGTGGCGGGTGCAGGGTTTGGGCGTGCGGGAGGTCGCACGTCGCCTGGGGCGGTCGGCGGCGACGGTGTCGAGAGAGTTGCGGCGCAACGCGGCGACGCGGGGCGGCAACCTGGACTACCTGGCGACCACCGCGCAGTGGCACGCCGAGCGGGCCGGGCGGCGCCCGAAGCCTGCGAAGCTGGTAATGAACGCAGCGCTGCGGACCTACGTGCAGGATCGGCTCGCTGGCATCGTTGTTGCTCCAAGCGGGGCCGTGGTGCCCGGGCCTGCCGTGCCCTGGAAGGGCCGCCGGCACGGGCCACGGCAGGAGCGGCGCTGGGCCAGGGCGTGGAGCCCGCAGCAGATCGCCCGGCGCCTGCGGCTCGATTTCCCTGGGGACGAGACCATGCGCATCAGCCACGAGGCCATCTACCAGGCGCTTTACATACAAGGCCGCGGCGCGCTGCGGCGCGAGCTGACCGCCTGCCTGCGCACCGGGCGGGCGCTGCGCGTGCCGCGGGCGCGCAGCCGCGGCCGGGGCAAATCCCATGTCGGCCCTGAGGTCCTGATCAGCCAACGCCCGGCGGAGGCGGCCGACCGGGCGGTGCCGGGACATTGGGAAGGGGATCTCATCCTCGGCTTGGGCAGTTCTGCGGTTGGCACGCTGGTGGAGCGCACGACACGATACACGATGCTGCTGCACCTACCCCGCATGGACGGCCACGGTGGCGAGCCGCGCGTGAAGAACGGGCCTGCGCTGGCCGGCCACGGTGCCGAGGCGGTGCGCGACGCCATTGCGCGCGAGATCGCCAGCTTGCCGGAGCAGCTCCGGCGGTCGCTGACCTGGGACCAGGGAGCGGAGATGAGCCAGCACGCCCGGCTGCGGGTCGACACGGGTGTTGCGGTCTACTTCTGCGACCCGCACAGCCCGTGGCAGCGCGGCACGAACGAGAACACCAACGGGCTGCTGCGCCAATACTTCCCGAAGGGCACCGACCTGAGCGCGCACAGCGCGGACGACCTCGCGGCGGTGGCTGCAACCCTCAACGCCAGACCGCGCAAGACCCTGGGCTGGAGAACACCCGCCGAAGCGTTTGACCAGTTGCTGCGATCGGTTCACGCTGGTGTTGCGACGACCGGTTGAACCCAAGCATGCTTCAGTCCTTCGCCAAGAGCGCCCGCGCCCGGGTGAATTCGCGGCAGCGGGCGAGACCGGGCCAGACCACCAGCGAGGCCGTCTTGTGGGTTCCGAAGCCGGGCGCGAGCGCCAGCACTTCGGCATGAAGGCCGGGATAGGGGCCAGGACCCGGGCGGAGCAGGGCATCGAGGCGGCCGGCGAGGAGATCGGCCACATCGTCGGTCGCCACCGCCCGCACATAATCGGGCGGGCGCTTCGTGCCAGCGAGACGGGCGAGCAGGCGGCCGGGCTCGTCACTCAGGGCCGGCGAGATGCCGAGGCGGAGCGGCTTCGTCTTTAGAGCCTTCGCGACCGTGTCGCTGGCCTGCGACAGGCGTTCGAAGGCGCCCGCCACTTCCGGCAGTAAGGCCTCACCCTGCGCGGTGAGGATCAGGCTGCGGTGCAGGCGCTGGAACAGCGGCACGCCGAGCGCCTGTTCCAGGTGCTTCACCTGCTGGCTGACGGCACCGGGCGTGACAGAGAGTTCCGTCGCGGCAGCCTTGAAGCTCAGGTGGCGGCCGGCGGCCTCGAAGGCGCGTAATCCGTTCAGGGGGGGTAGGCGATGGCTCATAGGTGCGGGTCCGCGCATGAGGGGACAGCTTGAGGATAGAAAAACTCTCTCATGCCGTCAGAAACAATCGGTTGAGCAGGGCCGGGGCGTGCGGGAGAAGACTGGCCCATGACGCCCCGTGACATAGCCCTGGCCGCCTTCGTATCCGTGACCTGGGGGCTGGCGTTCGTGGCAATGCGGTTCGGCTTGGAAAGCTTCACGGCCCCCCAGCTCACCGCGCTACGCTTCCTGATCGCCGCGACGCCCGTCCTCTTCGTTGCCCGGCCTGCCGTGTCCTGGCACTTGCTGGTGCTGATTGGGCTAAGCTTGTTCGCCATCCAGTTCCTGCTCTTGTTCCTGGCCTTCCGGTACGGGATGCCGCCCGGTCTCGCGTCGGTGACGCAGCAAACCCATGTCTTCCTCACCGTGCTGCTTGCTGCCTTGCTGTTTGGCGAACGGCCCACCGCGCGCCAGGGCTTGGGCATGACCTTGGCTGCGGCCGGGCTGGTGCTGATCGGGCTGACGGTCGGTGCGGACCTGCCCGCGCTCGCCCTGGCCCTGGCGCTTTCAGGGGCGTTGAGCTGGGCAGTCGGCAACCTGCTGTTGAAGCATGTCCGGGGCGTGCCGATGTTCCCGCTCATTGCCTGGTGCAGCCTGGTGCCGCCCTTGCCCATGCTGCTGCTGTCCGCCCTGTGGGGAGAAGCATCCTTGCCGGCTGCCGTCGCTGGTGCGTCGTGGGTCAGTCTGGGCGGTGCCCTCTTCCTGGGTGCCGCCACGTCGGCTTACGCGATCTGGGGTGGGTTGCTGGGCCGCTACCCGGCTGCTGTCGTGGCACCCCTGGCGCTGTTGTCGCCCGTGACGGGAGTGGTTGTGTCGGCCCTGGTGTTTGGCGAACGGTTCACCTCACTGCGCTACGCCGGCATGGCCCTGATCCTGGCTGGGCTAGCCGTCATCGTCTTGCGGCTCCCTAACCGCACCATCACCCCTCCTGTCCCAAAAATGGAGTGATGCCTGTCCGTCGAATGAACCATGATGGACACTGCGCCGGGCGTAAGCCAGTCCAGTTTGTCAGCCTGTCTCGACGCCGAATGACTGCTTGATCCCGCGCTGGCCCTTTGGCGTGACCGTCACGGCGCGCGTGCCCTCGATCCGGCGCACCCAGCCCAAAGTGAAGCAACACTCGCACAGGGCAGCACCCACGGCCCCTGCAACGTGCGGACGCCGTTCGCTCCAATCCAGGCAGGGGCGGCAGAACACCCGGCCGCCGCCACGCTTAGCCGCACGCCCTTCGGCAGCGTGCAGGTCCACGCCCAGCGACCGTAGGAACGCCGCGCCGTCCAGCGTCACGGCCCCGCCATCCGCTGACAGCTCGATATGGCCTTGCTCCACCATCGCGTCCGCCATCGCCACGGCCAGCCTGCCGGCCAGATGGTCGTAGCAGGTGCGGGCGGCCCGCATCGCCAGGTCGCGCGGGCCGACGACAACGGGGCGCCGCACCCGGTCCGCTGCCGGTCCGACCTCCGCCACGGCCATGATGCCCTCCAGCATCCGCGCCACCCCGGGCGAGGCCAAGCGGTGGTAGCGGTGCCGGCCCTGCCGTTCCACGGCCAGCAGCCCGGCGCCAGTCAGCCGCGCCAAATGCCCGCTTGCGGTCTGGGGCGTGACGGACGCAGTGCGCGCCAGCTCGGACGCGGTCAAGGCGCGTCCGTCCATCAGCGCCGCCAGCATGTTCGCGCGTGCCGGGTCGCCCACGAGTGCCGCGGTTTCCGCAAGGGCTGTGGTGCTGACCATGGCGTCTCGTTCCGCTCCTCTGCGCCGCGCTGTCCACCGCCACCATAGCGCGGCGACAGGTCTCTTGCTTCGGCCGGGACCGTAGCATCCCGCTTCGTGCAGGGGGCAGCTTGCCTGGGACGCAACGCCCGGAGCCGTTCATGCCCCTCGACGCCCTTCTTCCATCCCGACCCGGCGCAGGCACGATGCAGCGGGTTGGGACCCTCGCCGCCCGGACCTGTCGTGCCAAGCTCTACGTACCCGCATTGGCGGCGGGTGGCCTGCGGCCGGAGGACCTGGCCGCCGCGGAGCGTGCCTACCGCGCCGGCATCGCTGGTCCTGTCGCGGCCCCTACGGCTGGCTTTGCCCTGCTACGGCCCGGTTGCGGGGATGGAAGCCTGGTGTTCTCGGCTTATTGGTGGGAGGGCGCGGAGCTGCACCGGACTACCCTGCTGCTGCCGGGCTGCGGCGGTCCGCCGCAGCGCCGGCCGGACGCAGCCGGGCAGGTCGGGGACGTGGACGAGATGCTGCTGATGGCGCGCGAGGCTGCGGCCTGGTGCCGGTGCGTGCTGGACGCGGACAGGCCGTCGCTGGACGCCTACCTGTCGGAGTGCTGCACTTGAGCGCCGCAACGGCAGCGCCCGCCTTCTTCGGTTGGCGCGTGACCTGGGCAGCCTTCACCGTGGCGGTGTTTGGCTGGGGGGTGGGCTTCTATGGCCCGCCCGTGTTCCTGTACGCGATCCATGAGGCCCGCGGCTGGCCCGTGTCGCTCGTATCCGCGGCAGTGACGTGCCACTTCCTGCTCGGGGCGGTCGTGGTGGCCAACTTGGCGACGCTGCATCGGCGCTTCGGCCTGGTTGCCGTCACGCGCGCAGCATCCCTCGCCGCAGCACTCGGCTTCCTCGGCTGGGCTTTGGCGCGTGAGCCGTGGCAGCTTTTCGCGGCCACGTTGCTCACCGGCTTCGGTTGGGCTGCCACCGGGGCGGCGGCGATCAACGCCATGGTGTCGCCCTGGTTCGCCCGGCGGCGGCCGGCGGCGCTTAGGGTTCATCCGGAAACAAGTGCTCGGACTGGTGGCGTGTTTGGTTGCATGGTGTAGTTCCATTCTCCATGGAAGGCATCACGGCTGATGTTGAGGCCGTCCATCTCTCGATCGGACACGACGATCCCCTTGGGGTAGTCGGCGCTGTCCAGTTCGCAGCGGACAGTCAGGCCGGTATCGGTCGTCGTGGCGCTGATCAGATCGACAATGACGCGATAGCTGACCAGCGGCCGGGCCTTCCAGTTCATCGTGATGAACGAGAACAGGCGGTGCTCCACCTTGTTCCATTTGCTGGTCCCAGGCGGCAGGTGATGCACGACGATGTCGATGCCCAACTCGTCGGCAAGGCGTTGCAGCTCACGCTTCCACAGCCGCAGGCGCGAGCCGTTGCTGCCGCCGCCATCGGCGGTGATCACCAGCCGCGTGGCCCCTGGGTAACGCGTGCTGCCGATCTCGGTCCACCAGCGGCGGATGGTCTGCACGGCAAACGCCGCGGTGTCGTGGCTCATGCCGACGCTGACCCAGCCTGTGTTGGCCGCGAGATCGTAGATGCCATACGGCACCGCCCGGCCCAGCTCTTTGATCAGGAAGTCGTGCACCCGGACCTCCTCCGGCTCGCCCTGAGGGCGCCACGCCTGACCGGCGTTCTTGAAGTCGCCTACAAGCTCTTTCTTCTTGGTGTCCACCGAGATCACCGGCTGGCCCGCGGCCAGCGCCGCCTTGACGCTGTCGTTGATGTGGACGAACTGCGCGTTCCGGTCTGGGTGGCTGTCGCCTTCGCGGGTCTTGCGGTTGGCTTGCAGGCTGAACTTCTGCTTGTGCAGCAACTCTCCGACCACCGTGCGGCCGATCCGATGACCCTGCGCGACCAACGCCGCCGCCAACTGCGACAGGCTCTTGCAGGTCCAGCGCAGCGGCGACATCGGGTCGCCACGCTCACTCGGCTCGACCAGCGCCATCAGATCGTCGAGCAGCGTCGCATCCTTCTCCACCAGCAGCTTGCGCCCACCGCCAGGACGGCGAACCCGGTCGGGAGCCAGCGTATCCAAAGCTGACAGCTCCTTCAGGCCCCGGCCGATCGTGCTTACCGCAACGCCCGTCGCCGCCGATGCCGCAGCGATGCCGCCGTATCCCGCGGCACGAGCCTCGGTCGCGGCAAACAGGCGGCGCTCGCGTTCGCTCAGGTGCGGGGACAGCGATGCAAAGCGCTTGCGGATCGGGTGAGGGTCAATCATCCAAATGGGGTAACAAACTCCTCAAGCAACGGAAATCCAGAAACAGCCCGATCGTATGATACTCGATTCGGATATTCCCGGATGAGCCCTTAGCACGGCCTATAACGGCGCCAGCGTCGGGGGCGTGGTGCTTTCGCCGCTGTGGGTGGCGCTGATTGCCGCCTTCGGCTTCACGGGTGCTGCCGCGGCGGTAGGTACCCTCATGGTGCTGACGATTTGGTGGCTGTCCGGCCGCTACTTCGGACGCACTCCGGACGGCATGGGGCTGTTGCCGGACGGCGATGCGCCCGGCACCCCGGCGCTGGCCCGCGCTGGCAGCGCGGCCGAACCCTTGCCGGGTTCCGCCTTGTGGCACAGCCGGCGCTTTGTCACCCTGGCCGCGGCAACGTCGCTGGGCTTGTTCGCCCAGATTGGCCTGATCGCGCACCTGTTCTCGCTGCTGGTGCCTGCACTCGGGACGCAGCTCGCCGGGTTCGCGGCAGGGCTGGCGACGACCTGTGCCATCGCCGGGCGCACCGGCATGGGATGGCTGCTGCCACCTGGCGCCGACCGGCGGCGCGCTTTGGCGCTCAACTATGGCTTGCAGCTTTGCGGCTCGCTGGTGCTGCTGGCCGCGGGCGGAACAAGCATACCGCTCCTGCTGCTCGGTGTCGTGCTGTTCGGGCTGGGGCTGGGCAACGCCACGTCGCTGCCACCGCTGATCGTGCAACAGGACTTCGCGCCCGCCGACACCGCCCGCGCTGTGGCCTTGGTCACGGCGTGCAGCCAGGCTTGCTATGCCTTCGCCCCGGCGGCCTTCGGGCTGTTGCGCGATCTGGGCGCCACGGTAGGCGCGCTCCAAGGCAAGGGCGCCACGCTGCTGTTCACCACGGCGGCCGTCGTCCAGCTCGCCGCGGCGGGCGCCGTCATCCTGGGCCGCCTGGCGCCGGCACGGCCGGCAGTGGCCCAAGCCTGAACACGTCACCGAGGAGCATCGTCATGCGCGTCCTCGAACGGCTGTTCTGCAATTACATGTGGCTTGCCTGGGTCGGTCTCCTGGTCAGCGACCGGGGTGCCCGCCCGGAACAGCAGCCCACCATGCCAGGCAGCAGCGGGGAGGCGTGCCGGTGCCTGATGCCTGATCGGACCATCCTGCCAGGGTGGTGATAACTGTCCGTTATACGAACCCCGACGGACACTGCGCTGGGTGCTGGCCATACCACGCAGTCAGTGAGCGTGACCCCCAATTGTGCGATGCTACCAAACGCGGCAGCCTACCCACACCGGGAAGCAAACTTGCCTGGGTCGGCACATGATCTTGGTGAAGGTTCTCGAAAGTGGAAGCTCGATTCGATCACCTCACCGTCGCTGCCCCGTCCCTTGAGGAAGGCATGAGCTGGGTGAAACAACAGCTTGGTGGAGTCCGCCTTCTTGCAGGAGGCGCCCACCCGCGCATGGCAACTCACAACCGTCTGCTCCGCCTGAGCGCAACCACCTTCCTGGAAGTGATCGCGGTTGATCCCGCGGCAGAACCACCAACCCGGCCGCGCTGGTTTGGCCTGGACAGCGACACCATGCGCTCACGGCTGGCTGAACGGCCCCGGCTTATCGGATGGGTGGCGGCAGTGTACGATCTTCAGCAGGCGATCACAGCCTGCCCCATCGCCACCGGACCTGCGGAACCAATCTCTCGCGGCACGCTCCACTGGCTTATTACGATCCCGGAAGACGGCTCGCTTGTGGAGGGCGGCACGATGCCGACCTTGATCCAATGGCCAGCCGACCGGCCGCATCCAGCAACCGGGATGGCGGACCTCGGTTGCTCGCTGCTCAGCCTGGACTTGGAGCATCCGGAGCCACATCGACTTGGCGCCGCCCTGGACGCCATCGGATTTGACCGGAACGGAGCCGTTTGCATTTCACCAAACCCGTCCGGACCGCGCTTGTCTGCCTCGATCCGCACACCTGACGGCGTTGCCGTTCTACAAAGCTGAACGGCGGGTCTCATCCAACATTCCCGAGAGCGGCCAGGCTCTCCCTGTCCTCCAAACGAGGGTCAATCGCCTTTTCCGGAACCGGGCAAATAAACAAGGACTACGACATGACCCTCCCCCAGGCCGACCGGCGCTTCCTCACGACCGTTGAAGGCGTGCCCGCATCGCCCAGCCCGATCAGCAACGCTGTTGTCGTGGGTGGCACCTGTTGGATCAGCGGCCAGCTCTCAGTGGCCGAGGATGGGCGATACCGATCGGGCACGGCCTTTGAGGAGGCCGAACGCGCTTTCGAGCTTGTGTTCCGGATCGCGGAGGCGGCCGGCTTCGGTCGCGGCGACATCGTGTACGTGGACCTGGCATTTCAGGATCTCGATGATTTGGCCGAGGTCAACCGGCTCTATGGTGCCCTGTTCGCCGAAGGACGCCGGCCGGCGCGCACCGTATATCAGGCCGCGCGCTTGCCATTTGGGGCGAAAGTGAAGGTTCAGGCTGTGGCTGCCCGGCTGCCGTGATGCAGACTGCCTGTCCGTCAAAGGTGTTGGGTTGGGGCCTTTTAGGCAACCGCAGCGTCCCATGGCGCCAGGACCTCACGCGCGGGCCGCGGTTCAATGGCGGCAGTCAGCCCGTCGATCAGCTCGACCAGCTTTTCATGGGGCACGGCGGGCAAATGGGTCGGCTGCGGCGCCCGTAACCCGGTCGCGTAGAGAGACAGGGCAGCGCGGGCGGCAATCTTTGCCTCCGGCACCGTGAGGCCGCCGGCACGCTCGACCAGAACGAGTTGCTTGAGCACGTCGCTGTCCACGGCAATCGGCAACACGACAGACGGCGGGCTGGCGTCTTCCAGGGCGTCGATCTCGGCAGCCCGCAACATGCCGCTGAAAGCATGGGGCCGGGCATCCACCGTTTCCACGTCCTCGGCTGCCAAAGGCAGCGCGGACACGGGCACGTCGTCCGGCAGCGACACGGCTGCGCACCGGCTGGCCTCGGTGGCTGGCACCCCGGCAGCCAGTTCCCGTCCGTAGTTTGCCAGCAGCAGTTGCAGCCCCTCGGACATGCCGGCGTGCCCGGCATCGGAGGTGCCGGCGCTGCTCAAGAGTGCCTTGCGCGCCATGGCGACAGCGGCGCTGTCCTTGTGCAGGTCCGGCAGGTGCGGGGGCGGCAGGACGCAGGGGCGGTTGCGGCGGACCGCACCGGCCATGTCCAGCTTGGTATAGGGGATGCGGGCGTGCACCAGGCGCGACCCAAACACAAGGATGGCCTCGCCGGGCTTAAGCTTGCGCACGTCGGCCCAGTTCACCCGGTTGACCTCGCGCACCTCGGAGTTGTCCGAGACCACGCTGTCGTTGGTGTACTCGGAGGTGTTGCGGAACGAAGTGGATTGCGTGACCTGCATCGTGCCGGCCGTCTTCTCGACGTAGGTCCGCGTCTCCCCGCCTTCCTGGAGGCGCATGATCACCTGGAGGTTGGCGTTGCCCAGCAGCGAGAACAGGCGTTCGCCGATCCGCGCCTTGAGGCCCGCCGCTTCCTGGAAGCCGAGCAGGAACTGCATGCGCAGCCCACGGGCCATGGCCAGCATGGCATCCATGCCGGGCGTGGCGTAGTACACCAGCTCGTCGAACACCACGCGGAAGGACGCCAGGGCGTCGGCCGGCTGGTTGGCGATGATGTCGTCATACTGCCCCTCGACGCGCCCGCCGAGACTGAGGGCCATGACGCTCTTGAGCATCGCCACGATGATCTTGCCGAGGGCGGCCGTCGTCTTCTCGGACCCTTCCAGCACGGGCAGGATGACCACCAGCACCCGGCGGTTCAGCACCACGTCGCGCATGTCGATGTCGCCGCTCTCGGTGCGGAAGATGTGCCCGAGCGTCATCAGCCATTGCGAGAACACCTCGGTAAGCTGCATCGCGACGAACGAGTGCTGCTCGGCCGGCTGGGTGCTTTTCTGGTCCTTGATGGACACGTCCAGGTCGAAGCCGCCGGTTTGCCCGAGGTAGTCCCGCAGCCCCTGGACATACTCGTTCGGCAGGTCATGGAGATCGAGGGTCTGCACCGCGCCGGTTTTGGAAGCGGTGAACTTGACGTGCCGGGTCTGGGCAATGCGGACGACGTTGGCCAGCTCCGTCAGGTCCCGCACGCGCTCCAGCGTGGTGGGCACGCCGCGCTCAGTCCGCAGCCATTCCAGAATGGGGGCGATGATGCCGAGGAACGCCACCACGCGACCGTGGAACATCGCCGAGTTGCCGTCGCCGCCGGGTTCGTTGAGTTGCCCGACCAGGATTTCCCGGATCATGTTGGCGCGGGCTTTGGAGAACGGGGCCAGCGTGAAGCTGTCCGAGCCGTTCGCGGTCAGGAAGTTGAGGATGAACACGTCGTCCTCGCGTCCATACTTGCGGCAGAGCGCCATGAACTCGGCATAGAGCTTCGTCTGGCCCTTGCCGTCCACGTAGAGCACGCCCGAGCCTTGCGCGAGCGCGTTGACCAGGGCCAGTGATTTCAGTGCTTCGGTCTTGCCGCTGCCCGTGGTGCCTGGCACGGCCACATGCTGGGGAATGTCTTCCAACCCATTCCAGCACTGGTATTTCGTGCCAAGCTGGTGCCCCAGGTAGTCTGCACCCTGGCCCATCTGAGGCTTGTTTTGCTCGTCCAGGTCGTTCAGGTCGCGGAGCTGCGCCTTCATGGGGGTCCGCATTGGAAGCCGGACCCGGCCGCAGAACACTGCGCCCGCGTAGAGCAGGGCAGGCGGCATCACGAACTCGACTGTCCCAGGGACAAGCGCCACCGCAGCCGCGCCCGCGGCCAGCACCCCGGCGCACGTCGTGCCTTCGCGCAGCTTCTCCCGCCACCGGACGTTCCAGCGGCGGGTATCGCGGTGCAGCTCGCCGCCAAACTTCTCGTGGTGCTCCTGCGGTCCGCTCAGGCCGGGGCGAGCCATTGATCAGTGCCCCATTGTCTGTGTTGGGCTGCTCATGGAGTTGACGCCGCCTGTTCCACAACGCGCCTCCTTTCCGCCCGACACAGGCGCAGCCAGAAAATGACGACGGCTGAGAGCAAGACATTAGAGGTCGGGAGTTCCAGCGGTGGGGCCGTTGGAAACGACAACCAGATGAGCAAGGTCACGGCAAAGACAACGAGCCACGCGATGGCGTAGCTGCTGATCGCCAAGCCGACGAGCTGGCATGGGGTGCAGCCGCGAGACGGGATGAGGCGGGTGATCTGTGTCGGAGTGCTGTCACTCATCGCTCATTGCTCCTCGAAAAGCGCCAACCGGACGGACGGGAAAGGCTAACGCCACGTTCGCGCTCCAGCTCCTGAACCGTCCACTCCAAGTCCCTTATCGTTTCAGACCGAACGGGTCGGCATCCTGCGCCGCAGGATGAGGCAGAGGACCCGGGGCCGGCAACACCCGTGGTGCCTGGATGGCGTTGGCAGTAGCGAAATCCGGCAGCAACGCCGACTGCTCCAGGGCGGAGGCTTCAGCACGGGTTCCGGCTGAAAGAGCGCGACTGTTGGACATGAACACGACACCGGCCGCGGCCGCGGCCGAGAAGCCGAGGAACACGAAGGTTGTCAGAAGGCGACGCTTTCGGCGGCCCCCCTTGCCGTTGGCGATGGGCAGGGCGTGCAAGCCGGACAGGTCAAGCCATGTGACCTCCCCGGCAGGGGCTTGTATCTCGACGGACCCGCTCTTGTGGCGGATGCAGATACGGGCGTGGGTGAAATCGGACATGGCGCGATCCTTGAAATTTACGCCTTGCGAACCTCGCCCAGCCCGGTGCGAACGGCATGCACTGCCGCGTCGATGACCGGCGTATGAAGCGGCTGCCCTGCCAGAGCTTCGGCAGCCCAATGGGCACGCGCGCCCAGCGCCTCGACGTAGGGGTTGGGCATGCCGAGACTGTGCAAGGCATACCAAAGCCCGCGATCCACCAGCTTGAGGCCGTTGAACTGCCCCGGCGCCAGAACGCCGGCCTTGTCCCGGGCGTGTTCAAGCACCGCCATCAGCGCGGTTGTTTGGAACGCATGCCGCGCCGCCACCTCGACGCACCCGGCTGTTACGTCCCGGTCGGCAAGGATCACATCCGCCCGCGCCACCAGTTCCGCGGGAACGTCCAAGGCATCCTGACCGTCTCCCTTCGCAAGGCGCTGGGCAAAGTCGCCGAGCAGCCGAGTGGCTTCCGCGCGTTCCCGAATGCTATGGAGCGCGAACGCCGCGAACAGGAGCCGGGCATGGGGCTGGGCAGCGGCCGGGCCTGTCCACACCGGCCCGAGCTGGCGAACCAGCGCCAGGCGGCACAGCATGGGCTGGAACCCCGCCTTGGCATCCCAGGCATGGCGCGCGATCCACTCCGGCGCGTGCAGGGCAAAGTCGTTGGCCCGCAGCAGGCTGGGCTTCGGCTCGACCAGCGGCTGCTCGCGCCCGACATAGGCGCCCGCGCACCGGAACGGCTCGCCTTGCGCGCGGAACACGCCATCGGCGTCCAGCAGGGTGCGGAACCGCCGGGACGGCGCGAAGAAGTAAGCGGTCCCTGCCAGCATGAGCAGGACGACGCACGCCGGCGCGCTGACCGAGCTGCCCACGATGTTGAGCAGCCGACCGAGTTGCGCCAGCGTCATCTGGTCGGGCGGGATCGACACCACCTGCCGATCCACGCCGTCATAGGTGGACGTGAAGGAATGCAGCGCCTGCAATTCGGCGTGCTTCCACACCAGCAGGGCGTAGGCAATCTGTCCATGCAAGTTCATCCATAGCCAGACGGCAAGCACGGCAATGGCCAGCAGGAGCAGCAGGTAGAAGCTGACCGGCCGGTTGACGCGCGGGGGCGATTGCTCATCCATGATGCTTGTCCCCATGGCGGAGCTGCTGAACGGCCCGCAAAGCCTTGCCCAGGTATGCGCCTTGCAGGTCGGGCCGCATCGAATGGTAGCGCGCCACGCCTTCCCACAGGTTGCCGCCGCTCTCCCGTAGGTTCGTGCCAAAAATCCAGGCTGCGGCCTCCGCGTTGGCGCACAGGTCATCGCGGACCAGCCGCATCGCCTCCGCTTCCGGCACGCCCCAATACCGCGCGATCTTGGGCAGCCACACCTCGTTGACCTGGAACGGGCCGAGGTCGCCGGTCCCGTTGGTGTTGGGGCTGCGCATCCCGAGCCTGCCGCCCTCGACCATCAGCAGCACCACCATGGCCGCGGGCGGCACGTCATGCACCCGGGCGGCACCCAGGATGCACGATTGCAGAAGAGCGCCCTCGCGAGGCTGCGCAGCCGCCGGAGCGGCGCCAACCGCCACCGCAACCGCCAACGCCGCCCAGCGCGTCACGAGTGCCCCTGCAAGGCGTGCTGCCGCGCGAGGCTGGCCACCCGCGTCAGATCGTTGATCACCAGGGTGTCAGGCCCTCTGGCCCGCTCGATGGCTTCCACCAGGCAGAGCATCGCGACGGAGAACGGGATGCCAGCGACGGCGGCGACGCGGACGCCCAGAAGTCCATCCGTGTCCGGTTGCAAGTCGATGGCGATGGGCAGGCGCATGGCCTCCCGGCATACCGCGTCGGCCGCGGCCAGGAAGATCGGCAGGGCGCCATCGGCCGCGCCAGCGGTCTGGGCTTCCATCCGATGCGTCTCTCCCGTGGCTTCGTCGGCCAAGGCCAGCGGCAGGCCGAGGCTTGCAAGGTGGCGCGACAGCAGCCCGCCCAGGTGCCCAACGTCCAAGCCTTCGCTCATGAGAACCGCCGCCGCTTCCAGTGCGGCACGGCAGGACGCTCGCGTCCTGCCAGCAGCCGGCGGCAGGTCCGCAGCGCCGCCGGGACGGTGAGGCCGAACCGTTCCGCGACGGCGAAGACCAGGATGCCGGCCACAGCGACATAGAACGTCCACCAGGCCATGTGCAACGCCCAGAGAACCATGGGGAACAGGATGCGGGCATCGCAGCCCATGAAGCGCAGGGGGGAGCCGGTTTCGCGCCACATTCAGAAATCCTCCAGGAGCGTGGCCGCGGTGTCTTCGGAGATCAGCCCGGCCCGCAGCGCGTGGGTGGCCGCAGCGGCGAAGGTCTGGCCCTTCTCGGCCACCAGCCGCCGCGTGAGGCCAGGCCACTGGCTCACCGGGGTGTCCAGCAGGGCCTCGCGCTCTTGCGGCCCGACGACGACGAACTCGCGGAGCTGGACGCGCCGCCCATCGGTGGACGGCACCAGCAGGCAATTCACGATGAGCCGCAGCGACTGCGCCAGGCTGATCGCCCGGTCCTCGCGTTCGTCCCTGGGGAACATGCCCAGGATGCGCTGGATGGTCTCGACCACGGAGTTGGTGTGCAGGGTCGAATAGACCGCGGCGCCGGTCTGCGCCGCGCCCATGGCGACCTGCATGGTCTCCCGGTCGCGGCATTCCGGGCTGAGCATGACGTGGAACCCCCGCCGCAACGCGCCGCGCATCCCGGCCAGGACATCGTGCATGTGCCGCGGAACCTCGGACGGGCTATATAGCCCGCGCGAGTTGATCCGGTCGAACTCGTATTCCAGCGGCAGCGCGAACTCGATGATCTTGCCGTGAAAGCCGGGATCTTCGAGCAGGCTGCGGACCATCCCGGCGAGCGTCCGGGTCTTGCCCGTGCCCACCGCGCCGCAGATCAGCACCAGTCCGTTGCGCGGCCGGTAGGCCCGCAGGATCGGCGCCTCGATGTCCATGGACGCCAGAAGCGGTGGATCGTTCTCGATCCGGCGCAGCGTGAGCTGAACCCCGTCCGCGCCGTTGGTCATGATCGACGTGCCGTTGACCCGGAACCGGTAGCGCTCCTGCGAAGGGGCCAGCGGCAACCCGTTGCCCTCCCCGATGCGGTAGCGTTCCCCGCCGGGCGGCTGGACGACGTGCGCGATGTCGAAGTCCTGCGCCTTCTTCAGGTGGGCCAGCGCCGTAGGTCCATACAGCAGGTGCGCTGCACTGTTCACCTCCTCGGCCGTGATGGCGCGCGGCATGACATCATGGAACCGCCCGTGAACCACCATCTTGACGGGCCGGTTGGTCTGGACGTGCAGGTCGGACATCTCGCAGCGGTGCGCCCACACGAACAAGTCATCCCACGCCTTGCCGTGCAGCACGGGCGGCGCTGCCGGCCAGGCGTAGGGGTTCGGCGCCGTGATCGCGTTCATGGCCGCGGCTGCCCGATCAGGCCGCCCGGTGCCACCGGCGGCACCTTGCGCCAGTGCCCCGGCTTGGCGTTGAGGACGCTCCGGTTGCGGATTTCGATATCGGCGTCGTTGAGCCGCAGCACGGACCCGCCGCCCTGGACGCGCCGGAAGTTCATCCGCATCGTCGGCCGCTCGACCATTCCGGCCGCGAGCAGTTCCTTGTAGCGGAACATGCCGACCAGGCTGGAGCGCAGCGCGGACAGTTTGGCCAGGAACACCTCGACGGCCTGCGTTTCGCCCAGCGCCCAGCCCTCGGCCACCACCTGTTCCCAATACCTGACCTCATCCCGGCTTTTCGGGCGCGCGGCATCGGTGGGAGGCTCCGGCCGCGGGAACGCCTGCACCAGGTAGCTCCGCCAGTTGGGCGGCTCGGACCCGATCTCGGCATCCCGGGTGATGCGGTAGATGCGCGCCGTGGTCCGGGCACGCTGGCCGCCCTGTTCCAGCGCCATCGCGCGCTGCGCCTCGCTGACCACCGGGGGCAGCAGCAGCATGCTGCCATCGCCCAGCGGGATCACCACGCGCCGGAAGTCGAACGCCTGATCCAGCTCGTGCTCGTGCTGCTGAAGCATCAGGTTGAGGGCATAGCCCCGCGCGTAAAGGCCGCCGGCCGCGCCGTAGCTGGTGCCGGCTTCCTTCAGGATGGCCGCGCGTCCTTCCGGGATGCGGGATTCCGGATTGAGGCCCGGCCGCGCCGCCATGAGGGTTTCCAGGGACGGCGGACGGTCCAGCGGCACGATGCCGGCCTGGATCGCGGCCCCGGTGATGGGCGAGTTGGCCGGGTCGGTAAGCGCCGCGGCCCGTGCGGGCGCATCCTGGAATGGCGCGGAGGGGTAGCCACTCTCGGCACGGGCGAGGGCTGGCGCGGCCAACAGCGTGGCCACCAGCAGCGCCCTACGCATGGTGCACCACCAGGATCAAGCGATCATCCGGGCGCACTACGACATCGGCACGGGCTGCCGCTTGCATGCCGGCGCGGCGGAGAAGATCAAGCGCGGGCACGCCTTGCGCATCCAATTCCATGGCCACCGGATCGGCGCCCGCGACGGCGTTGCTGCTGAACCGATATCCGACCTTGTCGGCCAGCGCATGAGCCAACTCATCGAGTGGCGCTTTCATGTGCAGCGATACCGCCGCGTTCAGTTCCGGATGGGGTGGCGCAGCGTTGAGGGAGACAGGGCTTCCCACTGCCGGGCCGGCGCCCGTCGTCGCTGCCGCCAGCTCGACATCGTGCATGCTGGCGAGCAGCGCGCGCTCGGCATCGGCAGCGCCGGAGATGGACACTTGAGCCTCATGCGGCGTGGCGCAGGCGCCGAGTGCGGCTAAGGCCAGAAAAGGCAAGCATTTGCGGAACATCCCCTGAACTCGACTTTGGCCATATCCAGCTGGCCTGACGATGTGATGGGCGGCGAAGCGGGCGGTGCGTTAGGATGACGGGTCCCCGCCAAGAGACATCGCCATGCCCTGCCTGCCGTCCCGCTTCGCCGCG
>JAABUY010002502.1_pt1 | contig 21667 bp, 8 predicted proteins | sample 5560271 | NCBI WGS metagenome assembly JAABUY01 (sample SAMN10711886, study PRJNA513374) | rock metagenome | isolation source: Antarctica rocks | place: Antarctica: Victoria Land, University Valley | reverse complement strand
GCGACAACCACAGCTCAACCGGTGACTCTATTAGCTCTGAAAGGCAAGCCCTTCAGGTTCCCAGCCTGCACCGCGTGGAGGAAGAGTCTTCGCAGGCCAAAAGTTAAAATATAGACACAAAAATTAAGAATTATACTTAAATAATATAAAATAATTCAGTTTACTCAGCAAAGATCTGACAGTTCTTTGCTGAAGTAGTTAGTAAACATGATGAAAGATTAAATGTGATGTATATTAATTGTTATAATATTATGAATTATTCAGCATTAAGAAATAATGAAATAATCATCATAAAATGTTATCTGAAAAGCAGTAGTTATCAAAAAATGAAATCAGCATCAGAAAGATAGATTTCAATCTTTAAAGTAATAAACTTAAAAATATACTATAATTTTCAATCATAATGTTCTAATATAACACTTACTTTTTAACAGACAACTTAAAAAATTATTATTAAATTATTAAATTTTATTTTTAAAATCTTTGATCAGTAGATTCTTCAATTCATTATAGTACTTAATTTATTCTTTTATATTATTGAGTATATAAAGTTTCAAAAGCTCATCTGAATGTATTATGTTGATATTAAGATTTTAAATTAAATTAAGATTGCATAACTTCTTAAATGTTATGCTGTAAATGTTTAAAAAGATGTGCTTACAGAGTTTAAGATACAGATTAAAGTCTTTATTGTACTTAATAAATAAATTAGTTTAAATTATTTTGCATTTTTAAACATTATTGTATACTTTATTAACATTGAGTAAAAGTATATAGAGATATTTTTAATCTTTAGAGAATTAAAAAATTAATATAATGATGAAAATCTTGCTAAGTATATTGTTAAGATGTTGAAGAAGTGAAATTTAACACATTAATTACTAATAATTACAGTAGACAATACATTCAACAATTATACATTACAACATTATCTGAATCAGCTTCTGAGTCAGAAGAATATTATTTAAAGTAATGAAACTAAAATTATAAACTGTATAATACATATAATTCAGCTTGTAGTTAGTCAGCTATTTATATATTTGAAAGTGAATGCAAAAAATGATTAATTTATCATTATATTTAATGATAATGAGTTATAAAATTTCACAATTAACAAAGATTACTTCTTTAACATTATACTGAAAAAGATCAGTATATCTTTTATAATACTTTATTATAATGCTTATATTTGTTGAATTAATATTTTAATAAAAGTTTCATATAAATTTAATTATTAACTATTATTATTATAACATCATCACAGTGTCTAAAGTTGTTTAAAGATTTGCAGAAGACAAATTCATAAAATATAATTGAAAATGTAAGAATTTGATGAAATTCTTTATATAATATGCTGAATTAAATATATAAGTTATAAATTAAATTTTCTCAATGAATAAAATGTTTAACTTTAACAATAAGCAGAATGAAATTTCTTAAATGTAATATAAAAGAGTAACAGCATATTAAATATATACTGTATCTTTTAAAGCACTTTAAGAACTGAACAGAGATAATGAGTATTATTAATGAATTAGTAATTTATAAGCTGTAATATGTATACAATGATTTATTTAATTATCTTAAAAAATAAAATAAAACAATTAAAAAATTTAAATTGTTCTTCAGTGCTAAGCTGCAGAATGTCATTAATGCATTAAAAAAAAATTTAATTCAATATTATAAAAAGACAAAAATTAATTAAGAATTGTTCTGTAATCTTAATGTTATATTGAATTTATGCAATAAGCTTAATATATATAATGTAAAATATTCTCAGTTCTCAATAAATATTATATAGCAAGACTGACATATTATTTTAATAAAGAGAAGACTGAGAAGATTTATATTTAAAATATGAATTTAAGTTTTAACAATATTACAGAATTAATTATCAGCACTTAAAGAAAGAATTATTAAAAAATGATTTAAGAATTCTTAACTTAAAGAAGAAGAAGATAATAGTAATAATGAATTATATAAAAAATGTAAAAAAGCATTGAGATATATCTATAATAAAAGAAGTCTCAGATTATCTGTAAAAGTCTTTAATATTAAATGTAAATGTTTCAATACTTAATTATTAAAAGCTAATGAAGAAGTTAAAATCAGTAATGACACAATTTATAAAAGATGTACTTTCAATTTTTACAGTAAATATTAAAGTTGAATACTTATTCAATATAACTTAAGATATAATTATATATTGTTGAAATCAATTAAATTTAAACATCATTGAGAACATTATACTGATTAAATATTATGATATATTCATTCTTACAGTAAAAGTAATAAAAAGAATTGAAGAGAGATCTGTATTGATAATGATTATTAATAATGATGAGAAAAATTTATTAACAGATAAGCTAAATTTAACAGTAACTGAATTATGTATAGAGCTTTTATTAAATCATTATTTCAGTAATAATAATTTTTATAATGATAATGACTATAAAAACAATATTAACTTCAGACTTTGTGATTATGATCAAGATAAGAACATTGATTTAAGACTTAACAACAATGATTATAATTAAATTTTAAACACAGAAGCAATACAATTAAGTATTATAAATATTTTGAACAGTACATACTTAAAATATATAATTACTGATGATGATTATAGTTATAAGTTAAGAAAAATTAAAGATCATATAAATTCATTATTTAAAAGATTTATTACAGCAATTAATGCATCAGCTATTAAGATCATTAATGATGACTTAATAATTATTAATTTTAATTTTTAAATTATTTACTTAAATAACTCTACTCAGAGTACATTGACTGTCAATATACATATAGTCTTGAATATAATACAACATTAATTAAAAGAAAAAAGTCTTCTTTATTAACAAAGTAAAAAATTGTTAAAGACACTGCATTTACACTTAAAACTATAGATAAAATACATTAAGTTTTTAACTGCTTCAGTATTACAATTTTATAAGAGACAGAATCTTTCATCTATTAATATTATTAATGATTTTTCAAAATCAAAAGAAATTTATTCTTTCTCATTTAAAGATAATATTAACATTTATTAATTTAAGCATCAACAATCTTAATAAACATATACTTAATATAATTTTTAATTTAAACATTAAATTTCTTTACTCTTTCTATGCAGTTTATAAACACTTCAATTTTCTTAAATTGCTCATAATAAATACAAGTTACATGTAAGTTAAATGTTTAAGAGTTTTTAAGAACATTTAACTTTATTTAAAGTATTAAAATTCATTTTAATTCTCTGTATTTTTGTTGACATTAATATTATTATCATTATAATAATCTTCATTTTTCTCATTATTATTCTATATCTTCTTTAAGTCTTCTGTCTCTTGATCTGCATCATTAATGAAGATTAAAGTTTATGTTGTTGACAATTAATCTTTATTATTGATTTTAATTTATAAATATAGTTAATCAGCAAGAAGCTAATAGACAATTGTAAAGAGTATTATAATAAAGTAATATAATCATATTTAATTAATTTATATCTTAACTTCATCACTCTTTAACATTAAAGTAACAATCTATAAAGTTTAAAATTTAATTAAATCTCTGATAAATAAACAGTGCAGAATTAATATATTTTGTTTTCTTTTAATACTATCTTTTTAATATTTATATACATAAGTTCATTGAGTTTAAGAAAGATGCATTCATCATTAATGTTTTTATTTAATATTATTTAATCAGAAAAAATTACTGTAACTTTATTTTCATTATTATTTAATATTATCTCTGCTTCTTCATTCTTATCTGCAGAGACATTGAACACTGTTGAGAATTGTTAAATACATAACTTATGATAGCTATGCTATTAGTGTGATGTTATCTTTTAACAGATTATGAGCTCAAGTTAGTGCAGTGATTTCTTTTCTAAAATCTTAGAGAGATATGTGTTTAGATTATCTTGTTGATGATTTAAGTTCATGATAAGAAAGTAAGCTCAAAGATTATAAGTTTAAATTGCTATCTGCATGCATTCTTTACATCTGTGAACTGGTCATGGGCTGATTGCAGGTTAGAGAGAGTGTTAGATATATAACTTATAATAGCTATGCTATTAGTGTGATGTCATCTTTTAACAAGAATTAATAATTATAGAATAAAACAACATTAACTTTTGTCTTTAAAGTTATTATAAAGTAATATTAAAAATATAATATACACTGATGATTTTTCTTGTTTATTGAGTGCTCTAAATTGAGTATACTGCTATTAAAAATCTGCATAATAAAATTTGAATTCTTATCTTTAGCTGTAATAAGTTATTTATAGCTGTTAAATTAAATAATTTATTCTTAATGCTTAACTACTTCATTTAAACAGTTACTTCAACAGCTTTAAATATGTTTATTTGCTTTTTTAATTTAATCATATCAATACAGATTAAATGTTAAATAAAGTTAATATTTTTTTTTTTAATTATTAAGAAAGCACTCTTTGCTTTAAGAAGCTTATGTAGAGTTTATATTTCTTTAACAGCTATAATTAAGTTGTTTTGCTGAACAGTATCTTCATTCTTCTTTTGTTTAGTTATTACATTCTGATTTATAAGAAAGATCATTACAAATGAAGTTAAAGTTTAATACAGAATATTATAATTATTTATTAATATTCATTATTATTGAAAGAAAGTAGATACTCATGCTATACTATGTCATCTAGTGAAACTTCTAAACTATGTTGCCTATGAGTACATCTTGATTAAGAGAGTTACAGAAGAAGTAGAAAGAATGTTGACTGTAGTTAATGTAGATAGAGTCTTTACTCAGTCTTTAACATTAATTTTATTTTACTTTATAAAAGCAGCTAAATCATCACTTCTCAACACTCTTACTCAGTAAGACTGCATCTATTGACTCTCACTGATAGCAAACATCAGATAACTAAATGCATCATTAAGAGTTCAACAAATTATTTAAAAATTTAATTAATCATTAACAGTGAGTTTTATAAGTTCAATGAATTGCGTAAAGATTTATCTAAACAGAGACTTAATAAGCTCATTAATAATTATTTTTTGACTGAACACAAAGTTTATCTGAATCTGATTGTGCTTATGCAGATCACAAATGTTGTAATAAAAGACATCAATGTACTTTAATCACTTATGTACATATGCATTCTTAATTAAGATCAAGACAGCTTGATTATCTTTTTTAAGCTAAATGAATGAAGATATTTAATGAGCTTTATTCTTTTAAATGCTTACACAGTGTAAATTAACTTCAAAATATTTATCTATATTTATGTTTCTTAATATCTGTTCAAGTCAGATCTCAGTCTTTGCACACATTGACATAATTATATATTCAGTCTCAATAATTAAGATAACAACAAACTTCTGCTTTTGACTTATTTACAACACTGATTCATTTTTAAATATATAAATATACTTTAAAATTGATTTTCAATTCTGCTTATTCAAAGCATAGTTAAAGTCAGAGTATTTAAGCATTACTTGACTTTCATTAAAGCTGTATATAATGTCAAGATTAATAATTAATCTTATGTACTGCAGTAGTTTCTTAAGTGCATATTTATAATGCTTCACAGAATCACTGAGATATTAACTTAATTAATTTAATGTAAAGATGATATCTAATTAAATATGAATTGCTGCATACATTAAACTTTTAATTGTCTATTGATACTGCCTTTAATCTATTCTTTGATCAGTTAAGTCAGTAAGACAAAGAACATCATATTCATTAAATGAAATGCTGATGACTCTGTGCTTATTAAATTATATATAAAGATTCTTTAATATCTTATTTATATAATGAGTCTGATTCAGGCACAGAGTTCTCATTTTACAGTTGTATATAACTTAAATATCAAGAATTTTCTGTATCTTTCTTAAGTTCTTAACTTTAAACACATTCATAAGAGCTTGCTTAAATCAAAGAATGTGTTAAAAGGTGGCACCACACTAATAGCATAGCTATTGTGAGTTATATATCTAACACTCTCCCTAACCCGCGATCGGCCCGCAACTGACCTGCAGGTGTAAAGAGTGCGCACAGACAGCGGTTCAAACTTGTGACCTTTTGGACTTACTCTCTTACCATGGACTTGAACCACTGGCAGAGGTGGCCTAGGCGCCATTTTACACAAGTTATCACACACTAACCTGAGCTCATAACCTGTTAAAAGGTGGCACCACACTAATAGCATAGCTATCATGAGTTATATATCTAACAGAATGTGTAATAGATTTGCTGAAGTCACAATAATATTGTTTACATAAAGAAGCAGCGTAATTCTTTTAATGCTGTAAAGAAAAAGACAAAGATCAGTTTTGCTTTAATGAAAACTTAATTTAAGCAGTTTAATGACACATCATTTATATCAGTCTCATATAACTTACTTAAGATCATAAAGACTGTGCAGTATGCAAAGAATATAATTAAATATGATATTGACTTCAGAAAAAAATATTATATAGATTGTTTTCTTCAGAAAGAATTCTGTAAAGATGTTATTGACATTTACTTAATGACACTTTAGATTCTTAAGTGCAACAATAGTCAGAAAGACTCACAAAGTGTTAAACTTAACAGTGAGAGCAAAGATGTTCTTATAATTAACACTGTATGTTTATGAGAAGTCTCTTGTCACAAATCTTATCTTAAGCTTATTTAAGAATTCATTAATGTTCAGCTTGAATTTAAAAACTTATTTACTAATTATAATATTGACTCTTCTTAGTGACACAGTTTCTTTTTATGTTTCATTTGCTGTCAAGACTGTCAGCTTTACATAAATGACATTTTTTCACATTTCTTCTTAGATTGAGTCTCTCACTACTTCAGCATAGATGATAGATGTTAAAATGTCAAATCTAATTATAAAGTCTTCTTTGTTTGCAGAGAATGCTATAAATATTGATTGACTGCAGTTAACTTGATTTCATATTATTTATTTTAAGACTTATTAATCTTAATTATAATCAAGTCAAACTGCATCTTACTGTTCTAAGTCATAGATGTCTGATCTGAAGCTGTGATCTTCATAATGATTAACTTATTTTATAAACATTCAACAAATCTTCTATTTAAAAGAACAGTTAATGTCTACTGTTGCAGTTTAAGATCAACAATGTCTCTCTTCTTACTTTTAGCAAACTTTACAGCATGATTCTTAATGATGTATTTGAGATCTAAAGCTTAAAGTTGATACTACTTTGTGATTTTCTCAATGTAGTTCATGAAAACTTTTACTTGTTCTCAATTTATAAATTTGTTGCATCTATCTTCAGATAATAACTTAAGATCAATGTAGCTGTAGTATTTACATTTTTATATATGAATGTAATTAATAAATAACTTCACATCAGTAAAAGCTTTCTCAGAAATTGTTTACTTATCATTAATTAAGAAATTAATTGCTATTTAATTACAAAGATAAACATCTGTCTGTGCTGTCTACACTTAGAACTTTATTAACAGTTATATCTCTTTAATCATGATGCACACTGAGTTCTCAGTGATTTGAATGATTCTTTCAGCAATGTCATTCTGAATTGACATATAAAACATTATGTATTGCAGTATAATGCTAAAAGACTTGCATCAGTCATTTAAAGTGAACTTTAACTTTATTTCATTGTTGCTTTATACAGCAAGAATCTTTACATTAATTTAAAGTTCAATCTTCAGTCATTATTCTTACAGTATCTGTCAGATCTCATTACATTGCTTCAGCAATATCATCTATGTCTTTTAGAAATAATTATCTACTATCTTCAGAAAGTACTGATATTCATTAAATAATAAGAATAATGAATTATATATATTAATAAAGATAAGAACAAAAATGTTAATCTTTTTTTTGCTTACAGTGTAATCTCACTTGTTGATGAACTTAATCAGAACACAAATCTCATACATGTTCTCATTATTCTCAATAATAAGAATTGACTTTTCAAGAATTGTTATCTTATAAAGATTATACAACTTCACAAAATTAAGATAAACAAATCATCAATGTCAAAGTCTGTAAGTCTTGATCTTTTCATTTAATGATGCAGTGTCAACATCTAAGAAATTGATCATAAGATCATACTTATGAATCTAAATATGTAAGCTTACATCTAAAGCAATAACAGAAAAGATAATCTCTGAATGTAATATATACACTATAAATATCAAAGCAAATTTATTAAGACTCTTTACAATGTACTTAACTATATAGACTTCATCTTACTCTGATATTTTTATTATAGTTTTGCTGTGCTTATCATACATTTAAAGACAGTATTGATTAAAGCTTTTATGCAATTTCATTTTATACATTCACTTTCTTAACAGAAGATTGATCTCAAGTTTAAATATGTAAAGTGTTGAACTCAGTCTTACAGAATTTCTTAACTTAACTTGTATAATAATTACTTCACAATAATAAGAATATAAATGTCTTTTTTTAACTTTAATTCACTGATGTCTCATTCATATAAGAAGATCACTGAAGAGTTAAAGTTAATCAGTTATATATGAGAAGAATTTAAAGTCTGCAACTTATTTAAATTTAAGTATCTTGCTGACAGTCTTCTTAAACAGAGCAGCAATTTTATTGTTAATTTTCTTTTTTTTTTAAATTTAGAGAAGAAATCATCATTATTATTGTCATTGACTTCTGCATTAAAGACTTTATATCTTTTTTCTTTTTCTTTATAAATTAACTTTTAATACAACTTAACTGCAGTCAATCTATGCAGCTTAATTATAATCAATTTGCTTATCTTCTTTTAAATATTTTGCTTAACATCAAAAAGAAATTCACAATCTTTAATGAAGTGAAAGCTGTTGCAAAAAAGCATTTAATAAAGTAATAAAAAAATGATTACTGTCTGAACTAAATGATCTACAATAATGTTGCTTAATATTAATTACATAATAATTCAATAAACTACAGTTCTAATTCATTAAACATTGATCTTCTTTCTGTTTATTTATTTACAAAACAATGACAGTCTTATCAGTCTTAAGTTGTATCTCTTTTTTCTAAAGCTTTTATAAATCTTTCTTGATGTCTGAATTTTTCTGAGCATCAATGACATTGCAGATCACAACATATTTAACTAATAGCACTTAAAGTAGTGTCTAAAACTGTCATTTTAATTTGAACTAGACTGAGTATAAAGTTAAGTTAGATCAGAAAAAAGTGCACTTAATCTGAACTTACACTAGAGTTCAAGTCAGATTGAGTCAAGTTTATGTACAGATCAACTCTACTCATATCTGCATAGGTTAAACTTAAGAACTTTAAGCTAGTCATTATGAGTAAGGTCAGGGCTAGAGCTCAAAAATGCAGAAGCTTATTGATATATTAGTTATAATAAATTACACCTTAACTAGCCATATAGGGATAAATTACACAGTTGCAAGATATATTACTGAATAAGTTACGAAAATCATGACTTTTCGCAAAGGTGCGTGTTAGAAACACACATTAGTAAGCATGTGTATGTGCTTACTTAGTCAATATATATGCTTACTAAGTACATACACATGCTTACTAAGCGCATACACATGCTTACTAAGACTATATATAACTTGCAAAAAACCTATGACTCTATATAGATCAAGTCAGATTAATCTGCACTTATCAGCTAAATAAAAGTTAGTTTGATCTGACTTAATATATAGACTCAACTTTAACTTATGTAACCTATAGATAATCTGCACACTCAGTTTAATTTAAACAACTCAGTCATGTTAAATTGAGTTGCAGTAATCTTTCTGTTAAATTTACTCAGATAAATTTATACTTTTTTAATAAATACATTTTCTGACATTCTATATTTAATAAACTCTATTAAATATTGTCTTTCAGTCATCTGCAGCTTCTCTTTATACTTAAACTTTAGTATATTTCAAACATTCTTTATGTTAATTTTGTTCATTAGATATTCTTAATTATCTATATTTATGTAGATAATAAATCAATATAAAGTCTTTACATCAGTTTTCTGACTTTTAAAGCTGAGACTGCTGAGAAAAAATGAATTTAAGAATTTATTAATCAATATATTGACTATTAAGATTTCAACAACATTTTATAGATCTTCTTTTATCAGTTATCTTTTTATAAGAATGAATCATTGATTGTAGTTCTTGCAAATAAGAATTGAGATGAGTTGTTATTTTGTAAAGAAGTTGTTAAAGTTCATGATGATGATAGTCAGCACATAGTATAAGAAGTGAATAAAGTAAAATAATGATGTATATATTAAAAATAATATAAATAAAATAAATAAAAAGCTTTTATATCTCTTGTTCTGTAAGACAGTAGTGCTTATTTATCTTAATAACTTATATTAAGCTATCAAAGAACAGTGCTCTCTGAGTAATTGTAAATGCTGATTTTTATTAAAATTAATTTTTTATAAATCTTTTAAGTTAAACATACTCAGCTATTACAGAACAGTGCTTTCTGAGCAACTATAAATGTTAATTTTTGCTGAGACTGATTCTCTGTGAATCTTTTAAGTTAAACATACTCAGCTATCACAGAATGCTGATTCTGCTAAAATTAAATTTATTACAAATTTCAATAATCAGTGATACTGCTAAAGCTGAATTGACTATGAATCTTAATAGCTGATATATACAGCTATTATCAATGTGCTGATTCTGCTAAAGTCAGATTTATTATAAATCTCAATAGTCAGTAATACTGTTAAAGTTAAATTAATTATGAATCTCAATAGTCAGCATACTCAGCTGCTGTCACACTAAAAGTATGCACTTTCTCTGAGAAGCTTCTTGTTAATTTGAGTTCATAATCTTTTAAAAGAAAGTAGATATTCATGTTATACTATATCATTTAGTGAAATCTCTAAATTGTGTTGTCTATGAGCACATCTTGATTGAGAGAGTTACAGAAGAAGTAAAAAGAATGTTAACTGCAATTAATGTAAATAAAGTCTTCACTTAATCTTTGACACTAGTTCTACTCTGCTTTATAGAAGTAGCTAGATCACTGCTTCTTAACAATTATGCTCATTCTTTATATATCTCTTAACAACAATCTTCTTTCTTATCTTAACTGCATATTTTATTTTTTAAACCTTCATCTTAAACTTCTTATATTCTAAATTATGTTTAAAATCTATATTCAATCTATTCATTATCATATCATTCTGCTCTTAAATCTCTTTAATATCAGTATTTATAAATGCATTAATCACTAAAGAATGTGATGAAGTCAATTTCTGAGTAATATCAGAACATAAAGAATTCAATGAAAAAATAAATAAAAATTTTTTAAATTTTTAAATATGATTTAGTCTTTAATTTAATACACACTTTGTGTGTTATAATTGAGCATTATAATAAGTATAGTTACACACTAGATTTTGAGTCAAAAGAAGTAAAAGAAACAGCTAAAGTACTTTGAGATAGTGCAGCATTGAGTGTGAATTTAAAGTAATTAATTAATGCTTTTGTTAAAAGGTAACATTACACTAGTAGCACAGCTATTATAAGTTATATATTTAACACTCTCTCTAATCTGTAATCAGCCCATGACCAGACTGCAGATATAAAGAGTGCATATAGACAGTGATTTGAACTTATAATCTTTGAATATCTATTATGTTTACTCTCTTACTATGAACTTAAACTATCAGCAAGGTGATCTAGATGCTGTTTTACACAAGTTATCACTGCACTAACTCAGGCTCATAATCTGTTAAAAGATGACATCACACTAGTAGTACAGCTATCATGAGTTATATATTTAACAGCTTTTATTCTTTCTTATTAATCAGCAAAATCTTCTTTCTTTAGATATGCAGCAATATTTAAAATAAATAAATTAATTTTATTAATCTTTTTCTTTCTCTTCTTCTTAGATTGAAGTGAGAAGTCTAATATATTAATAAAATGTATTCTTTTACTGATGAATTAATCTAATTCAATAATGACAGATGTAAAGTCTGATGTTTTTACTATATTAATAAATTAATTTAATTCAATAATGAAAAATATAAAGTCTGATACTTTTACTACATTAATAAAGATAATCTTTATATTCAATTTTCTTTATTTTAATGATGTATCTCTAAAATAAAAGTCAGCATCATATCTCTTCATTTCTTTTCTAATTAATATGATGCAAAAAAAAAATATAAAAAGCTTAATACAAAAAGTAAAATGTTCTGTAGAAAGAAAATGTAGAAAGTGTTGTGTTAAAGATAAATGAATTTGTTAAGTCTTTATATTATTATTTGTTTACATGAATGTTGTGTTTTTGTTATCAGTGAATTTATAGATAACTAAGATTAATTTAAATTAAGCTGCATAATTATTTAAATTTATTAATTTATGATTATTTCTTTTTAAGTTTACTATTTAAGAAATTTAAAGCAATACATACAATTTATAAAATGTAATATCTCAATTATGTTAATTGTAATTTCTTTATTAAGTATAGATCTTCTCACAATAGAGAAACTGACATTAAAATTATGTTGTATAATATGATAAAGATACAATAAAAGTCAAAGTTATAAAGAAATATTAAGCAGATTTTAAAGCTTGTGAATTTGACAACACAAAATTTATTAAAGAGAACAGAATATGAATTACAGATAAAGATGTATGAGATAGAATTAAGTTTATAAAATGAAAGTAAAGAATAAATTGTTAAGCATGACATTTTTAAAGAAGAAAATTAAATTATTAATAATTTTTCTTTTTTTAAATCAGTTTCTGCACAAAAAGAGTTAAGTGAGTTATATAATTGCATTATTAAATTAAATTAAAATACTCAATTTTAATATTCTTTAATCAGTTTATGCAATGCAGCAGCAGCAATATTGATAAAAGCTATATTCTTTTACTTTAAATTTAGAATTCTTCTTATTATTAATTGAAGAGATTTTTAATTAGTATAATGACAATTTAAAGTAAAATTAATCAGTCATTATAGATTTGTAGAAGATAAGTAAGATATATTTTTATACATTTTTTAAAAGTATAAATTCTTATATATTAAGAATCTCTTTCATGACTTATTTATGATACAGTTGCTGAGCTACATACAAAAGAAGATCTGATAATATCAGAGAAAATATAAAAGATGAAAGTAATCTTTTATATGTTGCAAACTTATTAAAAAGATAAAGTATATTAATTAATGTATTTTTGCTCTGTAAAGAACAAGTGATCTGATAATTAAGTTAATAATGCTTATATATAATGCTTATAAAGCAGACATGTAGTCAAACAAAAAGAGTTATATATAATGTTAATTAAAAATGTTATAATAATAGCTGCTGTCAATATAAAGCTACTTAATAACAGAAGCTAATTAATTTTAATTTAATTTAAACTGTTAAAAATAATCTAATCTGACTCTGTCTGAAACTTAACTCTGCACAGAGTTGAGTCAGATTGCAAAGTAAAACTTAATAAATTAAATTAAGTTTTAAAATCTGAGTCTAATCTGACTTGATGATCAGTTTATTCATTTTTGTAAATGCAAATTCAATAATAAACATTCTTTATGTCAATCTTTGTGAAGATCATGATCTCATTAATTAAGAATAAAAAATAATAATTCTTCATTATAATGACATTAAGTCTGCAATAGTCAACATACAGTTATAACTTATCATTTAACTTTAATACAAACAGCATTGATGTCTCTGTGAATAATTGTAAGAATTAAATAAAATCATTTTTAAAATTTTTATTTAAATATTTACAAAGCTCTGTGAGCTTCTTCTTTAAAAGATTATAAATAAAGCTAAATAATGAGATTCTTTCTTTCATTAAGTTTATTAAGTAATTCTGTTTGTAATGTAAAGACAAGCTGTTTGCATTGCTTTTTAAGAATATCTTTACAAAATCATTATATATTTTTAAAATTTTTTATAAGCTTTCATTATTCTCTGTGTTCTCTATGCAGATCTAATATATTTAATTAAAAGTGCTTATATTAAGCTCTGTCTTAAGAGTCTTAAGATTTAAATTCTACTAATCTTATAATTTTCAGAGTCTTTCAATTCATTTCTTTAAATAACTATATTTTAAGAAAAGCTAATTATTAAATCTCTTCAAATCAATTAAATAATCTTAAATATTATGTTTAATTCTATCTCTGTAATTATAAAAGATTCACACAGCTTGTGAAGCACTTCTTTAACATTGTAAATGAAAATTAATTTGTAATATACATTATGTATAATTACTGATAGGCTGAGTGTAGAGTCAAGTCAGATTGAAAAAAAGTGCACTTAACTTAAATCTGTGCTAGAGTTCAGGTCAGGTCAGGTTGAGTTTGTGTATAAATTAACTTTATTTACAACTTACATGAGTATTTACACACAGGTAAGACTAGTCATAATGAGTTACACTGATCTCAATCACAATACTTTAAATGATGACTCTGATGATCTAAACAAAGATATGAGACTTAATATCTATGAAGACAGCTGACTAATGCATGCACATTAGAATTTCTTATTAAAAGACTAAAATATTACAATCTAAATGAATCAGTTAATATTACAGCATCTTCACAATTAACTACACTATCAATTTTCTCAGCTCATCTCAAAAAGAAAGTTAGAAGAGATTTGCTTAATAGTTATGTCAATAAATGTAAAAAATTCATGAAACTACAATCTGTTCAGAACACAATGTCAACTTCTTTGCTTTCAAGAGAAATACATTATGTGTTAGAAAGAACACTTGCATTTGAAGAGTGAGAAGAAAAAAGAGAATGAAAAGAGATAAGTAATGAGTAAACTTACATAAAAGTAATTTGACAGTGAATAATGCTAATTCTTAACAGTGAATATCAAATCAACTTTAATCACATTGTCTTCACTTACATCACTTCTTCTTCATGCTTCATTATTTCATCATTCATCACATCACTCAATCACACAGTCAGAAATCTTTAATCTCTGATGAAACTACACAGTTAAGAGTCTTTAATCTATGATGAAATCACATAATTAAGATTCTTCAATCTTCAATGAAATCACATAATTGAGAGCTCTCAACCTTGAGTGAAATCACATAATTGAGAACTCTTAATCTTCAGTGAAATCACACAGTTAAAGACTCTCAATCTCTGATGAAATCACATAATTAAGAGTCTTCAATCTTCAGTGAAATTACATAATTGAGAACTCTCAACCTTCAGTGAAATCACATAGTTAGAAGTTCTTGATCTTTAATGAAATTACATGATTGAGAGTCTTTGATCTTCAGTGAAATCACATAGTTAAAGACCTTTGATCTTCAGTGAAATCACATAGTTAAGAGTCTTCAATCTTTGATGAAATCACATGATCAAAGATCTTCAATCTTTAGTGAAATTACATAGTCAGAGACTCTCAATCTCTGTTGATAGAGCAATGTCTGACATTATTTCATTGATAAAGTAATGTTAAATGATGATTGTTTGTGTTTTAAGTCTCTTAATGTTGAAAGATATAGATCTTTGAACAGTGAATAAAGATAAATTCTCATCAATAAATGATGATGATTGTTTTAAGTGCTGATTAGACTTTGTAGCATAGAGTCATAGCATAGTTAATGATAACATTATTATGTACTTTCAAAGAATAGTACATGCTATAATTTAAGATGAAATCTTCATTTCTAATGCATAATTCTAATGTGCACACTATCAAACTAACTGGCAAAAACTTCCACATATTTATATTAACTTATACTTGCTTAGTCAGACTAATTCTTACTTACTTAGCTCACAAATAACTTGTAATTAGGGTGGCTGTCAGGTCAGGTCGGGCCCAGATTTTAGGACCCGACCCGACCCACTGGGCCCAACTTTGAAACCCGACCCAACTTGTAATATTAGGTAATTTTCATTGTTTCTCATGTAATTTTGATAATTTTTACATCATTGAAAAGCCCTCACAATTCTCTACAAAATGAGCCTAAAATCGCAAAAAATGGATCACTTTCAAGCTCAATGCACACAGCTGAAGTTTTGTTCAAATTCTTGAAGTTCCTGTCACTATGGTTGCTCATGGCTAACAAGGCATGCAAAATAAGCAAAAAATCAGCTTTGAAAAAACTTGACAGCCACTCTACTTGTAATCTGCACAGAGTTGAGTTGAGTTAACTTACACTTAACTTAAGTCAAAAAAAGTTCATTCTATCTGACTTGACTCTCAGACTCAACTCAGACTCATGTAACCTATAGGTAATCTGCATACTCAGTCTAATTACTGACTGTTAATTAATATTAACTGCATCTTGCATCAAGAACAATAATGTAAAATTAAGACTTTTAATTAATTCTGATTATAGAAAGTTAATGTCACTCTTATTGTTTATTAAGATTTGTAGCTCTTGATTTATAAGATATATTGCAAGTTATAAGATCTTCTTTTTAAATGAGTTCTTCTTTATAAACTTCTTTTTTATTTTCTTATCAGTAGACTCATTCTTCTAAATGAAGTTATATATTTTATAAAAGCTTCACAAGTCTTTCTTATTCACTATATCAGTAAAGAGTTTTTCTTTCTTAATTAAATAGTAATTCTTTGTTATGTAATCAGTCTTGTTACAGTTAAAATACTTAATAGATTGATTTTGACAGAGACAACATTGCAGATATTAGATGTTCAGATTGACACAAGATTAAGATGAAGAGAGCATGTGCAATAGATAGCTCAGAAAGACATTATGACATTTAAAGCTTTTTTATACATTACATTATTTATATAAGACTCATTTACAAAGTGATTCTGACTACTTTACACAGCAGTGATTTAATTAATTATGCTATATAAGTTGCAAATATGAGATCTACAAAATAATGATGTCTCATTAGCTATCTTACTCATTAAATTACTGAAGTGCCTACAGAATTGTTGTCTAAAAAAGATAATAAAAATCTATAAAAAAAATATTTACAGCTGCTTTAAAGCAAAAATTCAATGTTTAGTCTCTGAATCTATATATAAAACATAAGATAATGCAGAGATTTCTTAAAACAGCTAACAATTCAGTCTCTGTAAGAATTAAATAAATAATTAATATAATTTAAACAGCATTTTAAGTCTCTGCTAATAAAATGCTGAGAAGATATAGATGTAACATAATCTTTATAATTAAATCATTAACAATGATGAAGAGTCTACAGCAAAGAGTAATGACATAAATAGAGAAGTAGAGATAGCTTTAAATACAATTAAAAAGATAATAAATGAACTTATAGAAAGCACTGATTAGATAAATAAATTTGAAGTGAAAATAAAGATAAATTTGTAAGTTAATAAAATAAAAAGTAATTACATAAAAGTCAGACTGAGCTCAGTCAGTTTATTAACTTTATAAAAATTTTTATAAGCACAAAGTAACAACACTGTTTCTGCTTTACATAAAGATGCTGAGTCTCAATGTTTAATTAATCTTCATAAAAGTCTTAAAGATTAATAAACAATGTTTATGTAATTAATTAGTGCAAATCATGCAGTATGTATTTCTTTTTTATTTAAACTACATCAACTTCTACATTCACTACTTTCAGAAAACTAAAATTACAAATTTCTGTAAAGCTCTTTTTACAGCAATCAGTGCTCATTAGATGACTTAATGACTAATTATAAGTAATTTACTTAGTTATCTTAATCTTGCACAGCAGATCACTCAGAAGAACATTTTAGAATATAAAGATTTTATATATTTAAATAATTAAAAGATAGTTTAATGAACTGAGATAGATTCAGTGAATTAAGAGAGATTATTTGCTGTTTAGTGAAAGTAAATGTTTAAGAGACAGATACAATACAGATTCATTGATGTATAAAAGAAATAATAATAATTAATTAACATTTTGTTAAGATAGTGTCTGCAAGATAGAACTAAGATTTTTTTACTTAAATTTTTTCATTGTAAAGATGCTTTATTCTCATAGATCTAGATAGAGACTGAATAGAAAGTTAATAAAACAAATAATAATTAATAGATTGATTCTATTTATTTTGTGCAGACTTTTTATTTAATTTAACTGCAAACTTATTATTGTTTTTGTTGTAGAGTTTAGATTTCTTTCAGTAAAGTAATATTATTTTTTGTTTACAGTTAAACAGATTGAGATACAGCTTCTTTGTGAGAATCATTATATCTTCAATAATAATTAATAGCTAAAACTACTTATGAATCTTTCTGTACATTGACTTATTCAATTTACAGTAAAAGAACATGACTTGAATCTTATCTGTCTTATTCATTTTATCTTTTATCTGAAACTGAAATTCATTATAATGATGAAGATACTTTTTATTAGACTTTTTATTTTTTTTATTTATTTACAATCACTTTATTCAAATATTGTAAATTCAATTTGCTTTATCTTTTAACAAGTTGTTTAAGAATTTCTTCAAAGACTTTTATGCTTCTGTAAGCACTTTCTTTTGCAGTAAGTTCTTCATTAATTTATAGCTAAATAATGTAAATAATAAATTATCTTTAGATACTGAGCTCTTTTAGATATGTCTTTTATATCTATATTTATTTAATGATAGAAGTTACAGTAATGACTGTAGTTTGTGTTTTTATAGAGATCAGTACTCAAAAGTATCTTAATAAATTGAGTTTACTTTAACTTGTAATTAATCTTTAGATTTACAGACACAGAACAGTTATACTTTATTTATATATAAAGCATTAAGTTCTTATTTTTCTGCTCTGCAAGCTGAAGTTTAAATTTTAGCTTATAGATAATTGTTGACTTTGAAGACTTTAAAAGAATATTCTTAGATTTATAAAGAAATTTCTTCTTTTTTTATAAGAATCATTTGCTTTTGCAAGTCATCTTCTTAACTTTATGAATCAGATTCTCAATCTTACAGAGAAGTATTTAAGTCTTTTAAATTTCTTTTACTTCATCTTTAATTAACATCTGTAACAAAGTGTTTTCTTCACTTTTAAGTTCATCTATAGTCAATTTATAAGCATTTATAAAAAAGTCATTTACAGAGACTTTAAGCTTTTTTAGAAGATTTAATTTTTTTTATATTACAGAGTTCTTTTTAAACTTTATATTTCTCTTTTATATAGCTTTATCTAATTTTCATATGAAATATTCTGATCTTAAAGTCATAGTTAAATAATTACTGTACAATAAATTGAAGCAATAATACTGTGAGATTAATCTTAACAATTATGTAACAGTGAATCAGATAAAGTCTGATATGTATGTAGAATTATTATTAATCTTTATAAAAGATAAAAGTATATACTTTTATCTCTTTATAAAGACTAGCTTACTAAGCATACTAGCTACACAAGATTATATAAGAGAGTTTCTATTCTTATAAATTAAAAGTGAACTGTTATGATGCTGATGTCTTTCTTTTTCTCACTACACTAATTCATCATTATGATCTTTTCTTACCATAATGACCTTTTATCATTTCTTTTCATTTAGACATTTATTCTTACTTTATTCATCATTATGAGAAATTGCTTCTGTCTATCTATTCTTATAATGTAATAGTCAGATAACTATATAGCTAAGACTTTTTACTTATTTAATAAGATAGCTTTTTACCTTTTAACTTTATCTGACAGTAACAATTTAATAATATCAACAGTGTTTCATTAAAACAACTGTCAATTATTTATTAAGATTCTAGCTTGCTAGGTTGTCAGTTCTACAGCTTAACTTTTGCACTGCATTAAATAATGATGAGATTAATAGATTAAACTGTCAAGAAATCTCATCATCTTATTATTACATCACATCATTCTTTCATCTCATAACTTCATCTTATAGTCAAAATACTTCTCAACTCATCAAGCTGACAAAGATCTTCAACAAATTCTCTTTATTTAATCTATTAAGACTATCTGACTGTACAGTAACTCTAGCTTATCAGCTTAGAAAGTATAAATCAGTAAATCTTGACTTTATTTTATTTATACTCAACAATATTATCATTCTTATTCACAAAGTTACAACTCTATACAAACAGCTAAGTGTTCAAGAAATTTAAACTGCTTTCTTAATGTCTTCTAACATATTTTCTTTTGCTTAAACACATAACTGAATTCTATTCAATTCAGTACTACAGATCTTTAGTTAAAACACAGTAATGTTATGTATAGATTCATTCTTTCTTTAGTGAACAGTCAAAATAGTTAGTTAGCAGTTAAAAATTGATAATATATTTAATTTAAATCTGTCAAATCTCTTTATAGTCAGATAAAGACTAAAATATTTCATCATTATCTTATTAAAAATTAATTTAAATATCTTAAGACATTCTATCACATCATAAGCATCTTAAGTCATCAAGTTCAAGTTTAGCTTCAACATTATTAAAAACATTTCTTAAAATTCATCACAAAGCATAATGAACAATGATCAGAATGTTAATTCACAAGATAATAATGATAATACATCTTCTTTAACTAATATGAACTCTGCTGTTTAAATACAGATTCTGCAGATCATCACTGCATTAATTGCTTAATCATAAGAATAAGATATTTTACAGCAAAATATATCTAAGTTATTTGATTCATTCAGTTCTTCTGACTCTCACAAAGATGATGTCAACAGCAATGATAACTTTTATAAAGATAACTTGACTTAAAAGCTGATCAATATTAACTTATTTTATTCAAACTTGCTTAAGAAGTGAGAAGACAGCAATATTATCAATAAGAATAATAAAAATTATTATTAAAATGTTTATATCTTCTTTAATTAAGTCAGAGTGACAGCTATCACTTAAAATGTTAAATAAATATGTCAAAATCTGTTAAAAGGTGGCACCACACTAATAGCATAGCTATCATGGGTTATATATTTAACACTTTCCCTAACTCGCAATCGGCCCGCAACTGACCCGCAGGTGTAAAGAGTGCGCACAGACAGCAGTTCAAACTCATGACCTTTTGAACTTACTCTCTCACCATGGACTTGAACCACCGGCAGAGGTGGCCTAGGCGCCATTTTACACAAGTTATCACGCACTAACCTGGGCTCATAACCTGTTAAAAGGTGGCACCACACTAATAGCATAGCTATTGTGAGTTATATATCTAACAAAATCTTAACATTAATTTATGTAAAGAAGCAGAACTGTAATGAAATAGTTAGCTGTCAGAGATCATTTATCTTGAATTAATAGCTTATTTTAATGATATTGAAGAATGATGCAAGACATTAAAGAAACACTTTAAAGTATTGCTCAGTGAAGCTTAAAATAAGTTTAATTTAATCAGATACATCATTAAAGATGTTAGAAATTGCTGTAGCTCAATAAAATACATTATTATTCTTATGACTGTTGTTAAAAGCTGTGATTAAGACAAATTAGAATTTAATTTAATAATTTAGACATAAATGTATATCAATATGTTTCTTCAACAAGACATCAATAAATCTAAGAATAAAACATCTATTAAAGATTTCATCAATATTCTTTTAGTTAAACAGACAAATTAATACAATAATTATTTGTGTAATTCTTAATCTAATAAATTTATTCAATGAAATCAGCAAGATCAGTATGATCATTATTATTATTTGTTCTATTAACTCCCTATTCAGTCCCTATCTAGGTCTATGAGGGCGAAGCGCCTTTGCAAAGGAAAAACCCAAATGGAAAACCTTAGTCCCGCCCCGCAGGCGCTCCGCCGGC
>JAABUY010002501.1_pt1 | contig 21669 bp, 24 predicted proteins | sample 5560271 | NCBI WGS metagenome assembly JAABUY01 (sample SAMN10711886, study PRJNA513374) | rock metagenome | isolation source: Antarctica rocks | place: Antarctica: Victoria Land, University Valley | reverse complement strand
GGCCAGGGCGCGAGCATCCATCGCAAGGGCGAGGAGCCCGTCGACGTCCCGGTGGCCCGCGAGGTCCGCAAGGCGGATCCCACAGGTGTCGGCGACGCCTTCCGGGCCGGGTTCCTCACCGGGCTGGCCGGGGGGCTGGGTCTCGAGCGCTGCGCCCAGCTCGGGTCGATGCTCGCCACCTACGTCATCGAGACCGTCGGCACGCAGGAGTACAGCCTCGGGCAGCGGCGCTTCCTCGAACGTCTCGCCGAGGCCTACGGACCCGACGCGGCAGCGGAGATCGAGCCGGTCGTGGTCTGCCTGCGCGGCTGACCGGACGCCACCGAGCCGAGCGGGCCGTTGCCGATCCTTCCCGCCCCGTCCCCTTACGCCTTCGACCTCGACGAAGTCCGCGCGGGGGAGGACCTCGTCGCCGTGGGCGCGGACCTGGAGCCCGGCACCGTGCTCGAGGCCTACTCTGCCGGGCTCTTCCCCATGGGCGTCGGCAAGCACGGCGGCCAGCCGATCGGCTGGTGGTCACCCGACCCCCGGGGGATCCTGCGCCTTCCAGACCTCCACGTGAGCCGGTCCCTGCGCCGCTCCGTGCGCCGTTTCGAGATCCGGGTCGACACCGCCTTCGCCGAGGTCGTCGCCGGATGTGCGGACCCGAGCCGCGACGGGCGGTGGATCACCCCGGAGGTCACGGCGGCCTACACCCGGCTGCACCAGCTCGGCTGGGCCCACTCCGTCGAGGTCCTGCGCGACGGCGTCCTCGTCGGGGGGCTCTACGGCCTGGCGCTGGGCGGCCTCTTCGCCGGCGAGTCGATGTTCCACCGGGTGACCGACGCGTCGAAGGCCGCCCTCGTCGGCCTCCACGGCCTGCTCGCCGCCGACGGTGACCCTCGGCGCCTCATCGACGTCCAGTGGCGTACCGGGCACCTCGCGACGCTCGGGATCAGCGAGGTCCCTCGCAAGGAGTACCTTCGCCTGCTCGCCCAAGCCCTCACCGCCCCGCTGCCCGAGCCGTTCCGCTGACGCTCGGACCCTTCGTCGAGTTCGTCCCACCCGCTCGTGTCCGTCGCCCGCGGAGAGGTAGGCTCTGGACGTCGGTGGGGTCGGTGGACATCAGAGACGGAAGGTTCTCCCGTTGCGCAGGCACGATGACACGTCCGCACGGGTCGGGCGGCGGGGCTGGACGCTCGCGGCTGCGCTCGCGACCTGCTCGCTCGTCCTTAGCGGCTGCGCGGGCAATGGCGACGCCTCCAGCGGCTGGCTGCCCAAGGGTCAGGACGGCGGCCAGGTCACCGACCGCACCGGGATCGTGACATCGTTGTGGATCGGGTCCTGGATCGCGGCCCTAGCCGTCGGTCTGCTCGTCTGGGGCCTGATCATCTGGGTGATGGTCCGTTACCGGCGAAAGAAGGACGACACGGGCCTGCCGCCCCAGCTGCGCTACAACGTTCCCATCGAGATTCTCTACACGACCGTCCCGGTGTTCATGGTGGCGGTGCTCTTCTACTACACGGCGCGCGACGAGACGACGCTGACGGACAACCGGGCGAAGCCGGACATCACCGTGAACGTCATCGGCAAGCAGTGGAGCTGGGACTTCAACTACGTCGACGCCAACACCTACGAGGCCGGCGTGCAGACCCAGCGTGATATCAACACGGGAGAGGCGCTCAACGCCATGCCCGTCCTCTACCTGCCCGAGGGCAAGCGGGTCCAGTTCGTCCTCAACTCACGCGACGTCATCCACTCCTTCTGGGTACCGGCGTTTCTCGAGAAGCTTGACATGATCCCGGGCAAGACCAACCGCTTCCAGATCGTCCCGACCCAGCAGGGGGAGTTCCAGGGCAAGTGTGCCGAGCTGTGTGGGACCTACCACTACACGATGCTCTTCAAGGTCAAGGTCGTCTCTTCCGCGGAGTTCGACGCGCAGATGGCCAAGCTGCGTGACGCCGGCCAGACCGGCCAGCTGCCCAACACGCTCAACCGCTCGCCGGTGCTTCCCGAGGACCAGCGGCTCCTTCCCACCCCCACCGGGAGCAAGTGATGGCCACCACGACCCCCACCGTCGAGTACACCACCGGGGAGCGCGTCCCGAAGCGATCCCGAGCGCTTCCCGGCCAGACGTTCGTCAAGTGGATCACGACCACTGACCACAAGATCATCGGCAACCTCTACTTCATCACCTCGTTCATCTGGTTCCTGCTGGGCGGCGTCATGGCGCTGCTGATCCGATCGGAGCTCGCCGCTCCGGGGCTGCAGATCGTCGACACCCCCGAGCAGTACAACCAGCTGTTCACCATGCATGGCACGATCATGCTGCTGCTGTTCGCCACCCCGCTGTTCGCCGGCTTCGCCAACGCGGTGATGCCGCTGCAGATCGGCGCACCGGACGTCTCGTTCCCCCGGTTGAACATGTTCGCCTACTGGCTGTACCTCTTCGGCGGGATCATCGCCGGTGCCGGCTTCTTCACGCCGTCGGGTGCTGCCTCGTTCGGGTGGTACGCCTACGCGCCGCTGTCGGACAACGTCTACAGCCCCGGCCTGGGCGGCGACCTGTGGGTGTTCGGTCTCCTGCTCGCGGGCTTCGGCACCATCCTCGGCTCGGTCAACTTCATCACCACGATCATCTGCATGCGGGCTCCCGGCATGACGATGTTCCGGATGCCCATGTTCACGTGGACCGTGCTGGTGACCTCGCTCCTGGTGATCATCGCTTTCCCGGTCCTGGCTGCAGCCCTGTTCGGGCTCGGGGCGGACCGGCGGTTCGGCGCCCACATCTTCGACGCCGAGAGCGGAGGGGCGATGCTCTGGCAGCACCTCTTCTGGTTCTTCGGCCACCCGGAGGTCTACATCATCGCGCTGCCGTTCTTCGGCATCATCAGCGAGGTGCTTCCGGTCTTCTCGCGCAAACCTCTTTTCGGCTACAAGACCCTCGTCCTGGCGACGATCGCCATCGGCGCCCTGTCGGTGAGCGTCTGGGCGCACCACATGTACGCGACCGGGCAGGTCCTCCTGCCGTTCTTCGCCATCATGTCGATGCTCATCGCCGTGCCAACCGGGGTAAAGTTCTTCAACTGGATCGGCACGATGTGGGGCGGGTCCATCACCTTCGAGACCCCCATCGTCTGGGCCATCGGGTTCCTCGTGACGTTCCTCTTCGGTGGCCTGACCGGCGTCATCCTCTCCAGCCCAGCGTTGGACTTCCACCTCAACGACACCTACTTCATCGTCGCCCACTTCCACTACACGGTCTTCGGCACGGTGGTGTTCGCGATGTTCGCCGGCTTCTACTTCTGGTGGCCGAAGTTCACCGGTCGGATGCTCGACGAGAGGCTCGGCAAGGTGCACTTCTGGATGCTCTTCATCGGCTTCCACACGACTTTCCTGATCCAGCACCTGCTCGGGATCCAGGGCATGAACCGGCGCTACGCGGACTACCTGCCCGAGGAGGGCTTCCAGGCGGCCAACATCGTCTCGACGGCGGGGGCGTTCCTGCTCGGCGCGTCAATGCTTCCCTTCCTCTACAACGTGTGGAAGACCTGGCGCTACGCGCCGCTGGTGACCACGGACGACCCGTGGGGCTACGGCGGATCGCTCGAGTGGGCCACGTCCTGCCCTCCGCCTCGGCACAACTTCGACAGCATCCCGCGGATCCGCTCGGAACGGCCGGCCTTCGACCTGCACCACCCCGATGTCGCTCCAGCGCAGGGGCCACAAGCCGACCCCGGCACGATCACGAAGGTCATGGGGCCTGCTGACCTCGGCGAGATGCAGGGACACGAACCCGGGGAGCCGAACACGAGGAGGTCAGACCAGTGAGGGTCGAGAGCCGGCTGTTTCTCTACATGGCTATCTTCTTCCTGCCGCTGGGTCCCATCTATCTCTACCTCAACAACGGCTCGGACCTCGCGGGGCCGGTCGCGCTGTTTCTCACCGGCCTGCTCGCCGGCCTCATCGCCTTCTACCTCACCGTCACGGGCCGCCGGTTCCAGGACCGTCCCGAGGACAACCCGGCCGCGCTGATCTCCGAGCAGGAGGGCGACTACGGCTTCTTCACCCCGTACTCCTGGTGGCCGATGTGGCTGGGCCTGACTGCGGCGGTCTGCTTCCTGGGTCTGGCGGTCGGATGGTGGCTGTTCATCATCGGGGCCTTCTTCGGCGTCGTCGCCCTCGTCGGCTGGACGTTCGAGCACTACCGCGGTGAGCACGCCAACTGAGGCAGTCGAGCGTCCCGTCGACTGTGTCGAGCCGGTCCCGCCGGAGAGTGGCCTTCGCCTTCAGCCCCAACCCAGCTCGTGCAGTCTCGCGTCATCGACGCCGAAGTGGTGCGCGATCTCGTGGACCACGGTCACGGCAACCTCGTCCAGCAAGTCGTCGCGGTCGACGGACATCCGCTCGAGCGGGCCCTTGAAGATCGTGATCCGGTCCGGCAGCGAGCCGGCATCCCACCACCCCTCACGCTCCGTGAGAGGCGTGCCCTCATAGATCCCCAACAGCTCGGGCTCGTCGGGAGGTGGCTCGTCCTCGACCAGCACGGCGACGTTGGTCATGAGCCGAGCGAGCTCATCAGGGATCTGGTCAAGGGCGTCTGCCACGGCCTCCCTGAACTCCTCCTCGCTCAGCGACAGCCCACTCGTGTGCTCGCCCATCGCGCCAGCCCCTGCAGCCCTCAGTGACCGGACTCCTTGGCCCGCTTGATCGCCTCGTGGTCCGCGCCGGCACCGACCGCCTCGGTGTCCGGTTGCTCGGCCGGCGAGATGGCCTCGTGCTCGCCGTGGTGCTGGGCGGCCATGAACTCCGCCGGAGTGACCGGGTCGACCCGGTCGGTGAAGTAGAAGCGCGACAGCCTGGCCCGCACCCGCTCCTTGCGAGCGGCGGGGGTGGCCACGCCGTTGGCGTCGGTGCCGGAGCCGATCGCCAGCGGCTCCTGTGCCTCCTGCTGCACCAGGCTGTAACGCGCATAGGGGTCGAGGGGCTCATGCATCTCGAAGAACTTGCCCTCGGCGGTGCGGATGATCGTGCCGGTCTCTCGCCCGTGCAGGACCGTCTCCCGGTCGTGTCGCTGGAGGCTGAGGCAGATCCGCTTCGTCACCCAGAAGGCCAGTGGCGGGACGACGAGCAGGCCGATCTGGAAGGAGCGGGTCAGGTCGTTGATCGAGAGGCGCAGCTTGATCGCCATGATGTCGTTGCCCGAGGCGAAGAAGAGGATGAGGTAGAACGAGATGGCCATGACGCCGAGGGCGGTGCGGACCGGCGCGTTGCGCGGGCGGTCGAGCAGGTGATGTTCCCGCTTGTCGCCGGTGACCCAGGACTCCAGGAAGGGATAGGCGCCGGAGATCGTGAAGAGAAGCGGAATGAGCAGAATGGAGCCGATGAAGACGTTGAAGCTCCACGTCCGGTCGAACGCAGTGAACTCCAGGAAGCCCGGGAGGAGTCGTAGCGCACCGTCGGCAAAGCCCATGTACCAGTCGGGCTGGGCGCCCGCCGTGACCGGCGAGGGGTCATAGGGGCCGTACGCCCAGATCGGGTTGATGGTCACGAGGGCGGCAATGAGCGCCGTGACGCCGAAGACCATGAAGAAGAAGCCACCGGCCTTGGCGATGTAGACCGGCATCAACGGGAAGCCGACGACGTTGTGCTCGGTCCGACCGGGGCCGGGGAACTGGGTGTGCTTGTGCACGGCCACGAGGACGATGTGGGCGGTGAACAGCCCGACGAGGATCGCCGGCAGGAGGAGCACGTGGACAGTGAACAGCCGCGGGATGATCGCCTCGCCGGGGAAGGCGCCGCCGAAGACGAGGTAGGCGACGTAGCTGCCGACGATCGGGATCGACTGCATGAACCCCTCTGCGGCGCGTAGCCCGGTGCCGGAGAGCAGGTCGTCGGGCAAGGAGTAACCGGCGAAGCCCTCGATGAGGGAGAGCATCGACAGGATCGTGCCGATGACCCAGTTGATCTCCCTCGGCTTGCGAAAGGCCCCGGTGAAGAAGACGCGGAACATGTGCACCGTGACGGCGACGATGAACATCAGGGCGGCCCAGTGGTGGATCTGGCGGATGAGCAGCCCGCCGCGCACGTCGAAGGAGATGTTCACCGTGGAGCTGTAGGCCTCGGACACCGTGACGCCCTGCAGCGGGAGGTAGGAGCCGCCGTACTGGACCTGGCCGGCGCTGGGCACGAACCAGAAGGTCAGGAAGGTCCCCGAGAGGAGGCAGATGATCATCGAGTACATCGCGATCTCGCCCAGCATGAACGACCAGTGGTCCGGGAAGACCTTCTTCAGCAGAAAGGCTGCGCCCTTGGCGGCACCGGTGCGCTCGTCGAGCCAGTTCGACACTCCTCCGGCGGTCTTCATCCCTGCGCCGGGCGCGGCGCCCTGAGCAGGGTCGTTCTGGCGCAGCGAGGCTGCGCTCTTGGGGGTGGTCGTTGTGGCCATCAGCGCTCCCAGTAGCTCGGACCGACGGGCTCGTGGAAGCCCTCGGGGGCGACGAGGTAACCCGCGTCGTCAACGGTGATCTTCAGCTGGGGCAGCGGTCGCTTGGCCGGGCCGAAGATGACTTCGCAGTCCTTGGTCACGTCGAAGGTCGACTGGTGACACGGGCAGAGCAGGTGGTGGGTTGTCTGCTCATAGAGACCGACCGGACACCCGACGTGGGTGCAGAGCTTGGAGTAGGCGACGATGCCGTCGTGGCCCCAGGAGAGGGCCTTCTGTCCCTTGGCGCCGGGGTCGAAGTCCGTGGGGGCGAGGCGCATCAGCAGGACGGCTGCCTTTCCCTTGTCCTCGAGGACGTGCTTGGAGTTCTTGAGTGTCTCGGGCATGACGTGGAAGACCGAGCCGATGGTCACGTCGGACACCTTGATCGGTGTCATCTCGGGGTCGCGGAAGAGCCGGATCGGGGCCCCCGGCTTGCCGTCCGGACCGGGCGCGATGTCCCAGATCGTCTCGCCCAGCTCGCGCACCGCGACCGTCGGGTTGCCGAGCGAGCCAGCCACCTGGACGACGAACGGCAGGGCGAAGAGACCGAGGGCGCCACCGAGGGAGTACTTCAGGATCGGCCGGCGGCCGAGCTGGGCAGCGTCGCCGCCGCCCAGGATGACGTCGACCGCCTTGGTTCGGCTGGCGTCGTCGGAGCGCTGCGGGTGCCGCTCCTCGACGATCTCCGAGTCGGGCATGAGGGTCTTGGCCCAGTGCACCGCGCCGGCGCCGATGAGAAAGAGGCTCAGGGCCATCGAGACGCCGAGGACGACGTTGAGCAGGTTGGTGTAACCGATGCCGGGCAGGAACACGCCCCTCGTGTAGTCGATGGCGAAGTAGCCCACGAGGAAGACGAGGGTGGCGAGCATCGACAGGCCGAAGAGGGTCGCGACCTGGCGCTCGGCGCGCCTGGCGGCCACCGCGTCGCGGTCGGCGAGGCGCTCGATGTGCGGCGGCAGGCCCGGGTCAGGGAAGCGGGCCGGCAGGCCACCCGTGCCGATGTGGTGTCCCTCGTCGAGGTGGACGACGTCGGTCGAGGTGCTCGCCCCGCCGGAGGTGCTCCCCCCGGTGCCAGGGGGCGTGCCGTGTGCGCTCATGCGTTGACCGGTCCCGTCGGTTCGATGTCGCCCATCCTGCCATCCACCAGTGACACGTATGACATGGGCCGTCCTCAGGCCGACTTCTGGCCGAGCCAGACGGCGCAGGCGACCATGATGCCCAGACCGAAGACCCAGATGAACATGCCCTCCGAGACCGGCCCGAGGTTGCCGAGGGTCATCCCGCCGACGCTCTGCTCCTGCTGGGTCGTCTTGAGGAAGGCGATGATGGAGTTCTTGCCCTCCGGGCTGATGTTCGCATCGTTGAACACGGGCATCGACTGCGGTCCGGTGACCATCGCCTCGTAGATGTCCTTGCCCGCCACGCCCTTGAGGGTGGGAGCGTACTTCCCGCGCGACAGGGCGCCTCCCGAGCCGGCGAAGTTGTGACACATCGCGCAGTTGACGCGGAACAGCTCACCGCCGAGGGCGACATCGCCGTTCTGACCCGTTGAGTACTTCTGGTCCGGGATGGCGGGTCCCGGGGCGAGCGAGGCGACGTAGGCGGCCATGGCCTGGATCTGCGGCTGGGTGAACTGGACCGGCCCGCGCTCCGCCTGGACGTCCTGCTTGGCCAGCGGCATCCGGCCCGTGCCGACCTGGAAGTCGACCGAGGCGGCACCGACGCCGACGAGAGACGGACCGTAGCCGCTGCCCTGGGCGGACGGACCGGAGCCGCTGCCCTGGGCGTTGAGCCCGTGGCAGGTGGCGCAGTTGGCCAGGAAGAGCGACCGGCCCTCGGCGACCGAGTCGGCGCTCGCCACGGAGGCTTGGGCTGTCCGGGGGGCCAGCAGCGAGTAGGCGCCACCGACGACGACGAGCCCGAGCAGCAGCAGGAGGGCCATGGCGGCGGGATGACGCCGACGGGCTGCCAAGGCGTTCAACGTGCTGTCCTGTCGTCGGGAGGTGTGGTGGTGAGGGTGTCGCAGGGCGGGTGCCAGAGCACGACCGGACGCATCGACATCACCTCTCGGGAACGTAGCAGGGGGGTCATTTGAGCAGGTAGATGGTGGCGAAAAGAGCGATCCACACCACGTCGACGAAGTGCCAGTAGTAGGAGGTCACCACGGCGCCGATCGCCTGGGTGTGCGAGTACCGGCGGGTCGCGAAGGTCCTCCCGATGATGAGGAGGAACGCGATGAGGCCACCGGTGACGTGCAGGCCGTGGAAGCCGGTCGTCATGTAGAAGACCGAGCCGTAGCGGTCCGAGGACAGCGTGACGTGCTCGCTCGTCAGCGCTGCGTACTCGTAGATCTGGCCGGCGATGAAGGCGGCGCCGAAGAGGTACGTCACGACGTACCACTCGCGCATCCCCCACGTGCCGAGGTCACGCAACCGGCCGGTGCGCGAGGCCTGGCCCCGCTCCGCCTTCCACACCCCGAGCTGGCACCACACCGACGAGATGACGAGAATGAAGGTGTTGAAGGCGGCGTAGGGGACGTTCAGCTTGCTGGTCTGCTGTGCCCACAGCTCGGGCGACAGCGAGCGGATCTGGAAGTACATCGCGAACAGCCCGGCGAAGAACATCAGCTCGCTGGCCAGCCAGACGATGGTGCCGACCGAGACCATGTTGGGCCGGGTCGCCGGCCCCGTCCCGGTGCCCGCGGGACGGGGAGGTGCTGCCGATGCTGTCGCCACGGGAATGATTATTGCCTCATCGGAGCCGAGGGCGCACGCGCCCCCCGGATTTGTGCCCGGAAACCCGAGAACGGGCTGCAGGGACCGCCCGGTACCATCGGCGGATGACCGCCTCGCAGGCCGCACCGGCGCACTCCACCAGCCAGTCCCTCGCCCGCGCGGCGGCCATCGGCTCGCCACCTCGACGGATCACCGTCCTGCTCTACAGCGACGACGTCGCCACCCGTGATGCGGTGCGTCTCGCCGTCGGACGCCGACCCGCCAGGGACGTCGAGGTGTCCGGCTGGCGCGAGGTCGCGACGCCCGCCGCGGCGGTCTCTGCTGCCGAGACGGGAGCTCTCGACGTGCTCGTCCTCGACGGCGAGGCGGCCAAGATGGGCGGTCTCGGCCTGTGCCGGCAGCTCAAGAACGAGATCTTCGGCTGCCCGCCCGTCCTGGTCCTGCTCGGGCGTCCCCAGGACGGCTGGCTCGCCGCCTGGTCCCAGGCCGACCTCGCCGTCGCGTACCCCCTCGACCCGGTGGTGCTGGCCAGGGCGGTCGCCGAGCTCGGGCGCCGGACGGCTCCGACGTCGGCCTGAGCGGGTGACGGACACGGAAGCGCCGAGCTGGCCGGACCTGCTAGCTGCCCTGCTCGCCGGTGCGGACCTTGACGCCCGGCGCGCCCGGTGGGCGATGGACCAGATCATGTCTGGTGCCGCCTCGCCGGTCCAGGTCGCCGGCTTCCTCATCGCCCTGCGCGCCAAGGGCGAGTCCGTCGAGGAGATGCGCGGACTGGCCGACCAGATGTTGGCGCACGCCACCCGCATCGAGGTGGCCGGACCCAGCCTGGACATCGTCGGCACGGGCGGTGACCGCGCGCACACCGTGAACATCTCGACCATGTCGGCGATGGTCTGCGCCGCGGCCGGTGTGACGGTCGTCAAGCACGGCAACCGCGCCGCGTCGTCCTCCTCAGGTTCGGCAGACGTGCTCGAGGCGCTCGGCATCGACCTCACCCTGTCGGCCCAGAAGGTCGCCGCCATCGCCGGGGAGGCTGGCATCACCTTCTGCTTCGCCCAGCTCTTCCACCCGTCGATGCGGCACGCGGCCGCTGCGCGCAGCCAGCTCGGCATCGGGACCGCGTTCAACTTCCTGGGGCCGCTCACCAACCCCGCGCAGCCCACCTTTGCCGCCGTCGGGGTGGCCGACCGACGGATGGCTCCCATCCTGGCGGGCGTCTTCGCGGGTCGGGGCAAGGACGCGGCCGTCTTCCGTGGTGATGACGGGCTCGACGAGCTGACCCTCGAGACGACCTCCACCGTGTGGTGGGTCCGCCGCGGAGCCGTGCGCGAGCAGGTGCTCGACCCGACCGAGCTCGGGCTGACCAACCGACCGACGGGGGACCTCAGGGGAGGAGATCCCGCCAACAACGCCGGCGTCGTCCGGGAGGTCTTCGCGGGCCGCGCCGGCGCCGTCCGAGATGCCGTCGTCCTCAATGCCGGGATCGCGCTGGCCCTGACCGAGCCCGACCGCGGAGCCACTCGGGCGGACTTCCTGGCCGACGTGCGCACCGGGATGGACCGGGCCGAGCAGGCTGTCGACTCGGGCGCCGCGACCGACCTGGTGTCCCGCTGGGTCCGGGCCACCCAGGTGGCCGCGAGCTCCTGAACCGCACGCCGTATGCCGGTCAGTCGCCTTCGATCCCGAGACTGAACGCGGCGTCGAGGTCGCCCTTGGAGTAGGTGCGGAAGGCGATGTGCGTCGAGGTCCCGGTGACCCCGGTGACCTTGTTGAGGCGGTCGGCGATGACGTCGGCGAGGTCGTCGTGGTCCTGGACGCGTACCATGGCGATGAGGTCGGCGTCGCCCGTCACGGAGTAGACCTCGGTGACCCCGGCCAGCTCGGCGATGCCCTGGGCCACCTCCGGGATCCGGTCGACGTCGCAGCTGACGAGGACGATGGCAGTGATCACGAGCGCCAGCCTAACCTCAGCCGACCGCCGCCAGTGGCGTGGTGGGCGGGGGCTGGGAGGTGACCGGCGTCCCGAGCACCGGGTCCCGGTCGAACGGCGCCACACCGGCCGGACGCCCGAGCTTGAGGCTTGCCCGCACGGCGCCGGCCCCGCCGACGGGACACGACCACGAGCCGTCGAGGGCGACGATGCGCACCCCGGGGGACTCGAGCCAGCGCAGGATGATCTCGGCCTCCTCCGGCGTGGCCGCCGGGGAGGGAGCAGCCGGCGGCGCCACGACCTCGGCCGTGCTGCACAGGCTCTGGACATAGACCATCGGGTCGGCGCCGGGCGGACTGACGCTCGCCCCGGCAAGGCGGCCGTAGCGCACGCAGATGAGCTCCCAACCGCCCGGCTCGCTGCGCCGCGCGGCGACGAGCTGGGCGCTGGAGGCCAGCGGCGCGATGCGCTGGGTGCGGGCGGTGGCCCGGACCAGGTGCATGAGCCGGTCGCGCACCGTGCTGGCGTCCTCGAAGCGCTCCAGCGCGGCGAGCGCCGACATCCGGTCGCGAAGGGCCTGGGTCGCCGGCCGGGCGTCGCCGCAGATGAGGCCGACCGCCTCGCCGACCACCGCGGCATACTCGTCCATGCTCTGGCGGCCCGTGCACGGTGCCCCGCACCGGCCCATCTCGGCGAGGACGCAGTCGGAGCCGGTGGCCCTGGCCGAGAGCCGTTGTGTGCACTGGCGCAGGGGGATGACCTCGTGGACGGCCGCCACGGCGGCATCGGCGGACCCGCGGGAGGCGAAGGGCCCGAAGTAGCGGGCGCCGTCGCCGCGCACCGCACGGACGATCGACAGCCGCGGGAACGGCTCGACGGTGAGCTTGACCCAGATCGCCCGCTCCGGGCGCTTCGAGCGCCGGTTGTAGCGCGGCTTGTGCGCCGCGATGAGCCGCAGCTCACGGACTTGGGCCTCGAGCGTCGTCTGGCAGACGATCGGCTGGATGCTCGCCGCCAGACCGACCATCTCGGACATTCGGCTGCGCTGCTCCGAGGCCGTGAAGTAGGAACGCGCCCGGACCCGGATGTTGCGCGAGGTGCCGACGTAGAGCGGCCTGCCCTGATCGTCCTTGAAGACGTAGACCCCCGGCAGTGCCGGCAAACCGTCAGCGAGGAACCGCTTGCGGCGCTGGGCCGGGATGACCCGCGACGTGTAGCTCGACAGCTCCTCAAGGGTGTGCACACCGAGGTTGCCGACGCGTTCGAGGAGACCGTGCAGGACATCGACCGTGGCGCGCGCGTCGTGCAGGGCCCGGTGGTCGGGTGTCGTCCTGGCCCCGAAGAGCACGGCAAGCGACGCGAGCTTGTGGTTGTGGCACTCGTCGCGGGTGACGAGCTGGCGGGCCAGGTGAACGGTGTCGAGGACCCGGAATCCCGGCCAGTCCTGGCCGGTCGCAGCTGCTGCCGCCTTGAGGAAGGAGATGTCGAAGCCGGCGTTGTGGGCGACGAGGACCGCGTCGCGGGCGAACTCGAGGAAGGCCGGCAGCACGGACTCGATGCGCGGTGCCTGCGCGACCATGGCGTTGGTGATGCCGGTGAGCACCTGGATGAAGGCCGGAATGGGCTCGCCCGGCTTGACCAGCGTCTGGAACTCCCCGAGCACCTCGCCGCCGCGCACCCTCACCGCACCGAACTCGGTGATCGCGGACGCCGCCGCACTTCCCCCCGTCGTCTCGAGGTCCACGACGACGAACGTGACATCGGCCAGCGCCGTGCCGAGTTCGTCGAGCGTGCCCTGGACTGCCTGCATGCCGACGACGCTAAGCGCGTCCGCCGACAGGGGTTGGAAGGCGCGCTGGGCCGGGCATCGGCGGGCCGATTGTCCATCACTGCGCACCAAGCCGTCCGTGGGCCGTCACGTCGGTGCGCTGCCCGAGCTGTCGAGGGATGTCAGTGGCCGCCCCTAGCGTCGTCGCAAGGTGGAAGCCGGAAGGTGGACGCACACGAGAGGGAGGCGTCATGAACAACGACACATCCATGGTCATCGACTGCCGGACGTGTCCGGTGCGGGAGGTCAGGTGCGACGACTGCATCGTCACGGCTCTCCGGGGTCAGCCCCTGGTGCGGCTCGACGACGGAGAGCTGCCGCTCGACCCGGCTGAGCGCCGTGCCGTCGACATCTTCGTCGGCGCCGGCATGCTCGACCCGGACCGTGCCGTGATGCTCACCGCCCGGCGCGAGCCGTGGTCCGGGGTGCGCGCCGTCGGCTGAGACGCGGCCTACGATCGTGCGGTGAGGGCTCGCGAAGACACCACCCGGACGGGTGGGCTCCGGGGGCGGCGCGGCCATTCGGCGGCGGACCGGCGGATCACGCTGGTCCTGCTCGTGGCCGCCAGCACGGGTGCCTGCACCGGCTCCGGCGGCGAGCGGCAGGCGGCGGCGAGCGCGACGAGCCACACCACCGCGGGCCCCTCGAGCACCGCGGGCGCCAGGAGCACCGCGGGCGCCTCCAGCACCGCGGGCGGCTCAAGCACCGCGAGCCCGTCCGGCTCGCCGGAGCCCAGCACGGCGTCGTCCCCGACCGCCGACTCCGACGAGGCGCGCCGGCAGGGCGTCGTCGAGTTGATCCGCCGCCGCGCCCTGGCACTGAGGAGCGGCGACCGGCAGGCCTGGCTCGCGACGGTCAGCGACCCGGCAAGCCCGTTCGCCCAGCGCCAGGGAGCGGTCTTCGACCGGATGCGGCTGCTGCCCATCACCGACTTCGACCAGCACGGCGTCGAGGTCGCCCCCGCTCCGTCGGCGGCCCGGGCAGCTGCCGTGGGCGCCGACGCCTGGGTGAGCATCGTCCACCTCACCTACCGGCTCGACGGATACGACCGGGCGCCCCGCTCGTTCGATGCGTCGTTCACCGTCGTGAGCACCCCCGACGGATGGCGGCTCGCGGACGACACGGAGGGGCGCACCCAGCCGCAACCGTGGGACATCCCCTCGATGGCCGTGGTCCGGTCCCCGACGACGCTCGTCATCGGCAGCGCGCCCGCGGCGACGCTCAGGGACTACCTCGCCCTCGCGGAGCCCGCCCACACCCGGATCGCCGGCATCTGGGGCAGCGCCCTGTCAGGGGTGATCGTCGCCCCCGCCACGGTCGAGCAGCTGGCGGCGCAGCTCCAGCGGCCCGACGCCTTGGGGCTCGAGCAGGTGGCCGCCATCACCGACGGTCCGATCGGCCCCGGCCGCCCGGCGACGACGGACCGGGTCTACGTCAACCCCCAGGCTTTCGCCCGGCTCACCCCGGACGGCCGTCGGGTCGTGCTGACCCACGAGCTGACCCACGTGACCGTGCGCGGCACGACCGACCGGCCAGTGCCGCTCTGGCTCTCGGAGGGCTTCGCCGACTACGTCGGGTTCACCGGGCTGAGCCTCACACCGCGCACCGTCGCGGCCGATCTCCTCGTCAGGGTCCGGGCCGGCACCGGGCCGACCCGGCTGCCGGTCCCCGACGACTTCGACCCGAGGAAGGGGATCATCGCCCCCACCTACAGTGCGGCGTGGCTGGCGGTGACCCGGATGGCGCAGGTCCATGGCGGCGACCGCGTCGTCGCGTTCTACCGGGCCGTCGCGGGCGGCCTCGCCATCGGCCCCACGACCGCAGGAGACCCTGCCGCGGTGACCGGGCAGGCGTTTCGCACGGTGCTCGGCACGAGCGAGGAGGCCTTCGTCGCCGACTGGCTCGCCTACCTGGAGCAGCTGGCTCGATGAGCTGGAAGCCTTCCCGCGCAGCGGGACGGCCAACCCGCGGCCCGGCGCGAGCCTGGTTGTAGCCTTCGGCCCATGGCCGATCGCACCGAGTCCTCCATCGTCATCGATGCTGCCCCCGGGGCCGTCCTCGATGTCGTCGCGGACTTCCGGGCCTACCCGAGGTGGGCGACCGCGGTGAAGCACATCTCGGTCTTGTCGGAGGAGGGGGACGGCTGGGCCGACCAGGTGGAGTTCACCCTTGACGCCGGCGTCATCAAGGACACGTACATTCTCGACTACGAGTGGGAGGTGACCTCGTCCGGCGCGGGTGTCGTGTCCTGGAGCCTCGTCAAGGCCACGGTTCTCAAGGCGATGAACGGGTCGTACACCCTGGCCACGGAGGGCCTGGGCACGAAGGTCACCTATCGCCTCGCGGTCGACCTCAACATCCCCATGCTCGGCCTGCTCAAGCGCAGGGCGGAGAAGGTCATCGTCGACACTGCTCTCAAGGAGCTCAAGAAGCGCGTCGAGGGCTGACGACCCATGCGCATCATCCTCTTCACCGGCAAGGGTGGGGTCGGCAAGACGACGACGGCCGCCGCGTCCGCCGTGCAGGCCGCCCGGGCAGGCATCCGGACCCTCGTGATGTCGACGGACGCCGCGCACTCACTCGGTGACACCCTCGACCGCGACCTCGACGGTCCCGGCCCCGTGCAGGTCGAACCCCATCTGCACGCCCTCCAGGTCAGCTCGACGCGCACCGTCGATGCCTCCTGGAGGACGGTGCAGGACTACCTGCTCGCGGTCCTCGGCAACGTCGGCGTCGACCCGGTCGTCGCGGAGGAGCTGACTTCCCTGCCCGGCGCGGAGGAGATCGCGGCACTGCTCGAGGTGCGGACGCAGGTCGAGTCCGGGCAGTGGGACCTCGTCGTCGTCGACTGCGCGCCGACCGCGGAGACCCTGCGGCTGCTCGCGCTGCCGGAGGCGCTGGCGTGGCACCTCGAGCGGCTCCTGCCCGGGCAGCGCGCACTCCTGCGCACCTTCCGGCCGGCCGCTGCCGCGGCGACAGGATGCCGTTGCCGGGCCCCGTGGTCCTCGAGACGGTCCGGCGCTGGTCCGCTCGGATGCGGGACGTGCAAGAGCTGCTGACCAGCGAGTGGGCCTCGGTGCGGCTCGTCCTCACCCCCGAACGCGTCGTCATCGCGGAGTCGCGCCGGACCTGGACCTCGCTCAGTCTCTACGGGTTCGTCGTCGACCAGGTCGTCGTCAACCGAATCTTTCCGGACGCCGCCGCCGACGCGCGCGGCAAGGCTCGGGCGGACCCCTGGCGGAGCGCCTGGAACACGGCCCAGCGCGAGGGTCTCGTGGAGGTGGCCGACTCGTTCGCCGGCATACCGATCGTCACGTCGCCCTACCTAACCCGCGAGCCGGTCGGACTTGACGCGCTCGGCGAGCTGGCGCGGGCTCGCGGAGCGGACGACCTCGCAACGCTGCTCGACCCGGTCCGGACCCCCGGGTTGACCGTGCGGCGGGCCGGCGAGGAGTACGTCCTGACCCTGCCCCTCCCCCTCGTCGGTGCGGCCGAGGTCGACCTCAAGCGACGCGGCGCCGACCTGCTGGTGGTCGTGGGCGAGCACCGCCGGGTCCTGACACTGCCAGCAGTCCTGAGACGATGCGTCGTCAGGAGCGCCGCGGTCAGGGCTGGCACGCTGAAGGTGCGATTCGTCCCGGACGAGGCGGCGTGGCCCACCAATGGGCCCCTCAGGAGAGAGGCGACAGCGTGACGGAGCAGGCACAGGGCCCCGTGGGCTCGGTGGCCGAGGAGGCGGCCCGGCTGCTCGACGCCCTCCTGTCGGGCGAAGGGATGGCGGACGTTCCCCCGCAGCGCGCGGCGGCACCGGGAGAGCCATCGCCGGGGGCACCGGGCGAGGTACCGACGGCAGCAGGGGCGTCCGGCACCGCCTCACCCGGCCAGGACTCGTCCTGCGGTCACCGCTCCGCAGCCGAGGACCAACCGGTCTGTCATCTCTGCCCCGTGTGCCAGCTCATCAGGACCGTGCGCGCGGTCAACCCGGAGACGGTGGACCGGTTGGCCGACCTGGCGGCTGCGGTGAGCCAGACGCTGCGGGACGTGGCCGCCAACCGGTGGGCGCAGACCGGCCACCCCGCCCCCGGCCGGCGTGGCTCGGTCGTCGAGGACATCGCCGTGCGCGGGAACGACGAGGAGGACGAGAACGACGAGGACGAGAACGACGCGGAAGGGCTGCCGACATGAGCGACGACCTCGTCATCGGCATCGACATCGGCGGCACCAAGGTCGCTGGTGGGGTCGTCGACGAGCACGGAAAGGTCCTGCGCCGGGCCCGGCGGGACACCCCTCACCGGTCGATGTCCCCGGACGTCGTGGAGGACACCATCGTCGAGGTCGTCGACGAGCTGTTCGAGGCGGTGGGGCGCGACCGGATCAGCGCCGTGGGCATCGGTGCCGCCGGGTTCGTCGCCGCCGACCGCGCGACGGTCGTCTTCGCGCCGCACCTGTCCTGGCGGCACGAGCCATTCCAGAAGAAGCTCCAGCGCCGGGTGCAGGTGCCGATCACCGTCGACAACGACGCCAACGCCGCGGCCTGGGCCGAGTGGAAGTTCGGTGCGGCGCAAGGCGAGTCGCACCTCATGATCATCAACCTCGGAACGGGCATCGGCGGCGGCATCGTCATCGACGGCCAGGTCCAGCGCGGCCGGTTCGGGATGGCCGGTGAGTTCGGCCACATGCAGGTCGTCCCCAACGGGCTGCGTTGCGAGTGCGGCAACCGCGGCTGCTGGGAGCAGTACGCCAGCGGCAACGCCCTGGTGCGAGAGGCACGCTCGCTCATCACGGCCCGGTCCCCGATGGCCACCGACCTCCTCGCCTCCGTCGGCGACGACCCGGGCAACCTCACCGGCCCGCTCGTCACCGCAGCCGCGCAGGCCGGTGACCAGACGGCCATCGAGCTGCTCGCCGAGATCGGGCACTGGCTCGGCGTGGGCATCGCCAACCTCGCCGCCGCCTTCGACCCGGGCACCTTCGTCGTCGGCGGCGGGGTCAGCGCCGCCGGCCCACTGCTGCTCGGGCCCGCACGAGAGACGTTCCGCCGCCAGCTCACCGGCCGCGGTTACCGACCCCAGGCCGCGATCGTCGCCGCGGAGCTGGGCAACGAGGCCGGGCTCATCGGCGCGGCCGATCTCGCCCGGGTCGACCGCGCGCCGTCATGACCTCGCGGTCCCCGACGTTTCGCGTCGCGACCTACAACACGCGGGACCTCCTCGACGACGCCGCCGCAGCAGCACGGGTGGTCCGCGCCATCGAGCCCGACGTCCTGTGTCTCCAGGAGGTCCCGCGCCGGCTCCTTGCGAGCTGGCGGGTGGCGGCCTTCGCCGAGCAGTGCCGCATGTACTGGTCCGGACACCACCGGGGCAGCGGCGGGACGACCATCTTCACGAGCCTGCGGGTGCAGGCTCCCTCGAGCACGCACCGGCGCCTTGCCGTCCCTGCCCTCGTGCGACGACGCGGGTATGCCGTCTCAACGGTCGCGCTGCCGGGCCGCCGTGCCGTCACGGTTGCGAGCCTGCACCTCAGCCTCGACCCGGCGGAGCGCGAGCGGCACGTCGCGCTCGTCCTCGACGCGCTGTCCGGCTCTCAGGACGTCGTCATCGCGGGGGACCTCAACGAGGACGCGAGCGGCCTTGCCCACCAAGCCATCTCGAGGCGGTACCTCCTCGTCTCGAGGGGTCTGGCGACCTTTCCCTCGAGCAGTCCCCAGCGGGCCCTCGACAACATCTTTGCGTCGGCGCGGCTCGTCGTGCGTCCCGGCGCCCCAGCCCCGATTCTCGAGAACGACCTCGTGGCCGCGAGCGACCACCGGCCCGTCTGGGTGGAGGTGGTGACCCGCCCGCTCGAGCCGTGACCCGGCATACCGGCGCTGTTCCCGGCCGCCGAGACGAGGTCAGACGCGGTGGCCGGTCACCGGCCCAGGGCGGGCCGAGCTCAGAGACGGACGCCGTCGTCGTCCTCGTCGCGCTCGTTGGGCTGGCGCAGGACGAGGAGGACGAACCCCGCGACGGAGGTGAGCAGGGCGAACGTCATCCACCAGCCGTTGCCGTCGCGGTTGAAGAGCAGGAGGTAGAGGAAGAGCAGGGGGCCGCTGATGAGGGCGCCCATCATCGTCCAGAAGTGCTTGTCCTCCGATGACGGCAGCGGAGCCGGGGGTGGGGGCTCGAAGTGCTCCTCGACGTCGGCCGGCTCGTGGCGGCGCCAGGCCGACCCGACGACGGACGGCGTCACCTGGTCCGCGCCGGCATCCGTGCCGGTGACGTGGGGCTGCGAAGCCGGCGGCTCGGCCTCTGGCGGCGCCGTCCGGGCCTCGGGGGTAGCGTCGTCCTTCGACGCCGTAGGACTCCTTGGAGCGGGACTTGCCGGAGCCGGACTTCCCGGAGCGGGACTCTCCGGAGCGGCAGTTCCCGCTGACGGGACGGCGGGGGGCGTGGGCGAGGGCGCGTCGTCGCCTCGCTGGGGCGCGTCGGACTGCTCGCCCGGGTCGGCGTGGCCCCGACCCTTGGCAGCATCGCCGGCGGTCGGGTCGCCGAAGGGGTCGATGCCCAGCGCTTCCTCGTCCCAGTGCGCCATGATCGCGGCAAACTGCTCGTCGACATCCTTGTCCGCCATCGTCACATTCTCACTGCTCAGGCTGTCAGCCGTTGGATGAAGCGCACGCTCTCATCGTGGATGAGCGGCGCGTCGTTGTCGAGGGTGGCCACGTGGTAGGAGTTCTCCAGCCAGATCTCCGTGACGTCGGTGCTCGAGATCCGCGACAGGAAGAACGCGGAGCTGCTCGGCGGGACGACGTGGTCGACCCGCGAGTGCATGAGCAGGACCGGCTGGGTGACCTCCGGAAGGTCGCGACAGACCTGCGCCCAGAGCTGGGTCTGCGAGTGCATCGACCGGAGCGGGTTGCGCAGATACCCGAGCTCGGGCTCACCGCCGGTCCTCTTGACGTCGTTGGCGATGCCCGGCAAGGAGGGCACGAGGCGGTGCAGGACCGGTAACAACCTCAGCAGCCGGTTGTCGTGCGTGAAGATCGGGTTGACGAGCACCATCCCCGCCATCCGTGGACCGTGCTCGAGGGCGAGCTTCGTCGCGAGCAGGCCACCCATCGACAGACCGGTCACGAAGACCTTCTCGCACGATGTGTGCAGCTCCCGGAACGCCGTGTCGACCTCCGCGTACCAGTCCTGCCAGGTCGTCCTCGCGAGCTCCTGCCAGGTCGTGCCGTGCCCGGGCAGCCGCGGCAGCCGCACGGTGTAGCCGGCCTCGGCGAGGTGCTGGGCCCAGGGCCGCAGACCCTGCGGGGTGCCCGTGTAGCCGTGGCACACCAGGACGCCGATCTCGTTGCCGTCGTGACTGTAGGGCTCGGCTCCGGGAAGGACCGTCACGTCGACTCCTCGCCTTCGGGCTTGGTGGGTTGGCAAATCCTCGCACGAGCACGCGGCGTGCCCATGGTGGCGTAAAGTGCAGCGCGTCACATCGGAGAGGGCGAGGTTCAGGCATTGTTCTACTGGGTGCTCAAGACCGTGATCCTCGGGCCGATCCTTCGGCTGCTCTTCCGGCCCTGGGTCGAGGGTGAGGAGAACATCCCGGAGGACGGCGCAGCCATCTTCGCGAGCAACCACCTGTCCTTCTCCGACTCGATCTTCCTGCCGCTCGTGCTCCCGCGGCAGATGACCTTCCTGGCGAAGTCCGACTACTTCACCGGTCGCGGCCTCAAGGGCCGGGCGACCGCCGCCTTCTTCAAGGCGGTGGGCCAGGTGCCCGTGGACCGCTCCGGAGGCGGGGCCGGGGAGGCGGCGCTCAGCTCGGGCCTGAAGATCCTGCGCCGCGGCGAGTTCCTCGGCATCTACCCCGAGGGCACCCGCTCACCGGACGGCCGCCTCTACCGCGGTCGCACCGGGGTGGCCCGGATGGCGCTCGAGAGCGGGGTGCCGGTGCTGCCGGTCGCCATGATCGGCACCGACAAGGCCCAGCCCACCGGCAAGAAGGTCCCCAAGATCATGCGGATCGGCATCCGCATCGGCACTCCGCTGGACTTTTCGCGCTACGAGGGCATGGAGGACGACCGCTTCGTCCTGCGCTCGATCACCGACGAGATCATCTACGAGCTGATGCTGCTGTCCGGTCAGGAGTACGTCGACGAGTACGCCACGTCGATGAAGGACCGGCTGCTCACGGCCGCCCGCGTCAAGGCCCGGGAGATCCAGGAGGCCGCCAAGCCCGGCGCGGCCGCACGCGAGCCCGAGGAGGCCCTCGGCGCCGGCGAGCAGGACGACATCCCTGCGGCAACGACGGACACCGCGCGCGGCGGGGAGGCAGCCGGTGCGCCACAGCTGGACGAGCGCGAGGGTGACGAACGCGCTGCCAGCTGATCGATGATCGCCCGACTGGTCAGCCCGCGCGACGACGACTCGCTCGTCGTGTCGGCGCTGTGGCAGGCCATCCGGGTGCTGCGTCCCCTCGCCTTCGCGTATGCCGCGTGGTCCGCCTGGGCGCGCAGCGGCGACATGCAGCGCCCCGGGGCTGCCGGAGTGGTCCTGTGTGTCATCGGAGCCTGGACGCTGCTGCAGTTCCTGCGGGTCCGTCGGGACGCGGGCACGCACCTACTCGAGCTCGGGCTCGCGTCGGCGGCAGTCCTCGCGACGCGCTGGGTCGACACCCCGGCGGCGGCGTTCCAGGGGACGACGACCCTTCCCGGCGTCTGGCAGTCCGTGCCGGT
>JAABUY010002500.1_pt1 | contig 21678 bp, 21 predicted proteins | sample 5560271 | NCBI WGS metagenome assembly JAABUY01 (sample SAMN10711886, study PRJNA513374) | rock metagenome | isolation source: Antarctica rocks | place: Antarctica: Victoria Land, University Valley | reverse complement strand
GCTCTGGTGCCCACCGGGTTTATCCAGGTCCCGGTCCAGCACAGAGACCGTACAAATCCCTGCCACCCTCCTGCAAAGACTTACGGACACCCTCTGCCATGCTACGTAAAATGCGGAAAGTCGAGATGAGAGGAGGCGGAAAAACGTATGACTGACGATCAGAACTCTCCGCCCACATCACTCGTTGAACAGCTTGAAGTCCTGCTTGAGCAAGTGCGAGACGCAAGGAATAAGATCCAGGAAGTTCACGTAGGACTCGAGAGAAATCAGCAACGGCAAGAAAATCTGATGGAGGTCTTAGAACAATTCCGTCAAACTGTTATTGCACCTGTACAAGATATTGTTGTCGCATAAGAAAAATTGCGTGCGGCGCTGCTTAGCAAAATGGACGGCTTGCAAGGACTATGGACCTAGTGCGCCAAGACGTTCGTAACAGTTGGAACACTGCGGATTTTGCAATTATCAATTCGCATCACACGCGGGAAGAGACTGACAAGCTCCTGAACCTGATCTCCACCATGCAGAAGCAGCAGCAGCTCCTTACGAGCCAAGTTGAGGAACTGCGAAGGAACGCAGTAGACAAGGGGTTGGATGGCTCACCCGCCTAAAGCGCGAGAAGGCGGGCTTTTGCCAGCCCCCACATCCAAAGTGCTGCCGACTGCGGTTCCGCAACCTGAAGCGCCGCCCGTCGCACTATTCGGCCAACGCTTGTCCCGGCGCTTCATTGGGCTTGGCTTGACCGATGAAATCCCGGAGTCGCGTGGGCAGGCGGCTCGTGCGGCGGACTTGGGGGATTGATCCTGCCAGGTTTCTTGCGGCAAAGAGCTGCGAGGCGTACAAGCTGAACTATCAAGAGGCCCCTACGTAGCGTAGCGTCCCGATCCGGCGTCGCGCGCTTGGCCGAGTGCGGCCAGGGTGTCCAGCATGCCGGCGAGCTTGCGGGCGCGGACGCCGCTGAAGTGCTGGGCGAGCTCGGCAGGGCCGGTGACGCCCTTGCCGGCCAGGGCGGCGCGCAGGGCGACGTATTGCGCGGGGACCTGCTTGGGCCAGGCGGGCAGGATCGCGCCGGGGTCCACGGCCATCGCGAGCTGCTGCTTCTGCACGACGGGTTCGGCTGGGGCCTGGAAGGCGGGGCGGAGCCAGCGGACGTGCCCGGCGGCCTCCTCGGCGGCACGCTCGCGGTTGAGCGCCACGACGCGTTCGACGATCTCGGCGGCGGAAAGGTCGGCGGGCCAGCCGTAGGCGGCGGCTACGGCGATGTCTAAGCGGTCGTGCAGGTGTCGGAGGAGTTCGACCTGGCCGTCGTGCAGTACTTTTTTGTCCGTGTCGGACAAGGGTTGGCCGGCGCGGATTGCGGCTAAGACGTTGTAGAGGATGGTTAAGGTGAGATGCGGGTGGATTGCTAGGCGGATTCTTCGAAGCTTGTCTAGCTCATCAGCCAATGTCGCGATTTTAGCAGCTTGCCCTGAGGTGGCGGCCGGGAAAGGGAACAGATCATAGCATTTAGTTTTAACATATACAGAGTCATTTCCATAGCCGAGCCATCCACCGGCGACGACCGCCCATCTGGCATGGATGTTTGATGACAGCACTCCGAGATGAAAAGCATTGTCTGTGGCGATACATATCAGCTTGTTATCTGGCAAAACTTCCGCTAGCTGAAATACGAACGGCCTGTGTTTGGCCGTCTCGACGGTCGCAATGTATCGGGGCAGGCCATGTACGCCGGCCCGATGCTGTAGAACATTTTCGCCAAAAAGCCACCATTTCTCTTTCCGAGCGGCCCGTGGATTTTGGTCCCGCTCCGGTTTTACATGCAGCAGTAAGTGCTGGAACACAGCGGGAAACTGCTGTCGCACCTGCGCCTCGGTCAGCCCAAAAAGATCGATCACCATGACACTACGGCTATGCCCGGTCATGTCTTTCCCGTTCATGTAGGGTCGGATGTGGCTTTCCAGCCCCGGCACTTTGCCCAGTCCTAAGGCCGCAGCCATTGTGGGTGACACAATGAAGCCAGTTCCATGCAACACTACACCGCGGCAAGCGAGATCGATATTGGCTCGAAGCGGTCGAGCGCTATCCAAACTGGCTCCAATAGTCAGGTCCGCATTGATGGTGCCCTCTGTTTCTGCCAGCATCATGTCCGGCACCGTCGCCGCGGTCTCCCGTTCAACGACGAGCAGCCGTCCAGATTTGTCCTCCCGCGTTGCTACTGTCATGGCGATCCGTACGGCCGCCGTGCCAACACCCTGCGCCCACGGATGGTCGGGAATGGCGAACGCAAGGCACAGCGGCTTCGGTCCCTCCATCGCCTCGGCAATCACCCGACGACAAAACACCTGCCGAATGCTGTTGCTCGTAATAAAGCCGAACCGCTGCGTCCGGCCCTCCCGCAATGCCTGAGCCGCACGCCACCAGAAGAACATCGCCAGGTCAGCCGACCGCGGCACCTTTGGATACGCCGCCCACAGCGCCTTGGCATAGCCCGATCCCAACTCCGCCCGCAGGTCCTTGCCCGCCACGAACGGCGGGTTGCCCACGATGAAGTCCGCCTCCGGCCAGGCTGCTTGCCTGCCGCCCAAATAGCGCACCCCCGCAATCTGATCGGCCTCATCCGGCACCGCCTTGCCCGTGCTCGGATGCAGCTTGGTGCGCCCGCCCCATAATGTGACGGGACGTCCGGCCTTATCCCGGTCGAGTTCCATGCCGTCATGCGCCAGCAACGCGTCGGCCTCTTGGATGGTGCGGAAATCGCGAAGGATCGGCTCGGCCGGCGGCGCCCTGCCGTTGGTGCGGAAGTGCCATTGCAGGTAGCCGATCCACAGCACCAGTTCCGCGACCGGACCGCCCGAGGATTCACGTCGAGGCCATAGAACTGGTGCGGATCGACGGTCGCGCCCGCCACCTCCATGCGCCCGGCCTGATTCGGCGCGAACCCGTCCAGCGCGTCCAGCACCTCGCCCTCAAGGCGCTTCATCAGCTCAAGCGTCACATACAGGAAGTTGCCGCTGCCGCAGGCCGGGTCGAGCACACGAACGGCGCAGAGCCTGCCGTGGAAGGCGCGCACGAACGCCGCGGCGGCTGGAATGTTACCGGCCCGCATCGCCCCTTCGGCCGCGCCCCGCACGCCGTCCCACTCCTCGCGCAACGGCTCCATCACGGTCGGCAGCACCAGACGCTCTACGAAGGCGCGCGGGGTAAACTGCGCGCCCAGCCGGCTGCGCTCCTTTGCGTCCAGCGCGTTCTCCAGCAAGGTGCCGAAGATGGCCGGCTCTACCTCGGCCCAGTCCTTGCTGGCAGCCTCCAGCAGCCAGGCGATTTCGGCTCGGTTCACCGGCAACGGCTCGGCGCCGCCATGCGCGCCGGGCCGGAACAGGCCGCCGTTGAAGCGGAACACGGCCTGCTCCAGCGCAATGCTGAATCCGCCAGCGTCCATCGTTGCCCATAAATCGCCGACCAGCGGCAGGAAGGCGACCGGGTTGGCCCGACACCGCTCCAGCAGCTTGGTAAAGCCCGCTTGCGGCAGCAGCCCGACACTCTGCGCGAACATGCAGAAGATGCAGCGCATCAGAAAGGTCGCGACGTGCTCGGGCGCGTGGCGGGGGCGGCTTGGCAGTCCTTCTAGCGCTGCCGCCAGCTTAGCGAGCAATGCAGCGATGTCGCGCGTCACCTGGGCGCGGCGCAGGGCCGGGTCGAGCGACTTGGGATCGAGCCAGACCTGGCGCAGCAACTCGCGCACGTCCGGCTTGCGCAGGTCCGGCAAATAGATGCGGAACCGTTGAAAGTCCGGGAATTGGGCATAGTGCTTACCCGTGCCGGAAAAGTCGAAATACAGGTCGAAGCAATAGCCGATGTCGCACACGATCAGGAAAGGCGGCCAGCCTTCTTCTGGCAGCACGTCGCGGGCATAACGCTCCGCCTGGCCCTTCGCCTGCTGCATATATCGCGCCCATTCCGGCGTGTTGCGGATATTGGCGCGGCGCTGGTTGTCGTTGGTCAGCTCGAACGGCGCGTCCTTGCGGGCGGGAGCGGCACCTTGCTTGGCCTCCAGCACGAAGCAGCCGCGCTTATAGAGATCGATGCGCTTGCTGCTGGTGCCGCCGCCGTCGTCATGCCGCTTGACCGCCCGCTCCAGGCGATAGTCACCGCCACTGCCAATTGCAGCGTTGGGACGCGGCACGTCCAGCACGTCGCAGAGTTCGTGGAGGAAGGCGGAGTAGTTGGCCCGCTCCGCCATGCCGGTGCCGTCCCACCGAACAATGAATCGCTCCACCGCATCGGTGGTGAGACCATCGAACGAGCCATGAAGTTGTAATGCGACTGACATAGTCGCGTATTAAGCACATATCACATAAAAGTGATGTTATGTACTGGTAGGTGAGCACCGGCGGAGACATAGGCTAAAGCGCCTGTCGCATACCTGAACTACCGGTTCGGCAGCCAGACCTCGATCGTCTGGTCCTTCGATGCACCGGGACGCTGCGAGTAGTTTTCAAGCCGCCAGGGGTATCCCATGCCCGCAAGCTCTCGCCCAAGGCGGCGCGCCAGGGCGTGGTCGGTTTCGGAGAAGAAGCGGATCGCGGCCTCTGACCGCGCCTCGCTGGTCGTGCCCAGGTCCACTTGGTCGGGGACAAGCCCAGCACGGGTCGCCAGGCGGTCCAGAATTGCCACTCCGCCCTCCGGCCGTGCAGGATGCAGCAGCACGGCGATCCGGCCTCGGGGCGGCGCATCCGCCTGCGCGGCGCTGCCGGGCGCTTGAACGGCGGGGGGTTGAGCGGTTGGCAGCCGGGGCGTGGGCGGCGGGGGCGCCGGCTCCGGCACTGGAATTCTAGGCTGAGGCGACGCCTCGGCAGCACGCCGGACTGGCGGCTTCGGCATGGCGAACGCCGCTTTATCGGACACGGCCCCGTCGGATTGCAGTCGCGTCACGGTACGTTCGCCAGTGGGCCGCTCGCCAGTTACCCGCTCGCCAGTCGGTGGCTCGGAGGGCGGTCCGAGCAGCGCCAGGACCGTCCCGCCCACGACGGCGACGGCGGCAATCGAGCACCAGAACAACACCAACGGCCGCCAAATCGAAGCAGCCTCATCTCCGATCAACGACATGGCATCAGTCGCCAAGAGTATCTGCTGGTTCTTGTTTCGAGACCGGCCCGTATTACTGACAGGCCAAAAGCGGCGACCAAAGACGATGCGTCGTTGCAGCAAGCGATTTTTATCCTTTCCTCTACAGCACAACCTATTTCGAAGTCGTATAGGTTAGGCCGGACTCTGTAGCTGCCACCGCAACATTAGAGCCAAAGTCCAATCACGACGGACGCGAGACGTCTTCTACGAGCTTTGTATTTAGCCTTCCAGGCTAGACTACGAAAAACTCTGCATGATGCGGCTGTTTGAAGATTGAGCATTGCAACGGGGTCACGAAACTCAGCATTGCCCGGCGTTGCCGCTCCAACCTGGGCGCGCTAAGCTCGGCACCGATGAAACGCCGCGACCTCCTGCTCACCGCCTGCGCTGCCGTCCTGGTCTCCGGCCCAGCCTGGGCGGAGCAGGTTACGGTCATGGCGGCCGCGAGCCTGACCGACGCCATGCAGGCGCTCGGCAAAGCCTGGACTGCGAAGGGCAACGCCGCCCCCCGCTTCGTCTTCGCTGCCTCGTCAACGCTGGCCCGGCAAATCGAGCAGGGGGCGCCGGCCGACGTCTTCGCCTCCGCGGACGAGCCCTGGATGGACTACCTGCAGCAACGCGACCTGATTGCGCCGGGCAGCCGCACCAGCCCGCTCGGCAACCGCCTGGTGCTGATCGCGCCTATAGACCAGCCGGGCGACGTCGCGCTCACGCCCGGCGTCGACCTGCTGGCGCGACTGGGGCCGCAGGGGCGGGTTGCGACCGGCGATCCAGCCAGCGTACCCATCGGCAAGTATGCGCAGGCGGCACTCACGACGCTCGGCATTTGGGACAAGCTGGCCCCGCGACTCGCGCGCGCCGATAACGTGCGCGCTGCGCTGCTGCTGGTCGAGCGCGGGGAGGCGCCGCTGGGCATCGTCTATGCGACCGACGCCGCCGCATCGAAGGGCGTGCGGGTCGTTGGCGTCTTCCCGGAGAACGCCCATCCGCCAATCAGCTACCCCTTCGCGCTGACCCGGCGCGGCGACCGGCCCGACGCGCAAGCCCTGCTCGCCTTCCTCACGGGTCCGGAGGCCGCACCCACCTACAGGACGCTGGGCTTCTCCGTCCGCGAGTGAGCCCGCTCGAATGGCTCTCCGCAGACGAGTGGGAAGCGATCCGCCTTAGCCTCTCCGTCGCCTCGCGCAGTGTCGCATTCGGGCTGCCGCTCGCGATCCTGGCAGCCTATGCGCTGGCGCGTGGCCGCTTCGTGGGCCGTCCGCTGCTCGACGCCCTGGTGCATTTGCCGCTGGTGCTGCCGCCGGTCGTTATCGGCTGGGGATTGCTGCTGCTGTTCGGCGTGCGCGGCCCGCTCGGGTCCATGCTTCAGCACTGGTTCGGTGTGCGCCTGGTGTTCACCACCGCCGGCGCCGCGCTCGCCACGGCGATCATGGCTTTCCCGCTGATGGTCCGCGCGATCCGGCTGTCGCTGGAGGGCGTCGACCCTGGGCTGGAAGCGGCGGCGCGCACGCTCGGCGCCGGGCCGGTCGACCGGTTCCTCACCGTCACCCTGCCGCTGATGGCCCCTGGCGTCCTGGCCGGCGCCGTCGTGGCGTTCGCGGCGGGCCTCGGCGAGTTCGGCGCCGTCATTACCTTCGCCTCCAACATTCCGGGCGAGACGCAGACCCTGCCGCTCGCCATCTACGCCGCGACCCAGGTGCCCGGCGGGGAGGCGACGGCGGCCCGGCTGTCGGCCGTTTCGTTCACGCTGGCCATCGCCGGGCTGCTGCTGTCGGAGCTGATCGCGCGGCGCATGCACCGGCTGCTGGGCATTTGACGCTCGAAGTGGCGGCGCGGCATAGCTTTGGCCCGTTCAGCCTCGATGTGGCGTTCGGTGCGCCGACGCCGGGCGTCACGGTGCTGTTCGGCACCTCCGGCTCGGGCAAGAGCACGGTGCTGTCCATCGTCGCCGGGCTGCTGCGGCCGCAGTCGGGGCGGGTGGCGTTGGACGGGCTGGCGTTGCTGGACACCGTTGCCGGCGTCGATGTGCCCGTGGAGCGGCGGCGCTGCGGCGTCGTGTTCCAGGACGCCAAGCTGCTGCCGCATCTCTCGGTCGAGACCAACCTGCGCTACGGCGCGCGCCGGGCGCCCCGGGATGCGACGGGGCCGGGCTTCGCCGAGGTGATCGAGTTGCTGGGCGTGGCGCCGCTGCTGCACCGCCGTCCGCGGGCGCTGTCGGGGGGCGAGCGGCAGCGGGTGGCGCTCGGCCGCGCTTTGCTGTCCCGCCCGCGGCTGCTGCTGATGGACGAGCCGCTGGCCGCGCTGGACGGGCCGCGCAAGGCGGAGATCCTGCCGTTCCTCGAGCGCCTGCGCGACGTTTCGGGGCTGCCGATCCTGTATGTGACGCATGCGCTCGACGAGGTGGACCGGCTGGCCGACACCCTCGTGCTCATGGAGGCAGGCCGGGTGCTGGCGGCCGGGCCGCTGGAGCTACTGGCCGCGCGCACCGACCTGCCGACACTTAGTGGCCGTCGGGACGCCGGGGCCGTGCTGGCATGCTCGGTCGGCGCGCACGACGCCGCACGCGGACTGACATGGCTCAGCTTCGGCGGCGGAGAGCTTCAGGTGCCGCTACGGCCGGAGCCGGTGGGCACGCGGCTGCGATTGCGCCTGCGCGCCCGGGATGTGTCGGTGGCAACGGAGCCGCCCCGCGGCATCAGCAGCCACAACATCCTGCCTGGCACGATCACGGCCGTCGCTCCGACCGGTCTGCACGAAGCGTTCGTTACCCTGCACGTCGGCCCGACGCCGCTGCTGGCCCGGCTGACGCGCGACGCCGTGGCCCGGCTTGCCTTGACGCCGGGCATGGCCGTGTTCGCATTGGTGAAGTCCACCGCGTTCGATCACGGTTGAGCCCCCTAGCGAACTTTGATTGCAATCAAGTCCCGGACGCTGCGGCCCAGCATCGCCGTGATAGCGCAGGCCGCATCGGCTACTTGGCAACCATGACGTCGGACGCCTTGATCACGGCAATGGCGTCGTCGCCAACCTGCAGCGCCAGGTCGTCGATTGCCTCGTTGGTGATCGAGCAATGGATCGTGGTGCCGTTGCCGATGTCGATATGCACGTGCCCGGTGGTTTGCCCCTTCGCGACCGAGGTGACCTTGCCCTTGATCTGGTTGCGCGCGCTCAGCTTCATCATGTCTGCGTTCCATAGATTGCGGGATGCGCTCTTACTTCGAATCAAGGCCAACTACCACATGGTCTGCCGCGTACGTTCGCTCCAGGACCGGTCGTACTCGGGGCCACCCACCCGGTCCTCGCTCATCGCGGCGAGGATCTCGCCGGGAGTGGGCAGGGTCTTCGGGTCCACGTGCCCGGCCGGGTCCCATAGGCGCGAGCGGACAATGGCGCGGGCGCACTGGAAGTAAATCTCGCAAACCTCGATCACCATGACGGACCGCGGCGCCTTGTCCTCGACCGCGAACGAGGCCAGCAGGGCCGCGTCGGTCTCCAAGAAGGCGCGGCCGTTCACCCGGAGCGTACTGCCGCTGCCGGGTATCAGGAAGCACAGCGCCACCCGGGGATCGCGCACGACATTGCACAGGCTGTCCACCCGGTTGTTGCCCCGGCGGTCCGGCAGCAGCAGCGTGCGCTCGTCATGCACCCGCACAAAGCCCGGCCGGTCGCCGCGCGGCGAACAGTCGAGGCCCTCCGGCCCGCAGGTGGCCAGCACCGCGAAGGGGGAGGCGGCGATCATCGCGCCGTATTGCGGGGTGACCCGATGGGCTACCTTGGCGGTGGACGCCTCGCCGACCGGGCCATAAAGGGCCGCAAGCTCCTGCTCCGTCGTGATCCTCGCCACCGCGGGCCTCCTGATGCGACACGGCGAGCTATAGCAATGGACCATCTCCCGCGCGAGCGTCAGCACGGGAGCCGATATGGCCGGATGTCGGGACTAGCCGCCGGGCGAGCGCCATGATCGGGTCATGACGAGGACGGCGCGGGTCCGCGGGTGCGGTCCAGCCCGTCGACGCGCGGCAATGCGACAGGCTGGCCGCTCGCAGCAGATTGATAGATTGCCTCCATCACCCGATGGTCCTGCACGCCCTCCTCGCCAGGGGTATGCGGCTGCCGGTTCGAGAGCACGCATTCGGCCGTGTGGTCGATCTCCAGGGCGAACTGGTTCTGCTTGGGCAGGCGCCGCTCATTCACGCTCTCGGCCCGGCCGTCGCGGTGGGCGATGCGGAGCTGTTTGTCGTCATAGGCGAAAGCGCCGTCCAGGCTGATCGCGCCCCCCGGCGTGTGAACGCGCAGCAGCCGGCTCTCGTGCATGCCATAGCTCGTGGCGCAGTTGGCGACGACGCCGCTCGGGAACCGCAGCATGAAGTTGACGGTCTCCTCCACCTCGGCGTAGCGCGGATCGCCCGGCGGTGAGAAGCTGCGGGCGATGACCTCGATTGGCTCCTCTCCGGTCAGGAAGCGGGCCGCGTTCAGGCAATACAGCCCGACATCCGGCAGCGAGCCGCCGCCCGCGAGCGCGCGGTTGAACCGCCATTGCGCGCCGTCGCCCTGGTTCTGCAGATTCACGGCGTCGATGAAGCGGACGGGTCCGAGTACCTGCTCCCGCACCATACGCAGCATCTCACGGTTATAGGGCTCATACTGGCAGCGATAGGCGATCATCAGCTTACGCTGGGCCGCGCGGCAGGCGTCGACCATCGCCTGACCTTCGGCCGAGGAGACCGCCATGGGCTTCTCGCACAGCACGTCCTTGCCGGCCTGGGCGGCGCGGACGGTGTATTCCTTGTGCATCGAGTTGGGCAGGATGATGTAGACGGCCTTGATCTCCGGATTGTCGCGGATGCGATCGAACCCGGCGTAGTCGTACACCGCCTCCGGGCGCACGCCATATTCGGCGGCGACGCGCGCGGCCTTGTCGGGCGTGCCGCTCACCAGCGCGACCAGACGGGCCTTCTTGGTCTCGCCAAACGCCGGCAGCACCTCCTCCAATGCCAGCCTCCCGAGGCCCACGACGGCGAACCCGACCCGCTCGTTCACCGGCATCGGGTTGGGCGGGCCGCCCGAAGGCCGCTCGCTGGAAGTGACCTCGGCGGGGAATTCCACCCGTCCGCCCTGCAGCTTGCCGGCGTCGATTTCCGGAAGTGCCGCGGCGGCGCTGCGCGCGAGCAGCGTGCCGCCAATACCGGCGGCGCCCATCTGCACAATCCGGCGCCGCATCAGGTGCTCTCCAGCCATTTTGGTCTCCCGATTGGTTATCCGGAGCACCCCAACGCGCGCCCCGAGGGCACGATCCCCCATTCTTGAGTAAATCCTGCGGCCACAAGCTGGCCCGCGCCGCGCAGTTGGTGTTTCCTAGGGCAAAATTTGGGAGATGCGTTATGGACCAGCCTTTTACCCTCCGCGGCCGCACCGCCCTGGTCACTGGGGCCTCATCGGGCCTCGGGGCGCATTTCGCCCGGTTGCTGGCCTCGCAAGGCGCCAAGGTGGCGCTCGCTGCCCGGCGACTCGACCGGCTGGAGAGCCTGGCCGGCGAGATCGAGGCCGCCGGCGGTACGGCGCTCGCCGTCGCTTGCGACGTGACGGACGAGGCCTCGATCGTGGCCGCGGTCGCCCAAGCGGCGGAAAGGATCGGCACGCTGGACATCCTGGTCAACAACTCCGGCGTGACAGGGCGCAAGCCGTTCCTCGAAAGCACGGCCGAGGAGTGGGACAGCGTGCTCGACACCAACCTGCGCGGCGCGTTCCTGATGTGCCGGGAGTTCGCGCGGGCTGCCATCGCAGCCGGGAAGGGCGGGCGAATCGTGAATGTCGCCTCCATCCTGGGCCTGCGCACGATCAAGGGCGTCGTGCCCTATAGCGCGTCGAAGGCCGGGCTGTGCCACATGACCGCAGTGCTGGCGATGGAACTGGGGCCGAAGGGCATCACGGTGAACGCGCTGGCGCCGGGCTATGTCGAGACCGACCTGAACCGCGGGTTCCTGCAAGGCCCCGCCGGCGCCCGGATCGCCAGTCGCGTGCCGTTGGGACGCCTGGGCCAACCGGAGGACCTGGACGGCGCGCTGCTGCTGCTGGCTTCGGACGCAGGCCGATTCATCACCGGCGTGGTGCTGCCCGTCGATGGGGGCCATGTCGTCAGTTCGGTTTGAGGGCCCGTCTGGCGGCGTTAGAACTGGGCAAAACACCTGCGCACAACCATGTAGCCGACGTTTGGCTTTGCTCATCCGCCGGCCGCCCGGTCCGGCGTCAGCGTGTCCCAGGTAGGTATCGCGCGGACTGTCGACGCGGAGCGAGGCACCCAATTCGGCGCCGAGGCGGGCGGCGTCGCCGGCCAGCCCATGCAGGCTGCGCTTCAGCAGGAAGCTGTCATCGGTTCGGGCGACAAGGCCCGTGAGGTGCAGGCGTCCGTCCGGCAGGTAGCGGGCATGGCCGCCGATCGGCGTGCGGCAGGGGCCGTCCAGCTCGGCGAGCATGGCGCGCTCGGCGGTGCTGACCGTGCGCGCCACCGGGTCCTCGATGGCGGCGATCAGCTCACGGAGCACCAGGTCGTCCTCGCGCGCGGTGATGCCGACGACGCCCTGGCCGGCGGCCGGCACCATGCTGTCAGGGTCGAGCACGACGGCCGACTCCGCTTCCAGCCCGAGCCGACACAGCCCGGCCAGCGCGAGCAGGCTCGCCGTGCAGTCGCCGCGCCGGACTTCTCCGATCCGTGAGCCGACGCTGCCGCGCAACAGGGCCATACGCAGGTCCGGGCGTGGAGGAGCAGCGCCCAGCGTGGTCGATCTTGACGGCTAGGGCGAGGCTACTTCGCCATGGCGTTCGGCGGCGGTAGCGGTTGTCCGTCGTGGTGTGCGCCTTCGATTTCTGCGGCGCGGCTCTGGCGGTAAACGCTGCGGAACGTCGCATAAGGGTCGAGGCTGTCCTTTTTGACCTGGTCGACCGGATCGAGCAGCTGCTCCCGTGTGTCCACCGCGCCGGCGCCGAACCGCGAACCTTCCAACGCATTGACGCCGCCGAAGCTCGCCCAGGTGAATGGGTCGAGCACGACATTGCCAGCAAGTCCGGCCGTGTCCCGCACGTTCGACGGGCCGAGCAGCGGCAGAAACAGGAACGGACCGTCCCCTACGCCCCAGATGGCGAGCGTCGTGCCGGACCCGGCGCCGCGGTGCGGCGGCAAGCCCAAGTCGTCCGCCACGTCAAAAAATCCGCCAAGCCCAACCGTGGAGTTCACCACGAAGCGTGTCACCGTCTCGGCGGCATAGCGCGGATGGCCCTGCAGCACGTCGTTGGCGAACACGACAGGGCTCGCGACGTTGGTGAGCGCGTGGCCGATCGAACGCCGGACCGCGCCTGGCACGACATAGCGATAGCCCCGGGCGACCGGCTGCAGCACATTGGTGTCGATCACGTCGTTGACCCGGTAAAAGAACCGGTTGGTCGGCTCCAGCGGGTCGTTGTTCGCCTGGTACTCTGCCACTGCGTCGGGATCGGTCGCAGGCGGCCGCATCGCGCAGCCGCTAGCTAGAAGGGCCGAAGCGGTCATAAACGCAACCGGCAGCAGAGCAGCGGACCGCAACGCGCGGATTATCTCAAAGAAATCAGCCATGCACTACTCCGATGGGGACTTTGGACGCTCCGTAAGAACGACCGTCACTCCGCGCCTTTTAAGAACCTACGCTATATGAGTTACCAATTCACGAATGGAAAGCACACGTCTTCGCGCGCGCGGTTTGTTCAAGCCGCACGCCTATGACGGCTTCGGCATGACGCTGGACGCCGGGCGGTAGAAGAACCCGGCCACCAGCAGGTTGAGCCCACCCGTAACCATCAATATGGACGCGGGCCGCATGCCCAGCGCCCCAAGCCCAGCGATCACGCCGGCGCCCAAAACCATGAATGCTGCATTCAGCACGTTGTTGGCCGCGACCATCCGCGCCCGCTGCACCGGATCTGCGCGTTCCTGTATGATGGCGTAGAGCGGCACCGAAAACACCCCGCCGCACGCGGCCGCACCCAGCAGGCAGGCTAGCGCCGCGATGCCGCCCGGGGATGCCAGCATGGCGGCGGGGGTGGCCCACTCCGCCGCCTCAGGACGTCCCGCCAGGTGCGCGAATCCGAAGGTGAATACCGATAGCGCCAGCGCCGCGGGCGGCACGTGCCGGGCCGAGACCTCGCCCCGCAACAGCCGGCCAGCCAGGATCGATCCCCCGCCAACCCCTGTGGCAAAACCGGCCAACAGCAAGGTCACGACGCCATTATCGGCGAGGAAATCCTGCTTTGCCATGACCGGGAATTCGGCCAGGAAGGTCGCGCCGACGGTCCAAAACCAGGATAGCCCTAGGATCGACAGCCACACCGGCCGGTTTGCGCGCGCAGCACGCATCAGGCGGCGTGTCTCGTGCGGGATGTTCCAGCCGAGCCGCAAGCCCGGTGCGGCGGGCGCAGCGGACGGGACCATGAACGCCGCCGCGACGCCTAGGACTGCGATCAGCAGCCCGGTCAGGGCGATGATGCCCGGCCCGGACGGCAGCCCGATCAGCGCGCCGCCCGCGATCGTGCCGGCAAGGATGGCGCCGAACGTACCCGCCTCGACGAGTGCGTTGCCGCGTATCAGCTCGTGCTCCGCCAGAAGGTCGGGCAGGATACCATATTTCAGCGGGCCGAAGAACGCTGCCTGCACGCCCAAGCCGAACAATACGGCAAACAGCGCCGGAACGTGCGCGGCGAGAAATCCCCAAGCCGCCAGTGCCATCAATGCCGCCTCGAACAGCTTTGTAACCCGGATCAGCAGCGACTTGTCGAACCGATCGGCCAACTGTCCGGCGAGCGGCGAGAACAGCGCATAGGGAAGAATGAACAGCCCGCCGGCTAGGGCCACGAGCGCCGGTCCGCCCTCGGCCATGCGGAACACCATCAGCACGACCAACGCATTCTTAAACAGGTTATCGTTCAGCGCACCCAGCGCCTGTGTCAGGAAAAGCGGCAGGAAGCGCCGGGTCCGCAGCAGAGCCGCGCTCATTCGGCCGTCGGCGGTAACAGCGTAATCGCAGTGCCATGGTCAGGCGTGCATCGTAGGATCACATACCCGCCGAACCGCTGGACGGGGCCAGCGCAGGTCCATCGCACAAGCTTTCTGCTTTCCCGCTGCATGTCCGCGCGTATGCACCCGCGCCAGTGCGGGGACAATACAAGGGCTTGCCGCGACCCGCAGGCGCGCGCTGAGCACAGGGCATTGACCAGAGTCGTTCGTTAATTGTTCATTCTTTAGGTTTAATCTTGAGAGGCGTTTGTAAGTTAATAAAAACAACCTATAGGTTCATGCTAAGCGATGCTTCGTCGACTGACCACGCTCACGACAGGCCGCGCCCTGTGCCTGCTGGACGTTGCCGCAATGGCAGTGATCTGGCCAGTTATGTTCTATCTTATGGCGAACGGCCCGGCTCGGCCGATTGCGCACGTTTGGATTGCTGCGCTGCTCTATCCAACTGCGAACTTCGTCGCCGTTTATGGGCTTGGGCTATATCGCCGGAACGTCGGCATTGAACTTCGCAAGTCGCTGGCTCGAATGCCTCTGGCTGCAGCCGCTGGCGCGCTGGCCGCGGGTGGAGCGCTGGCGGCGCTGGATGGCGTTCCCGGCCAGCTGAGTTGGATGATCGGCGCGATGATTGCCTTCCTGGTCAGCGGCAGCGCCGCCCGGGTCGCATTCGATGGGCTCCGGCGACATGGCTTATTTAGCCGAACCCTGCTGATCGTCGGCGCCGGGCAACGAGCGTGGGATTTGGTTTGGATGCTGCGGAAGGAGGGACCTAATCTATCCTACCGCATCACCTTCGCGCATGACCCAAGCTGGGGCGAGCTTGATCCCCGGCTGGCCGACGGCGCCGCCGGTCCGGTGATGACGCTGCCGCCGGACGGCTTCCTAGGTCTGGCGCGGCGTTGCGGTGCCGACCAAATCGTAGTCGCGCCGGATGAGCGGCGAGGTCTCGCGCTGGCCGGACTGCTGGATTGCAAGGTCGCGAGATTTCCAGTGGCCCAGTACCTGAGCTTTTTGGAGCAGGAGGTGCGCCGCATCGACCTGAAACGTATTGAGCTCGGCTGGCTGCTGTATTGCGATGGGTTTTACTTTGGAACAATCGACCGTGTATTGAAACGCACGCTGGACTTGCTCGTCAGTGCCGGCGCCCTGCTGCTGCTGTCGCCTTTCCTGCTGGCGGCTATGGTGGCCGTGAAATGTGAGGATGGCGGCCCGGTTCTATACCGCCAGGTTCGTATCACCCGCGGTGGCAGGCCGTTCTCCATCAACAAGCTCCGCACAATGCGGGTTGACGCCGAAGCCAACGGCGCAGTTTGGGCAGCGACGCAAGATACGCGCATCACCTATATCGGCGCGATACTGCGCCGTACCCGCATCGATGAACTGCCGCAATTGTTCAACGTGCTGCGCGGAGAGATGTCATTTGTCGGCCCAAGGCCGGAGCGTCCGGGATTTGTCAATATGCTGGCGCAACAAATTCCGCTGTATCACGAACGGCACGTCACGAAAGCTGGGCTGACCGGATGGGCACAGATCAACTACCCCTACGGCGCATCGATCGACGACGCGCGGTCGAAGCTGAGCTATGACTTATATTATGTGAAAAATTTCAATGTGTTGTTCGACCTTCTTATCATATTGCAAACGGTTCGCGTCATACTTTGGCCTGGCGGTGTTAGGTAAAGCTCTGTCACGCCGACAGTGGCGCGTTGCGCGTGATAGATCGTACATAGCACGTGAACCGTTCCCAAAGCGGCCGCAATCGGCCTCGAGGTGCTTGCTTCTCGAGACGTCCTCATATCCGCAAGCCTAATGCGTCCAGTCCAGCACCAACTCGCGGACCGCCGTGCCCGGCAACGCCCCGAGCCGCGCCGCCGTCTCGTTGCAGGCCGAAACGATCCCGGTTTCGAACACGGAGCGGGCATCGCCAATTCGGCAGGTCATGCCGTCTGCCACCAGTCCAGCGATCTCTCGGTCGTCGAGCGTCGGCAGACGGCCGATCCCTGCCTGATCGATGCCGATGCAGGCGTCGTGGAACACCGCCGCGAAGGCGTCGGTCCGCAACGCCGTAGCCGGATCGCCGCCGACCAACCCGCCATGTGAACCCGTGATGACAATCGCGCCCCGATCGGTCGTCGCGCTGACCAGCGACGCGCTGTCAACCAGCACCACAGCCCTCGTCGCACCAGGTATCTCGAGCGTGGTGCGCGCCTCGGCCTCCCTTGGCGGCTCATAGTGCGGGTCGGCCGCAGCCTCCAGCAGCGGTAGAGCGTCGGCACAGGTCATGCCGGGCCGCACTCCTAGGGCCCGGGCGGCAGCATTAACCCGGGTCAGCCGTCCGCGCGCCAGCATGTCGTGCGCGTCGCCAATCCTTGCGGTCTCATGGCCTATGGCTGCGGCGGGTACCTCCAGGCTGTCGAACAGCGGCAGTGACGCGATCCCCGCCTCGTCGAGCCCCAGGCCAGCGTCGTGGAATATCGCCGCGCGCACCCCGGCCGCAAGCGCCACGGTCCCAACATACCGGCCGCCATGCGAGCCCGTCAGCAACACCGCGCCCCGGGCAGTGCGCGGCAGCTTGGTAACAGTGGCGGCGACGATCACGGTCATGCGGCTCTCCTGCTGGACGACATCCACGGAGCGTGCCACGGTTCTTGTGATGAGCGAAGGCTGGCAATGAGCAAAGGCCGCGATGCCGAACAGTCGCTCCGGGGGGAACCGAGCCTGTCCAGCACTGAAAGCACGGAGGCAAATCTTCCGTCGCGCCGCAACATCGACGTCGTTCGGCTGCGCCGCCATCACATCCTGATGCACCGTATCCGCGCCCTGGAAAACGCCGCGTTGCGCGGCTTCGATGAACGGTTGGTGCTGGGGGCGATCCATCCGTCGATCGGGCAGGAGGGCGTCGCCGCCGGCGTGGTCTCGGCGCTCGCTGCCGACGACGTGCTGCTGTCCACCCACCGCGGCCATGGCCATACGCTGGCCAAGGGCGCCCCGCCCGTCGCGATGATGCGCGAGCTGTTCGGGCGCGTCGGCGGCAGTTGCGGCGGCAAGGGCGGTTCGATGCACATCGCGGATTTCGGCGTCGGCATGCTGGGCGCGAACGGCGTCGTGGCGGCCAACATCGTCATCGCCGCGGGCGCTGCACACGCGATCAAGCTGCGACGCGAGTCCCGGGTCGTTTGCTGCCTGTTCGGCGACGGCGCGACCAATCGCGGGCCCTTCCTCGAAGGCCTGAACTGGGCCGCCACGTTCTGCTTGCCGGTGCTGTATGTGTGCGAGGACAACGGTTTTGCCGCCACGACCCGCACCGCCGCCATGCTCGCCGGCCCCGGTCCGGTCGCACGCGCCGCGAGCCTCGGCCTGCCCGCGGAGGAGGTCGACGGCAACGACGTGATCGCGGTCGACGAGGCCGCGACCCGGCTGATTGCCGATATTCGCGCCGGCGGCGGGCCCAGATTCCTGCTGACCCGCACCTACCGCATGACCGGCCACACCGGCGCCGACGCTGCCGCCTATCGCCCGGCGGCCGAGGTCGAGGCGAACCGGGCGCTCGATCCGATCCGCCGCGCCGCGGAGTGGCTGGCGCTGGCCGGCGCCGATCCTGCCGAGCTCGACGCCGACCGCACGGCTGCCGCGGCGGAGATGGCGGCCGCCTATGACGACGCCCGCGGGGCGCCATTCCCGGATGCGGCCGAGGCGCTGCGCGACGTGCAGGACACCGGCAGCCCCGAGCAGGACGCCTATTGATGGCCCGCATGAGCTACCTCGACGCGGCGCGGCACGGCCTGGCGGAGGAGATGCGGCGCGACCCGGATGTGTGGGCGCTTGGCGAGGACCTGGGCCGCGGCGGCGTGTTTGGCCAGTATCGCGGTTTGCAAGAGGAGTTCGGCGCCGAGCGCATTGCCGACACGCCGATCTCCGAGGCCGCCATCATGGGCGCCGCCGTCGGCGCCGCAATGATGGGCACGCGGCCGGTCGTGGAGATGCGCTTCTCCGACTTCGCCCTGTGCGCCATGGACGAGCTGGTGAACCAGGCCGCCAAGGCGCGCTTCATGTTCGGCGGCCAGGCGCGCGTGCCGATGGTGGTGCGCGAGCCCATCGGCATGTGGCGCAGCTCCGCCGCCCAGCACTCGCAAAGCCTGGAAAGCTGGTATGTCCACGTGCCCGGCCTGGTCGTCGCCTGTCCAGCCACGCCGGCCGACAACAAGGGCCTGCTGAAATCCGCGATCCGCTGCGACGATCCGGTCGTGTTCATGGAGCACAAGGGCCTGTGGCCGGTGGAAGGCGAGGTGCCGGACGATTCGGAACACCTGGTGCCGTTCGGTAAAGCCTGTGTCGCGCGCGCCGGCACAGACGTCACCGTCGTCACCTGGTCCGCTCAGCTTCACGTCTGCCTAGACGCCGCTCAAGCCCTGGACGACGCCGGCGTATCGGTCGAGGTGATCGACCTGCGCACGCTGTGGCCCTGGGATAAGGCGGCCGTGTTCGCCTCCATCGAGCGCACCGGCCGGCTGTTGGTGGTGCATGAGGCCGTGGCCGTCGGCGGCTTCGGCGCAGAGGTCGTGGCGACGGTCGCGGAACGCCGCGGTTCGGCGCTGCGGATACCGCCCCGCCGCCTCGGCGCACCCCGTGCCCTGATCGGCTATGCGCCCCCGGTCGAGGACGCGATGCGCGTGCCGGCGGCACGCGTTGTCCAAGCGATACAGGAGATGGTGGGTTGAGTGTTACCAACGAAATGACCGGCGGCGAGGCATTGGCGCGCATGATCCAGGCGCACCAAGGCGGCCCGATGTTCGGCATGGGCGGCTTCCAGCTGCTGCCGTTCTACGACGCCGCCCGCCGCCTCGGTCTCGACCACCACCTGATCAACGACGAGCGTGCCGGCGTGTTCGCGGCCGACGCCTACGCCAAGGTCTCGGGCCGGGTCGGCCTGGTGGACGCGACGCTCGGACCCGGCGCCACCAACCTGGTGACCGGCCTGGTCGAGGCGCTGAATGCCGGTACGCCGATCGTGGCGCTGGTGGGCGACGCGCATCGCGACCACGCCTGGAAGAACATGACGCAGGAAAGCCGGCAGGCCGAAATCCTGCGGCCTGCCTGCAAGGAGTTCCTGCGGGTGGAGAGCGCCGCACGCATCCCGGAGCTGATGCGCCGCGCCTTTATCGTCGCCACCACCGGGCGGCCCGGTCCGGTCGTCGTGGACGTGCCGGAGGATGTCTGCCACGCGACGCATGGCTATGCCGAAGGCGCGTTCGCCGCCAACCCCGCATACCAGGCGGTGCCGGCGTTGCGGTGCCGGCCCGATGCCGCCGCCGTCGGCCGTGCCGCGCGTGCGCTTGCGGAGGCGCGGCGGCCCATGGTGCTGGCTGGCGGCGGCGTGCATCTGAGCGGCGGTGCCGACACGCTCGCGGCGTTTGCCCATGCGCTGAACCTGCCGGTCGCGCACACGATGACGGGGAAGGGGGCGGTGGCCTGCACGGACCCGCTCAGCGCCGGGCTGTTCGGCCGCTATGACCGGATCGCGAATGTACTGATCGCCGAGGCCGACCTGCTGGTGGTCGTCGGCTGCAAGCTGGGCGAGATCGCGACCAAGCGCTACACCGTGCCGCCGCCGGGCATGCGCATCATGCACATCGACATCGTCGCCGAGGAGATCGGCCGTACCGCGCAGCCGGAGCTGGCGCTTTGGGGCGACGCACGGGAAACGCTGCGGGAGCTGCATCTGGCCTTGGCGGACGAGGCCGCCGCGATCCAAGCTCGGCAAGCCGGCTATGCCGCCGAGGTGGCAACCCGGATGGCTGCATGGCGGGCGGCGACACGCGAACGCTATGAGAGTGAAGAAATCCCGGTCAGCATGGGCCGGTTGATGGGCGAATTGAACCGCCTGCTGCCGGCAGACGGCATCCTGGTCGCGGATGGCGGGTTCGCGGCGCATTGGGGTGGGCTGCTGTTCGACACCAAGCGTCCCGGCCGCGGCTTCGTGCCCGACCGCGGTTTCGCCAGCATCGGCTATGGCCTGCCCGGCGCAATCGGCGCAGCGCTGGCGGCGCCGGGCCGCAAGGTGGTCAGCCTGACCGGCGACGGCGGCTTCAACATGATGCTGGGCGAGCTTGAGACCGCACGGCGGATGAACCTGAGTTTCACGATCGTCGTCGTGAACAACGCGGCGTCCGGCTATGTGAAAGCGCTGCAGCATCTGATGTATGGGCCCGGCGCCTATCACGCGTCCGATCTCGCCGAGACCGACTATGCCCGCGTCGCCACGGCGCTGGGCTGCCGCGGATACCGGGTCGAGGATCCGGGCAGGCTGGGTGCGGCTTTGTCCGACGCGATGGCGGGAACTGGGCCTGCGGTGATCGACCTGGTCGTAACGCGCGACCCGGCCAAGATGCTGCCTGCCGCCGACAACCGCGCCGTGCAGGTAAAAACGGGCGACCGGGTTGCCTAACAGGGAGGCCTCAATGGCAAAGCTATACCGTCGTGCCGTGCTGGCGGGAACCGCCGGGGTGTTCGCAATCGGGCGCGCCCGGGCGGCCAGCGACTTCCGCTACAAGTTCGCCACCAACCTGCCGGCAACGCACCCGCTGAACATCCGCGCCGTAGAGGCCGCCGACCATATCCGGACCGAGAGCAACGGCGCACTCGACATACAACTGTTTTCAAACAACCAACTAGGTGCCGACACTGATGTGCTGTCACAGCTCCGGTCTGGCGCGGTCGAGTTCTTCACGCTGTCGGGCCTAATCCTCGCGACCTTGGTGCCCACGGCCAGCATCAGCGGCATTGGCTTCGCGTTCAACGACTACGATGCGGTGTGGCGGGCGATGGACGGCGAATTGGGCGCCCTGATCCGCACGGAGATCGCCCGCGGCAACCAGATCCTCGCGATGGAGCGCATCTGGGACAACGGCTTCCGCCACATGACCACCAGCACGAAGCCGATCGTGGCGCCCGCGGACCTCGAAGGCTTCAAGATGCGCGTGCCGGTCAGCCCGCTTTGGACCAGCATGTTCAAGGCATTCGGCAGCTCGCCTGTCAGCGTGAACGCGGCCGAGATGTATTCAGCGCTGCAGACCCGCATCGCCGACGGGCAGGAGAACCCGCTGGCGAACATTTGGAACACCAAGATCTACGAGGTGCAGAAGTATGCCGCGATGACCGGGCACATGTGGGACGGCTATTGGCCGCTCGCGAACCGCCGGGCCTGGATGGCGCTGCCGGCCGATCTGCGGGCGATCGCGGCGAAGCATCTCAATGCCGGCGCCGTGCTGCAGCGCGCGGACCTCGCGGCCCTGAACACCAGTTTGCGAACCGACCTGGAGGGCAAGGGCATGATCTTCAACGAGGTGGACAAGGCCGCCTTTCGCGACAAGCTGACCCGCGCCGGGTTCTATAAGCTCGACTTTCCGCATTTTACGTAGCATGGCAGAGGGTGTCCGTAAGTCTTTGCAGGAGGGTGGCAGGGATTTGTACGGTCTCTGTGCTGGACCGGGACCTGGATAAACCCGGTGGGCACCAGA
>JAABUY010002499.1_pt1 | contig 21681 bp, 32 predicted proteins | sample 5560271 | NCBI WGS metagenome assembly JAABUY01 (sample SAMN10711886, study PRJNA513374) | rock metagenome | isolation source: Antarctica rocks | place: Antarctica: Victoria Land, University Valley | reverse complement strand
GCACGGCTGGGCGGCGCTGGGGGCCGCGGGGTTGCCCAGGCTCATCGCGTGGTCGTGCCCTGCAGGGCCCCGGCGGCCATGCTTCAGCATTGGCACTCGCGCACTGGCGCTGCTGCCAGCTTGCTACGCTCAGGCAGACTGCTAGGCAGCACTGGCTCATTTGGGAGCAGCAGGATGGTGCACGGCCTTGTGAACGGCGCGGCAGCTCACGCGGCTCGGGCCGCCTGGTGGCAGCGTGGGGCGCGGCGCGGACCATTCACGGCCGGGAGAGCATGTCACGGGGCAAGGCCAGGAGAGCAAAGCACAAAGCACAGGGCGCTGTTGAAGTAGTTGACCGATTGCCTTAATACAGGTGTAGGGTAGGCTAGGGTGGAGTAACGCACCGTTGAAGTAGGTCACCACCTTCTTCGAGTTGGAGTTGATGGTCGCAAGCACCTGCGCGGCGGCAGCATACCCGCCGCTGTTTAGTGCCGGGGCGCCAGCAGGCTCACCCACATCTTGCTCACACGCTGCTCGTCCATGCTTCTGTGTGAAGCCAGCTCCAAAACGCAACGCTTAGTGCGCGGGCGGTGAGCAGGCGCTCGGTACCGCCGTTGGTTTGATGCTCCGCCGGCGACAGGGGCGCTCCGGAGAGGGTGCGGCCAGGAAGCAGAGTGTGATAGAGAGGCGCGCAGCCAGCCGGCCGACGCCGCCACGGGCTGCTGGAAGGACCAGGACGTGAGGTGCGAGCAGGCGAGCGGGGCGCGCACATCCCCCCAGAAGCCGAACTGGCCCGGGTAGGCCGACCCGATCGCGCCGTTCTGCGTGGCGCCGCCGAACAGCGGGCTGCGCGCCCCGCAGGCAAAGCAATTCATAGGTGTACATTGCATGGAGGGTGCGGACCTCAAGCAGGCGTGCGGCTTCATTTCGACATATGTCTGGGATGAGGCATGTAAGCTTCAGCGCATTGTGCATTATAACGGGGCCTCGGGACTTTGCCGACATAGCTTCCTGGGATGGGCAGGTAAGCGCGTCGTCAGCTCAGCTTGCAAGCGCGTCATCAGCTCAGTTTGCAAGCGCGTCGTCAGAACAGCGCGTGGCGAGCATGCGGCAGTGCATGGCGGCGCTGGGCTGGGCGCGGCGGGGCGCCGCACTAGTGTGCGGTCACAAAGTTGTACGTCGCGGTCGACGTGTTGAGCGCGTTCTGCAGGAAGCCGATCTGGGCGTTCTCGTACGCCTGGTTGGACTGCGCCGCCGCACAGCCAGAGCGTTGGAAGTCTTGGGCAGCGCAGCGCTGAAAACAATGGTGAGAACGTCCAGACCCACAATAACCATGCTCAGGCTGAGCGCTCGCTCATAAACATTCGATGCATGCAACGCCAACCCTCTCAAGCGCCTGCATGACCCCCTGGCATGGAGCCCTGCACAAGCCTGCAGTGCGGCCTGGCAATCTGAACCATATCATCACAGGTGTTTCGATGTGTGCGCTGCGCACAACCTGCAATGTGCAGGGCATGAGCAAGGGCCGCCGCCGTGCGCAGGGCAGGGCTGTGCGGGGGCGCGCGCACGTAGCTGCCGTAGTTGATGGTAAGGGGTTAGTTTAGAGTTAGTATAGGGTTAGGGGCGTAGTTCAGCGTAAGAACGCGCACGTAGTTGCTGTAGTAGCCGGTGTGGTACTTGTTGGTGGCGCTGGCATAGGACGTGATGAACGGGTTGGCGTCGAGGAAGATGCCGCGGATCGTGATCTGCGCCCGGCACCGCTTCCTGTTACATTACGCTTCAAAAGCTCTCTCGCAGCTGCGCGGGGCTCCACAAACGTGGAGCCCCGCACATGGAAGCCGGCGCCTCAGCAGCCGAGCATGCAGGGACCGTGCAAGTGCACCCGCGTGCGTCTGCATGGCTGACATGAACCACGTCCTGCGGCCTGCAAGCAGGGCCACATGACACTGACCGCCCACCACGGAAAGCAGCTGGCCTGAGCGCATCAGGACTGTTAGAGTTATGGCAGGTTTAGGGTAAGAGCCCGGGCGGGGGGCCGCACCCCGTTGATGTTGTAGTCCTCCAGGTAGTACTGCGCGGGCAGGTTCCACAGCTTGGACACGCCGGGCAGGGGGCTGGCGGCGCTGACCAGGCTCGCGCCGGACGTGTCGAACGCGATCTGCGTCTGCACGCTGCCTGCGCGCGGGCGCGGCGCTCGGGGCTCAGCGCGCGGGCGCCCGCACGGAAACGGGGGCCGCAGGCGCATGCTCGCAGGCTCGGCAGGCGCGCATATGTAACACAGCAGCTTCTCTTTGTCAAGCTAAGACAGGACGGTGGGCGCAAGGCATGAAGCGCAGCGACCACAGGCAGCGCAGGGGGGCATGTGGGGGCGACGCGCACCATTGATGACGATGTCGTGGTTCCCTGCGCGCCGCAGGGCGCGCCGTCAGCGCTGCAACCAGCCCATGCAGCCGCGGGCGCGCGAGCAGCTGTATACTGCAGTGCATGGCATGCATTGACATGAGTGTCGAACAGGCGTCATACCAAACACTCCCACAACGCCGCTCTGGCAGGGTGTGCGCACCGAAGACGCTGAACCAGGGCAGGGGCGCGATTGTGGGCGTGTAGGCCGTCTGGTAGACCTGGGTCCAGTCGCTGGTGAAGCGCGAGTAGTTACCGGGGTAGATTCCGCACTGGTAGCTGCGCCGGCGTGCACGAGGGTTAGGGTTGGGGACGCGGCCATCAGGCAGCACGCCTCTGTCTGCCGCGCGGCCTCCGCGCACAGCAGGCGCACACGGGCAGGCGAGCCATGGCGGGTGAGCCAAGGCAGGGCAGGCATCCTGCCGCCTCGAGAGCACTGCGCTGCGCGCGCGGCGGGCCGCACAAGTTGTCGCCCGTGTTGAGCACGAAGGAGCAGCCGCCGACCAGCTTGCAGACCTGCTCCATCAGCAGCGCGGTCTCGTTCTGCTGGTAGCCGCCTGCCGCCCCGCAGCCCCCATAGCGTAAGCATGGCACCGAGCTGTAACACGCGCGGGCGGTGCGACTCCCGCCATGCCCCCAGCCGCACGCATCCACGTTCCGCTGGAACCCCGACCATGCAAAGGAGCGCGAGCCTTCAGGCGGCTGCGCGGTCGGCCGCACGACCATGGGCAGGTCCGGGGCTCGGCGGGCGCGCCTGCAGCATGCAGCACAAGCGAGTGCAGGTACAGGGTGTGTGCAGGTGTGCCACGGCGGACACAAGGGCACGTGCTTGCGGCGGAGGCACGCACACACGCGATCATAGCTGCACGCGGGTCTGAGTCGCCAGGCGGGCCGGCCCCCAAAAGCAGCCAGGGGCACGCCCTCCGCAGCCGCGCCAAGCCGCGCAGCTGCTCCGGGAGAGCCACAGCAGGGCGGACGCCGCACCCTGCACCTCGTTGTTGCCGGCAAAGGAGGCCGACGAGCACTGCGGCTGGCCGACGCTCTGCGCCGACACCTGGCGCCCAATGTCTGCGCGCCCGCCGCCAATCCACGCCTTCAGCAGCAGCCCCGCCTCGGGGCGGGCAGCTTGCAGTGCGCACCAGACGGCGCCGGCGCCTCTCACCTCCCCCGGCATGTGCATGGCATCCCGAAGGCCACGGGCTACCCTGGGCGCGCACCGCCGATGACCACAAAGCGCGCAATCGTCGCGTTGGCGGTGGGCGGCTCGCTCTGGGGGTAGCTGCCGCTGCCCTCCTGCGCGCCAAAGGGACTCTCCTGGGTGCTTGCGCTCGAGCCACACAGGTTGCAGCCGAGCCGCCGGCGGCAGCCGGCCAGAACCGGGAAGCCATGGCAAGCTATCTGTGGCCCCGGCTGCGCGCCTGCGCCCCAGCCCAAGCTTCTACGCGCCCATGCTGCAAGAGCTGAACGCCTTGCGGCCAAGGCCGTGTGCTGGGCCGGAACCTGGCAGGAGGACCCCGCAGGGCGCCTGGCTGTGCTCGGTGTTGCATGCATGCTGGCTACGGGCAGAGCATGCTGGGCACAAGCAGCCTGCATGCACAGTCAGCGTGCAGAGCAGCTGCTTCAACCGCGCATGGAGCGCTCCTCAGTGCAGTCCCTGGGCAGGCGAATGAGCACCCTACACCTGGAGCTTGCGAAGCGCGCGCGAATGCGGGGCTGCAGCCCCAAGGCTGCAGGGGCAGCCGTGCTCGGGCGCGCGCCTGGATGAGGTTCGGCTGGGTGCCGTTGACGAGCGCCAGGGGCACCGTGAACGTGACATTGCCGGGCGTTGTGGTGGGCGCCGAGGTGGGCGCCGAGGTGGGCGCCGCCGTGGTCGTGGCACGCGGCGTGGTGGTGGGCGTGGCCGTGGTCATGGCCTGCGGCGTGGTGGTGGGCGCGGCCGTGGTCGTGGCACGCGGCGTGGTGGTGGGCGCGGCCGTGGTCGTGGGCAGCGGTGTAGTGGTCGGCGCCGAGGTAGGCGCAGACGTGGGAGCCGAGGTGGGCGCAGAGGTGGGCGCGGAAGTCGGCGCCGAGGTGGGCGCCGAGGTGGGCGCCGACGTCCGCGCTGCGCACCCAGGTGCGTGTCACCCATGGCGGCCCGTGCCTGCCTTGGCCTCAAATTGAGTTGCCGCTCTTGGCTCAGGCCTGACTGGTGGGGCAGCCTCAGGCGGGGCAGCCTCAGGCGCGCGCCCGCGCTGGTGGTGGGCGTCGGCGTGGGCGACGACGTGGCGGACGACGTGGGCGACGACGTGGGCGACGACGTGGGCGACGACGTGGGCGCCGTCGTGGCCTTGTGCTTGAGCACGTCGCCCAGGCCCAGGTGGTCGCCCAGGTGGCCGCCGACCGCGTCTGCGATGGCCTGGACGCCCGGCGCCGAGAGCTGCTCCCCCAGAGGCACACCCGTTGCTGCTTACCCGGGCCCACATGGTGGCGGGTGAGCGCCGCAACGCCCAGGGCAGGAACGGGGCAGAGGAAAAGTTGCGAGAGCACCTCCTGCGCAGCGGTGAGGTTGAGCGCCAGCAGGGCAATGGCCATGCAGGCGGCCGCGCGCATCATGGCGCTCTTCTGCCGAGGCGCGTTGCAAGTCTGCGCAGGCGCGTGCAGAGGTTTAGGCGAGTCTGTGCACCTGAGCGCACTGGCAGTGCGCGCTGCACCCGCAGTCAGCCTGTGCTGGGTCCTGTAGCGAAGACCCTGCACAGTCCAGAGGAGGAGGCTAGAAACCGATCAAGCTCTGTAAGTGAGAGGTACAAGACAGCCGCCGATTGATCCGTTTCCTCGATCGATGAAGGTGCTACCCCGCTAGCGTACCTTATGGCAGCGCAACGAGCAACGTCTGGTCCCGTGTCGCCTTCAGGTGTGCGTAACACTGAGCGAAGGCTACTGCAGGAGCTGCGGGGACCTTGCAGGGAGAGATTCTGTGGGCCACCTGTGACAGCCGCCTGCATAAACTGCGCATTTCGCAATTGAAGCACACGCCCTAGGGGCCTTGAATTGCTAGGGTCCTCTCACATGGCACAGCATGTTTGCCACTGCAGATTGCAAGCATGGAGAGACATTCGGCACTGTCCGAGACAACACGACCATTTGCCAGCACGATTTGCTTTGAGGCAGAGTCCATGCGGGTGATAACAGGTAGCAGGCAGGTCTGAAAGAGATAACTGTGCGGTGCCATATCAGCAGACAAAATAAGAGTACCTCACGGTCTGCATGTTGAACTTGGTAATGTACTCATGATCAGCCCCACTTGCTAACCTTGGGTCGCAGCGTTCAGGTGCAGCGCCTGTATGGACTTGCTGGTTCAAGGCCAGGCTGATACACCATCAGGGCCATGTGTACTGGCATGAAATTGCCAAATACCGCCGCTACAACTGACATAGACCTTTCATCCACTTCGCTATGGTCACGACCGCAGCACTACCGCAGCACTCCACATCACAACGGTCATGACCGTATCCCCTTCTACTAACGCCGCCCAGCATAGCTCCATAGAATCTGCTATGTTTGTGAACACGCCCGAACGAGAAACTCGCGAACGTCCTAGCCCAAATGCAGATGCACTGTTCAGCTGAGCGCGGCAGCCTTCCATAACAAATGCATGCGCAAGAGCACCACGTTGTAAGCACGTCCTGACACCATGCGGCCCCAAACACCCTGCGGCTCCAAACACCATGTCCCCAGCAGGATGGCGCCAGGGAACACGTGTGCGCTTCACAGCAGCCCTGCACGCCTTATTTGGACCCCCACGCAGCACACTGCCACTTATCAGACCCTTCGCAGTGGTGTGCATCGAGTGCAACGCAGTGCACTTGCAACCACTCCTGCCTACCAAAACCGGGCAAATCTGCCAGCGTTTATTGAACAGCTAGGGACACAGCGCGAGTGCCGCGCAGCAGGGCCGCGCGCAGCTCTTCGCAGCTGGACTGAGCTGGGTGCTATGTGCACTGCGCTCAGTCAACCACTCCCCGCACCAAGACACGAACCATGTTCAGTACTTCATGCACTGCCTGTGTCACGGCAACGACCCAAACATGCCGCAAATCAATGACCGGCGAAGCTTATTGGTCTCCGCTGCCTGAGCCAGTGCAACAAGTCAGTCGCCCAGTGCGTGGTCGCCCGGCCTTATTGCAACCCGGCCTTATTGCATTGCGGCCTTTATTGCAAAACCTCACGCGCACATGGGGCGGCGAGCATTGCGCGCGCGCCCCGGCGAGCGCGCCCCGGCGAGCGCGCGTGCGCACAGCTATCGACCTTGGCGCTCTCCCACCCACTTTATGCCACCAAAATTCTCGCCTAGCGGTAGCAGCCGTCGCCACCGGCGGTGGCGCAGCAGGCGTTGGGCTGGCCCAGCGCGCAGTTGGGCGAGAACGTCGGCGGGCTCTTGTCCGCGTAGCTCGTGACCTGCATGCCGCTGCGCTGTCAGACGCCAGCATGGGCCCTGGTCTGGCACTGCCAATGAGCCGACGCACTCTGGCGTTGCCAGGTTCCCAGGGATGCATAGGCACTTCCCACACAGCCGGCCCACCCGGGGGCACCCATCCGAGGATCGACAGCAGACCCTGCATGCTTAGCAGACCCCAGCTGCTTCATGCATCGACACTGTGGCGGCCAAGGTGCCCCCAAAAGGCATTGGGGTTGCCGCAAGACAGCATGATTGCTAGCGACGGCCTCCAGCTGCCGTACAGCCAGGGCCGGGCGGGGGCACCGCAGGGCCACCCACCGTGCACTGCGGGTACGTGGAGCCGAGCGTGTAGTAGTCGCTGCGCCACGTGGTCGCGGTGGCCGTGACGATGATGAAGCCGCCGTTGCCGCCGTTGGTGTACAGCGTCGGCGTGCACGTGTCGGCCGGCTCGCCCCACGAGCCCGCGCCCGAGGTCTGGTACGTGATGTAGCCGTTCCACCTAATGCCGAGCCGCGCCATGTCAGCTGACACCTCTGGTATGTAATGGGCTGTGGGGCCTGATGTGAGGCCTGATGCCACCCCCACGCATGCTTTCAGCTTTGACATGTGGCTCAACTGCGCTGCTGTGTAGTTCAATGTCGGTCCCATTGCATGTCTGGCGACGCCCATCAGGCAGAGGGCGGCAGCCTGATTATGCATGCCGATGGGGTGAGAAAGAGATTGCTGATTGAATGAGATTGCGGTTGCTGGGTGACCAGCCAAGCAGTCCGCCAGCCAGGCAAGCAGTGGGGCCGCACGGCTGGGCGGCGTTGGCGACCGCAGGGTTGCCCAGGCTCAATGCGTGATCATGCCCTGCAGGGCCCCGGCGGCCGCGCGTGAGCATTGGCAGTCGCGCATCAGCGCCGCTGCCAGCTCGCTGCGCTCAGGCAGACTGCCAGGCAGCACTGTCTTATTTGGTAGCAGCAGGATGGTGCATGGCCATGTGAACGGCGCGGCAGCTCACGTGGCTCGGGCCGCCTGGTGGCAGCGTGGGGCGCGGCGTGGACCATTCACGGCCGGGAGAGCATGTCACGTGGCAAGGCCAGGAGAGCAAAGCACAGGGCGCTGTTGAAGTAGTTGAACGATTGCCTTAATACAGGTGTAGGGTAGGCTAGGGTGGAGTAACGCACCGTTGAAGTAGGTCACCACCTTCTTCGAGTTGGAGTTGATGGTCGCAAGCACCTGCGCGGCGGCAGCAAACCCGCCGCTTTCCATTTCCGGGGCGCCAGCAGGCTCACTCGCATCTTGCCCACACGCAGCCCTGCTCGGTCATGCTTCCATGTGAAGCCAGCTCCCACACGCCATGCTCAGTGCGCGGGCGGTGAGCAGGCGCTCGGTACCGCCGTCGGTTCGATGCTGCGCCGGCGACAGGGGTGCTCCGGAGAGGGTGCGGCCAGGAAGCAGAATGTTTTTTTAGAGAGGCGCGCAGGCAGCAGGCCGACGCCGCCACGGGCTGCTGGAAGGACCAGGACGCGAGGTGCGAGCAGGCGAGCGGGGCGCGCACATCCCCCCAGAAGCCGAACTGGCCCGGGTAGGCCGACCCGGTAGCGCCGTTCTGCGTGGCGCCGCCGAACAGCGGGCTGCGCGCCCCGCATGTGAATTAGTATAGGGGTCCATTGCATGGAGGGTGCACACCTGAAGCAGGCTGACCGCTTAAGTGTCTGGGGAGAGGCATGTGAGCGTCCGCGCATGGTGCATGAGAAGGGGCGTTTGACTTGCGGTACAAAGCTTCCTGACGTGGGCAGGCAAGCGCGTCATCAGGACGGCATGCATGCGCGTCGTCAGAACAGCGCGTGACGAGCGTGCGGCAGTGCAGGCTGGGCGCGGCGGGGCGCCGCACTAGTGCGCGGTCACGAAGTTGTACGTCGCGGTTGACGTGTTGAGCGCGTTCTGCAGGAAGCCGATCTGGGCGTTCTCGTACGCCTGGTTGGACTGCGCCGCCACACAGCCAGAGCATTAGGCAGAGGGCAGCGCAGCGCTGAACACGACGGGGCGGAACGTCTGGACCCTCAGCTACCATACTTGGGCTGAGCGCATGCAGCCCCGACCCTTGGATGCAGCGTCAAGCGCTTGCCATGACTCCCTGGCGCGGAGCCCTGCACACGTCTGCAGTGCGGCCTGGCGACCAGAGCCCTCACAGATGCATCACCGCGCATGCCGCGCACGACCTGCGACGTGCAGGGGGAACGTGCAAGGGCTGCCGCTGCATGGAGGAGCGCAGGGCAGGGCTGCGCTCGCGCGCGCGCATGTAGTTGCCGTAGTGTATGATAGGTTAGGTTAGGGTTGGGGTAGGGTTACGGCCAGTGCGCACGTAGTTGCCGTAGTAGCCCGAGTGGTACTTGTTGGTGGCGCTGGCGTACGAGGTGATGAACGGGTTGGCGTCGAGGAAGATGCCGCGGATCGTGATCTGCGCCCGGCGCAGCTTCCAATGACAAGGGAAGCCTGAAAGCTCTCTTGCAGCTCCGCGAGGGCTCCACGAGCGCCCGCACAAGCAAGCCGGCACCTCAGCAGTTGGGATGCCGCGACCATGTACATGCACCCGCGCGCGCCTGCGCGACTGACGTGCCCTGTGTCCCGCAGCCTGCAAGCGAGGCCGCGGCTCACCGCTCAACATGAAAGCAGCCAGCCTGGGCACATCAAGGGCCCTTACCATAGCCCTTACCCCACCCCTTTCAAGCACCCCGTGGGGGCGCGCGCACGCGGGGGGGGGGGGGTGGGCACACCCCGTTGATGTTGTAGTCCTCCAGGTAGTACTGCGCAGGCAGGTTCCAGAGCTTGGACACGCCGGGCAGGGGGCTGGCGGCGCTGACCGGGCTCGCGCCCGACGTGTCGAACGCGATCTGCGTCTGCACGCTGCCTGCGCGCGGGGGCGGCGCGCGGGGCTTGGCGCGCAGGCGTTTGCATGGACGCGTGGGCCGCAGGCGCGCGCTCACAGGCTCGGCAGGCGCGCATGCGTAGCACAGCAGCTTGTTCTTGGAAGCTGAAAGAGGACAGTGGGCGCGGAGCACGCAGCGCAGCAGGGACAATGAGCAGCGCGCGGGGGAACGGAGGGGGGGGGGGGAAGGGGGCGATGTGCGGCGCGCGCAGGGGCGGCACCGTTGATGACTATGTCGTGGTTGCCTGCGCGCCGCAGAGTAACGTCGTCAGCGCTGCAACCAGCCCATGCAGCCGTAGGCGCGCGCGCAGCTGCACCATGCACTGCAGGTGCCGTGACATGCGGGTCCCACAGTTGCCGTGACACAAAAGACTCCCACCCACGAACAGCTCGATCCTCTTGGAGGGTGTGCGCACCGAAGACGCTGAACCAGGGCAGGGGCGCGATTGTGGGCGTGTACGCCGTCTGGTAGACCTGGGTCCAGTCGCTGGTGAAGCGCGAGTAGTTGCCGGGGTACACGCCGCACTGGTAGCTGTGCGGGAGCGCACAAGCAACCATCAGGCAGCACGCCCCTGTCTGCCGCACGGCCTCCGCGCACAGCAGGCGCACACAGGCACGCGAGCAAGGGCGGTCGAGCCAAGGCACGGCAGGCATCCTGCCGCCTCGAAGGCACGGCACTGCATGCGCGGCGGGCCGCACAAGTTGTCGCCCGTGTTGACCACGAAGGAGCAGCCGCCGACCAGCTTGCAGACCTGCTCCATCAGCAGCGCGGTCTCGTTCTGCTGGTAGCCGCCTGCCGCCCCGCAGCCCCCATGGCGTAAGCATGGCACCGCGCTGTAACACGCGCGGGCGGTGCGACTCACGCCATGCCCCCAGCCGCACGCATCCACGTTCCGGTGGACCCCCGGCCATGCAAAGGAGCACGAGCCTTCAGGCGGCTGCGATCGGCCGCAAGACCATGGGCAGGTCCGGGGCTTGGCGGGCGCGCCTGCAGCATGCAGGACAAGCGAGTGCAGGTACAGGGTGTGTGCAGGTATGCCACGGCGGACACAAGGGCATGTGCTTGCGGCGGAGGCACGCACACACGCGATCATAGCTGCACGCAAGTCTGAGTCGCCAGGCGGGCCGGCCCCCAAAAGCAGCCAGGGCACGCCCTCCGCAGCCGCGCCAAGCCGCAGAGCTGCCCCGGGAGGGCCACAACAGAGCGGGCGCCTCACCCTGCACCTCATTGTCGCCGGCAAAGGAGGTTGACGCGCACTGCGGCTGGCCGACGCTCTGCGCCGAAACCTGGCGCCCGATGTCTGTGCCCCACGCCAACCCACGCCTTCAGCATCAACCCCGCCTTGTGGCGGGCGGCTGGCAGTGTGGACCAGACGGCACCGGCGCCTCTCACCTCCCCGGCATATGCATGGCATCCAGAAGGCCACAGGCTACCCTGGCCGCGCACCGCCGATGACCACGAAGCGCGCGATCGTCGCGTTGGCGGTGGGCGGCTCGCTCTGGGGGTAGCTGCCGCTGCCCTCCTGCGCGCCAAGGTGAACCCCCCTGGGTGGCTGCGCTCGAGCGCCACGAATTGCAGCCGAGCCGCCGGCGGCAGCCGGCCAGAACCGGGAAGCCATGGCAAGCTATCTGTGGTCCCGGCTGCGCGCCTGGCAGCCCAAGCTTCTACGCGCCCATGCTGCAACATTCCTAGCTATGGACCGCCATTCAGCGAAGGCCGTGTGCTGGACCGGAACCTGGCAGGAGGACCCCGTAGGGCGCCTGGCTGTGCTCGGTGTTGCATGCATGCTGGCTGCGGGCAGAGCATGCTGGGCACAAGCAGCCTGCATGCACAGTCAGCGTGCAGAGCAGCTGCGTCAACCGCGCATGGAGCGCTCCTCAGTGCAGTCCCTGGGCAGGCGAATGATCACCCTACACCTGGAGCTTGCGAAGCGCGCGCGAATGCGGGGCTGCAGCCCCAAGGCTGCAGGGGCAGCCGTGCTCGGGCGCGCGCCTGGATGAGGTTCGGCTGGGTGCCGTTGACGAGCGCCAGGGGCACCGTGAACGTGACATTGCCGGGCGTCGTGGTGGGCGCCGAGGTGGGCGCCGAGGTGGGCGCGGCCGTGGTCGTGGCCCGCGGCGTGGTGGTGGGCACGGCCGTGGTCGTGGGGACCGGTGTAGTGGTGGGCGCGGCCGTGGTCGTGGCACGCGGCGTGGTGGTGGGCGCGGCCGTGGTCGTGGGAAGCGGTGTAGTGGTCGGCGCCGAGGTGGGCGCAGAGGTGGGCGCCGAGGTGGGCGCGGAGGTGGGCGCCGAGGTAGGAGCCGAGGTGGGCGCCGAGGTGGGCGCCGACGTCGGCGCCGAGGTCCGCGCTGCACACACAGGCCAGCGTCAGGCGCGGTCTGTGCCTGCCTTGGCGCCAAGCCTGTGTTGCCGCTCTTGGCTGAGGCCTGACCGGTGGGGCAGCCTCAGGCGCGCGCCCGTGGTGGTGGGCGTCGGCGTGGGCGACGACGTGGCGGACGACGTGGGCGACGACGTGGGCGACGACGTGGGCGCCGTCGTGGCCTTGTGCTTGAGCACATCGCCCAGGCCCAGGTGGTCGCCCAGGTGGCCGCCGACCGCGTCTGCGATGGCCTGGACGCCCGGCGCCGAGAGCTGCTCCCCCAGAGGCACACCCGTTGCTGGGGCTGCATGTGAGGGCGTGCGTGGTGGCAGGTGAGCGCCGCGACGCCCAGGGCAGGAGAGGCGCGAGCGGAAGCGTTAAGCCCACCTCCTGTGCAGCGGTGAGGTTGAGCGCCAGCAGGGCAATGGCCACGCAGGCGGCCGCGCGCATCATGGCGCTCTCTTTGCCGGGGCGCGTTGCAAGCTCTGCGCAGGCGCGTGCAGAGGTTTAGGCGCGGCTGTGCACCTGAGCGCACTGGTTCGCACGCTGCACCCGCAGGCAGCCTGTGGTGGGTCCTGTAGTGAGGACCCTGCACAGGCCAAGAGGAGGCCGTTCTACAGAGCGATCAAGCTCAATACGTGACAGGTACGTACCTGTATACGTATCAGCCGCCGATTGATCAGTGTGCTCGATCAAAGAAGGCTAGCTACCCAGCTTGCCTACCTTATGGCAGCGCAACGAGCAACGTCTGGTCCCGTGTCGCCTTCGGGTGTGCGTGAGACTGAGCGGAGACTGCTGCAGGAGTTGCGTGGGCCTTGCAGGAAGAGATTCTGTGGGACCCACCTGTGACAGCCGCCTGCATAAATAAACTGCGCATTTCGCAATTGAAAGCACTCGCCCTCGGGGCCTTGAATTGCTAGGGTCCACATGCCTGCTTGCACAATCTGGGTACTACTAGAATATAGGCATCATCCGACACTGTCCGTGACAGCACGAACATGATGTTTGCACGATGTTGCTCGAGGCAAAGTTCATGCGCATTGCGTTAGATAGTAGGTAACGGCGGGTCTGAAAGAGATGAGGGTATGTGCGGTGCAACGTCAGCAGACAAGCAGAATAAGTGGACCTCACAGTCTGCATGTTAAACTTTCAATGGTGCACGTTAAACAATGGTTCAATGGTGCACTCATGATCAGCCCCACATGATAACCAGGGGTTGCAGGGTCCAGGTGCAGAGCCTGTCAGACTTGCTGGTTCATGGCCAGGCTGATGCATTGTCAGGGCCGTATATAATGGTCATGACTTGCACATACTACGCTTACAATTGACAGAGACTTTCCTCCACTTCGCTGATCACAACCGCAGCACTCTCCACTTCACAACGGTCATGACCGTATCCCCTCCTACTAACGCCCAGAGCAGCTCCATAAAAAATGCTGTGTTCATGAATACGCCCGAACAAGAAACTCGCCAACGTCCTAGCCCAAAATGCAGTCTATAACCCCGAATGGCAGCAGTCGCTAGCGTTCCGGCGCGTGTGGGTATGCACACGTGCAGATCGCCCCTGAATAGCGATGCACAGCGGGTGCCAGGTCGCTTGGGAAGCCGCGTCGGGCATGCACATGCAGCTGTGCGCACTACATGCTCGCATGTAGGACGCAGTGCGCTGCGTTTGCATGTCTGACGCGCAGCAACCCGGCACCTCCTGTCACCAGCAGACTGAACGGCACGCAGGGAAGGAGCGGGGGCCCGGACAGGGCCAGCTGGACGAGCAGCTTGCGACGCAGCAGCAGGGGCACAAGCAGGTCATTGGAGTGCACGCTGCCCGCATTGGGGCCGGCGGGCGCGCGCTCTCAGACATGCTCATGGCCGCGCCTGCGCTGGGTGACAAAAAGGGCAGCACACCGGATCCCCTTCACTTGCATGGTCCTCGCGCATGCGCACTTCGGTACTAGCAGTCAAAACTATGTCGGTGGGGCGAGGCTAACTCTAGCGGTAGCAGGCGCCGGTGGCGCAGCAGGCGTTGGGCTGGCCCAGCGCGCAGTTGGCGGAGAACGTCGGCGGGCTCTTGTCCGCATAGCTCGTGACCTGCGTGCACGCGACAGAGTGGGCGCATCAGCGTGGGCAGGGGCTGCTGCCTGCCTGCATTGCGCGTGCGTGGCTGCTGCTGTGCACGACGGCGCTGCCCGTCAAGACAGCGCTGCCGGGCAGGAGCCAGCGCTGCTGGGCGTAGGCTGCCAGCATGCGCCGCCGCACCCAGCCGCTCCTGCACCGCTGCCTGTCCCTCGTGCCTTGCGCACCCCACAGTGTGTGAGCAGGGGCGCCACAGCCCGCTGTGAGCGATATCGGATGTGTCGCAGCACAGCTGCGCGCTTCTCTTTTTCTTGAACAGGGTGTTGATAAATATATTGACGAGGTGGCTGCGCGCCGTGCACTGCGGGTATGTGGAGCCGAGCGTGTAGTAGTCGCTGCGCCATGTGGTCGCGGTCGCCGTCACGAGGATGAAGCCGCCGTTGCCGCCGTTGGTGTACAGCGTCGGCGTGCACGTGTCGGCCGGCTCGCCCCACGAGCCCGCGCCCGAGGTCTGGTACGTGATGTAGCCGTTCCACCTGGCGGGCGGGCCGCGCCACGTCAGCTTACACCCTCAGGTTCACGATAGGGCTCGCCGGTGCACCTAGCGGCGGCGAGGCGTGCATGGGTTGCTCTGCGGTACGGTTTGCAGACATGCATCAACCCGGCCACTGCGCCCTTGCGTCTCCCAAGCAGGCGTGCGAGGCAGAGGAGGGTGGCCGCACGGCTGGGCGGCCGTGGCGGCGGCGGGGTTGCCCAGGCTCAATGCGTGGTCGTGGCCTGCCGCGCCGGGCAATACCGCTCAGCGCCTCAGCCGTTCGACCAGCATGGTAGGGCCAAGCTGGCGCCTGAGCGGGTCTAGGGTAGGCAGGCATGTCGCGAGTGGGCGCCTGAGCTGGCCGCCCCGGGGCTTGCGCAGCCAGGCCGCCCCGCGTGCGTGCTGCCGGAGCATGCGAGGGCCACACTCAGCATGCCAGGCGCGCGCTATAAGATGCCGGGCGCTGCGTGGGTATAGGGTTAGGACATCACCGTTGAAGTAGGTCACCACCTTCTTCGAGGCGGCGTTGATCGTCGCCAGCACCTGCCGCGCGCGCGAGCGCGTCAGGCGGTGTGTGCTCCGCACGCGCTGCGCCGAGCCCCTCCTCGACAGCGCGCAGCAGGCGCCCTGCCGCACTGAGGGGCTGGGCGCCTGTGCGGGCCGTCAGCGCCCAGGCGTGGGCACTGCGCGAGGGCCGCGACGGGGGTAGGCGGCAGGGCGGGCAGGGCGGGCCACGCACGTCGGCCCAGAAGTTGAACTGGCCCGGGTAGGCCGCCCCGGTGGCGCCGTTCTGCGTGGCGCCGCCGAATAGCGGGCTGCGCGCCCGGGCGCGCGCGCGCGTGAGGCGCTGCTGCTTGCTGTGCGCCTCTTGTGCAGGCGCAATGGCGCCGCCACACACCACCTTTCTTTCTCCATCAGTGCAGCGGCGGAAGCTGGACAAGCGACGCGCAACGCAAGCGCTGGCCACCGCGGCCTCGCACAGCCACTCAACACAGACTGAGCGCGGCACGCTGCATGCCTCCCGCGCTCAGCCAGGGAGCCGTGGATGCCGGTGCGTCGAGGGACAGCCCCGTGTACTTCGACAGAGGGAAAGTTTCTCAAGAGGGGCCGCGCGCACTAGTGCGCGGTGACAAAGTTGTACGTTGCGGTGGACGTTGCCAGCGCGTTCTGCAGGAACTGGATCTGGGCGGACTCGTACGCCTGGGTGGACTGCGCGCGGCGGCGCACCACAGCGTCAGAGTGGGGCCAGCAGGCTTGTGATGTCAACACGTTGCTCATGCACCCGCCTTGTCGAAGAGTAAGCTTTGCAACACCAGGCGCGCCTAGCTTGAGGCTGACCTCTGCCCCACAACACTTGCTGCCCACCAGGCAGTGCTTGACGCGCATGAGTGATGGTGCAAAAGGGTACACCACAGCAATGTCATGCTTGCCATGCAATGCCCTGCGCTTCAGAAATGCAGCTCCGCATGTCATGCGCAGGAGACACTCACGACCCTGCAGGGGCTGCCCGGGCGCGCGCACAAAGGTCGAGTAGTAGCCGGTGTGGTACTTGTTGGTGGTAGGCGCGTAGGACGTGATGAACGGGTTGGCGTCCAGGAAGATGCCGCGGATGGTGACCTGGGCGCGGGGCACACCGGGTGGAGCATAGGGTAGGGTAGGATTGCTGGGCGGTTTAGTGTTGGTGGAGTAGGCGCTCTGCAGACGCTTGCGCCTTGTGGGCGCCAGCGTCAGGCGGGGAGCATGGGAGGGCCTTCAGCGGCCTTGAGCAGTATAGTTTCGCTCCAAGCGCGCTGCCCGTGCGCTGAGCGCGCGCTGACCGTATGACCCGCATTGATGCGGAGGCTTGCTGCATGCGGTGCAGGACGTGCCCTGAGCCTCTTCCAAGCACCTTCTGCGGGGGCTGATACATGAAGGACCTCATTGCAGTGCATCAGCAACCCTGCTACAGCTTGCCTCAAGGCGCAGCTTGCTGCCTGCACGGGACCTGCTGCTGAACGCTGCAGACGGCCCCGCACGGCCTGCCACCCATGACAGCAAGCGCTGCCAGGCTGCGGCATGCGCGCAGTGCACGGTCCATGCGATGAACCACAGAGCGCTCTCGCCCGGGGCATGCAGCGGGCGGGCGGGCGCGGCGGCGCGCGCACCCCGTTGACGGCGTAGTCCCGGACATAGAACTGCGAGGGCATGTTCCACAGCTTGGTGGTGCCGGGCAGGGGGCTGGCGGCGTTCCTCGGGCTCGCGTTCGATGTGTCGTACGCGATCTGGGTCGCCACGCTGCCTGCGCGCGCACGCGCGCGGCTCGGCTCGGCGTGCCGCCCTTGAGCCTGAGCGGCCCCTGGTTACGTGCCGGGGCTGCAGCAGCCGCCTTTGGCTGTCTTGCGGCTTGGCAGAAAGCAGGGCATCATCAGGGGCACAAGACCGGGGCCGCGTGCGCTGTTGACAGAGCCAAAGGCCTGTCAGCCATCAGAACGCAGTCGAGCGCGAGGACAGGGAGGCCGGGCGTGTCGGTGCGCGAGCGCGGGCGGCACCGTTGATGACGATGTCGTGGTTGCCTGCGCGGCAGCAGGCAGCCCGGTCAGCCCCGGCGTGCCCTGGCGGCCAGGTGAAGGGCATCGGGGTGACACAGGCGCCGCATGTAACTGCGGTGCCGGGGGCGCACCGAAGACGCTGAACCAGGGCAGGGGCGCGATCGTGGGCGTGTAGGGCGTCTGGTAGACCTGGATCCAGTCGCTGGTGAAGCGCGAGTAGTCACCGGGGTAGATGCCGCACTGGTAGCTGCCAGGCACACCAACGCGTCAGGCGAGCGGCCCCCAGCGGTGCCCAGGCCCGCCCACGGCAGGGGCAGGCGGCGCGAGCAGAGGCCGCCGTGTACGGCGCTCGCGGCTGCCAGCCGACATGGCGGAAAGTGCAGGTGTGCGAGCGCGGGCTCGCACAAGTTGTCGCCCGTGTTGATCACAAACTCGCAGCCGCCGACCAGCCGGCAGACCTGGTCCATCAGCAGCGCCGTCTCGTTCTGCTGGAACCCGCCTGGCGCCGCCCGGCAGCACGGCCAGAGTCAGCCACATCCGCACCGTGCCGCTACACGCGCCCGCTTGCAGCGCGGCTCATAACCGCGCAGCCCGAGGCAGTGCCGAACAGCTCGTGCGCGCGTGCTTTCAGCAAGGGCCAAGGCGTTTGCACTGTGAGGGCTGCGCACTCATCGTCGCAAGGGCGGCGCACCCTGGACATCGTTGTTGCCGCCGATAGCAGCCACCGAGCACTGCGGCTGGCCCACGCTCTGCGGCGCGCGCTGGCGGCCGATGTCTGCATGCACAGGCGCCCCATTAATCTTCAGCACGTCAACCACGATGCAGAGCAGGATGAGGCAAGATGTGCCAGCCAGCCAGATGCAGCCTTGCCAGGGCCACAGCGCCCCTGAGCCTCTTCCCTGTGAGCAACACCATGGCCTCACGGGCTGGGCAAGCTCCGGCTGGCCAGGCCACAAAGCAGAACAAGCAGCAGGTTGATTGAGCCAGATGCGACGCTGCTTGCTGAGCGGAGAGGCGTGGCGTGCTATTCAGCGTGCGCGCGAATGCACTGCGCACACCAGGACTCTGCTGTGCCACAGGGCGGCCAACACAGGGAAGGTCTCGTTTGGCCAGCGCCTACGCGCACCGCCAATGACCACGAAGCGTGCGATCGTGGTGTTGGCGATCGGCGGCTCGCTCAGGGCGTAGCTGCCGCTGCCCTCCTGCACACAGCGGCGGATTGCGGTCACGCTAAGTGCAGGATGAGCGCAATAGAAGTGCTCGTCTGGGAAATGGGGCAAGGGCTTATGAGTGTGCAGTGTCGTGTCACTCCTGCATGCCGTGACACTGTCACACGGAAACGTCACGCTGCCGCTGGGTCAAGGGCAGCACTGCGCTCCAGGGGCACGGCAGCCTGTGGTCGAAGCCTGATGCGAGGGCGGGCGCGGCACAGCACAGCGCACTGGCGCGCACAGCCAAGCAACAGTACATGCTTCAGAGAGGTGGACAGGCTGTGCCCGCAGCCCATAGGGCACGCGGGACGCCCGTCGTTCGCTGGGCGCGCGCCTGAAGCAGGTTCGGCTGCGTGGCGTTGATCAGCACGACGGGGACGTTGAACGTGACGTTCACCGGCGACGTGGTCGGCGCTGCGTCCCACAGCAGGCATCAGCGCGTGCACCTGACGCAGGCGTCAGTGGACCGGCGCCATGCAAGACCTGTGCGCGCTTGCACAGGCGCGGGCGGGCAGCGTGCGCGGGCAGCTCGCTGCTTGCCCCTGCCGCTGGCAGGCCCTGCCGTGGCTTGCAGAGGGAGCTCAGCAGCACGGCCTGTGCCGGCACTGCGCAACCCCGTGCGCAGGGCAAGCAAGCCTGGCCCGCCTCTGGACCCAGCATCTTGGGCGCATGCAACAGGACCATCAGCTGGGCCCAGCAGCCCCCTCACCTGCACCTGCCACCTCGCGCGGGGCGCTCTCCAGACAAACGGGGGCTGCCACACCCTGCTCGCCCTGCACAAGAGGGGCTGCCCAGTTGAGGCGGCTGACGGCGCACCCGGTGTGGGAGAAGACGTGGCCGCCGGCGTGCTGGTGGCTGCCGGCGTGCTCGTGGGGTGCAGGATGTTGCCCAGGTTGCCAGGAAGGACCTGGTCCTTGATGGCCTGGGCGCTCGCCGCGTCAAGCTGCCCCCACGCGCAAGCCCGTCAGCGACCATGTTAATGCGCGGTGGCAAGCTTGGACACTGCTCCGCTCCAAGCTGTCACTGCAGGAAGGGCCGGCGATGCACTGGGGCCAACCTGCGCCGCCGCAGCGTCCAGCGCCAGCAGAGCGAAGGCCACCACAATGCATGCCCGCATCATTTTGCCTGTACGCTGCAGCCTGCGCGGGCGTCATGCGTGAGGTCTGCAGTTGTGCGTGAGTGCGCACAAAGCAGGCTCCTAACCCACTTTCACATTTGGCCCCAGGCAGCCTCTGCACGGCCCGCTACGGTGCTAGGTCCGATGATCACCAAAGCGTGGGCCAGCGCTTCCCGGCAAGCGCAGGCAGCGTAAATACGGGAGGTGCTCTTGCACATGCCGCTGGCGCCGTTCCCAAGCCCACTGCATTGAAGGGCATTGCAGCCAACGGCACAGCAGGCGTGCCGCACCTTCTTTCGCGGCAGGTTCTTCGTAGGAACGCCGGAGTAGTGTTGTGCAAACGCAGAGGCTTTGAAAGAGATGCTGCTTTGGCCACTGCCAAGGGGCAGCATGGCCTGCATATTCGTTTTCAAAATGGTGTGGGTTTCTGGGAGCCCCACATGTCAGAGAGTCAAGTGCCACTTGCAAGAGAGAGAGAGAGAGAGAGAGAGTCAAGTGAAGTAGAGTCCATACTGTGTCCCCGGGGCTTTGTTCAATGCACAGAAATTACACTGAATCATCACACCAGAAGCTCACTACAGTGCTTGTGCAGAAAGCGGCACAGGTTACTCTTTTGCCAGGGCCCCCCTGCACTGCACAGCGCACGCAAGTCATATGCAGCCTGCATACGCACGTGCTCCATCATGATGGCAGCCTTACAAAGACTGAAAGCCGGGCGCAGTGCGAGGCATGCCGTCGAGCAGCACCCTGCCTTTCATGCAGGCGCGGGCGCTGCCGGGAAGGGCGGAAGCCCCCAGCGCTCCGGGCGGAACTCCTCCAGGCTGGCGAGCACCTCGTCGGCGCCCCGCGTCTCCGCCGCGTCCAGCTGCGGGTCGGGCACCATGACGACAGACCTGCGCGCATCACAGGGCCGCGCGTCAGCAGCACCACAGCTGCCGGCAGCCCCCGTGCACAGGCCGCTTCCCGGCATCGCATCTGCCCGTGCACAGGCCTCCGCCTCGGACATCTTGGCACTCTAGCCACAGCATGCGCCTCTGGAGCAGTGGCTCCACGGGCCACGCATGCATGCCCAGCTTTGGGCCAGCGTGCCGCACTGCCATGCAAACGCCGCAGCACGCTGCATGTCATGATGTCAGCCACGGCCGGCGTGTCTCCAGGACAGGCGCCCTCGGCCGCGAACGCAGCTGGGCCGCACATGCCGGCGGCCTTGCCCGCCGCGACGCCGGTGGGCGCGTCCTCAAACACCAGGCAGCGCTCGGGCGCGGCCGGCGGCGAGAATTTGGCGGCGGCCGCCAGGAAGATGTCGGGCGCCGGCTTGCCGCAGGCCACCTGGTCGCCTGCCGCGCGCGCGCCGGCGTGCGCGACTTGAGCTTTGTACCAGCAGCATGCCTGGTGTGATACCGCAAGGACACTCACCTATCTGGCACAGCATTGTAGCATGCAGCATGCACCGCATTGCTGCAGGTCTGGTTGGCACGCGACCACCCTCCCTGTTGGTACATCTGCATACCAAATCCACTCTCTCGTGCAGCGGCGGTGACCGCTGGACACCCCATTTATGACTGCTGACCCAATCTCGCGCCACCCTGCCTGTTGCATGGCAGACACCCTTCAAGCACCCCTGCATGCAGTGCGGGTCACAGGCGGCGCGCGCGTGGGTCGCGACGCGCGCGCGCCTGTGACGCGGTGGCTGAAGAGCGAAAACAGCTCAGTGTGGCGCTGCGTCTTCACAGCATAGTGCCGCTGGTGCGAGGAGGTGGCCAGGGCGATGGGGACGCCGTGGCTGTGCAGGTGCCGCAGCAGCCGCTCCGCGCCTGCCCGCGCCCGGGGCCACGTTCGGCGAACTTCTGTGCATGCATGCCAGACACCCGCCTGTGCACTGCTCAGTGAGCAGGAGGGTATTGCGGAGAGTGCAAAACGGCCTGGAGGCCTGCGGACCAGTGGCGACACGGTGGACGAGTCCCACCACCAGCTGCTACGCCGCACCGAGTGTCCTGCAAACTGGAACGGTGGGCGATGCAAGAGGCGCTTTGCCTCACAGTGCTGCACGCGCTGTGCTGCAGGGGTGCGCAAGCCTTGAGGCAGCGGGCGCGGCCGCGCCGGGCAGGAGCTCGGCCTGAGGGAACAGC
>JAABUY010002498.1_pt1 | contig 21683 bp, 21 predicted proteins | sample 5560271 | NCBI WGS metagenome assembly JAABUY01 (sample SAMN10711886, study PRJNA513374) | rock metagenome | isolation source: Antarctica rocks | place: Antarctica: Victoria Land, University Valley | reverse complement strand
GGCAGTACGTGGGCGGGGTCGAGCACGCGATCCTGCACCTGCTGTACAGCCGCTTTTTCACCAAGGTCCTGCACGACATGGGGATGGTGGAGTTCACCGAGCCCTTCAGCGCCCTGCTGAACCAGGGCCAGGTCGGCAACCGCGGCCGGGCGATGAGCAAGTCCCTGGGCAACGGCGTCAACCTCAGCGAGCAGCTGGCGTGGTACGGCGTCGACGCGGTGCGGCTGACGATGCTGTTCGCCGGGCCGCCGGAGGACGACGTGGACTGGGCCGACGTGTCCCCGACCGGGTCGGTGAAGTACCTCGCGAGGGTGCTGCGACTGGCCGACGACGTCGCATCGCTGCCGCGGTCGCCGGACCGCGACGCCGCCGTCGACAAGGTCGTCGCGAAGACCGTCGAGGAGGTGACGCGGCTGGTGGAGGCACACCGGCTGAACGTCGCGGTCGCGCGCTTCATGGAGGTGACATCCGCGCTGCGCAAGGCGGTCGACCGAAGGGCGCCCGCAACCGCGTCACTCCGCGACGGCGTCGGCGCGCTCGCGACCATGCTGTCCTGCTACACGCCCTTCACTGCCGAGGAGGTCTGGTCCCGGCTCGGGCACGACGTCGAGGCCGGGGACTCGGTGCACGACTCGACCTGGCCCGTCGCCGATCCCGCGTTGCTCGTCGACGAGACCGTCGTGTGCGTAGTGCAGGTCGCCGGCAAGGTGCGCGATCGGCTTGTTGTGCCGCCGGGCATCTCCACCGAGGACCTGCAGTCGCGGGCGCTGTCCAGCCAGGCCGTGGTCGCGGCGCTGTCGGGGCGCGACGTGCGCACCGTGGTCGTACGCGCGCCGAAGCTGGTGAACGTGGTCCCGGCGTAGCCTCCCGCCATGCGCGTGGCCGTCGTGACCGACAGCACGGCGTACCTGCCGGCCGGGATCGCCGCACAGCGCGGCGTCACGGTCGTTCCGCTGCACGTCGTGCTGGGTGGCCGCACGGGGGCGGAGAATGTCGAGGTGTCGCCCGCGGAGGTCGCCTCCGCACTCGGGGAGCGGCGGATCACGGTCTCCACGTCGCGACCGACGCCGGGCGAGTTCGCCGAGGCCTACCGGGCGAGCGGCGCGACCCAGGTCGCCTCCCTGCACCTGTCCTCGGCCCTGTCCGGCACGGTCGACTCGGCCCGCCTGGGCGCTGCGCAGGTGCTGGCCGAGGGCATCGAGGTGCGCGTCGTCGACACCAAGACCATTGCCATGGGGCTCGGCTTCGCTGTCCTCGCCGCGGCCGAGACAGCAGCGTCAGAGGGTGATCTGGTGGCCGTGGAGGCCGACGGGATTGCGGCCGCTGCCGCGACCACGACCCTGTTCTACGTCGACTCCTTGGAGCACCTGCGCCGGGGCGGTCGCATGACCGCCCGCGCGGCGTTGGTCGGCACGGCGCTGGCCGTCAAGCCGCTGCTGCACGTCGCGAACGGCGAGATCGAGCTGCTGGAGAAGGTCCGTACGGCGTCCAAGGGCCTGGCCCGGCTCGAGCAGCTCGCGGTGCAGCGGGCCGGCGACGGGCCGGTCGACCTCGCGGTGCACCACCTCGCCGCAGCGGATTCCACGGAGCTGCTGGCCGATCGGCTGCGTGGCCGGTTGCCCGGGGCTGGCGACGTGTACCTGTCCGAGGTGGGAGCGGTCGTCGGGGCGAACGTCGGCCCGGGCCTGCTGGGCGTCGTGGTCCTGCGGCGGTGAGCCTGCTGCTGGCCGCCACCGTCGGCTACCTCGTCGGCGCCCTGTCCCCGGCCACGCTCGTCGCGCAGGCCCGCGGCATCGACCTGCGCGCGGTGGGGTCGGGCAATCCGGGGGCAGCCAACGCGGGGCGCGCGCTCGGGCGGCGTACGGGCCTGGCGGTGGCGCTGCTCGACGTCGCGAAAGGGGCGCTGCCCGCCGCGGGATTCGCGCTGCTGGACCACCGGGCCGGGTTGGTCGCGGGCGTCGCCGCGGTTCTCGGGCACGTCAGCTCGCCGTTCCTGCACGGGCGCGGCGGCAAGGGTGTAGCCACCGCCGCCGGGGCCATCCTCGGCTCGCACCCGCTCTGGGTCGTGCCGGTGCTGCTGACGTGGCTCCTGGTGTTGGCCGTCTCGCGCTGGATCGCCCTCGCCTCGGTCAGCGCCGCGCTGGCCGTCTTGGTCCTTGCCCTGCTCGTGCCGCAGGACATCGCCTGGGCGGCGGCACTGGCGCTGGTGATCGTGATTCGGCACAGGGGCAACCTTGTTCGTGGGCGCCGTCCACACACCTGACGGCGTGTCCACATCCCCGGCCTACGACGGGTCCGGGGGCGCTGCGCTGCCTAGCGTCGCCGGGTGCCCCTCCGCTCCCGGCCCCCGTCCCCAGAAGCCCTTGCCCGGGTCCTGGCGGTGCTCGGTGCGCCGGTCCGGGCGCCCAGCGGCTGGGTACCGGCGACCGAGCCGGGCACCGCCGCGATGGGGTCACCTGGTCCCGGCGGTGCAGGGGAGGACCGGGTGACCCGATCGTCGGCGGATCCCCCTTCTGCGCAGGCGGCGCCTGCGGCACCGGTGCCGAGGTCCACGGTCGGTGGGCTGTCAGCGGTCGATCCGGTGCCGGAACGTCTGATCGGAGCACAGCCATTCGTGCCAGCGCGCCCGCAGCAGGTGGTCGAGCCGGCGCCGGAATCTGTGGGTGTCGGCTCCGTGCTGGCGCGGCTGCGCGCCGGCCGTGTCGACCCGGGGCGGCGGGGCGCACTCGCGCTAGCCGGTGTCGCGGTGCTCGCCGCCGTCGTCGCGGGCGTGGTGCTGCTGCGCTCGCGCCCGGTCGAGCAGCCGCTCGCCGCCCCGGCAGTCGTCGCCTCGGCCGCCTCACGCGCGGGTGGGAGCCTGGTCGCGTCTGCGCCACAGAGCCCCTCTGCCGACGTGGTCGTCTCCGTGGCGGGCAAGGTGCGGCGGCCCGGGCTCGTACACCTGCTGGCAGGCAGCCGGGTGGACGACGCGGTGCGCGCGGCCGGCGGGGTGTTGCCGGGCAGCGGCCCAGGACTGCTGAACCTGGCTCGCAAGCTGGTGGACGGTGAGCAGGTGCTGGTCGGCGTGGCGGCGCCGCCCGCGGCACCCGGGCCGGCCTCGGAGGCCTCGGCGGCCTCGGGCGCACCGGGGTCTGCGCTGGACCTCAACGCCGCGACAGCCAGCGACTTCGACACCTTGCCGGGGATCGGACCGGTGCTGGCCGATCGCCTCGTCACCTGGCGCACTCAGCACGGGGGCCGCTTCGCGAGCGTCGACCAGTTGCGGCAGGTCTCGGGGATCGGCGACGCGATGTGAACGATGTGCCCTATGAGGCATGAGCAGCGTCAGCAGAGCCGCGATCCTGGTCCGCATCTCCGACGACAAGGCCGAGGACGCCGCGGGTGTCGGGAGGCAGGAGCGGGACTGCCGCGAGCTGGCCGCCCGGCAGGGCTGGGCCGTGGGACAGGTCTACATCGAGAACGACACTTCGGCGTACAAGCGACGGACCATCCGGCTCCCGGACGGGTCGACTGCCCTGCGGGTGGTCCGGCCGGCGTTCCGGCAGATGCTCGACGACCTCGCCAGCGGGGCGTGCGACGCGCTGGCCGGCTACGACCTGGACCGGGTCGCCCGCGACCCCCGGGACCTCGAGGACTTGATTGACGTCGTGGAGTCCCGGAGCATCCCAACGCGAGCCGTCACCGGCAGCCTCGACCTGTCCAGCGACGCGGGTGTCACCATGGCGCGGGTGATGGTGGCAGTGGCGAACAAGAGCAGCCGAGACACCGCACGCAGGGTCACCCGCAAGCAGCAGGAACTCGCCGAGCAGGGCCGACACAAGGGTGGCGGCATCCGCTCCTACGGCTACGCACGGGACGGCCGCACCGTGCTCGAGGCGGAAGCCGCGGTGCTGCGCCAGGTCGCGGCCGACGTCCTGGCCGGCACGTCGCTGGACGCGATAGCCAAGCGACTCAGCGCCGAGGGTGTCCCCACCGTGCGCGGCAACACCTTCGAGGATGGTCGACCCCGGCCGTGGAACCGGCGCAGCGTGCATGCGGCTGTGACCAAGGCCCGCGTCGCTGGGCTGCGCGAGTACCGGGGCGAGGTTGTGGCGGTCGCTGAGTGGCCCGCCGTGCTCGACCGTGACCTCTGGGAGCAGGTGCGTCTCGCCCTGGCCGGCCGAGCCGAGGGCCACACCAACCTGCTGCAACGGTGGCTGACCGGCATCCTGCGGTGCGGGAAGTGCTCGACCGGCCTTACCGGGACGCCGCAGGGCCAGGGGCGCGGGCACCGGTACTACTGCAACCCGCAGAAGGGCGGGTGCGCGGGGATCGGGCTGGACGCGACCGGCGCGGAGGCGACTGTGGAGGCATGGATCGTCGCCTACCTGTCGAAGCCGGCGAACCTCGCCGGACTGCGGGCCGAGACAGCCGCGGGCAATCTCGACCAGCTCCGTGTCGACGTGCGCGCCGACGAGGAACAGCTACGGGAGCTGGCCGGTCTGTGGGCAGCCCGAAGCGTCACGACGAAGGAGTACATGGCGGCCAGGCAGGCCATCGAACGGCGGCTGACGGGCGCACAGCAGCTCCTCAAGAGCGCGATGCCCGGTGGAGTCCGGGTACTGCTCAGCGCCGACGACTTGGAGCGGGCCTGGGCAGGGCTGCGACCCGCGGACAAGAGACAGGCCGCAGGGACAGTGTTCCCTAGCGGCATCGTGGTGGCGGCCAGCACTGGCAGCAGGTTCGCCGGCTTCAACCCGGAGCGCATGAACCCGGTGGATTGGACCGGGACCGGGACCCAACGAGGGCCAGCGGAGATCAAGGAAGGCTTGTCGTGAGTCAGCGGAAAGAGCACGACGATCTAGCGGCCCTGATCCGTGAGCACCAGCTACGTACGGAACTGCTCGTGGCGACGTATGCAGCTTCCTCCCGAAGGGATCGCCGGGCGTCACTGCTGGCCGAGTACCGCTGCCGCCGACGTTGTGAACTGTTGGTTGTCTGGCAGGCACCTGGACCTGTGCGGCTAGCCCTCCTACCCGGCTACAAGCTGTCGGCCGAACGGAATGAAGCTGAGTCGGTGCCGAGCGCCAGGGCACGGCGGACCAGCGACGGGGACCGCCACTGGAACAGGCGGGTCCTGATTCTGGATGAACTCGACGGCTGCCAGGGCGTCGCCATCGATCTCAACTGCGACCACTACCGCACACACATCTCCGTGGACTCGCTGCTGAGCGACCTGCAGGGCGTTCGGCCGGGGAAGCCGCTGCAGCGAGTCATGCCCGGCTGACCGTCACAGCTGCTACCATCGACAGCAGGAGACCCCCCATGGACATGGGAAAACCGGACTAGCAGTAGGCAGCCGGAACCGATCGGTCCCTTATGCCCGCCAGAAGCAAGACGCTACGTGTCGCGGTCGCCCGGGCAGGGCACGCCGCCCGCGGTGGCGACCCCGTCCAGATCGAGTCGACCCGCCGCGACCTCGCGGCAGAACGCATCGCCAGCTACGTCGAGGCCGTCGTCGCTCAGGCGCCGCCCCTCACGCCCGAGCAGCGCGCCAGGCTCGCCCTGCTGCTGCTGACGCCCAGCGCTGCAGTATGACCCCCGACGACAAACGCCGCCCCCGGCAAGGTAGCGGCGCATCGTCGAACACCGAGCAAAACTCCATCGCCGCCGAGTCTAAGCCTTCCCCCCAGCGAAAGTGCGCGTTCTGCCGCACCGCCACTGCCCGCGGCGTCTTGTATCCGAGCGCGCCGTTCGATCACGCGTTCCGCGGCGTCTTGTATCCGATGCCGGGTGGGTGGGTTGCATGCCGACGCTGCTCGCGGCTGATCTCACGCCGCGACTGGCAAAAGATCGCCACCATCGGGATCCAGGACGAGGTGCGGCGACAGCGCGGCACCGTTTACGCGGTCACGACCGCCGAGCGCCACGCCGAACTACGCGCCGCCACCGTCGGGGTCCTCACGGCGTGGCACGGCCACCGGACCGGCGTACCCGTCGAGATCGGGGGCGAGCAGTGACCGCGACGGGTACGCCTGACGACGACGTCCTGTTCGGCGCGGCCGTGTCGGGGTGCCTACGGGAATCGGACCACCAGCTACACCTTGCCCGACGGTGCCCCCTCCTATGTCCGTGGTCCGGGTCCCCGGCCGCCCACGACCGGGCCGAGGGATGCGGAAGCGCCGCAGTGGTGGTGGAGCGAGGCTGAGCGGATCGTGCTAGCGCTGATCGCGGCCGGCCACACGGTCAGCAGCGATGACCTGCACCTGCGGTACCCGCACGAGCCGAGCGCGACCGGCGCGGCGTTCGGTGGTCTGTTCAGCCGGCTCTCCCAGGCCGGGAAGATCCGCGAGGTCGGCATGATCAAGAGCACCCGGCCCGAGGCCCGCCGTCGGCGGATCATCGCGTGGGGCCGGCCATGACGTGGCCGACAGCCGCTGCCCGCCGCGCTGGCGTCATGAGCGCCGAGCATGCCTGCCTGGCAGCCGCTATCGAGTACGCCGAGCACGGCTGGCGGGTGCTGCCGGTCCGGGGCAAACAGCCGTTGCTGCCCGGTTGGAGCCGCCCGGACGGCAGCGGTGCTGCGTCCGCCGACCCCGACACGATCCGCGCCTGGTGGACCCGCTGGCCTACAGCGAACGTCGGCATAGCGACCGGACCGGCATCCGGCCTGGCCGTCCTCGACGTTGACCCGCGGGGCGGCGGGGACGAGTCCTTCGCCGCCCTCGAGGGGAGGGTCGGCCCGCTGCCCGGCACCGTCACTTCCCTTACGGGCGGGGGAGGTTTGCACCTGCTGTTCGCCCATCCCGGCCAGCGGGTGACCAGCAGGGCACGCAGCCTCGGTCCCGGCTTGGACGTGAAAGCGGACGGCGGCATGGTCGTCGCCCCGCCGTCGGTGCATCCCGGTACCGGCCGGGCCTACGCCTGGCTCGGAGGTGCCTGGCGGGACCCGCTACCGACCTGGCCGGATGCACTGCTGCCGGCGGTGGAGCAGGTTCGTCCTGCTGTCCGGCAACCCGCCACCGGGGACGGCCACCCTGGACGGCGACTTGCCGGCCTCGTGCAGACCGTGATGGACGCGTGCGAAGGCGACCGCAACAGCAAGTTGCACTGGGCGGCCTGCCGGGGCGCGGAGATGATCGCCGCGGGTGTCGACGGCGGCACGATCGTGGACGCCCTGCAGCTCGCCGGTGAGGTCGTGGGGCTGCCCTGCGCCGAGGTCGTGGCCACTGTCCGGTCCGGCCTGCGCACGACGGCGGTCGCCGCATGACGCTCGCCGAGAGGATCGTCCGGGTGGCCGCCGAGCGCAACGGCGTAGACCTGGACGCCCCCCCGCCCACGGCCGGGCAGCAACCGGCGGCGACCCTCGTGGACCGCATCCTGCGGCGGGACCAGCTCGCCGACCTGCCGCAGCCTGAGCCCCTCCTCGAAGACACCCTCGACCGGCGCACCGTCTCCCTGCTCGCCGGCCGAAACAGCACCGGCAAGAGCTTCCTGGCGCTGGACTGGGCCTGCTGCATCGCCACTGGGAAGCCGTGGCAGGGCCGGGCCGTATATGACCACGGGCCGGTGCTGTACGTCGCCGCAGAAGGCGCCTATGGCCTGCACCAGCGGGTCGCGGCATGGGAGCACGCGTGGCAGCAGGACGTCGTGGACCTCGACGTCCTGCCCGAGCCGGTCAACCTGTTCAGCGGCGCCGGCTTCGCTGACCTGTACCGGCACGTCGAGGCCCGCGCCTACCGCCTCGTCATCGTGGACACGTGGGCGCGGTCCACCGTCGGCGGGAAGGAGAACGACAACAGCGACTCGACGCTCGCCTTCGAGCGCGTCGACCGGCTACGTAAGACAGGCGCCTCGGTGCTCGTCGTCGCGCACACCGACAAGGCCGACAGCACCACCCGCGGCGCCTCGGCGCTTGAGGACAACTGCGACACGGTCTACCGGCTGAAAGGTGACGCAGGCTGCCTTGAGCTGACCCGTGAGAAGCGGAAGGACGGTCCGGCCGAGGACCGCCACCAGCTCCAACTCAAGCCCGTCCTGGACTCCTGCATCGTCCAAAACACCCGCGGACAAGATCACGTCTTGAGCGGTCGCGCAGAGGACCTCATGTCCGCGTTCTCAGAGCACTTCGCGGACATGGGAGCGAGCAAGGCAGAGCTGCGAGCAGTCGCCGACCAGGCGCCCGCCACCTTCGCCCGCAGCCTGAAATCCCTTGTCACGCAGGGCTTGCTGGTCAACCACGGTTCCGATGCGCGCCCGTTCTACAAGCCCGGCAAGGAGACAACCCCGTGATCTTGTCCGCCGTGTCCGTTGCTTGTCCGCCACTGGGCCGGACATGTCCGTCCGTCCCCCCTCCCTTAAGGGGGGGACAGCGGACAGATCCGCGGACAGACAGCCCCAATCCGTTCCCAACCCGGCCGACGCCCGGCCGACTGCTGGACGTGACCCGATGACCGACCGCGCCGCACCCGACCTCAGCACCGAACCGACACCCGACCGGCGACCCTGGCCGGCATATCTGCACCCGGGCGCCGTCGTGGTGGTCCCGGCCGTGGTCGCGGCCTGGCTGATCATCCAGACCGATATGCCTGCACGCCGCGTCGAGCACCGCGGCACCGACCCGCAGGTCGACGCCGTCCTCGGGGCCTTGACCGTCGCCGGACACGGCTGGCGCACGGCTACTTCCGCTACTACTTCCGCCTGCGGAAGCGCGCCCGCCGTCGAGGCGGAACCGGCCTCATCATTGGAATCAATGACGACCAGGCAGGCAGCAGACGTCCTCGGCATTACCGACCGTGGCGTCCGCCTGGCCTGCGACAAGGGCCGCATCCCAGCGACCCGCGTCGACGGCCGGTGGCGGATCGACCCGCTCGGCGTCGCCGCCTACCGCCGCTCACAGTCCACCCGGATGGGGGTCTAGCCATGCCGTCCCTGTCCATGGTGTACGAGATTCTCGCCAGGGACGGCGCTAGCCCGGCCTTCAAGACGGTCGGGTCTGAGGCCAAGAACCTGCAGCGGGTGATGCTAGAAGCCGACGCGAAGATGACCGCGGCGTCGAAGGCGGCGACTGCTGAGATCTCCGCGTCGCTGGCCGGTCTGGACCGGGCGCACCAGTCCGCGGCGTTGCAGTACGACCGGGCGAACCAGACGATGATCAAGTCTGACGACAGCCTGCTCGTGATGCAGCGCAAGATGGCCGCGTCAACCGGTGCGCTGCTCGCCGAGCAGAAGAAGGCCGCTGCCGCGAACGTCGAGATGGATGCGGCGATGGGTAAGGCGCAGGCCGACTTGGCGGCGAAGACTGAGGCGAGTCGTGCGTCCCGCGTCAGCGCGTTCAAGGATCTAGGGAAAGCGTCTGCGGCGGCTCTCCTCATTGTGGGTTACGAGTCGGTCAAGGCCGCGACTAAGTTCGAGGCGTCGATGGCTCGGGTTCAGACGATGGCGGGGGCGTCAGCTAAAGAACTCAAGTTCATGAGCGGAGCCATCCTCGACCTGAGCCCGAAGGTCGGCGTCGGTCCGGATGCGCTCGCTGAGTCGCTGTATCACGTTGAGTCGGCGGGGTTCCGCGGCCAGAAGGCGCTTGACATGGTGACGGCGTCGGCGAAGCTGTCGGCGCTCGGCCAGGACGACATCAACAGCTCGACGCAGGCTGTTGTGGCGACACTCGCGTCCAACATCAAGGGCGTCCGGGATGCAAACGACGCCGCGGCGCTGATCTTGCACACTGTCGGTACCGGTGACATGACGATGCACCAGTTCACACAGGCGCTCGGTACCGGCATCTTGGCTACCGCCTCAACGGTCGGATTGGCGTTCAAGGACATCGGCGCGGCTATCGCGACCCTGACGGACAACGCGATCCCGGCTGACCAGGCAGCAACGAAGCTCCGTACGTCGCTGCTGATGATGGTCAACCCGTCCGGGCCGGCAAGTGATGCGCTGAAGTCCATCAACATGAACTCAACTCAGTTGGCAATGGACCTGCAGAAGCCAAACGGGTTGAAGACTGCGCTAGATGACATCCGCTTGCACTTGAACCTAGCTTTCCCGTTGAACAGGGGTCCGGTTGCGGGTGTCAAAGCGCAAGCGGCAGCCGTAGACAGCTATAAGTCAACGCTCATGGGCGCCGCTGTCAGTGGCAAGCAGCTAGACAAGATGGTTGCGAGGTACACCGAGGCGCTCCACCACGGCACAACGAACACGGTGCTGCAGGAACAGGCGTTCGCGAAGATGTTCGGCGGTAGCAAGAACGCCGGCACGATGTTGGTGCTGTTCAACGAGCAACTCGACCGGATGAACCCGAAGCTCGCGAGCTTCGGCACCGCTACGTCCCGGGCCGCTGAGCTGCAAGCTGCGTGGGCTAAACAGCAGTCCACGTTCAAGCAGCAGTTGCACGACCTGAACTCGGCGCTTGACACCGCAAAGGTCAAGATCGGTAACGAACTGCTCCCTGTTCTGAAGACGATGGTCGGGTTCCTGAGTCATCATCTCGGGGTCATCAAGGACCTGTCTGTCGCCGTGGGGATCATGGCTGCTGCGTGGGTTGTCTACGGCACTGCGATGGGCATCTCGTCGCTCATCAAGACACTGACCGCGGCGCAGTGGAGTCTCAATGCGGCGATGGATGCCAACCCGATCGGCGTTGTCATCATCGGCCTGGCCGCGCTTGCCTTCGCCGCATATGAGCTGATCACGCACTGGAAGCAGGTCACTGCCTTCACGAAGCGGATGTGGCACGACGTGGCTGGGTTCTTCCAGCGGATGTGGAAGGACGTCACCGGCTCCGCGGACCGGATCGCCAACGATGTCAACGGGTTCTTCGCCCGCATGTGGAAAGACACGACTGGTTTTGTGAGCCGTATGTGGCATGACGTGACCGTGTTCTTCGCTCGCATGTGGAAAGACATCACCGGCTTCGCGGACCGGATCGCTAACGATGTCGATGGGTTCTTCAATCGCATGGGAGATGGTATCCGCAAGGTGCTTGATCACATCGGGCGGTTCTTCCACGACCACTGGCGGCTGCTGCTGGCGGCCGCCACTCTTGGCCTCGGACTGATCTACATCGTGATTCAGGACCACTGGAAGCAGATCACCGGGCTAGCGGCCGATCTGTGGCGAGCGGTCACGGGCTGGATGACGCGGATGTGGAACGACATTGTGACGGCGTTCAAGATTGCCGTCGCAGTCGTGTGGAACATCATCAAGCCGTTTGTAGACCTCGTCATCTTCGGCTTCAAGTTGCTATGGCAGGTCACCAATGAGTTTGTTACACGGCTCTGGCACGACGTGTTCGGTACGACAAAGACCGCGACCGCTCACGTCGCCAGCACCGTAAGTGAGCACACTGCTAAGGTAGAGGGCTTCTTCGGCGGTCTCTGGCGCGCTGTCACCGACTGGATGTCGCGGATGTGGCACGACATCGTCGGCTTCTTCACGGCTGGCTTTGCCACCGTGGCAGCCATCCTTGCACCGTTCATCGCCCGCGTCATCAGTGGTTGGCAGCGGATCTACGACGTCTCAGCCGTGATCGTGAAGACGCTGTGGCATGCCGTCGCTGGGTTCTTTGGCAGCATGCGCGACGACACCGTCGTCATCTTTGAGGATATGATCGCAAAGATCGGTCGCGTCTGGAACCTAGTGAAAGAGATCACCGCCGTCCCCATCCGCTGGGTTGTCGAGAATGTCTACGACAAGGGCATCGTCCCACTGATTCACGGCATCGGCGGGATCTTGCATGAGCCGTCCATGTCGAACCTCCCGGCACTGCACTTTGCGTCCGGTGGGAAGATCCCCGGCAACCACTCCCGCGACGACGTGCCGATCTACGCAACACCCGGTGAAGTCGTCGTTCCCTTGCCGGTCGTTGGTCGGTTCGGTGGCCCCGACGCTCTCATGTCCGCCCTCGGGTTCGGTGGCGGCGGCGGTGCTGGCGGGCACTACGGCATCGGTGGGATCATCAAGGGCATCGGTAGTGTCGCCGGCCGGATCGGGCATGACCTCATCCATCCCATGGACGCCCTGAAAGACCTCGGAAAGCTCGTCCAAGGCGCCCTCGGCACCGTCGCCGGCCCGATCATTCACGGTTTGGAGCGCGCCGCCGATGGTGTACTCGGACGGATGGGTGGCATCGGGTCGAATATGTCCCACATGGTTCACATCGTTGGCGACAAACTGCTGGATTTGATCAACTCGAACGACAGCGCCTATAACGCCGCGCAGGCCGCAGCCGCTGGTGGCGGTGGCGGTGGCGGTGGGAGCCCGATCTCATGGAACGGTGGTTCCAACACCATCGGCCTGATTGAGCAGCTTGCCCGGTCACTGCCCGGTGGCAACTCGATGCAGGTGACATCGACCTACCGGCAAGGCGGTGGCAGCTACCATGCGAAGAGCGAGGCGGTTGACTTCTCCGACGGTACCGACACACCCGCTGAGATGACGTTCAACCAGGCGTGGGCGGCTAAGTACGGGTCGTCTCTCGCTGAGCTGATCCATGCGGGCGGCACCAGCATCAAGGACGGTCGGGTTGTCGACGGAAACAGCTTCTACGGTGCGGCGACGATGGCCGGGCACCACAACCACGTCCACGTCGCGATCAGCCCTGAGTCAATCGCGCGGGGAGGTCAAGCCTTCCGTGCGTTCGCTGGTGGCGGTGGAGGTGGCGGCGGCGCTGGGGTGGAACGCTGGCGAGGGATGGTGGATAGCGTTCTCGGCGAGCTTGGCTTGTCAACGAGCCTAGACGGCAAGGTGCTGCGGCAGATCGCGACAGAGTCAGGTGGCAATGCGAATGCGATACAGCAGATTCACGACATCAACAGCGCCGCTGGCGACCCGGCACAAGGTCTCATGCAGCTCATTAGGGGAACGTTCGCCGCGTTCGCCGGCCCGTATGCGAGCTTAGGTCGGCTCAATCCGAAGGCCAGCATCTACGCTGGCGTCAACTACGACATGCACAAGTTCGGCGGCAATCCCACCCTGAGCGACCTGGGCCAAGGTCATGGTTACGACACGGGCGGCATCCTGCCGTCCGGTGGGTATGGGGTGAACCGTTCCGGCCGCCCTGAACGGATCCTGAGTCCCGGTCAAACAGCGAGCTTCGACCGGCTCGTGAAGCTCCTGGAGCACGGCGGCGGGCAGGGTCGCGGGCCGCTGGTCGGGACTGTGCACGTCCATGACAACGTCGGTTTGGATCTGTTGTTGCGGCAGGCGCAGTTCCGTGAGCACGCCGGGTATCTGTAGATGACGGGCGGCGTTCACGGTAGGCGCGGGGCACCTCCGGTGAGCACCCTGCGGCTTGTTGACAGCGCGACCACAGCCGAGGCCGCGCCCGCGCAGCTCGGCTGTGCGCCGAGGACCATCCGCCTCGCCATCGCCGGGGGCCGACTACCCGCGGCCCGGACCCCGCACGGCTGGCGCATCCGCCCAGCCGACCTTAACCACCCGCGCCCCAGCCGCGGGGCCTAACTCAACCGGAGACAACCATGGCCGTACAAGCCGAGCACCTCGACCAGGCCGACCGGATCAGGGAGAACCACGAGCGGCGCAACGCCAGCATCCGAGCACGGACCGAGCTGACCGACCAGGCAAAGGCCGCCCTGCTCGCCAGGTCATACACCGACGCTCAGTCCCACATGACCGAGTTGCAGCGGAGCGCGACGGCAGACACGGCCGACCGGCGCGCCCGGGCCGAGCGGTCCGCCTTCGGCACCGCTGACCTACCCGGCGACGCTGCCACTCTCGCCATCTCGCTCAGGGATGCGCAGGACCGGTCAGCCACACTCACCTCGCCCACCGACGCTGCGGCCCTGCTGGCCCGCGCTGAGCGCTCCGGCGACGAACCCTTGGCCCGCGCCGTCGCTGGCCACGCCCACGACCAGGCCGGTAGCGCGCTCGGCGGGCTGGACCCAAGTTGGTCCAACCTGGTCGACGCCTACACCGCGTCCCGGCCGGCGGCAGCCCGCCACGTCGCCACCCTGCGCGACCTGCAGCCATCGACCGAGGGCAGCCTGCGCAGCACCTTCGCCTACGTGGTTCCACGCCCAGCGGAGCTGTCGAACACCCCCGCCTCGCAGCTCGACGCCCTGGCCACCGCCGCCCCGTGACCGCCACGAAGGCGCCCGCCCACCCCCCACACAGAGACCCACAGGCAGGCCGCCCAGCAGGCACAGAGATGCCGTCACGGTGCCGTGTAATACGACCCCGGGGACCCACCCTGAGACAAGCTAGAAAGCTGACCCCGGAGTCGCGCAACATCTCCCTCCGACTACCCCTCCCCCTTCTGATGGGTGGCTGAAGGTGGCCCGGGTCCGTGCCCTCAAGCAGCCCCCTGCGACGGTGTTGGGGGCTGTTACGGCTGCTGTGGGGGCGATGACCTGGCTGCAACCGTCGGACCTGGCTCTGGTGGCGCTGGCGCTGGCGCTGGAGTACGCCCGCACGATCGACGACGCCGACGACGTGAAGACGGTTGGGTGGGTCGGTCCGCACCTGGCGAACGTGCTGCGGGCGCTCGGTGGCGCCCCGGCCGAACGCCGGGCGTTGGGCATTGAGGAGCCGGTCCGCGGGAAGTTGGCTGAGCTTCGTGCTGCTCGGTGACACGGTTGGTTGCGAGGCGCCGCGGCTGTTCACGCCGCCTGCGGGACCGTTGACACCGTCGTCGACCCGCGGTTTCGAGGCAGTGACGTTCGCCGAGGACGTGCTGGGACTGGAGTTGATGCCTTGGCAGCGGTGGCTGTTGCTGCACGCTCTTGAGCTGGCCCCTGATGGGTCGTTCCGGTTCCGGACGTTGCTGGTGCTGTGCGCCCGGCAGAACGGCAAAACGACCCTGATGCAGGTTCTGGCGTTGTGGCGGATGTTCGTCGACCGGGCCGGGTTGGTGATCGGTACGGCGCAGAACTTGAGCATGGCTGAGGAGACGTGGGACGGCGCATTGTCGATGGCCGAGGGCGTGCCGGACCTGGCCGCGGAGGTCGAGCACGTCTCCCGTACGAATGGCGATAAGTTCGTGCGGTTGACGTCCGGTGAGCGTTACAAGGTGACTGCCGCGTCTCGCCGTGGCGGCCGTGGCCTGTCTTCGGACCTGGTGCTGCTCGATGAGTTGCGTGAGCACCAGGACTGGCTGGCGTGGTCGGCGGTGACGAAGACGACGATGGCCCGGCCGGCGCCGATGGTCGCCGGGTTCTCCAATGCTGGGGACGGCCATTCGGTGGTCCTGTCGAGCCTGCGGGACCGTGCGTTGGCCGCCGCAGGTGATCCGACGTCCACGCTCGGCCTGTTCGAGTGGTCCGCCCCGGATGGGTGTGAGGTCGACGACCCATCGGCGTGGGCGCAGGCCAACCCGGCGCTCGGTCACCGGATGGGCGTGCAGGCAATCCGTAGCGCGCTCGAGACCGACCCCGAGGACGTGATCCGCTGCGAGGTCTTGTGCCAGTGGGTCACGGTGCTCGGGACGGCGATCCCCGAGCCGGTCTGGGCTGCCCTCGCCGACGCCAGTCCCGGGCCGCCGGACCGCAAGAGCGCCGTGTTCGCCCTCGACGTCGCCCCCGATCACTCCACCGCGACGGTCGTCGCCGGCTGGCGACGGCCGGACGGTGCGGTGCAGCTCGGTGTGGCTGAGCACCTGCCGGGCGTCGTCTGGGTCGCAGAGTTTGCTAAGCGGGCGCAGTTCAGGTCCCCTCGCAGCCGGCTGCTGGTCCAGTCGGGCGGCACCGCGGCGTTCCTCGTCCCTGGCTTGGAGCAGGCTGGGGTGACTGTCGAGACCGTGCCGCGCCAGTTCTACGCCGAGGCGTGCGCAGCCCTCGACGCCGCCGTCAGCGCCGGCAAGGTCAGGCACGAAAACCACTACCCATTGAACGAGGCTGTGGCGGTCGCCCGGTGGGCACCGAGCGGCGAGGCGGGGCAGCGTCTGCTCGCCCGGAAGGACCCGAAAGTGTCCCCGCTGGTCGCCGCCGCCCTGGCGCTACACGGCGTCGGGTCTACGGTTCGCCGGCCCGGCCGCTTCGTTAGCTTTTGACTCGTCTGGGAACTCCTGCGTCAGGATGGACGGCGGCCCGGCCTCATCGTGCTTACTTGCCGAACTTGCCCGTGGTGCGCTTCGACTCCCATCTATCAAGCTCGTGCAGGGCGTCCTTTTCATACCCGATGGACGCCATAGTGGACCTGGCCTCGGGTGGTACCTCGCGGTGAGTGATCCGCATGGCGTCGCCGCTGACTTCCCAGTCGTCGATCGCTGCGTCGATCAACCCTCACCGCCCGCCACTGCGCGTAGCGGGAACACCGTCGCCGAGGCGGCCCCGGCCATCGCCTCGACTGCCGCCGCCGCAGCGGCCGGCGACCAGGCCGCGTACCCGGCCGTGGTCCTGGGGCTGTTGTGGCCCATCGTCGCGCCGACCATCAGCAGATCCTTCGACACCGCATACATGACCGTCCCGAAGTAGTGGCGTAGCGAGTGCAGGGTGTCCGGGATGCCAACCTCGTGCAGCACGCTGTTGCACAACTGGGAGATCCTCCAAGGCTCGCAGCGTCCGGCCTGCCCGTCCCCGCGGGGGAACACCGGGCCGCGTTGGGGCAGGTCGTGCAGGCGCAGCTCCAGCAGCACCCGGGAGGACAGCGGCACGATCCGTTCCTTGTCGCCCTTGCCGCGCACGATGAGCAGCGGCGTCGCCAGGGTTTCCTTGATGTCCTCCCGATCGAGCTGGGCCAGCTCCATCGCCCGTAGGCCGCAGAACGCCGCCAGGACCAGCATGAGCCGCAGACGTGGCGGTGCGGAGGCGATAGCGAGCTGCAGGTCAGCCTCCGCGATCGGCCGGGGGAGTCGGCGCGGCATCTTCGCCAGCACCAGACCTCCGGTCGGCGTCTCCTGCAGCAGCTTGCTGCGCACCGCCCAGGCGTAGAACTCCCGCATGTTCACCACGGCGTTGTGACGCGACCCGGGCGCCAGGCCAGCCAGGGTGTCCTGCCAGTCCTCCAGATCGGCGCTGTCCACCATCAGCAGGTCATCCCCGAGATCGACGTCCAGGTGCACGGCCAACCGGCGCAGATACAGCGCCCGCTGATAGACCGTCGCGTCAGACAGCCCACGTAGCCGCATCCACTGCAGGTGCTTGAGCACCGCCCCCGACGCGCCGCGGTCGGCCCACTCACTGACCTTGGATGCCTCACTCGTCCCGGTGCCTCTAGCCACGGTCGGCCACCGCACGAGGCAAGATCACAGAGGGGACGCCGGGGACGGCGAGGCCTGCGCCTACCCGCTCCACCGCCTCGACGGCCGCTGCGTGGCTGTAGCTGACGTACCCCGCGGTCGTCGCCGGGGACTGGTGGCCCATCACCTCCCCCGTCAGCCGCAGATCCTGGCTCGCCGCGTACAGGCTTGAGCCGAAGTAGTGCCGTAGGCAGTGCAACGGTTCCGAGATCCCCAGGCCGTGCAGGTACTGCCCGCACAGCCGCGACACCCTTGTGGGCGTGTTCGGGCCATCCAGACCGTCGAGCCTGGGAAACACGTAGCCGCGGTGCGGCAAACCGTGGGCGCGTAGCTCCATCACGACCCGGCCGGACATCGGCACGACCCGCTCGGCGTCGCCCTTACCGCGGATGACCAGCACCGGCGGAGTACTGGTGTCCCGGACCTGCCCGCGGGTCAGGTGCGCGATCTCCCCGGCCCGCAAGCCTGCGTAAGCCGCCAGGACGAGCATCAACCGGAGCCGCGGGGGGGCGCAGTCCACGGCCATCTGCACGTCGTCCGGCGCGGTCGGCCGTGGCAGCCGGCGCCCTTGCTTGGGACGGACCAGGACCAGTGCGGGGTTGCTGCTGGTGAGCCCACCGGCCAGCGCCCACAAGTAGAACTCGGAGACGTGGGCCGCGTAGGACCGCCGGGTCGCCGGGTCCAGGTGGGCGTTGGAGTGCTGCCAGTCGTCCAGGTCGATGTCGGTAACCGCGAGCAGGTCCACGCCGCACTCCACGCCCAGGAACCGGGCGAGCCGGCGCAGGCTGTAGAAGCGCTGCTCGACGCTGCCTGCTGAGGCGTTCTTGAGCCGAAGGTGGGACAGGTGCGCCTCCACCGGCAGCGTGCCGGGATCCAGCCTGGCGGAGACGCCGCTAGCCACGGTTGAGCCGGTTCGCGGCCGTGTCGCTGCTGCCCTCGATTGGCTCGTCCGCGAAGATCAGCCCGTCGAGGGTGGGGACGTCGCCGTCGTGCAGCAACGGCCACACCTGCGCCGGCAGGACCCGCTGCGTCAGCAGTGCCCACAGCAGCGCCGACTCCCGGTAGCCACGCAGTGCCTGCTCGCCGCCCTCGAGCAGCTCGAGGGCCTGGCCGAGGTTGAGCGGTACGCCCGTCGCGTCGCTGCCCTCGATCGCGCCAGCCCCGGCCAGTAGCAACACGGCGAGGCCCCGCGCCTCGGTTGCGGTGTAGTCCTCGGTCCAGCCGTGCGGCGGGTCCACCCGCACGACCTCGACGGGCGCCCGGTCATCGCCGTCGTACCGCTCACGCTCGACCTCGAGCTGGTCGGTTTGCGTGCCGTCACCGACGCGGGCCGTCACCGAACCCAGCGCACGGCGGTGGAACGGCGGGCAGTCACTCTCCGGCATCGGCCGGCCCTGGTCACCGCGCCCCAGCTCGACCAGGAGCCGGGCCATCTCGGCGGAGTGCTCCACCGCAGTGGCCCACTCCTGGCCGTGATCGGTCTGGCACCAACTCGGGCAGTTCAGGGTTCGCGGGTCCGCGGACAGGGTGGTCGTGGCGTCAGGCATGGGGAGACTTCCTAAGAGGATTGCGACAACACCGTCGGTTCGGCGTCATGCGCCCATGTTGCAGCCGTCGTCAAGCGTTACTCATCCCATGTGAGGGTCCGCACCCAGGAGTGCGCGGAAGACCGCAAAATTGCTACAACTCGTCACTAGTGGCCCCGTGATCGGCGTGTCGTTCGGCTTCCGCAAGCGCGTTCGGCTCGGCCCGCTGCGCCTCACCGCGTCCAAATGGGGCGTGACCGCCTCCACCAGCCTCGGCCGCGGTTCGGCTGAGCAGGAGCAGCCGAGGCTGGCGCACCACGACCGTGCGGGTGCCGGGTAAGTGCGCTGTTCTGGCGGTCCACCCGCAGGCGGTAGACGCTCGGCCCACACTAGGGGTCCCTGTTCATGTTGGCGAGAGCAAGTACCAGCAGCTCAAGGACAAGGTCAGGGTGTGAGGGCGCGCGCGTGATCGAGGACCTAGACCTGAGGGTGGCGCTGCCTGCTGTTGCTGCCTGGCTCGTCGCCTGGCAGGGCCGGCTGCTCCCACCGGGGGTCCTCGCCTTGGGCGCCTGCTGCGTCGCCCTGTTCGCAGCGCTCGTCCTGCTCCGCTCGCGCGGCCCTCGCGCGGCCGTCGTGGCGGCAGTGTGCGTGTGCGCGGCTGCCGCCGGGCTGGCGACCGCCGCCCGGGTGCACGCCCGCCGTACCGGTCCGCTGGCCGAGGCGGCCCGCTCGTCCGCCAGCGTGACCGTCGAGGGGGTGCTCACCGACGACCCGCGCGCCGTACCGCCCAAGGCCGACGTGCTGACGTTTCGGCAGCTCGTTGTCGCCCACGTGCGGGTGGAGCGGCTGCTCGTCGCGGGCCAGGACGTCCACCTGCGCGAACCGGTGCTCATCCTGTCCTCCGACGAGCACTGGCTCGGCCTGCTGCCCAGCCAGCACCTCTCGACCGAGGGGCGCGTGCAGAGTCCAGGCGTGGCGGATGACGTCGCCGCGTTGGTTTCGACGCGGGGGCCACCCCGGGTCCTGGGCGCCCCGACCGGGCTGCAGCGCCTGGCAGGTCGCCTGCGGGCGGGGCTGCGCGCCGCGGCCGGACCCCTTCCCGGCGACGAGCGCGGCCTGCTTCCCGGCCTGGTGGAAGGCGACACCAGCCGCCTCGACCCGGGGCTCAACGACGACTTCCGGGCGACCGGTCTGACGCACATTGTGGCTGTCTCGGGTGACATTGTCGCTACAAAGGATTATTGTGGGCCGCATGAGGGCGGCGATCTACACGCGAGTCAGTCAGGACAGTCGAGGCGATGCCCGGTCGGTGCAGGAACAGGAGCGCGAGTGCTCGGCGTGGGTCGAGCGCGAAGGGTGGGAGGCGCTCGGTGTCTGGAGCGACAACGACATCAGCGCCTCGAAATACGCGAAGAAGCGCCGCCCGGGCTGGCAGGCGCTCACGGATCGACTGGAAGCCAGCGAGGTCGACGTGCTAACCGTATGGGAACCGTCCCGTGCCACCCGGGACCGCCGTGTGTGGGCCGCGCTGGCCGCGATCTGCGAAGAGCACGCTGTGCGGTTCGGCTGCAACGGCCACGTGTACGACCTGACAGACCCAGACGACGCGTTTCAACTGGACCTGTTCTTCGCGTTGGCGACACGCGAGTCGGGCGCCACCCGCAAGCGGGTTCTGCGCAGCACCCGCGCCAGCGCCATCGCCGGACGCCCGCACGGGAAACTGCTCTACGGCTACCGCCGGACGTACCGAGAGGGCTCACGAGGCCCAGAACTGGTGGCGCAGGTGATCGTCGACGAGCAGGCTGCGGTCGTGCGTGAGGCAGCGGACCGGGTGATGCGCGGGGAGCCGCTATACAGGATCGCTCGGGACCTGAACGGGCGGGGCGTGCCCGCGCCCCGCGGCTCGTCCTGGGAGCCGACGCAGATCAAGCGGCTGTGCGTGAACCCCTCCTACATCGCGAAGCGAACGCACAAGGGTCAGATCGTGGGGGACGCTCTCTGGCCCCCGATCTTGCACGAGTCGACCTACTACGCTTGCGTTTCGCGGCTCACCGACCCGTCGCGCCGTACGAATGAGGGGCGTGGTGCCCGTTACCTGCTCTCTAGCGTGGCCATCTGCGGCGTGTGCGAAGGCAGGATGGGGCCTCAGAAGAACCGCGACCATCAGGCGTACATCTGCCTCAGCGGGTTCCACGTCAGTCGGAAGGTCGAGCCCGTCGAGCAATTCGTTACGGCGGTCGTCCTCGAGCGACTCGCCCGCCCGGACGCGGTGGCCCTGCTGACTCCTGCGGATTTGGACGCCGGCACAGCGAGGGCGCTCGACGAGGCGCGGGAGAAGCGAGCGCGGCTCGAGGGGTTCTACGACGCCGCCGCCTCAGGCGAGCTCACGCCTGCCGCACTGGCGCGAATCGAAGCGCGACTGCTGCCCGAGATCGCCACCGCGGAGAAGCGCGCACGACGGTCGGTTGGCTCGCCGCTCGTTGAATCGCTCGTGGGGCCGCACCCGAAAGACGTATGGGCGACGCTCACCGTTGAGCAGCAGCGGGAGGTCGTCGGCACTTTGCTGAGCGTCAAGATTCTTCCGTGGGGACGAGGCCGCAGGATCTTCGAGCCGGAGAGCGTCGAGATCACCTGGAAGACCTCGTGACCGGGCCAGATCCTCGGGGTCGTGACTGATGCGGCTGTAGATCGCGGCGAGGGTCATGAGCCCAAGCCGTGCCACCCGGATGGGGGGCGCCGGCCGCGGCCCTCTCTTCGGGCTCAGGCACTGCCACCCCTTGGGGCTGCACCTCGTGGCGGTCCTAGCACGTGCTCCGGGCCGCGGCCGGCGTCGCAGCCGACTGCCGCAATGGGCACCGTGTCGTTCAAAGCTGGCTGAGGCCGGCGTGACGACGGTGGAGGAGCTGGCTTCCTCGAACGGCCCGGTGTCCGGGATCGGTGCCGCGGCCCTGGCCCGGCTGCGGCACCAGGCGGCGATGCAG
>JAABUY010002496.1_pt1 | contig 21699 bp, 28 predicted proteins | sample 5560271 | NCBI WGS metagenome assembly JAABUY01 (sample SAMN10711886, study PRJNA513374) | rock metagenome | isolation source: Antarctica rocks | place: Antarctica: Victoria Land, University Valley | reverse complement strand
GCGGACGCGCCCGCTGTTGTGCCGTGCCGCAGCGGCGGCGCAGGCGAGTCGGGTACCCCTGGCGCAGGGCCGGCACAACCAGCTTGCACGCCGGACGCAGGCGCGCTCGGAGGCGCCGCAGGGTCGCCGGGCGCGCCGCCCGCGCCGACAGCGGGCTCGCCGCGGGCGGGCACCTGCAGCGGCCGCAGCCAGGACCGCAGCGCTCCAAAGCGCCGGCCAGAGCGGTGCGGCGCTGACGGGGTGGGCACGGTCCGGGGTACCTGCCAGCCGCATGTGCCCGTGCTGGGATACACCAGCGCATGCGCCACTCTCTGGCGCCGCCCGCTTGTCATACTCAGCTGGGCATAGTGTGGCCTCAGCAAAGTATAGCCTCCAGACCGCGGTGCAGTTCGGGATGGGTGCACGCTGCCACGCTGGCGCAGGCGAGCGCGGCCGGGCTGCGTGCAGGTGCCTCGTGGTCAAGATCTGCCCCGCGCGCCTGGCCGCGCAGAGCGAGCAGTTTGCCAACGAGCTGACGCTGCACGTCGGCGTGTGCGCGCCGGCGTGCCGCATCCTCCGCAAGCAGGCGAGTGCGCGCGACGGCGGGCAGCGGGCATCCCGGCCCCCCGCTCCCGCCCCATGCGCGTCCCGCCCGCATGCAGCGCCCCTGCCTGCGTCGCACGTCTCCGGCTGCGGCCCGCCCCAGACCCTGGAATCGCCGCAGCCCAGCCGACTGGGCTCCATGACTTTCTGGGCATGACGCAGCCCTGGTGGCGGGCGCTCGGTGGCGCGGAGCCAGCGCCGCAAGCGGGGCGCGCGCGCGCGCGCGCAGGGCGCGTCGGCGCCGGAGTTCAAGGCGGCGCACGCGGCGTGCCTGCTGCAGGGCCGCCGCGCGGCGGGCCTGGCCGAGCAGCTGGCGCGCGCGGCGTGCGTGCTGGTCATGGAGTTTGTGCCCGGGGCGGCGCTGCTGGCGGCGGGCGAGCCGTTCCAGCCGGCGCGGCTGCCCGCCACCGCGACCGACCTGGGCAGGTGCGCGCGCTTGCAACTCAAGCTTGCTGATGCTGCCAATGCTGGCGGGCAGGTGAACGCGGGCTGGTGAGCGCAACCGCGCGCGCGCCCGGCCGCGTCTTGCACTGCTGGGCACCTCCTTGCGCTGCCGAGCGCCTGGGGCTGAGCGGGGGGTGCTGCGCGGCAAGCGCTCGCAGTCTGCCGCCCTGTCCTGGTCCTGCATGCCGGCTCGCAGTGGTGCTGCAGCCGCCGGGGCGCGGCGGGCGAGGCACCGAGCACGTCCACGCGACTGCATCTTGCGTGCACCCCGGGCCGACGCGGCCGGCCAGCAGTGTTCCAAGCAGTCCTTCCGCCTTTCAAGACAAGCCTGTTCCACATTTTCTTAGGTTTATTAGGTTTTCTAAAGGGCGCGCGCGCGCGCGCAGGCTCTTCCTGCTGGACATGCTGCTCGGCAACGCGGACCGGCTGCCCTGCGAGGCGCTCGGCTGGCGCGGCAACGCGCACAACGCGCTGTACGCGTCGGCCGGCCGCGCCGCCGGCCGCCTGGTCGCCATAGATAGTGCCGTCCAGCGCCGGCCGCCAGGTGCGCGCGGCGGCCGCTGCGCGGGCGTGCCGCCACGCGCGCAGCGCGGCGCGCTCGCATGCAGGGGTGCTGGGTCTTTGGCAGCCCTGACGGTCATCGAGTCACAGGCTGAAACTGTTTCTGCCCACGTTCCTATTTAAATTCACACGTTACGGACAGATCTTTTAAGACACTGACCGTATCTACAAACCCTCAGGGCCCTTGACCTAGGCGGTTGCATGCAGTGAACCAGCTCGCGCGTCCTCGGCGCGCTCGGACCCCCGCGCGCGCGCGCGCAGGCGGCCTCATGTCGGCGGAGGACGATGCGTGCAACCGGGTGGCGGAGCTCGCGCTCAACGACCGCGCGGTGCGCGCGCCCGCGCATCGCGGCGCCCCTTCGCCGCGCCCAGCTACCCGCCGGCATGCGCGGCTGCGGCCGCGGGCCTGCGGTGCTCGGTGCGCAGCGCGCGCGCCCGCGCAGGTGGCCGGGCGGCTGCTGGCAGAGGCCTTGGCGCGTAACCCGGCGGCCGTCGCGGCCGTCGGCAGCCCGGACGTCCACCGGGCCTTCCAGCAGGTCCGCCCAGGCGCCCGATTACGAGCACTCCTTTTCATGCCAGCAGTCTGCTTGGATGCAGACCGTGGTGCTGACCATGACCGTGAGAGCTGGCATGGCATGGAGAGCTGGAAAGCCGTTGAGAAAATCACAGGAGCCCCTTGAATCCTGGACGGGAGGCGCCTGACGCCACACCAGACTTGCTGGGACCCAGCAGCTTAGCAGACAGAGGCGCCCGCTGCGGTGCACGAGCTGGGCGGCCTGCGCCGCCGCCGGCGAGGCGCGGGCGCGGGCTCAGGGGCTGCGCGGCGCGCTGGAGGCGGCGATGCGCATCAAGGGGCTGCTGGAGATGATGTTCGACGTCCTGTCCGGCTGGATCGCCGAGTTCATCGCGGACATGGAGGCGCGGCCCTTTCTAGCAGCCCTTCTTGGCAATGAACGTTCGCATGTGTCCGCTGTGGCTGGCTGCCTGGCGGGCGGGCCTGGCAGGGCGGCGGCGCTCGGCGCTGCAGAACATGCGATGAGCCCGCCCGCCGCCCGCGGTCTACCCCCGCTGTCCGCTGTCATGCCGGGAGATTTCATGCAGCGCATGCTACTCCTGCTACAGGCACATTCAGCAGGGACAAATCGTTGGTACCAGAGGCCGTGCGATGCATCTGCAGCGGCGGCTCGCCTGCGCCAGCAGGCCGGGGCGCGGGCTGACAGCCGCAGGGGCTGGAGATTGCCCGTGTCTCATTTTTCCACCCTAACCTTCACTGACCCTCCACCTCCTGACGTCAGCATGAGCCGCTCCCGCAGGAGGTGGAGGATGCCGAGGGCGTGTCTGCCGCCGCGACGCCGTCCGCCACGCGCCCGGGCACCCCGGAGCGCCGCGGCTGCACATCGCCGGCCGCCGCCGCGCTTGCGCCCGGGGCAGGCGCCTGCGCCTCAGGTGCCTGGCCGCCCCAGAGCCGTCCGCGCACGAGGGCTGCATTGTCCGCCTGCTGGCCTCTGCAGCTGTTGCAAATGCGGCAATGCAGGGGTTGCCGCCGTTCATAGGAATGATAGCTGGATGCTGTCACAGAGGCCCGGTTCGCACGAATCCAGCGCGTGGTACCAGAGGCACATGCTTGGCATGGGCGCCGCCAGGTGCGCGGCGCACCCCGAGCAGCCCGCGCGGCGAGCTCCTGACGACGGCGAAGATCCGCTCGCTGGGCCGCGAGGCGGCCGCCAACGAGCTCATCTGCGAGCGCCTGAACCACTGGAAGGCCGTCATGCGCGAGCGCGGTGCGCCGCGGCCCGCCCGCTGTCTGCGTCTGTGCTCATGCCAGACCGAGCCCGCCAGACTGTGCGTCTGCGGCGCCCCGGCTGGCGCATACGAGTGCAAACAGTACTCAACCCTGTGGCGAGCCTGCTGCGTGGGTCTCTTTGGGGCTTTTGCACTTGACTGTAAATGCAGATGCTTATTAGCCCCGCAGCGAGCCTGTCGCGAGCGTGCGAGCTCTGTCGCGCAGGGGAGGAGCTGCAGCGCGCGGTGGAGGACTGGCAGGCGAAGCGCAGCGGGGCGCCCGGCGCGCCGAATGGCGCCGCGCCGTCCGGCATCACCACCGGCTTCCTGGACGGCACGCACCCGATCGTGGACGCGTACGAGCTCAAGGCGCGGCCCGCCGCGCGCGCGCTCGGGGCCTGGGCCTGCTGGCCCGCCTGCGTCGTTCCTGCCGGCGTGCATGCCACCCCGTGTCCGGCTCCCCTTGCTGGAAGTTGTGGTGCGACAGCTCCCGTACGTCCGGGCAGCAGCTGCCGGCGGCATAACCTACCCTGACCCTACCCTGCAGGTGCGGCTGGAGCACATGCTGCGGCGGCTGCGCGCGCTGCAGGACGCGGCGGCGACCGCGCGGCCCACGCGGCTGCTGCCGCACCTCTGGGTCGCCGGCGCCGTCGAGGCCAGCAGGCGCGCCGCGCCCCGCCGACAGGCGCGCGCGCGCAGGGGCGCCAGGCAGCTGCGCCCGCTGCGGCAGCTCCGGCGGCCGCCCCGTGCACTTGGTGGCGATGTGCCTGGCTCGCTAGGCTTATAGAGGTCAGCGTCTGACTGGCCCGCTGGGAGGCGGCCCGCACGCCAAGATGCAAAAGCCCACACGCGTGTGCAAATGCGTGAGAGCGCAGTCGCGCGCGCGCGCGCGCAGCCTGCACCTCCTCCGCCACCTGGGCATCACCCACCTGCTCAACGCGACCGACGACCTCCTCCTGCCCGAGCCCAGCGCGGGCTTCCAGTGCGCCCCGCCTCACCTGGCGCGCAGAGCGGCAGGCCCCAATCTTGTGCATGTTCAAAACAGGCATGCAGTAGCCCTTGCTCGCCACGCCGTGCTGCAGACTGTCCTCGGACGCTGGCCGCCCGCTCGGACGGCGCTGCAAGGACTGCTGCCCTTGTGCCTGCTGGCATCTCTGCCGGGAACTTGATCCAGGGTTGCAGGGTTCTGTAGGTGTATGGGGTTTGCGGGGCGGCGCGTCGCAGGTGCATGCGCTGCCCGCTGCGCGACGTGGAGGACGAGGACATCGGCCGCTTCTTCGACGACGCGGCGCGCTTCATCGACGCCGCGGCGGCCGCCGGCGGCGCGGCGCTGGTGCACTGCCACGAGGGCCGCAGCCGCTCGGTCACGCTGGTGCTGGCGTACCTCATGCGCTCGCAGGCGCGCCCCCCCGCCCCCGCGCCGCGCCAGCATGGAGCGCGGGGCGCCCGCCTTCTGTCCTAGAGCAGGCGCCGCGCGGGCGCTGCGTTGGCAGATGCCGCCGCCTTGTTAGGACTGCGCTTTCTTTATTCTCACCCAATGCGCACATGGCGCTGTGGCTCTGTCAGCTCGCCTTCTGCCAGGCGGGCGGGACGCGCGCGTGCGCGCCGCAGGACTGGAGCCTGCGCCGCGCGCTCAGCTTCGTGGAGGCGCAGCGGCCCGGCGTCAGCCCGAACGCGGGCTTCATGGCGCGCCTGGGCGCGCTGGAGGAGCGCGTGCGCGGCTGCCGGAGCGTGCGGGTGCGCCGGCGGCGCCACCGGCGCCCGCCGCGCCCGCCATGATGAGTCATCGTATCGGGCCATGGTCATGGCTTGCCACGAGCCTCACGCCGGGCCAGGCGGACCCTGGGTGAGAGGGTGCGTGTCAGGGCAGTCGCTGCGCGGCGGTGGTACTGCTTGCTATCTGACAGATAGTATCTGTGGAGTAGCCGACGGAGGCCGGCTGGTGCGGGGCGGGGGCAGGTCAAGCGCACCAAGCCGGAGCCGCGCGCGTGCCCGCTGTGCCACGCGGTCGCCGGCGTCTCGCACCAGTCGCTGCTGGTCCACATGCGGACGAAGCATGCGGGCGCTCCGGCCATGCTCTGAGGCGCGCCGGCCGGCACCCCGCAGGAGGCCTTTTGGGTTCATTCACTGCCAGCCCTCGCATGACGCAACATGATCGCCTCGTCAGTATTTTGGAGGGCATTATCCAGAATGCGGAGGCATTCTCCTCGCGCGGGCGCGGGCGCGACCCCGTTGTGGAGAGTGGTGGGCGCCACTCGCAGCCTGCGTCTCAATGTCGTGCACGGACTTGCGCTGCACGACGAGCACAGTGATGCCGCAGACGACGAGAGCCGCAGGGGCACGCCGGCTCTATCAGACGCGTGCTAACGTGCGATGACAGAGCGGTGATCCTCCAAGCTAGCCCTTGATTGCGCGCGTAAACAATGATATGCAATATGATTGTCAGCATTTACTGCCAGCGCAATGTCAGGCGCAAGGCTGCGCACCGGGCTGAGCATCTGCTGCCCTGCTTTCTGAGGTATTTGGGGTGCAGAATGCGTCCGGTGCTCACCGCTATGACCCCCCGCAGAGCTTGGCACTGCTTCCAGACCGGCATGCGAGGAGCGGGCAGGTGCTCGGGGTCGCAAAGGTTGTAGCGTGTGTAAGTCGCTGCCCAACAAATTGCCATGCTAGTGCCGCCGTGCGTGTAGGCTCTCGCCAGCGTTTCTTGAGGCGCAGGCCTAGATGTCCTCCCGGCTGCTGAATAGAGACACAATGCTGGACTTGCTGTACAACAACCCCTCCGGGAAATACGACATGCCCTTCGTATTCCCTAGGATTTGGCCTCTTGCCTCCCCCTCTGGACCCAGCCCATCAGAGTCCGAGTGCAGGTCTAACGAGCTCGTGAGCGCCTTGCCTGCAGCGTGCACAGGACGAGTGGCGCGTGTGAGCGCATCGCGTAATCCAACGCATCGGCAAGGCAGCAGGGCCCTGCGGGCGCGCTCAGCTGGTGCTAGGCTGCGCCCTGCGGGCGTGAGGCTTCGCCAGGAGGGCAAGACAGCGCGTGCCTCGCCGCCGAGTGGTGCGCACACCAGGAACAGGGTACTTGCCAGCCAGGCATTGCGAACAAAAGAGTCTCTGCCGCAACTCTGTCCCGGATCTGCCCGCCGTCGGAGTGTTGCCGGCGACATGTGCATGCGGCGCTCTCGCCTGACGGGCCAATCGTGCGTCAGGCACATCCTCCGGAGCGCCGGCCTCGGCTGAGGAGCGAGTTCGAACTTTTGTGTGTGCGCAGCCCATCCTCGGCACGATGGGCTGGTTGATGGTTCCCGGACACGTTGCCCATGCAGCCTGGTTGCCTGGCCGGGTCCTGCTCACTGCCGGGCTGCCGTGTGGGTTACATGACGTTCACATGGGTGTCGAAAGAGCACTCAACGCAAGCCGGGGTGCGCAGGGAACCTGCAAATGGACGCGCCCAAGATGGACGCGGGCACCGTGGGCGCCCTGGCCCCGTGCAAGGAGGATGGCGGGCTGGTTGCCACTGGCCCCGTTCAGCTCACCGCTGACGCGCGCGACTACTGCGAGATTGGTGCGAACTGAGCGCAGCAAGTGCGCTGCAGTCATGGCGTGCAAACCCGGCTGTGGTTCTGGCCAGCTGCACCACAGAGCTGCCTGCTCCGGTCCTGCAAGCTTCCGTGTGAGCACAGGCAGCAGTAGGCACGCGCTTGTATGGTGTGATTTCTTGTCTCCCAGCCCGCATAGCAAGGTCAGGCTTGACAGGCTGCGTGTGCTCTACCGCGCAGAGCCCGCGGACTGCGGGCAGCAGCCCCATGCGGACACGGGCAGCCCGCGCGGGGCGCTGTCGGTGCGGCGCGCTTCCTGCGGGCTGTCCGCCCACTGCCACAGTCCTGTAATTGCTCGTAGCGCAAGCCTGCCTGCCATCCTGGACAGCAGCGCACGCGCGCCGCACATGCAGACGAGGCAATAGTGTGAAGTCTGCGGTGCAGGCTGCGTCACCTGAGCCGCGCGACCAAAATGGCGCGCGCTGCGCGCAGGACGGCCTGACGTCCCGCCGGACGTCGACCGACAAGTCCGAGCGGCACATCTCTTTTTACCTGCAGCAGCCGCCGCGCGGCACCGTGCCCACCTGGCGGCCCGACAAGCCCAGTGCGCGCCCGCCTCCCGCCCGCGCCCAGGGCGCCTGGGGCGCATGTCAGCACTGCTTGTCCACCGCGCTGTCAAGCTCGCTGGTGCACCGCTCTGCACACGTGCCGAGTTCAGGGGCCGCGTCCCAGGCGCCTGTTCCGTGTCAGCAGACACAGCAGAGAGGTGGTTGCCACCGGAGCTGGGGTTCCCGCACGTATAGTTGCAACGCAGGGCCATGGCGCTGCTGGCGCGCACAGCACCTGCGCGCGCTCCTGCCCTGCGCGCGGCAGCTGCTCCGGCTTCCTCAGGCAGCGCGCTGCTCGCTGCCCGCCGACGCCGCACCTGCCCGGCGCCCGCCGCAGGGGTGGGCGAGGGCCCGCGGCTGCACGCGGACGCCTTCACGAAGTTCTGGGTCAAGCGCCTCGCGGACGAGGGCGCGCGCGCTTCCCAGGTCCGCCGCAGCTGCTGCGCGCTGTCTCCGATGCACCCGTGTGCTAGCATGCTGCGGGTGCTCGGCGGACACGGGCGACAGATGGGCGGGCGGGTCGCGCGGGATGACGACACGGTGCAGCCTGTCTTTTCAGGCGCTGCGACGCGCCCCTGCGCGCACACAGCAGCGCTCCGCCGTGTCGCTGACGCGCACTCGTCAAGCGGCGGCCAGCATCGGTTGTTGGGATCTGCATGGGGATCTGCATACCCCGCCAGCTGGCCTGGGGAGCCTGCGGGCGCAGGTCTCACGCGCGCGCTGCATGGCGGGCGCGGCGCAGGAAGCAAAATATCAGGCCTTGCCCACGATGGCGGAGGTCCTGGCGGTGGGGCTGCCGCCGCCGCGCGCCAGTCGCCCCGCGTGGGCCCCGCCGTCTATCAGCCTGAGCGACGTGACGGAGGAGCTGGACCTGGACGACGAGCCGGACGCGAGCGCGGCAGAGGCCGGCGCCGCCCCAGGCGCGGCGCGCCGCAGCGCCGCCGCCGTGTTGAAGCGCGCCGCCGCCGCATTCAAGGTGCGCGCGCGCGCGGCGCACCGCCATTGGTTGTCTCGTGCGCGTGCAGCTGGTCCTCGCCCGCGCCACCTTTTACAATCGGATCGTAGCGCAGCAAATTGGGCAAGTTCCCATATGTGTCTTTCTGTGGCATGAGCAGGGTGGCTGTTGCGTGCACAGTCTGCAAGAAAGCCACCAAGCAGACCCCGCCCTTCGCACGTGCAACAATGCATACCGGCCCTGTCTTGCTGCTCCCTGCCAACGTCACGTTGAGTTGAGTTGAGTAAGGCTTGGCAGCCCCCGGCAGCAAGGCGTGCCATGCATTCCTGCTCTGCACAGCCGCCCTGGACGCCGCGCAGGCCTGGGGCGCGCGCGTGGCGGCGCCCGGGAAGCGCGGGCCGCGGCACCCAGCGGCCACGAGGGCGGCGCCGCCGGCGGCAGCCGCGGCAGCACCGGCGCCGCCGGGCCAGGCAGCAGCGGAGGAGGCCGCGGGGGTCTACCCGCTCCAGGCCGCCATGGCGGCCATGGCGATGTCCATCGGCCAGCCGGCGCGCGTGCCCACGGAGGACCTGCTGGGCTCGCGCGAGCTCGCGGACGCGCGCGAGCTGGTGCGCCAGCGCGCCGCGCACGTCGCGGCCTGGGTCGCCTCCGGCATGCACGGCGAGGACGCGCAGGCGCGCGCCCCCGCTCCCGGCCCCGCGCTCTGCGCGCCCTGCCCGTTGATGGCCAGGGCCTCCGATGCGCGGGACGCGCGCGCGGTCCTCGGATGTTTGGGCCTGAAGCAGGCAAATGGTGCTTGCGCTCAGGCATGATGTGTGCATTGCCGGCTGCCTGTAGGTCAGGAGACACGCGGGACGCACGCGCGGTCCTCGGACGTATGGGACTAAAGCAAGCAAACGGTGCTTGCGCTCAGCCATGATGTGTGCATTCCGGCAGCCTGTAGGTCAGGAGACACTCGATGGGCCAGCACTGAGGGGCATGGCTGGACAGCCGCGCGGTCCGGGCGCAGGACACCCGCCTGATGGCGCCGGCCGCGCGCGCGCGCAGGTCTATTGGGAGTTGCACTGCATCGGGCTCCGCTGCGGCAAGAGCGATGCGGACGGCCGCCTGCCGCGGGATGCGCTGCTGCGCAACCCGGTGGCAGATGCGCTGGACGATGGGTGGTGGCATGGGTGCCTGGGTAGGCCCCTGGGGGTGCAGTGCTAGAGGCGCCAGCCCTGCCAGCAAATTGCCCCGCAGTCCTTGTGGGCCACGCCAGGTCTGTGTCATGGCGCATTCGCGCAGCGTGCTCGTGATTCAGCGGCAACCTCATGCCGGCTCTGCTCTGCCCATTTGTGCGGGCTGTACCGCTGCATTTGTGATTTTGCCGCTCCGATGCCGGCCCTGACCGGGCGCGTGTATCAGCTCTCTCATTGATCCAGCCTGTGAACGGAATCTGTAACCAGATTTGAGGTCCTGCAGCAGCATGGGTCTGGGTGTTTTGTATGCGCGAGTGAATTGCCCAGCGCGTGGGCCAGCAGTTCCTGTTTGCTGATGCGCTCCTTTTTGCAAATGCGTCGTCCAGAGCATTTTATTCAGTGCTGCCAGGGACTTCGCTTTGGCTGCTGCTTGGGTGGTCAGGTGCTCTGGGCCCGATGAGCTTTTACGGCACGCAACCAAAACAGCCGAGGTCTGACGCATGCAAGTAGAAGGTTGTTAGGCTGTAGTGGTACACAGCCAGGAGTGGTGTAAGAGCAAGATAGGAAGGACAACACAGCAAGCAGTCGAGGTGGCGAACAGAGCCCAGTCATGCAAGCTGCACATACAACTGCGGGACCTCGCTTCGGGCTACAGGGTCAGCTCACAGCGCTCATGTGATGAACGAATGCCAGCTGATGCACACGCCCAGTTCGGGCTGGCAATGGAGCGGCACAACTGCGCATGCAAGTCTTACAGGGCCGCAGCAATGTGCGCCAGCATGGAAATGCCGCTGGGAGAGCCCGGCACGCTAAGCGCGCATGCATCATGTGACAAAGCTAGCTGGATACATGCCCAAGTGGAGCGGCACAATTGCAAATGCAAACGGGACAGGGCCGCATGAAATAGCAGTGCAACCAGCATGAATTGTCCGCTAGAAACCTCAGCATGCTGCGCGCATGGGCCGTGTGACAAACCTGGCGGGGCCCAAGAGGGTAACAAGGCAGATGTCTCGCTTCACTCCTTTTCATTCCCTTGCTTCTACCCAAGTGCCTGTCTCACAGGGCCTGCGCCTCTAGACATGCACCCCCGGGGCCTTGCCCAGGCGTCCATGCGTCCACCCGTCGTCGAGCGCCTCAACCAGCGGGTTGCAGCGCAAGCCTGCCTGCCATCCTGGACAGCGGCGCACCTGCGCCACACTCGCAGGCACAGGAGACGAGGCAGGAATGTTGAGTTTGTGCAGCAGGCTGCGCCGCACGAGTCGCGCGAGTGACGTGGCGCACACTGCGCGCAGGTGGGCCTGTCATTGCACCGGACGTCAACCGACGAGTCCGAGCGAACCGTCTCATTTCGGTTGCCACAGCTGCCGTGCGCCAGGTAGTGCTACAGGTGCAATGATTGCCACCGCAGGCATTAAGCCAGGCACCGCTTTGTTCTGTATGCCTCAACACATGCACCGCTGCCCCCCGCGTGTTCCCCTTGCTCAGGCGCGGTGCTGGTTGCACAGGCGTCTTTGACGGCACTGCCCGATGAGCTGCTGGCCAGCATCCTGCGGCGCGCCTGGGCAGACAGGCCGCCGCGCCCCGCAGCAAAGGAGATGCGCGCCGCGGCCGGCCTGGCGTCCTTGTGCCGCCGCGTGCGCGAGTTGCTCTGCGCGCCGCCGCTGCCGCTGGCGCTCGACTTCAGCGCGGCGCGCCTGAGCATCGCCCAGCTCTGCTGGCTGCGCGAGCCCGCGCAGGCCGGTCGCGTGGAGGCCGCCAGCTTTCACCACAAAGACCTTGTGTGGGAGCCGTTGTCGCTCAAGAGCTTTTTGGCCCTGCACGGCCGCACGTTGCTGCACCTGTCTGGCGTGCCATTGCAACTGCTGGCCTGTGTGAGCCAGGGGCAACGGCCCGGCCTGGACCTGAGCGGCCTGCGCCTGACGAAGCTGGGCATCCACTGCATTGAGATCGAGCGGCTGCTGCGTGTGGAGCCGCCTGGTCATGTGTGGTTTTGGCCCGAGCGCCTGCCAGGCGCCCTGGAGGAGCTGCACCTGCTCAGCCTCTATGACGATTGGCTTGGGTCCTTGGCGTGGGCGCCACGCCCATGCCAGGATTCGGGTTCAGGCTTGGCAGGGCGGCTGCCGCGTCTGCACACCCTGCGCGTGACGCGTCTCAGACGGACACCAGCATTCAGCATTGACAGAGTCTCCCTCCTGGACGGCTTCCCTGTCTTGCCGGCCTTTGAGGTGGATGGTTCGGGGATGGATATCCATGTGCATGACAACCTGTTCGGCCGGGTCAGGTTTGCGCGCATCGTTGCCAGTGGCTTTGTGAGCCTGTTGCATCGCCACGGGGATGAGGCCACGTTCGTGGACCGCCTATGCCCCGCTGGCCTGCAGGCCGCAGAGCTGTGCGCGGGCACTCGTTGTAAACTGTCGGAGGATCGTACCTTTGGGGAAGAAGTCGTGTGGGAGCTGATCAGCAGGTGCGGGGAGCGGTATGCCGTTGAGGTGGGAGTCTATGCGAGTCCTGGTGAGGGATACAGGGCCCTTATCTATCGGCTGGCCTGGCGTCGCTGGCCTGCCCGCGGTGCGCCCGATCTGCAGGCAGCCAGGGCAGCGCATGAGCGCGCCCGCGCATGGACGGCAGCGGGACGCCAGCAGTAGAAACTCATGATGACAAGTACAGTGATGGACATGATGTCCATGGCACTGTGTCTATCACTGCACTTGTTCATCTTGAGTATCTACTGCTGGCCTCCCGCCGCCGCCCATGATGAAGGCGTGGATGACAATGTGTGAGATTGGTTGGTGTGGGGTAAGATTCATTGGCCGGCAAGTGCATCATGAGCAATGCAAGGCGCAAGGACTAGCGTAGCATTTTGGCAGGCGGGGAAGGTCCACTGCTGCGCGGGAACACAAAAATGGTTTTGGTGCTGTGCCGTGTCTGCAGGAGAGGCCGAGGCATGCGCCAGCAAGGATGGAACTGTGTGTGATGTTTTGGTGTTAGTTTCTATGCCTGCCTGCTCGCATGCTTTACGGGTCAGCCTGGAAGGCAGTGCAAGCGTGTGCTCAGGCTCGCATGCGCCCGCTTGCAAACATGTGCTGGCTGGCATCCGCCTTTACTGGCATGACGAGCGCAGGGCGCCCCGCTCGCGCGTTTATCAAGCTCCTGTACATCCTCACGGCGAGTAGCATGCATGCAGAAAAGGCAAGGTGGTGCTCTACTCTCACTGCCTGCCCAAGAAGCGTTGACGTACCCGCACACAGCCGCAGGGTGAGCGGGCTAGTGTAGGCGCTCGAGTGTGGCCGTGTGTGCGCCGTTTGCACACACAGTGATTTGTTTGATTGTCAAACAATTCATTTATGAAGCAGGCAGTCGCGGCAGCTCCCCGCGTACAGCTGCCAACGCTCGCAGCGCATGGTCACCGATCAGGGCCCTGCCCTCGCTGCTATCCAAGCGCGTGCTGCAGTACATGCATGCTGCACTGGGCGCCCAGTTAGGGCACCGCAGCCCGGCTGCGCAGGCCTGGCGGCCGGGCGGCTGCTGCATGGTGGGGTGGCACGCCGAGCGCGCCGGCTGGGGTTCCTGCGCGCGGCCTGGGGCAGGTTTGCCGCCGGGCGGGCGCTGCAGCTAACGGCAGGGCCGCGCGCACTGCCTGCATGCTCGCCATGCGCATGCTGTGCACGCCAGGGCCAAGAGGGAGGGCGCGCGGCGGCGCTGCGCAGGCATGCACCGCCGCGCATTTCGAGGCGCGTCCGATAGGGCTGGCGTCCAGCCTGTTCGACACGCATTCAGTAGGGTTGGACGCCGGCCCTACCGGACGCGCCTACAAAAGGATTACCGTTTTGTCACCGCACGTCAGCACGCGTCTGGTAGAGCCGGTGTGCCCTACAGCTCTCATGGTCAGGGGCCTCACTGTGACGGTACAGGCGCCGCAATCGGAGCGCGACATCAAGGCCGCAGGCTGTGAGCGGTGCCAGGCCATGCTGAGGCAAACTGCGTATCAAGCCGCTGCAGGTGTGTTCAAGAGCGCTGCTGGCCTGGGGCTTGGTGCAATTGTAAGCGACAATAAATGCTTTGGAATGCATGCAGGACTTGCTATCCAGGCCAGAGTATTAGCAGCTGCAAAAAAGCATGTTACGTGTGGGCGTGCGCACATCAATAAGGGCCGGGACACTTGGCACGTCCTAGCAGACACAGTGCAGCTCGAAAGCGAGGCGTAGTGGACAGTCAACACGCACAATACAGGGACAGTGCCCGACAGTAAGGCCGGCATGAAATGCAGGGCAGGGGCACACTTCAAGCAAATTTGGCAACAAGCAGAGCACGACCTCTCTCGTTCAGCTGCAACACGTTGTGTAACGTTCAGTGCACAGGTCCTGCGGTGACAACCCAAGTCAGCTTTCCTTGCATATCTGGTGCCCTCGGCAGACGCCTGACACAAGGGTCTAGCAACACACCTGAACCGCTTGGCGCGCTGTTTCATACGTCCTTGCACACAACCACCGACACAGGCGTGGTGCGCACGCAGTAGTCGGACACGCTTCCCAGGCCCACCATGTTGAGGAGCGTCCTGCGTGCGGAGGCACCAGCTTGAGTTTAATTAATATAACATCAAGCTTGGCAAAACTGCTTTCAAGCAGGCATGGTCACTGTTGGCTCTCGGTGGCACCACCAACATTGAATCATTTAACGAGGGCAGTGACTTGCTTGTGCTGTTGCGGCTAACCTGCGGGGGCGCACCGCCTCACAGCCCCCAGCTTACGGGTGCCGATGACCACGTCGGTTATGTCATGCCTGCCCGCGCAGTCGTTGATGGCTGTCCCGATGCCAGCAGCGTTGTTGATGTCCGCCTGCAGCAGCACCGCCTTGACGACGCAGCTCTCCTGCAGTGCGCAGCGCCACGTCAGCACTGCCTTGACTATCAGGTGCTGTGCACTTCCATACAGGTGGCACAGGGCAGGAGGGTCGGTCGCTCACCGCAACGGCCTTGTGCGCAGTGGCCTGGTGCTGCTCGAGCACCTTGCTGGAGTCGTGCGGGGCGGACGCCGCAGGCACCAGCCACGCGGGAGGGAACAGCTGCGCAGGAAAGCTGGTCAGGTGCGCTTGCACCGCCTCAAACGGGTAGCAATGTTGTCAATTCCTTAACGGGGGCAACCGCATCGCCCGCGCCGGCAAACAGCAGGCCGTGGAGGTCGTCGCGAGGCCGCACCACCTGGAAGCAGGTCATTCATACAGCTTGAGATGGGAACACAGCAATGAGGGTGCAACATCCCACACGAAAATTTTCATGCAAGCACACGCCTCAGCATGCTTGCAGCAGTTGCACTTGCCGTGACAATGTGCAGCTCGTCCTTGTCGCGTGCGAGCTTTGCAGCCCACTTCAAAGCTCCAGCTGTGGAGGTTGAGTGAATGATGTCAGAGCGCAGTTGCAGAACGAATGATGTGAGAGCGCGGTTGCAGTTTCAACACCAGCACGCTCTGGGCAGCTTGCGCAGGCTCCTACCAGCGCCCTCAGTGTCATCCACCGCCACTAGTATTCTTCTGCACTTCTCTGGCTCGCCCATCAACTGTGTGCCGCAGCTCACAACGCCTGACGCGGTCTCATCCCAGTACACTGGAAGTAGCACACCGCACAGCGCGTGCCTCCAATTGTATACATCACCAGTCTGTTTATTTCTGAGCTGCTAGCACTAAGCGCCTCGTCAGACACCCATAGGCCCCAGCAAGGGCTTTGGGAGTTTCAAAGAGGGAGGATTGGGAAGGGCGACCAAAGTGGCTGACAGCTGTAATTGATTCATTTATCTATCACTCGCGACAAAGCCCGCGTGCAGGACTGGAGTGCGGCGCGATGCTGCGCACGCTCAGAACCGCTGTGCCCAGCCTGCGTCTGTGGCAGTCTGCAGCGTGCGCAGACGGGCTCTTCCAGCGAGGCGCGTACAGCACAGGTGCGGCCTTGCTTGCGCACTTCGTGAGCCGCAACGCTCATCATGCGGCGCTTGAACCTGGGCGTGTGCGCGCGCGCAGAGGCGACCAGCCGGGTAATAGACCTGGCGTCAGACAAGGAGCACGCGGACGCACTCTCTGCTGCTTCTGGTGCGCCGGCCTGTGCCCGCCTGGCGCAGAGCGCGCGGACGCCTGCACTGGCCGCATCAGCCTGCTGCACCTCGTAAAGCCGGTTGCCTTGCTCACGCCAGCGGACGCGCACCAAGCCAGGCAGTGCCGCGCAGATGGAGGGAAGGCTGTTGTGGACTACACCGCCAAGTGGTGTGCGCCATGTGCGCCTCCCCGCCCGCAGCTTGGCGCCGTGTTGGCACTGCGCAGCGTGCGCTGAGCGAGCCTGGGCGCCGGGCCAGGCAACATGATCGCACCCATCTACAACAAGTTCTCCACAGAGTACACAGACGTGCGGGCCCGCCCAAGCGTCTGCCTTCTGTGCGCGCACGCCTGCTGGTGCTTGTTCGCTGACGTCAAACGCTGCTGCCCCGTGCACGACTTTGTCCCGCGTGGCTTCGTGCAGGTGAAGTTCTACCGGGTGGACATCGACCGCGAGGAGATCGCCGACAGCGTGGCAGAGGCGTGCGTGAGCACAGTGGTGCGTAGCCACGCGCGCGAGCCCACAGCTTTCCCGTGACCCACCACATGCGGTGTTGTGCTCTTGCCATATTGCGTGAGGTTTCACTGTTACCGTGTCTGCGCAGCCGACCTTCACATTCCACAAGGACGGGGAGCGCGTTTCCTCCTTCTCTGGCGCAGACCCCACCAAGCTGCGCTCCAGCTTGGAGGAGCTGCAAGACTGATGGATCCAGGTTGCTCTTGAGGCACTGGCAGCCACCTGACCAATGTCAGCCATCGAGCGTGCTGCTGAGTGTGGTGATGCAAGAAACGCCCAACAGCAGTGGCTGGGAACATGCGACAGTGATGCGCAATCAGCTACTCTGTGTGTGTGAGGTCGAGAGAGACATCTGCACCCCGCGCTTGTTTTCTGTGTGCTGCAAGAGTGTGTTGCATGTGGCGCTAACCTCCGCTGTGGGGCACCGCTGTGGCGTGGATAGCAGTGTATGACGCGCTGTGGCGCGGACAGCAGTGTATGACGCTCAGCCGCAACCTCCTGCACGACACGTCTGAGCAGAAAGAGAGTGCAGCACCTCGCGACGTGCGCTCTACAGCGCAGAGTCTACGCGCCCTGCAACGAGCATTCTACTCGCAAGCCTCTCACCAACGCTCCACATTTATGGACATGCAGAGCCTACGCGCAGCGCGGTGTGCACAACAGCATCAGCTGGCCGGTGCCCACCGGCTACAGTCGTGCCTGGTTGTTTGGTCCCGCACTTACAACCTGACGCGCCCCAGGAAAGCTGCGCCGCCGCTGCGCACTGCAGAGACGCCGCAGCAGCTGCAGGCCGCCTTCAGGCCACCGCTGCCCATCCTGAGCGCATGCGCTCCAGGCCGCACGCTCCTCAGATCTCCTGCACCTGCAGACCTGCAGGGGACAAGCATATGACGGTCAGAGCACCGGTGAGGACCAGAGCCATGAAACGTACGCTGACAACGCTGGTATGTAGCAGATACACAGCCGGAGAGAACGGTGGCCTTCAGCTGGCAGCGCTGCTCCAGTCGCAACGCTCTCAATGAGAGCCCAGCAGACAGAGACCCCGGGTTGCTCGGGGCGAGCGCGCCTGGCGGCAGCGACTGCTTCAGCTTGTCCGCCTTGTCCGCGTCGGTGACGCACAGCGTGTACAGGTAGCGCTTGCAGCGAACCTTGAACTTGGTCACCTCGCCCGACTTCTTAATCTTCACCGAGCGCGCGTCCTTCCGCCGCGCCGTCAGCAGGAAGTCCTTGATTTCGTTGATCTGCTTCGGCTGCAGCGCGCGCCGAGCGCAGCCCGTCAGCTGCAGGCCGCGGCTCGTGCGCGCAGGCCACAACCGTATGCCTCGACAAGACCCACAGCCTGAGGCCAACAGTCTCGTGCCGCAGCATCCAGGGCAGCGCGCTGCGAGGCAAACCACACACCCATGCGCGCTGCTGGCGCATGGAACAGCAAGGAGGCCCCGCTAGAGGGCTGGCGCGCGCACCATTGTGCTGCCGTAGCCAGCAGCACTCCCTGTCCGGCCCTTAGAGACGCACCGAAGGCTCCCTCTGCCCGCTCTCGCTTGCGCAGCACTCAGGCGGCTGGAAACCCTGCTTTTAGTAGGGTCTGCCTCATGCCTTCAATCAGAAGGCCCGTATAGCTTGTTACGCCCTTGTGAAGGAGGCTCGGCCGTAGCAGAGTACAAGTACAGGGCAGTGTATGCGTGCAGCAGCGCACTGTTGTTGATTGTCCACCTGCTGAAGAAAGTTGTTACGCTCTCTCTCTGCACATGCTACCAAGTGTTGCCTCCAGCGACGAGCCTCTTCACGTCGCGTGCCGGGCCGCCGGTCAGAGAAAGCGGCGCTGAGAGGCAGCGCGCGGGGCGCGTCGCGGCCAGTGAGCGCTGCACAGGCTCGCAGCCGGCTCTGCCGCGGCACGGGATCACTTTGTGCAGCCGCTGATTGCTGCCGATCACAGCGCCACGATGGCCGACAAGGCGCTCCGGTACCTGGACGCGCTGCAGGCCAAGCATCCGGCACTGGCGCCGTGCGTGGGGCAGCTGGCAGACCTGTACCGGCGCAAGCTGTGGCACCAGGCACGCCCGCGCGGCCTGCTGCAGCAGCGCAGCGCGTGGCCGGAGCCAAACTGTCCCCGCGCGCGCCGCCGCTCGCTCTGCCTTGCTCGGCGGGCGGGGCCCTGTTCCGGCGTCCCGCTGCGCGCTGAGCGGCGGCGGCGCGCAGCTGACGGCGGCGCTGGAGGACTGCCTGGCGCTGCCGGAGCTGCGGCAGGAGGGCGTGCTGCTGCCGTTCTACCACAGCTTCGTGGCCAGCTTCGCGCACAAGCTCAACCCGCTGCGGCTGGCGCAGCTGGCGGTGACCGTCGCGCAGCAGGGCTTTGCCGAGCCGCCGCGGCCCCTGGAGGCTGGCGCGCGCCCGCTCCGCCCCCGCTCTCTGCGCCCCTTGCGGGAGGCGTGCGCTCGCGCCCGGGGGCAGGCCTCCGCGCGCGCGGCCGCTGTGCGCGCGTGCGTGCCGCTTGGCGGCTGCACGCGGCGCGACAAGCTTTGCGTGCGCGCGCGCAGTCGCGTTCCTGGAGGGCGTGACGGCCGCGCTGGCGGAGACGAAGCAGCCGCGCCTGGAGCAGCCGACGCTGTACCTGCGCATGCACGTGGCGCAGTACCAGCTAACGGCCGGCGACGTGGACGCCTGCAAGGCCGCGGTTGCCGGCGCCAAGGACAGCTTGGACGCCCTGCAGGATGTGCGCCTCCGCCTCGCTCTGCGCCTGCGCTGCGCAGTGCTCTCGTCGCGTCACAGCCACCCTGCGGAGTGCCCGTCTGCTACTCGATGCTGGCCGGGCTGCCAGGGGGTGCGGGAGCGGATGTGCAGGGACCCGCCAGGGGCGCCAGGCGAATTGCGCACCGGCGGCGATGCGGCAGCCGCTGCTCGCCGGCGCCGGCCGCCAGCCGGCGGGGGCACGACGGCGCGGGCCGCGGTATCAATTTAGGCTGCAGAATTAATCTAGGCCGCGGTATAAACCTAGGCCGCGGCGCGCAGGTGGACCCAAGCGTGAGCGCGGTCGTGCACGCGCTGCGCAGCCTGTACTTTAAGCATGAGAAGGACTTTGCGGAGTTTTACAAGAGCTCGCTGCTCTACCTGGCCTTCATCTCCTCGGACGCGCTGCCCGCGGATGTCAAGATGGTGCCGCACCCGCCCGCGCGCCCGCTCGCGCCCGCCTGCGGCACGCTCGCGCTGCCTGAGCAGACATGCCCCTCGCTTGACGGGCGGCGCGCGCATTGCCTGCCTGCTCGCGCGGGCCGAGCCGCCGCCGCTCCTGCCGTCCGGCCTGACAGAGCGCGGCGCGCGCGGCGCAGTCGTTGGCGGTGGACATCTCGCTTGCGGCGCTGCTGGGCGACAACATCTACAACTTTGGCGAGCTCCTGCTGCACCCGATCGTGTGCCCCGCGCCACACTACCCCGCTCCGCACCGCTGTGCCTGTTGTTATTGTATCGAGCTTGTCGGGCAACATGGAGGCCGCCGTGTCAGAGCCCTCAGGCCCATCCGCTAGTGAATGGGTGTCTTGGAGTTCTGGGAAACCTGGCGGTGACCCGAATTTATGGAAAACCCGTGAAGGCGCCCAAAATGATGGGCCAGAGTCCCGCCGCGGCAGATCAAAGTGCTGGACGGGTCGCCGTACGAGTGGCTGGCCGAGATGCTGGCCGCGTTCAACCACGGCGACCTGCACGCGTACGACGCCATTTGCACGCGCCACGCGGCCGCGCTCAACGCGCAGCCGGCGCTGGTCACGCACGAGCGCGCGCTGCGCGAGAAGATCACCATCCTGTGCCTCATGGAGCTCATCTTCAGGCGCGCCGCCCGCTGCCGAGCGCGTGTGTCAGCACGCTCTTGTGATCGCCATCCTGTGCTTGTGCCTCATGGAGCTCATCTTCAGGCGCGTCGCCCCTGTCATGTGTGTGGTCGGCATTCTTACACAGTTGCCCTCCAGTGCCTCATCGAGCTCATCTTCAGGCGCGCCGGCCCTGTCGAGCGTGTGTGTTGGCACGCTGTCATGATCGCCCTCCTCTGTCTCATGGGGCTGATCTTCAGGCGCCCCCCGTGCCGACCATGTGCTCTGGCGAGTCTGCGCATGGCCTGCTGCGCAGCGGCGCGCTCTCTACGCAGCAGCGCGACCGTGTATGGAGGCACTGCTGTCTGCGCTGTCGCCTCGCGTCCGGCGGACCGCTCATGCGCTTGCACCGCGCGCTGAGTCTGTGAGCCGGCGCCGCAAATTCTTTGCGTCGTCGGTCGACGGGGGGCGCCCGCGCGCGCCCGCGCGCAGCCTGCCGGCGGAGCAGCGCACCATCCCGCTGAGCGAGATCGCGGCGCGGACCAAGCTGGGCGCCGACGGCGTGGAGTTCCTGCTCATGAAGACGCTGAGCCTGAAGCTGATCGAGGGCGTCATCGACCAGGTGGACTCCACCGTGCAGGTGCGCGGCTGCCCGCCCGCTGTCTCCTCATTTTTGCCTGCGGGCTCCTTATGTTGACAGAGCAGCAGCAGGTCTCGCGACCTGTCTACAGACGTGACGTCGGGGGCGGTGCAGTCCAGCCACACTGCTGCATGCGTAACATCCATGTCTTGGATACAACAGTGCCCATGAGTTCCTCAAGGCATGCAATGCGAATGACCTGGGCCGCTGCTGCCGTGCCAGGTGTCGTGGGTGCAGCCGCGCGTGCTGACGCTGGAGCAGGCGGGGGGCCTGAAGTCGCGCCTTGACGCCTGGATCAGCAAGGTCAGCGCGGCAGCGCTGACCCTAGAGGAGGAGCGGCTGGGGACCCTGGAAGCGTAGGCAGAGCCGCGCGGCGCATGGCAGGGCGAGCCGCGGCTGATCTGGTGTCGCCGCGAGGAAGGCACCGCATGCTGTAGCGTCAAACCCGGCAGCAGAAGATCTGTGCTGTGAACACGACGGTCTTATACAGGCGGAGCTGGGCAGGACACCACATCGCTACGGGGGCTGAGCTGCTAGGCTTCAGTGCTTGGTGTGTGCTGCCTGAACAACCTCACAAGGTGCTGTGCTGCAAACAGTGCTGAGCTTCCATGTAACTCAGCAGACCAAGGCGCCAATCTTGTCACAGGTCTGCTCGCCAGCGCCTCACTGCCGCGGCTGTGACCCCTGCCACTCAACAGGTGCCTGAAAACTATGTGCAAAAGGCCATAAGCCCCAGGGGCGCCAGTGCTTCGCATGCATGGCAAGCCCCAGGGGCTTGACACAGCGGGTCAGTATGCGACCCTTGGGGTGCCGTACAGGGCGGTGCCCCACGAGCGCGGCATCGCCCACGCCTGCCCGCCGCCCGTGCCGCTGGGCCGCCCTTCAGCGGAGCCGCCATGCAGCTTCTCGAGCGTGCGCGCGGCCGCCGTCGCAAGCGTCCGCGCGTCCTCGGTGTTGTCGCCCTCGCTGGCGTGCCAGACCAGAAGCAGGGCCGGCACGCCTCGCGCCTCGA
>JAABUY010002494.1_pt1 | contig 21725 bp, 31 predicted proteins | sample 5560271 | NCBI WGS metagenome assembly JAABUY01 (sample SAMN10711886, study PRJNA513374) | rock metagenome | isolation source: Antarctica rocks | place: Antarctica: Victoria Land, University Valley | reverse complement strand
GCCGCCCAAGCGTGCGCCGCGCGCCAAGCGCGGCGCCAAGGCCGGCGCGCCGGCGGACGCGGCGGGCGCGGCGTACGAGGCGGCCCTGGCCGCGGTCGCCGCGGGCGAGGCCATCGCGGAGGTCGTGGCCGCTGCGCCGGCGGCCAAGCGCCGGCGCGGCAAGGCTGCGAAGGCGGGCGCGGAGGCTGCGGGGGCGGCGGCTGATCCAGAGTATGCTGCGGATGAGGAGGCGGAGGGCGAGGCGGCAGTGAAGAAGCCGCGCAAGCGCTACTATCCCAAGAAGCGCGAGTTGGTTAAGGCGGAGGGGGAGGGCGGCGAGGGCGGCGCAGGCGCCGAGGCGGGCGAGGGCGAGGAGAAAAAGAAGCCGCGGCGCAAGAAGCGCGAGCAGACGGGGCCCGTGTACGGTGCGCGGCCGCCGCTGTGCGCCAGTGCCGCTGATGCCGCCGTGGGCGCTTGTGTGCGCACGTTCACCGGGCACCACGTGACTACAAACGCGTTGACCCACTGCCCTGATGCTGCCACCGCTGCACCCTGCATGTGTCTCCTCTCCACGCTGCCTCAAGGTGCTGCGCGGCCAATCTGGGTGCCAGCCCCAAGCCTGTGCCCCGCCGCGCGCAGAGATCCCGGGCCCGGAGGCGCTGGAGCGCGCGCTGGCCGCGCCCGCCGCCGCGCGGCCGGTGCCCAACCTGGGCTATGCCTGCCTCAACATGGACCTGCGCGAGCAGCGGCCGCCGATCTACACCAACCGCGACTGCATCAAGAAGACCTGGGACGAGAAGGGCCTGCCCTGGGTCAGCGGCCTGGTGCTGGAGAATACGCGCGCGCTGGCGGCGCTGGTGCAGTGGAACTGGGAGCACGACATCCACTTCTTCAGGCGCGCCGCCGCCCCCTTGTCTCCCCGCCCACTGCCCGCGCGCCACGTGCGCCCGCAGCTCGCGCAGCGGCTCGACATGGGCGCAAGCGCGCGTGCATGCAAGCGAGCGGGTCGCTCACCTTACCCCCTGGCCAGGCTTGGCACAAACATGACTGCCGGGCCTGGCGCATGGTCGGGCAGCTGGCCGGGCGGGTGTACAAGGTCAGTGCTGCCGCCCTGCCCTTACCCTAGCATGCGTCCTTGACATGCTGCTTAGCACGTGTGGGGCCTCCGCAGGATGTCGTCCACCATCTTCCCCTGGTGCACAGAGTACAAAGTGGATGACTTGCCCGACATTGCGGGCATCCGCGCGCACCTCAAGTTCGCCGGCGACCTGGCGCGAGCGTGCGCCACGCTCCTGGCCGCATTGTCATCTTCACGCTGTTGCGTGGTGGTGCTCTAATCTGTGCCTAGCGTGCTGTGTGGACACAGTTGGCGTGTGGTGCTTTTCTTTTCGTGCCATGGATACGCGGGCCTGCTGCTGGCGCGGGCGTTGAGCGCTGCGGCCGCCTGCGCATGGCCGCTGTTGGGACAGGCCCGACAGGCGCGCGCCTGCTGGGCGCAGGTATGGGCAGCGGCTGACCTTCCACCCGTCGCACTTTGTCAAGCTGGCGACGGCGGATGAGGCGCTGCTGTGCAAGAGCCTGCACGAGCTGGAGGTGCATTCAAAGGTGCGGCGCCCGTGCGCTGCGTGCACACGTACGTGCGGCACGCGTGGTTGCATGTAGCTGCTTGTATATTCCAGACAGAGCGTAGGATCTTGCAAGCGCGTCAGCAGTGCATGTAGGAGGCGTGTATGTGGATACGTGCAAGGACCGACTGGTCTGGTACCCTGTAAGCTCGCACAGATGCTCGCATGCGAAGCCGCTTGCATGTGGGGCTGCATGTATGCGCTTAGTGGCGCTTTTCCAGGAGAGAGGCCAACAGGCCCCACCCTACTCAGCACTCTAGTCGCGCGCGCAGATCTTTGACATGATGGGCTACGAGCCGTCGCACTGGAACAAAATCAACATCCACGTCGGCGGTGCGCTGCACCGCGCCGCCAAGCCGGGGCTGAAAACAACGCTGGCCATGGACAGCAGCCGCCTCGACTCTGCAGAAAGCTCTGTTTAAAAGTGCCACCCCATGAACGCGTTGTTCTGCCATGCAGTTAGAGGCAGCTGCGACGCTGCTCGCACAGCGCGCACACTGACGACTAGAGCGCGATGCGCCGCAGGCGTGTACGGCGACAAGGTGACGTCGCTGGAGCGCTTTGCTGCCGGCTTCCGGCGCCTGAGCCCGGCGTGCCAGAAGCGGCTGACTGTGGAGGTGTGCGCCCCGCGCGACAACTGCGCTCGCGGCCAGGACATCCCCGCTGCGCCCGCATCCAGCTCGAGCTGTCCTGTGCGCCGCCAGTGCTATCGTGACCTGTAACTACGACGTTCATTTCATGCGCGCATCTGTCAAGGTCATGGTTCTGTGCTACAGCTGGAGCCTTTCACGAGCCACCAGCGCCCGCAGAATGATGACATAGCCAACAGCTACTCGCTGGAGGATCTGCTCACGCTGCACAAGGACATCCGCGTCCCGCTCGTCTTTGACTTCCACCACCACAAGTGCGGCGCCCGCGCGCGCCGGCCCGCTGAGCGCCCCATGTCGCATGGGAACGGGGCTGTGTTTGTCTGATGTCCCGCCCCGCGCCACACAGTGCTGGCTGTATGGCTGAGGCTCACCATGCGTGTTTGCGTCCATGCGCGCCGACAGCAAACGTGCGCGTCATGCCATTTGCCGAGGTGTGACGCGCGTGCGGCGAGCCACCGGAGCCCATGCTGAGGTGCTGCCCCGCGCGCACAGGTTCTGCCCGGGCAGCCTGAGCGAGGAGCAGGCGGTGCGCGCGGCGATCGCGACCTGGCCGCCGGGCGTGCGTCCGGTGGTGCACTGGTCGGAGTCGCAGGAGGGGCGCAAGGCGCACGCGCACTCTGACTACGTCAACGTGCGCCCCGATGCAGCCCTGTGGTGGATATGTCATGCTGAGGCGCTCCGTGCCAGCCTGAACTGTGCCAGCCTGAGTTTGCACTGGTGATGTACTTCAATCTGGTGTGATGAAGCTGCGATTGATATCTGGTGTGGTGAAGCTGCGTCATTCGCGTTGTTCGCGCTTGCTTTAGTATAAGGAAGAGGAGTGCTGGGCAGAAGCAGAGGGCCATCTGGCAGGCTGTGCATGCGGCGGCGGTGCATTTGTGTGGCTGGGTCGGGAGCAGACTCAGTGCGAGGCGGGCACGTGCAGGGCCCCATGAACCTGCACGGCCTGGAGAAGGACATCGACGTCATGATCGAGGCCAAGTGCAAGGAGCGCGCGCTGCTGCGCTTCCGCGCGCTGTCGGCGGCGCCGCCGAGCGCCGACGCGGTCATGGCCGGCAAGCTGCTGGACCTGTAAGCGCTGTGTACCTTTCTTCTCTTCTGGGTTGCCTGTATGGTATTTCTTTGTCCAGGGCCTGGACACATTTTTTCCTAAGCCCGCATACTGGCCTTCGTGCCAGTATGAGCGAGGTATCTTGCTGGGACATGCAGTATTTCTTTCCACTGCCAGATGAGGGGGAGATGGGTGAACAGGAGACAGCTTAATTCAAGATAAACGCTTCTGAGACGAAAGTGGGAACAAGTGGCAGCTGTGCGGAGCTGTCTGGCGATGCTTTTGGAGAGCATGGATGGAGGTCGTGTGTAGCAAACTGCTGCGAGACTCTTTTTGCTTTTCAATTGGTATGTGCATGCTCTTCAACAAACGTGCTTGCATTTCTGTGGCTCAGCATTATCAATATGTCTCAGGAACAGCAATGGCAAACCGCATGCAGCGAGCTCAGCTGATTGAGCTGCGAGCGGAACGTGTCACTCAAGTTCCACAGTCGTATACAAATATGAGCAAGGCAACCTGTTAACAACAAGAATCTGCCTGCATTCTGTATCCAAGTTGCGCGATGCATTCTTAAGGTGTTGGCCGTCAATCATACATGCGTGTTGTACTTGACATGCGTAGGTAGACCACGGCCCCGACTTCTGCTGGCCAGCACTTTTGCCAGACAGCCAGCGCTTCTGCATCCACTTCTCTCTACCTGGAGGCGATGGGTGGCAACGCGATAGCCAGGCGACGCTAAAATCCATTATTACCTGCAGCCTTGCAGGCATGGGCCGTCAGCCATCGCAGCCGCGCGGCGCCACCACGCCCACGACAAACGCGGTCCAGCCGCGCGCCAGGCGGCCCAGCACGGGCGCGGCCGTGGGCGCGCCGCCGGCCGGCGCGTACTCCGCAAAGTCGGCCTCGCCCGGGTCGCTGCAGGAGCCGGAGCCGGACGAGTCGCCGCCGCTGCCGCCGCCCACCTCCGCCATCGGCCGCAGCCACACGCGCACCTGGAGCAATGCGCTGGGTAGGGTTAAGGATAGGGTATCGGGAGAAGAACGCAGTTGCAGACCACGCTTCTCCACCGCTTCGCACGGGCGCCGCACCGCTGCGGGCATCCGAGCATCGCGCCCTGTCCGCATGCGGCATGCGGGAGAGGTGCCTGGAGCGTGGCGGGGCCCGCACGTCGTCGAAGCCGGCCGCGAGCAGCATCTCGCGGACCTCCGGCAGCGTCCAGAGGCGCCAGTGGTACCGGAAGGCCCGCCGCAGCACCTGTGTCGCGCACGCGTGCAAATCTAGCAAGCTCTCCTCACACACTACTGCATCCTGCGTGCGCGCATGCATGCAATGACGGTTGCACTCTGGCTGGGGCTTCTGCACGAGTGCTTAACCTGGCAACATCTGCAAGCACAGGCGGTCGTTATATGCATGCACACAGCGCCACTCAAGCAAACCAGCACACCGAGATGACCGCAAGCAGGCACGCTTGGGATGCCAACCACTACACTCCGCACACGCATGCCAGGGCAGGCGCTGGCTGGGCTCGCGACATGATGCCAGCCGGAGAGGCGCCAGACATCCTGTGCAGCAGCGCGGCGCGCCCCGGGCGCGCCTGCCGCGAGGCCGGGTCGCGCAGGGAGATGTAGCAGAAGATGCAGCGCGTCACCGGGTCGAAGCGCTCCTGCTCCCACACGAATGACGCGCCCGTCACCGCGTTGTGCCGCGGGATGCGCACCGCCGCCTCCGACGCGTGGCCGCCCAGGAGGTCCTGCCGCGCCGCGCGCTCGTGACTGCCATGACTGCTGTAACGGGCGCGCGTGAAAACCCCGACCACCCGCCAGGGCACGCTGTGCTCTGGCGCGCGCGCAGCGCGGCGCTGCGCTCGTTAGGGGACAGGGCCCACCCCGACGCGGCCTCGGCAGGACGCCCCGAGTGCGCATGGACGCGAGGCAAGCAGCAGCCGGAAGCAAGGGTACGACTACAGGCGGCAGGGGCGTCGCACGCGCACCATGACGAAGACGCCGCCTTCGCTGGACATCACCCGCCGTACCCGCGCAAAGTACAGCTGCGCGGCAGCGCATGCCATCAGCGCTGAGCCATGCGGCAGGCAGCCAACAACGACCTCAGAGCAGTAGCGGGTGGCTGTGCATGGCATGCCTAGGTACTCACCGCGCCTCCGGGTGCCTTGCAGCCCAACATGGACCTCTGCAAAATAATAAAGATATGCAGAGGGCGGCGCACCTGCACATCCGCGCGATCATGGAGCAGGCACACGCTGAAGTTGAATGCGCACACAATGTCCGCGGGCTTGCAGCGCAGGTCGTCCGCATCACCGCTCCATGCGTCGCACGCCTCTGCGCCACAACAGCGCCCGGCACATGAGCACACAGTGTCATTGCCGCGCTCGTCTGTCCCTCCCAGCATGTCTCCACTCTGTCCGGTCAGCGGGGGAGCAAAATCATGTCACAGTAACAGGCTGCCCACACTGCAGCTCCGCAGACTTCAAAATCGCGCTGGACGCACGTGGAGGGCCTCGCGGCGGAGCGCAGCACCTGCAGACCACGTTGTGCGTTCCGAGCACGCCGAGGGCGTCGGGCTGGCGCCGAGGCACTCGCTGGTCCCGCCTGGCGAGCTCGGCGCTGGAGCGCGCGCCGGCAGCGCGCGCGGGCTGCCGCACCCCTGCATGCGCGCGTCGCTGCTGTGCTCTGCCTGCGCGGCCTGTGCATGCAGCTCTGCACCACCGCTGCAGAGGGCGTTGCCAGCCGAGGCTGCCGGCCATGCCGGGCTGCCGCCGCCGGCCGGTCTGACTGTATGGCGCTCCGGCGTGCCCTGCTGCGCCGCAGCGGGGCGGCCAGCGGGTGAAGCAGGCGCAGCTCTGCTGCCGTCTCCATGGGGTGCCCCTGCAGCTGGCCCGCCAGTTCCCGGCTCCCCGACTGGCTTGCTCTGCTGCAGGGGCTGTGCGCCGCTGGCACGCGGCGGCGCACTTACGCATGCAGCGCCACTCACGGGATCGAGGACGTTGCAGCGCAGCAGGCAGAGCCGTGCGGCATCGCCGCCCTCCCCAAGCAAGCCAGCGCCGTTCTCGCGGCAGCCCCACGCGAGCGCGTCACCGTCGACGTCGAGCCCGGTCGCTGTCCTGCGCACGTCGCCGCGGCACCACACGCCGCAGATGAGCGCCGAGCCGCAGAAGTCCTCGCGCAAGTGCTCCGGCCGCTACGCGAGCATCAGCGCTTGATCGGCGGACTGAGCTGTGCCGCTACAGACACCGCGCTCTGATCCTCAGCTAAGACATGCATGCCACTCACTGCTGCTTGCACAAGCGCCAGTGCCAGCGCACAGAGCGCGCCTTGCTGCCAATATACTGGCCATAGAAGCTCAGCAGGTAGGAGATGTCCCCCTTGGGCGACTGCACAGCGTCCTGATACAGCGTCAGGTGCCTGTCCAGGCCGGCGTCAGTGGCGGCCTCCGGCGCGTGCACGTCAACAGGCTGCTCTCGAGTGTGCCGCTCCCGTGTGCTGAGCTGTGCTGCGCTGCGTGCTGGGCTCCGCCGCGCCTTGGTCTTCTTGCCCATGCAGCGGCAGGTGGCACGAGCAGCCGGAGACAGAGCAGCCACCTACGCGAAGTGGCTGATTAAGTGCCACTGAGAGATTGCTCAGCAATGCTGTGCTGCAAACAGGCAGCCTGGCGCGCCTAAATGGGCACGCCCAGCCAGCAAGGAGGGTGCTCTGTTTGGCCAATTGGCCAGATGGCATCAGCGTGACACACCGCAAGGTACTACAAACGTTGGAAGACACAAAACAATTGATGATGAAGACGCTGCTTCAGTGCATCCTGGAAGCGCGCGAGCTCACAGGTGCTGCATGCACACTTGCCGTCTGTTTACAGTGCTTTGGACAGTTCTGTGCAGTGCCACAGCTGCGCACAGCCAGATGTATATAACGTGATGTAGCAAACTTGTGTGCGCAGGGAGTGAGGCAACAGCCCGCGCGAAGCGAAAAAACCCCCCTGCAACTGTGGAAGGAAGTGTGCCAGAAATAGAAGCACAGCGCGCGCGTCGCATATGCTCTTCGTCACCGGCCCCGCGCGCCCTGCAAGACGCTGGCCCCACCGCTGGCTGCCGGGTCAGTTCGTCACCGGCAGCAGGCTGCACCAGGGGCCCGTTGCGTGCGCCCTGCGACGCCAGCGCGGGCCAGGGAGAGGGCGGCGCACCTTCCGCGCCACTCGCGTGCGCCACCGCACGCACCTGCTCGTCAGATGCCGCGGCGCCTGCGGCCGGCCCTGCGGCGTCCCAGGCGGCGCCAGGCGCCGGGTCTCCACCAGGCGGCAGCGCCCCCGCCGCAGCGCCGGCACTCGCTTGCTGCCCCGTCCGGCCCAAGCCGGTAGGCAGGGGCACTGCGGCTGCCGACACGGAGTGCGCCTCCAAGGTGCCGGCCCCTGCTGGTGCCATAGCGGCGGCCGCACCCGCCGAGGCCGGGGCGCACGAGGAGCGAGGCAGCGGCCAAGGCACCGCGAGCGACAGGAAACCGTCTGCCAGCAGCGGCGCCGCTCCTACGGACAGCAAACTCGTCCGTGGCGCATGCGGCCCTGCTGGCAGCGGCCAGGGCCCCACGGAGAGCGGCCAGGGCCCGTCCAGCAGCGCTCCCTGCCCTGGCGACCAACGCACCAGCCCCGCCACACCTGGCCCTGGCGCTGCTGGGTGCGGCCATGGCCCTGGCGATGGCGAACTTGGCCCTGCCAGCGCTCCTCCCGGCCGTGGCGCTGCTGCAGCCGCGCCTGCCGCCAGCCTGCCGGCCGTGGCGTTCTACAGGCCGTGGCGCATGAGCGAGGCGCGTCGCCGCTGTTGCATGCAGCAGGGGCTCTGAGCACCTTGTCAAAGCTGCAGGGCCGCCTTTTCCTTTGGCTGGAGAGAAGCTGTTATGCAGTTACGCGGCATCAAATCATGCAGTGCAATTTCTGCTGGCCAAACACGCACTGATGTGCCGCTCAAGGACGCAGGAGGCTGGTTGCTGCTTGGGCGCTGCACGCCCGGCCATGCTTGGGAGCCTGCATGCAGACCGCCGGCGCCCGCTGGCTGCGCATCCCCGGCCTAAGTGCCCGCCGCGCGCGCGCCGCCCCAGGTGGAGCGCTATGTGCTGCGGCTGCTGGGCGCGGCACAGCGCCGGCGCGCAGCGGCCGCGCTGGAGGCCTGCAGCGTGTTTGGCCGCCAGGACGCCGCGTTTCGCTGGGCCGACGATCACGCGCAGGCCGCCGAGCTACGGTGCGCGCCTGCCCGCGCGCCGCCCGCCTGCGCCGCAGTGCACACGCCCAATATTGCCTGCAAGGCCGCATGGCTAATGCCGTATTGTGCCCACCCGCATGCCGGCATGGCTGGAGCCTGCCGCAACGGTTTCTCCTTGAAGCGCCGCAGCCACGTCACAAGCCAAAGTTGCTGCAGGCAGTGTTTGGCCTGGATGCGCCCGCATGCGCTGTCTGCTGTACGGGGCTCACAGGAGGCGTGAGGTCCAGGCCACGGCCGCCCCGCATGCGCTGCCTGCTTGCACGGAAATTACGAGATATGCGAGGTTCAGGCCGCGGCCGCTGCAGCGCGCCCGGGTCGCCCCGCGCAGCGTGTTCTCGGCGGAGCGGCCGGGCGGCGCGCGCACGTTCCTGGCCGCGACGCCGGCGGAGTTCTGGCGGCGTGCGTGCGACGTGCCGCCGCAGCACCGCCACTTCTACGAGATCATCCGCCAGGGCTGGCCGTGCCACCTGTACTTTGGTGCGCTTCGCGGCCGCGCCGCCGCTGCGCGCCGCTGCCGTGCGCCGCAAGCGCGCTGCTGGGTAGCCTCGTTGCCGCTGAGTCATGGCGTGCATGCGGATGGATGTGGCGGCTGGAGGTAGAGCAAGCGGGAGGAGCGTGGCTTTGGTACAATCAGAAGCAAGGGGCCCGGCCCATGTCTGCTTCAATGCACTGGACCTCACAGGGGCAAGCGCTGCGCCCGGCAGACCTGGAGTTTGCCACCGCGCACAATGCGGGCGTGGATGGGCCCGCGCTCGTGAACGCACTGCTGCGCCTGGTCGCGCGCGGCCTGCAGGCGCGCCCGCGGCCTGCTGGCCAGTCTGATGCCAGAAGCCCGACCCTGCCCCTGAATATCCTACGGCCTGACCAACCCTCTGTCTATTGGCATTGCACTAGCAGCCACGCTCGGCGCCAAATGGCATGGTGGAGAGCTGTTCATCCAGTAGAAACGCGCCTCCTCACTGCAGTATCCACGGGCGCTGTGCAGCGGCTGGCCAGCCTGCCTGCACCAATGTGCTTGCCTGCAACTGTATGTTATTACCTGTTTGGGTCATGCATGGGCAGACCTGGAGACGGGGCACCATCCTGCGCCGCCGCGCAATTGCCCAGGGATGCGGGGCAGGGCTCCAGCGCACCGCTGACCGCGCTCCGTCCCGCAGGAGCGCTTCGGGCTGGCGCTGGCGCCGGACTGGGTGCTGGAGCTGGACTCGTCCACAGCCGCCAAGTTCTCGCGCCACCTGGTCGTGCGCGCGCCCGGCGCGGCCTTCGCCAACAACCTTCAGGTCGGCGCCTTTGTGCGCTCGCTGCTCGAGCCGGCACCCGTGACCCCGTCCGCGGCGGCCGCATGCACGCCCGCGCGCCACGGGCTCCCGGGCGGCGCGTCCGCGGCGCCGGCTGCCCCGGCGAGCGAGGCCCCAGGTTCACCCGCCGCCGAGCACGCGCACGAGCCCTGCCGAGACCCCGGCCACCCTGCCGCCGCCGGCGCGCCAGCCGCCACGCCTGCTCCGCCGCCGCCCATGAGCGCCGCGGCCAGCCCCGCCGCCGAGACCACGTCCGGGAGCATTTGCGGGGCGGGCAGAGGCGCGTCTGCAGACTCTCCTCCCGCGGCGCCCGGCGCGGCCGGCGGCGGCGACCGACTTTGCTTGCCCACGCTGCCGGCGGACCCTGCAGACAGCCCAGCAGCGACCACCGCACGAGCAACGGCAGACCCAGGAGCCATGTCAGCCTGCAGCGGGTTGCCGTCCGGCGGCGCCTGCCCCGCGCGCGCGCCCTGCGCCGCCGCTGAGGGCGGCGGCGCGCGCGGCCCGGGGCGCGCCGGCGCCTTGGCGGACGGCGAGGCGGAGGCGCTACGCCAGCAGCTGCTCGTGGCCAAGGCGCGCGAGGGCGTGCATTCGTCAGGCTGGCGTGCTTGCACGGCTCTGACGCTCTTTACTTGTCCATGCCCTCTCCGACCGCGTCCCAGCTCAAACCATGCCAGTGCGGCGCCTGTATGTGTGGGGTGTTTTCTGTCCGCATTACTATTTGGACTCTCCATGTGCTGCATCAACCAAGCGGCCCCCGGGCCGGACCTCCTAAAGCGGCGTTTGCCCTGATGCACGCCCGCGGCGCACTGCAAAGCGTTGCCTGTACTGGCCAATAGCACACAAGACAGCAAATGGTCAAGTGGTCTTCTGCATTGCTCAGGCCAGCAGCGCAGCGCGTCGGACCGCCGCGCGGCGCGCGCAGGACGCCAGCGGCGCGCGCGTGCCCTTTGTGGACGCGAGCGTGTACACGCGCAACCGCGCCTTCCGCCTCTACCTGTCCTCTAAGGCCGGCAAGGACGCGCGGCTGCTGCCCACAGGTCCACTGGCCCTGAGCATGTGTTCCAGTTCTCAACTGGGGCACGCCCAGCTCTCGGCCCGCCCTGAGAGGCAGGTGATGTTTGAAGGGGTAGGGACACGACATGCTCCTTGACGTGAAGGGCGCGACCCGCGACAACCTTGGACCTCTTTGCTGCCATCTTTGATGCATGCATAGGCAGATAGCCTGATTCGACCCGCGGCGCGCCCGGCAGAGCGCTTCTGGTGCGGCGCGGCGCCGCGCGCGCGGCGCGAGGTGTTCATTGCGGCGCTCGTCCTGGCTGGCACCCCCGCGCCCGGGCGCCTGCTGCGCTGCTTTGACGAATCGGACTGCGCCGCGCCCTCCTGGGCGCGCCCTCGCGCCCACGGGGCCAAGTTTGGCAGCGGCGGCGGCGGCGGCGGCGGCGGCGGCGGCGGCGCAGTCCCGCAGCCGCAGGCGGGCCCGTGCCCGTTCCCACCCATTGCGGCTTTCATCGAGTCCGTGTGCGTGCAGGCGCGCTCCTCGCGTCTTTCCCAGACTGCTCACACAAGGCTCATGTAGCGGGCAAGCCTGCGCTCTTTTATGCGGTCGGACGTAATATGCGCTTTCGTCTAGCTGGTTGCCCGTGCCGCTGTCCGCGCTGCATCTTTGTCTTCTAGACAGTTCACTCAGCGTTTGCAGCATTTGTATTTGAAAACCCCATCGCCCGCTTTGAGCAGAAAGGTGTCCGATGCATGTTGGAGTGCGTGCCATGGGATGACCGCGCGTCGCGAGCGCGCCCGACGGCGCCGCGCGCGCCGCGGCAGGGCGGCGCGCAGGGGCGCGTGCGCACATGGGTGGCGTGGCCGGAGGCGGGCCTGCTGCTGCTCAACATGGCCAACAACCGCTGGTGTGGCAACGTTGGCCGCGCGCACGCGTCTAACGGCGTCTTCTATGTCGTGGACCTGCAGGCGCGCCTGGCTCCCACCCCCGCTCCCACACCCATCCTATACCCAACCGACCCTTATCCTGACCCCAATGCCGCGTCCAACGGCGTCTTCTACGTTGTGGGACCTGCAGGCGCGCCCCTGCAAAACCCCCAGCGGTAGGGGCGGCCCTGCGGCGACCTCCGCTGAATGACCAGAGCGCTCCGTCGTCCTGCGCGGCGACCAAGCGGGCATGCAGGCAGCATGAGCGAGCCCGCCCCGGAAGGGTGTGACGGCGCGCCTGGCGCAGGCGGGCGTGTGGTTCCAGAAGTGCTACGACGCGGACTGCCGCGGCTACAGGTCCGCGGCGATGCCGCTGCCGCCCGCCGCGCTTGCGGCCGCGCAGGCCGCCCTGCCGCCGCCGGTGCACCCCGCGCCCGCGCCGGCGGCCTGGCCCGCGTCCGCGTGCGGCGCGCCCGGCGGAGCGGCGGGGCCGCTGGACCCTGGCTCTGCATCCAAGGCGCTCGGCGGCTCGGCAGGGACGCCGGCGCGCTGGCCGGGGCTGGCCGGCGGTGCGGCGGGCGGCCGGGCGGGCCCGGCGGGGCCCTGGGCGAGCGGCTGGGCGGCTGGCGAGGACGGCGAGGAGGCGGGCATGGTGGCGGCGCTGGACGCGCTGGATGCCGGCGCCTCGCCGGCCGGCGCCGCGGCGAGCGGGCCGGCCGCGGGAGGCGCGCCTGGGCCGGGCGGCGGCGGGGAGCAGGACGCCGCGATGCTGGCGGCGCTGGAGCGGGCGGAGGCCTCTGCCTGCAAGGGGCGCCCGCCTGATGCGCCGGGGAGCGACGCGGAGACTGTGTGCTACATGCGAGACCCTGAGCGGTGTTGATGATACTCGTGCGGTGCCATGAGAAGCGCTGCAAACTGACAGCACCCTGCTGCTGATGCCTCTCGCATTACATCGTTCTGTGATGCACGAGCCGCGGTACATTGTTCTGTGTTGCACGAGCCGCATTTGCTCATGTGACATTGTTTGAAAGGGCATCAGACTTGACAATCTGCTACCGCTCTTCAAAGCACTCCGTGCCATGGCATAGACTGGCATGCAAGCGCACGACGAGCATGCGACCAGGGCGAGGCTATGCGCAGTTGCGCTGGGGCTCGTCCTGGCAGTGCGTCCTCCACCAGCACCAAAATTTGCGTTTTCCGCGACATGGCCTGGCAGAGCGCGCAGAGCCCTGCAACGCTCTAAACAAGCCACAAACCGCAGCCCAAGGGCTCCAGGCGGCACTGCTGCGCGAGGCCACCCAAACCCTATACGTCACACATACAGCGTGGCCATCTGGCGCCCCGCACCGGTATCCGCGGCGGCCGCGGGCGCCGCGGCAGCCCGGCGCGCGGCGGCCGCGGCCGCCGGCCCGCAGCACTCCTTGTAGCGCTTGGCCGAGCCGCAGGGGCACGCGCGGTTGCGCGCGGGCGGCCGCGCCCGGCCACCCGCATTCCCGCCGGGCCGGCCGCCGTCGCCGTCGCCGCCGCCTTCGGTGACGGCGCCATGCGCGCCGCCGCCGCAGCCGTCCAGGGCATCGCCGCGGCCGCCGTTGCCGTCCCCGGCTCCCCTGCCTTGCTGCGCGGGAGCGCCGGACGCCCCGCCGCTGCTGCCGCCGCCGGCCTCCGCTGCGGCTGCCGCTGCTATGCCTGCCGGCGCTTGCTGCCGCGTGCTGCACGGCCAGGAACCCGGAGCGGAGGGCGTGCACGCGGCGGCCGCTGTGGCTGCGTCACAGGCGAGGCCAGAGCTCCCGACGCCGCCTCGCTCCGCCGCAAGCGCGTCCGGCGCCGCCGCACAGAGCGCGCTGCCGCGTGCAGCCGGCGCCCCGGCCGCAGGTCCGCCGCAGCCGTCCCCTTCGCTGGCGCCTGATGGCTCACCGGGCTGCTGCCACTCAACAGCCCGGCCGCACAGCGCGGCAGCCGCACTAGGCTCTCCGGGAGGGGCAGCGCTGCCTGGCGGCGCGGGGCCGGCTGTGCCGGGCGAGGCTGGCTCACCGGCGGACTGGGCGGGCTCCGCGGGCGAGCAGAGCGGCGCGCTGCCTGCCGCAGCTGCCTCGGCAGCCAAGCGCTCCACGAGTATCTCTACTGCCTGGTCCCGCAGCACAGAGCGCTTCACAAAGCAAGTAGGCACATGCTTAGCAATGCTTGCGATCGAACACGCATTCGCTGAACACAGGGTGTCTTCACGAGAGTGCCCTCAAGACGCCAACATGCTCCGTAGGACTTGCCTCGCATACGGGCATGCTCCAGGAACCTCCATTTCAGGCATGGGTGTGCTGCAGGACCAACGCTTAGGTAGGGTGCGCGCCTCCGCCACGCGCCCGCCAGCGGCTGCCAGCGCGGCCCTCACAGCGGCGCGGTCGTGGAAGCAGCCGGCCTCCTGCGCGACGCGCTCCTCATCACGGGCGCTGGCGCCGGCCGCCGCCGCCGCCGCGCCGCTGCCTGGCGCTGCCAGCGCAGCGCCCAGCGCGATCGGCGCGGGCGCGCTGTCGCCGGCGTCGTCGGCGCGGCGCACCGAGTTGTAGTGCGCGCCGTCGTGGTACGACAGGTGGATCTCGCGCGCATCCTGGCGCAGGTCTCAAGACCGTTCAAAGATGCAAATCGTCCTGTGCTGCGTGCAGACGCGAGCTTATGGAGCTCCTGGCGGAGTGATGAAACAACGTGCAGGCCAACTTGACCGCAGAGAGCCTGGCAGAAGCAGCAGCATGAACTCCGCCAGGGACGGATTCCGCCAGGGCAAAAGGGTCTGAAGTAGTTCTTGCTGGCGAGGCTGCGGGCTCACTAGCCCAGCCTGCCGCAGCACAAAAACAAGTGAAGACACGCAGGGACGATGGTGGTACCGATACTGGGGTCACCGGTGCCTGGGCGCCACCTCAGGGAAGTCGGGGAAGCCCGGGGCGAGCACCCACGACGGCTGGCCCGCCTGGTAGATGCGCAGGCGCAGGCCCTGCTCGCGCGCCAGGGCCACCTGCTCCTGCTGGCCGGCCCACGTGCCATCCTGCCCCCCGGGCAGACACGAGCTGTGTCGCTCGCAGCAGCAGGCGAGGGACCAGGCAGGCTGTCACAGGCCCAGCACGATTGGGCGCTCGCGACAGCGGGCGGCGAACCAAGCAAGCTCTCAAGCGCCCAGCATGAACGCTGCACAGGGCCACACTGGCAACTTGGTCGGCGGGCGCCGCCTATGGCAGCTGCGCAGCAGGGGGTGGGACCTGCACCGCCCTGCGACGGTGCTGGGGCGCACGCGGGCCATGCGCTCGCAGTAGTGCTCAAACTTCTCGTCGTCCTCGAGGTACGGCTCGAAGTCGGCGCGGTGGGCCTGCATGAAGGCGACGGTGCGCGCGCGGAGCGCGGCATGGTCTGCGGGTGGCCCGAGCTGGTCCGCCACGGCTCGGAAGAAGCAATTCCCATCGCCTTCGACGGCCTTCACGCGCAGGCCGAAGGCGGCCAGATCGCTGCCGAGGTCATCGAGCCAGCCAGCGCCGTCCTTCTGCCGCTTCTGCCTGGGCGCCTTCTTGTCGGGCGCGCGCTTGTCCGCAACAGCGTCCTTTACCTTGGCGATCAGCTTGACGTGTAGCTTGCTCTTTTTCGTCATCCACGAGGAGCGCCAGACTGCTGTCTGGCCCTCCCTCAGTTTGTACTATAAGAGCATTCTTGCAGGGTATTTACCCTGGGCACGTGCGTGCGCTTGTGGGCTCCATCCTGGCGTACGTCGCGACCTGTCCTTCGTATACACCGCGGCCTACGTATTCACGGTGTCATCTAGTGCGTTGTACCTGCGGTGCTGCTAGGTTGTGCTTGTGAAAGCACACCCTATAGCGTATTCATACACACCTACACCGTACAGCTGTCTAAGTAAGCTCGTTGACAGCAATTTATCGCACTTGGCGGCCTGCAATGCATAGACTTCGGACAGATGTCGCAATGCAGGGCGCATGCATGCCTCAATGTCTGAGGCTTGCGGTGCTGGGCGCGCTCTGCCTTGCTGCAGCTGGCAGTGCCGCACTGTCAGACATACTCGCAGACTCAGACAACATACAGGCCTGGCTGGTGGGCGTGCGCCGCGAGCTGCACCAGTGGCCCGAGCTGATGTTTGCGGAGCACAACACGTCCGCTTACATCGGCCGCCAGCTCGAGGAGCTGGGTGTGCCATACAAGTGACGCCCTGCTTGCCCCAAGAGCCCGGCTCCCAATCAAGGCAGCGCTGAGCCAGCAGGTCACAACTGCCTCAGCCTTCTTATGGTAGGCGTGCTTGGGAGTGGTGCACGTCAGAGTTGCACGCATCACTCTGTCAGCCTGAACTCGTATGTGTCGACGCAACTGCAAGGCATTGAAGGAGGGCGTATGCACTGCGTGTGGTGTACCAAACACTGCGGTGTGTGACAGCTCCTGCCGCTTCACCAACAGCCAAGGGCTTATGAACTGACAAGCGCCTGCAAGCCAGCCAAGCGGTTGCTTTGCAAGTGAGCGCGCGCGCGTGCTTGCACGGCAGGCGCTCAGCCTCCACCACGGCCGTCATAGCTACAATCGGCGAGGGCGCGCCCGTCGTGGGGCTGCGTGCGGACATGGATGCGCTACCGATCCAGGAGCTGGCGGACGTGCCGTTCAGGTGCGGCTGTGAGAACAAAGGGTAGGGTAGCCTAAACCTAGGCTCCGGTGTGTGCGCTGCCAATCCAGGAGCTGGCGGACGTGCCGTTCAGGTGCGGCTGCGGTGCGCGAGCGCGCGCACCGCGCCGAAGACCACCGCGGCACGCTCCGGCACGCGCGCCTCCTCCAGCGTATGCACTCTGCTTGCCATGACCCGCCTCGCTGCCTGCGCGCCGCGGCGCAGCGGCTGTTCCTGAGCAGACTAGGCGCCTGAGGCGCCTCCCAGCCGGGCGCACAGCGCCGCTCATGGCAAAAGAGCTCCCTGGCGTCTGCTTGCGCGAGGGAGGGTGCCTGGCGGCGTGCTCGCAAGCGGCCATGACAGCCGCATGAGCCCATGCTGGTATTGAAGATGCAGCCATCGTGCATGGTGCACAAGAGCGAGGTGCTGAGCGCAATGCAGGTGTCCTGACGTGCCACGACCGCCGCAACAGCACGCTCTGCGTGATGCACAGGCGTCAAGCACGCGCGCGACCGAGGCGCTGGGCGACACGCCCGTGCGCGGCCGCAGAGCGCCGCGCTAGCGGCCGCCGCCGGGCGCCCAGCCGCCGCGCGCGCGCGCAGGAGCAGGGTGCCGGGCGCGATGCACGCGTGCGGCCATGACGCGCACGTCGCGATGCTGCTGGGCGCCGCGCGGCTGCTCCAGGCGCGCGCGGGCCGCCTGCGCGGCAGCGTGCGCCTGCTCTTCCAGCCGGCCGAGGAGGGCGGCGCGGGCGCGGACGTGCTGGTCAAGGAGGGTGCTGCCCCATGCCGGGCTGCAGCGGCTGGCGTGCCTGCGGCACCGGTGCCGCGCGCCCCTGTGGCACTGCATGCCTGCCGCGCCAGCGCCCTGCGCCAGCCGTGCGCATGCGTGCGATTTTGGGGGTGGCCGCGTGTGCGCATGCTGGGGCTGCCCTTGCGCCCAGCGTCAAGCGGTCCTGCCTCTGTGCATGCCATCTCAGCTACAAGCATGTTGAGGGCGTGCCGTGCGCTTGCCAGCGACCAGTCTTGTTCGCCAACAGCCACTGCCTGGCGAAACAGGGCTTGTCCCAGCTGGCAGACCCTCCAGCACCGCCATACCGTCAGGTTTTGGAAACAGGCAGCCGTTCCTTTGCGCCCGGCAGCGTGAAGGCAGGGCGGATCGCCGCCATGCAGGCTGGGCGGACGGCCTGTCGGCGATCTTCGGGCTGCACGTGTGGCCACTGCTGCCGAGCGGCACGCTCGCCTCGCGGCCGGGGCCGATCATGGCGGCCGCGCTGCAGTTTGAGGCGCGCGTGACGGGGCGCGGCGGCCACGCGGCCATGCCGCCGACCTTCGTGGACCCTGTGGTCCCCGCGGCGGCCGCCATTGGCGCGCTGCAGGCGCGCGGCTACCGCGCCCATGCCTTGTGGCTGACAGTGGGCTGTTGGCATTCGCTTGGTCCCGTGCCTGCGGGACCGTTGCGCGCTTCCTTGAAAGCTCATAAGGCAGGTGTACTGCTGCCGGGCGTCCTGTTCTGCTTTAGTGACAAGCATGCTGTTTGCTGCATCCACTGGCGGCGCGATTCAGGTCCTCAGTGCGCTGCAGGCTATGGTCGTCGCCCTGCCTGCTGCATATGAGGCTTGGGCCTGCTCAGGAACAGGGTCCTGCCGATTTCTGCCAAGGGTCACGTCCGCGCCCACAGGCACTGGTGTCGCGCGAGACGGGCCCGATGGACACGGCGGTCGTGAGCGTCACGCGGCTGGCCGCGGGCGAGGGCGCCTACAACGTCATCCCCGAGCACGCCAGCTTCGGGGGCACCATCCGCTCGCTCTCGCACGACCACCTGATGCTGCTGCGGCGCCGCGTCACCGAGGCGCGCGCCCTTCCCTCCCGGGCCGCGTGCGCCGCGGCCCCGTCGCGCCGCAGCAACGAGCCGGCTCTCTCGCGATCGATCCCTGCAGTGACCTGCCACGTTCAATGCCATGCACCGTGGCGCAGTGCAGATGCAGAGGCGGGGTCAAGAGAGGCGGCGCGTCGCGCACCCTGGGCGCGCCACCCAGGGCCCCACCCTCGCAACGCCGGCGGCAGACCCGCTGCCCGGCCGCGGCAGGTGGTGGAGGCGCAGGCGCGCGTGCACGGCTGCAGCGGCGAGGTAGACTGGATGGAGGCGCACTCGCCCTACTACCCGCCCACCGTCAACGACCCCGGCGCTTACGCCTTTGCGCGCGGCGTGGCAGCCAGGTGCGCGACCTCCCGTCGGCCGGATGGAGAGCTGCTGCGCGCGCGCTCACCTGCCCTTACCCTAACCCTATATCTGGCGGCGCGCAGGCTGCTGGGCGAGAGCGCAGGGTGGCGGAGGCGGTGCCCACGCTTGGCGGCGAGGACTCTGCATTCTTCGGGCGCGCTCACCTACTCTAATCCTAACCCTATATCTGGCGGGCCGCAGGCTGGTGGGCGAGGACAGGGTGGCGGAGGCGGTGCCCACGCTGGGCGGCGAGGACTTTGCCTTTTTCGGGCGCGCGGGCGTGCCGGCCAGCTTCGCGTTTCTCGGCGCGCGCAGCGAGGCGGCCGGCGCGGTGCACGGCCTGCACACGCCGCAGGTGCGCACGGCGCGCCGGGGCTTGCGCGGGGCTGCGTTTGGGGCGCCGGCCCGGAGCCGGCCGCCGGCCGCGCTGGGGCGGCGCGGGCGGGCGCCAGCCGTCGCGCGCCCATGCAGGCTGTGCGGTGCCCTTGGTCCTGCATTAGGAGGCTGGAGCCAGACTGGAGCCTTTCACATTCCTGCGCAGGGATGGCAGCAGGTGACTGCATGGGTTGTGCCTACCTGGGTGCCAGGGGGCCCAGCATAGCGTGCTTGTGTGCCGCCGCGCAGTTCAAGCTGGACGAGGCGGTGCTGTCGGTGGGCGCCGCGTACCACACCGCGCTCGCGACCGAGTACCTGGCCGCGCAGGCGGCCGGCGCAGCGCGCGAGGAGCTGTGACGGCTGCGCACTCTCTACGCTGTGGCACTGGTGCTGGGTCTGTGGGAAGTACCCTTTGGAGTTACTCCTTGGCGTGGGGGCGCTGGGATGCACTTCCTTGCTGCTGCATGCGCATGACATATTTTCACATTGTATTCTGCCATCTGCAGCTCGCATGTCTGCCCAGGCTTATGCACAGGCCCAACATATATATACAGCTCATGCTGTGCCTGCTGGGAGAAAGTCAAGAGCCTGAACAGGTGCAGGTGCAGCCTCTCGCTCTGCACCCCCAGCTTTTGCGGCCCAAAGCACGGCTCACACTCAGGCCAGGCTCCTGCCGTGCACACTCGCATAAGCTCGCTGCCCAGGGCGCGCTCAGCCTAGCACTTGCACGCGCCGGCCAGAGCGCACCGCAGACCGTGGCCTGATGCTCCCCTGAGCGCATGGGGAAGCGGAAGAGCAGCAAGCCGCTTCCAAAGAAGCAGCGGCCCAAGCTCGACATCGCTTTCAACTGCCCCTTCTGCAACTCCAACAAGAGCGTCACCGCGACTCTGGATTATGACGCAGAGGTGGGTCGCACACGGCTTGCGCTTCAGTGTTGCTTCAACGCTGCAGTAGGTGCTGACAGCCGCAGGGCGCTCACAGATTGGCAGCGTGGTGTGCAACACCTGCAACGAGCGCTTCTCGGCGAAGATCAACAAGCTGAGCGAGGCGGTGGACGTGTACAGCGAGTGGATCGACGCCTGTGAGGCAGAGAACAACCTGTGAGCTGGCACCAGCTTGTGTTTACTACTTGTGTGAGCCTTGCATGAACATTTGGGGTTGCTACACTGTCAACAGCATTGTCTGTTGTGTCAATGGTGAACGAAAAGTGCTAAACAAAGTGTTGGGTGTCGCCTGGTGTAGCGCGAGATGGCCGGGCAGTTAACGAGCGCCTCAACTGTGCTTCATATGGTTACACTGTCGGCCCGGGCACAGGCGCCTCACTCAGACTTAAGTCAGCTCCGCACAGGCACCGGCCGCTGTCCTGCACAGAGCAGGAGTCACACAGACTGCATGCAGCCGCAGAGCGAGCGCGAACCCTCAGCACCTCCAGGGCCTGATGCAACCAAGGGCGCCGGCGTGTGGTGGCCGCGTATGCCGGTGCGCACACCAGCCCGCAGCACGCCACGCAGCCAGGCTACAGCCGGGCGCCGGCAGCTGCGGGGCTGGCCCGGGCGAGCGTTGCAGGGTCGGATTCCCCGGCAGCGCTACTTGACCTCCACCAGGTAGTCGGACCTCGCCGGGCGCTGGCAGCCGCGAGGCCTGCCCGGGAGCGCGACGCAGGGCCGGTGGCCCAAATTCTAACTCGGACGCGCGCTACTCGACCTCCTCCAGGTAGTCGGACACCTCGCTCGCGCTCAGCACGCGGAACGCGCCGTCCTCGCCGACCACGGCCACCTCGATGTTGGCGCCGCTGATCTGCCCCTCGAAGCCCTCCTTCAGCGTCAGCAGCGCCGTGTGCACGGCGTCCTCCAGCTCCATGTCCTGCGCGCGCGCGCAGCAAACCCTGTTTCACGCCGCCTCGTTCCTAGGCGGCGTGCGTGAACCTTCCATGCTCGGTGCACTCGCATGCAACAGTGACCTCTGCAAGACGCATTTGGCGACTCGTATGCTGGGTGGTGTGGGATCCGCGAAAGACAGGTGCATGATGAGGTAGAATGTGGGCCCACTGCGACCAGCTGCGGTGCAGCGCTACCCACAGGCATCACAGATGCATCCCTGGCGGCCAGGCACGCTTTGCAGCATGCGCAGCACTGCGCAGCTCCTGGCGCAGCCGGCTCCGGGTATCGGACAGTCGGGCGACGCGGCGACAGTGATCTCCAGGCACAGGGGCTGCGCGCCTCGCTGTAGCGCTTCTCCAGGAAGGTCTTGGCGTTGGTCATGTTCTTGCCGATGGCGGACGCCTTCCAGGCAAAGTAGGAGCCGGACGGGTCGATCTGGTACAGCTGCGGGCCGTGCGTGTCGTGGCCCGCCATGAGCAGCGACACGCCAAACGGCCGCACGCCGCCCTGCTCTGCGCACGCGTGCGGCGCACGGCCTGTCAACCTCTATTTATAAAGGCCTGGCGGTGCTGCCTTTGCCATGTCTCTACACGTGTTGACCTTGAGCTCAGCACCCCTCAGAGCCTGACAGAGGTGTCAGACGTCCTGGCACGCCATACACGCCGACCGCCGCTGCAGTTGCAAGCTTGACACTATTATGTACCTGGCACTCAGTACCTGGCACTTAACGTAGCTGCAGCGCACAAGCAATATGTCAATATGACAATCAGAGATGCCACCGCGTCGATATGAGGAGCAGGTGGCAGCCGGGCGCGCACG